>Ga0126373_10001792_pt1 | contig 15447 bp, 13 predicted proteins | sample PanSoiMetPlot_11_FD_92545 | JGI IMG/M metagenome (GOLD analysis project Ga0126373, IMG submission 92545) | Tropical forest soil microbial communities from Panama - MetaG Plot_11 | ecosystem: Environmental > Terrestrial > Soil > Tropical forest > Bulk soil | place: Panama | collected 2016-02-17 | reverse complement strand
TCAGGAAGTACGGCCGGGTCAGCCCAATCATCGACGGTGTGTGTACTGTGTCGCCCGAAGACCGGCAACACAGGGAGTATTTGCATGTGCTTGGCGTCGATATTGTTCGTGACGCTGCGATGCGACGATACAGCCTGACCGGCCTAAGCGGTAGGAGCCAAATCACAACCATCGACTTTTTGCGGCTCCTCGCAGATGCTAATGCGATTGTCCTGACTGAGCGCTTTGCTCGAAGCCATGGATTAGCGCCTGGCGATCAAATCACCGTAGCAATCGGCGATTCCCGTCGAGACTTCACCATTAGAGGGCTTCTATCCGACGAAGGCCCGGCGCGAGCCCTCGATGGTCGGTTCGCTCTGATGGACATCGCCGCCGCCCAGCAAGCATTCGGTAAATTGGGCCTCATTGATCGCCTTGAACTAAGGCTCGATCCGGGCGTGGACCTTGAAAGAGCTGAAAACGAGGTCGGCGCGGGGCTGCCTGCTGGGCTGCAGGTTATTAGGCCGGGCCAGTCATATGTCGAAGTCGAGAAAATGATCTCGGCATTTCACTTTAATTTGAGCGCCCTCGGCTCCATTTCGCTGCTCGTTGGTCTCTACCTGATCTATAACTCAGTCTCTACGTCCGTGATAGGTCGGCGCGAAGAGATAGGGATGTTGCGGGCTGTCGGGACCCGAAGGCGTCTTATACTGGGACTTTTTCTTGGCGAGGCCTCGTTGATCGCGCTTGCCGGAGCGGCGATTGGTCTCGGGTTGGGTCACTGGCTGGCAATAGTAGCCGTTCGGGCTACGGCGACTACCGTGAACACTTTCTATGTTTCGGTAGCGGCGACTTCTGCGCTCACCTCCAGCCGCCTAGAACCTTCGGAGTTCTTATTTGCGATCGGAATAGCACTACCGCTCTCAATAGTCGCCGGAGCGCTTCCGGCTCGTGAAGCATCCCGAGTTGGACCGCTTGAAGCAATCAGGGGCACAGAACGGTTGAGGCGGAGCAGGCGGCCTCCTCTCCTCCTGGCCGGCGCTTCCCTTGTCCTGGTAGCGATTGGGGTGGTTCTTGCCCTCCAGGGTCCGATTGCCGGGCTGCCGTTATTCGGATATGGGTCCGCAATAGTGCTGATGCTGGCTGGTAGCCTCCTGGTGTCTGCCGTACTGTGGTGCGCTTGCAAAGCGGCTTCTGGCCTGACTCCGAGTTACTTTCGTTCGCTGCGCTTGGAAGCGAGGTTGGCTGCCGCCACCCTCAGCGGCTCTATACCCCGGCTGGCAATCTCGATCTCAGCACTTGCGATCAGCCTGGCTATGATGATCGCGATTTCAATAATGATCAGCAGCTTCAGAAGGACCGTCGAGTACTGGATAGACCAGACGCTCGGAGCTGATATCTACGTGAAGCCGATGGCCACCGCCACCGACGACGCGAGCGGCAAGATAGCCAGCGAAGCCCTCACCATGATCAAATCCGATCCGAGCGTGGTCGCTGTGGATGCGTTCACATCGCTGCCGGCCAGTTATCAGGGCCGGCCCATCATGCTAGGCGCCGGTGATTTTCGGGTGCTTCTTGACCACGGGCGGCTTATGTTCAAGTCTCCCTTTGACGCCCGTCAAAAAATGCGAGAGGCGATCGGTGAAAATGCCGTCGTGATTTCCGAGAGCCTGTCTCTCATATTCAACAAGCAGCCAGGTGATTCGATACAACTGCCAACTCCGGCTGGACCACAGTCCTTCCGCATAGCCGCTGTTTATTACGATTACTCGAGCAACAGAGGCTCGGCTGTAATGGATCGGTCGACCTATGAACGACTCCTCGGTCAGAGCGCCAACATCAAAACCTCCCGGGTCCTTCCAACCAGCCTGTCGGTGTTCTTGGCGCCCGGAGCTTCATCGGATGAAACGATCCGGAGGATCGAGGCTGCGCTTTCAGACAGGTACCAGCTCGAGTTTTCTACCAATCAACAGCTCAGGCGAGAGGCGATCCGTATTTTCGACAGCACCTTCGCGATCACCTATTCCCTGGAGGCCATCGCCATCTCCGTGGCAGCGCTCGGTGTAATCTCCATGCTGCTTACGCTGGTGCTTGAACGCCGGCGCGAACTGTCTATCCTGACTTTGATAGGCGCCAGCCGCTTACAAGTGCGCAGAATGCTTGTGATAGAAGCCGTGATAATCGGATCTGTCGCTGAGGCAATTGGGATAGTCGTCGGTATTGGCATTTCTTTCGTCCTGGTCTATGTGATCAACGTCCAGTCATTCGGCTGGACAATACAGTACCACTTCCCCGCAGGATTCGTTGCCCAGACTGCTGTACTGATGCCGGCATTGAGCGGGCTGGTCGGATTGTACCCGGGACACCGAGCATCTAACGTTCCCGCACTGACTGTCGTGAGAGAAGAGTGAGTATCATTCGTCGGCACCCTTGTATTTCACTGGTTACGCTCTTAGCGTCGTTGTGCGGCTGGGCGGCGGCGTATTGGAGACCGATTATCGGCCCTGCGCTCTCGAGCCCGGCTCACTCCGCTGTCCTCGCCGGCCGGCCCAACGTGCTGAGCCCCATTGATAATGCCCAGCCATGGCAGCTCGCTGAGCCGGGCTACAAGTTCTCGTTTCCGTCGGATCACGCATCGCATCAACCCTATAAGCTTGAATGGTGGTATTACACGGGCAACCTCAAGACACCCGCCGGTCGCGAGTTCGGTTTTCAATTGACCTTCTTCAGGACCGGCATCGTTTACAGCCCTCAGAATCCATCGCGCTGGGCTGTCCGCGATTTGTATCCCGCACACTTCGCCATTACCGACGTACAAGGGAACAGATTCCACTACTTCGAGCGACTGAACAGACGCGGAATCGGCTGGGCGGGCGCAGACGAAACGAGATATCGTGTGTGGAACGATGATTGGGAAGCCCGGCTAGAGGGAGACCGGCACGTGTTGGCGGCACGATCTGGAGACTTCGCCATTGAATTGAGACTCGCCCCAGAGAAACCCGAGATAGTACATGACGAAGGCGGAGTCAGCCAGAAGTCGGGATTGAAGGGATATGCTTCCCACTACTATTCGCTTTCCAGACTTCATGCTTCGGGCAGAATCGAGGCGGGTCGTCATTCTTATGAAGTTACCGGACTTGCATGGATGGACCACGAGTTCGGCAGCCGCTTTCTCGACCCTGACGAGACCGGCTGGGATTGGTTCTCGATTCAGCTCGATGACGGCAGGGACCTTATGCTCTTGCAGATTCGAAGATCCGATGGTTCCGTGGATTCGCATTCGACTGGGACCCTGGTCGCCCATGATGGAACCCGAACCCATCTCTCTTTCGGTCAGTTCTCACTATCGACCCAACAACGATGGCGATCAGACAAGAGCGATTCGGTTTATCCCGTTGGATGGCACATCGAGGTTCCGGGTGAAGGACTCAGCCTGGATGAACGCCCGGCGATTCAAGATCAGGAGCTCCAGGCAACCGAAAGCACCGGAATCATATATTGGGAAGGGGCGATCAGAGTAAGCGGCCTGTCGGGGCAGCGAAAGGTTCAAGGATCGGGCTATCTTGAGATGACCGGGTATGCTGGCGCCGGCTTGCCCGACGGTCTTCGCTAAAGATGAGCCCGGCCCGGTATTTAACGATCCCACTACAAAGAGGTCCAAATGCGATTGATGGTCGTCTTGTTTACCGCTCTAATTCTGTGGACGCTAGTTCCAGGCCGGCTTTGGACACCTGGCGCGTCCGGCGATCAGGCGAACGCCGGCGTTCTCGACATCCTGATCAAAGACGGGAGAGTTGTTGACGGCTCAGGATCAAGTGAAACGGTATCCGATGTCGGAATACGCGGAGACAGAATCGTCTTTGTCGGTAAGGCAGGAGGGCGCTCAGCCGCCCGAACCATCAATGCATCCGGCCTGGTAGTTGCGCCCGGCTTCATCGACCCGCATACCCACACTGCTGAGGATCTCACCGACCCGTCACGAAGCAGCAACCTGGCGTATCTGATGCAGGGAGTCACCACTGTGGCTACCGGCAACGATGGCTCAAGCCCCTGGCCCATAGCCGAAGCGCTCGGGAAATGGGAGCGCCAGGGTATAGGGACAAACGCCGCCTTGTTTGTCGGCCATGGAACGGTCCGCGCGATGGTGCTCGGCGACGACGCTATTGACCCGACTCATGACCAACTGGCTCGCATGAGAGCCCTCATCGTTCGAGGAATCGAGGACGGGGCGATTGGGATGTCGACCGGCCTCTATTACTCGCCCGGCAGCTTTGCAAAAACCGCGGAAGTAATCGATCTCGCGCGGGCCGTCGCGGAAAAAGGAGGGATTTACGATACTCACATGCGCGACGAGGACTCCTATTCCATAGGCCTGCTAGGCTCCATAGAAGAAACCATTCGCATCGGCCGCGAGGCCCATATACCTGTGCATATATCCCACATAAAATGCCTGGGCACTCAGGTCTGGGGTAAGAGCACAGCCGCGATAGAAATGATCAGGGCAGCCCGCGCTGCGGGAATCGAAGTCACCGCGAGCCAGTATCCCTACAGTGCGTCCGGCACTAGCATTGTCGCAGCGTTGATTCCAAGATGGGCTGAAGAAGGCGGCCGTCACCGAATGCTCGAGCGGATCGATGACCCGGCAATAAGACCCCGCCTCCTCAGCGAAATGGCTGTGAACCTTAACAGGCGCGGCGGGCCCGGTTCACTGCTGATCACCGCCTCTCGGGACACAAGCCTGGTAGGTGAGACGCTTGCTCAGGTCGCAACGGAGTGGAAGAAATCCCCGGTAGAGGCCGCTCTGGAAGTCATCAAGCGGCAGGGTGACGCAACTGTCGCATCCTTTAATATGACGGAAAGCGACATCGAGAACTTTATGAGGCAAGACTTCGTCATGACCGGATCCGATGGATCAAATGGGCACCCCCGCAAGTATGGCACTTTTCCAAGGAAGATCAGGCACTACGTCTATGAGACACAGCTCATAACCCTCCCGTTTGCCATCCGGTCGAGCAGCTCGCTGACGGCATCAGCCCTCCGAATCCGGGATCGCGGCCTTGTGCGGCAAGGCTATTACGCGGACATTGTTGTCTTTGATGAAAAGACGGTGGCCGACCGCGCTTCCTATGAACACCCGCGCGAACTGGCTGCAGGTATGCGATATGTAATTGTAAACGGCAAGATCGCTGTCGACGGGGGCGAATACAACGGCGCGCTAGCGGGGCGCGCCCTTAGAAGGGCTAGAGACTGAGTGCAGCCGCACCGTTGCCAAAGCTAGTCATCTGGCCCGGTCGCCTTCTTTGCGTGGCGGGGATTCCAATAGTTCCGTTGTCGTTTCCGTAACGCTTGGCGTGGCGATAATCGGCGCCGTCTCCGCGCTAGCCAATAGAGTTGGTCCCGCGTGCTGTGCGATTGCCGCCGTGGACTTGCCCCGGCCTCTTTTGAATTTTTGCCTCAGGCCCAGGGCAAAGAAAGCGCTCACTGTTTGATGAACCGCTATCACTGAACAGAATGCGGCTGCCAGGTATATGGACCATTTGATTTCAGGAGTGCCCAGATAGCTCGCGTAGAGAGCTACAGCGGAGACAAGCGCGAACAGCGCGCTAGTTCCATTGAAAATCAGCATGGCTTTGATCTGATCTTCCGGCTTGGTGCCGTGTTTCCTGGCTGATTTCTGGTCGATGAGCCACTCGCCGCACTGCCTGCAGTAAGCGTTTGGGTTCTGATCGGCCGCGCCGCAGTTCGGACAGAACATAATTCCCCGCGTCCAAGACAATTACTGGATTGAGGATCAAGCAAAATATCATCATATCGTGTTGCTCGCAGTATTTCCAACGTCGGTCCGGCGGCTTCACCGGCAGGCAGGGACCTGCCTGGAACCGAAGGCTTCCCATGATATTCCTTATTGACGATATTTCTTATTGACATCTGAGACTAGTCTTATTTAGACTAGGGCGATGGTTATCGACCATATCGGCGCTGGAAGAAGATATGCTGGAGGAAAATACGATGTTGAAACAACGGAGCCTTCGAGACCTCGTTTCGGTCGGGCCCGCGATCGTTCGGGATCTCGAGATCCTCGGAATCCACCGTGTTGATCAGCTCGCGACCCAGGATGCCCGGTATCTCTATGAAAAACTGTGCAGCCTGACCGGAAAGCGCCAGGACATCTGCTGTCTTGATGTCTTTTCGGCTGCGATCGCTCAGGCCCGCGACCCGTGGCTGCCCCGCGAGCAGTGCCAGTGGTGGTATTGGAGCCGCATGCGAAAGGCTGCCAGTGAAGACCAGTGACAAGGCTTTCCATCTAACGACTCCGGATCTCATCCTGCTGAGCTTGCTTGCCGAACGCCCTATGCATGGGTATCAGGCCAACGCAGAGCTGGAGCGGCGCAACGTACGTGATTGGGCCGGTATTTCCCGCCCCCAAATTTATTACTCGATCGAAAAGCTTGTGAGGTGTCGCCTCCTTCGAGGAACGAAAAGCAAAGAGCCGGCTGCCGGGCCTGAACGATATGTCTTCGTTACAACCGCCAAAGGGCGCCGAGCCCTCGCTGATGCCCTCGAGAACGAGTCCTGGGCAACCCAGGTAGAGCGCCCGGCTTTTCTTACCTGGCTCGCTTTGTCATGGCAGTCCCGTCGCGGTGTTTTCAACGACCAGGTGCGACGTCGACGCCAGTATCTCGAGGCACAGTTGCTTCGCGAAAGGATCACGTTGATGGATGTCCTCAAAGAAGTTGGGCACCCATACCACGAAGCCGTATGGATGGTCGAACTAACCATAGAACAGATTGAAGTGGAGCTTCGATGGCTTCAAAGAATTGGTCGCGAAGCGAGGCGCCGCCGGCCGGCTCGCTCCAATTCGGCAGTCTCAGCATAACCCCGAGCACCACCAGCTATGACCAGGCTCCTGAGCCATCAGAGCCATTGGCTGCATGGACAAACCGAACTATCCTTCACCTCCCTCGCTGTCTCTATAATATTAGAGGGAGGATTTTGAACTGGCCCTTGATGAACAGGCGAAGGAGCGTGGAAGTTCCGCCCCGGATGAAATTCTGGTGGTGGCCGCGATATTGGGAGACCTGCCCGCATTCGACGAACTGGTCCACCGCTATCGGGCGGCGGTGCTAAGGACAGCTCAACGAATCGTCGGGAGCGACCTGGCTGACGATGTGGCTCAAGAAGCGCTCTTGCTCGCTTTCAAGGCTTTGCCGTCCATCGAAGATCCCGCCAGGTTTGCTGCATGGCTGGGAGTTATCACCAGGCACCATGCACTTCGATTCGCAAAGCGGGAGAAGACCAGGGCCGCGAGCAGCGTCGAATTGGACCAAGTGCTTCTCGAGCATCTGAGCTCTTTGGCGTCGACGGTAGCCCCCGACATAGAACGCGACGCTGAACTCAGCAAAGCGTTGGTTGAATTGCCGGCAGATTACTCGACCGTTCTCAGTCTCCGATTCATTGACGAGATGCCATTGAAACGGATCGCTGCGTTTCTTGGTATCCCCGTTTCAACCGTTAAGTGGCGGCTGCATCGTGGCAAACAGCTCTTGCGAGATAAGCTATTGGCCGAGAGAGTCGAATCGCCATCGCAGAATTTGAAGGCGGTAGGGAGCCGGTCGCCGCAGAAGTGATGCTAGAAGGGAGAGGAGCGATCAGACTAGGAGGCAAATCGAGGGACTACCCGCAAACCTCAGCGATAAACTACCACGACAGGAGAACAGACAAATGGAACGAGAAAAAGAAATATCCAAACTGGTAAACGTGTTGAAGAGAACAGCAAGGATGGCGATGCAATCGGAGTGGACTGGCAGTAGCCACGATTCGGGAGCTTTTTGCGCCGAGCAATACAACAGGGTGCTCGCACGCCTCAAGGAACTAGACCCCGAAATCACTCCGATCTTTGCTCCTCTTCCGCCCGACAGCTCTTTGTCAGTGGCCGCCATGGCCTGCAGACAACTAGCTGCTTACTACGAAGACGAAGTAACCGGGCACAGGTGGGGTCGCGCTTATGGAATAGGTTTCGACCCGGAAATGTTCAAGGACTTCTGGTGCAAATCAGCGAAGGAGTTCGAGGACCTCGGTGAATTCATCCGCGAGAGCATCCAGGAATGGGCTCGGCAGAAACGGGGCCGCGACCGTGAAGAAGATCGAAGTCATCGCCGAGAAGAGCGCAGAGAAGAGCGCAGACGGGGAGGAGAGAACCAGACGCTTTAGAAGCAGAACAAAGGCCGCCTGATTCTTGCCTGCTACTGTTGGGGACTACTTCAAAATAATGCGGTTCTTACACGCTGGTGTGTAATCCTTACACCTTTCTAGCGTGAGTTCGGGTGCTTGGAAAGTCGTCTGCACCTTCGATATTTCGTGATCTTTCTATTCTTTTAACCCCAATCCTTCTCTTGAAAGAATCGTCGGCATACCGTTTGCTCAAACCAAGCGCGTGTCAGTTTGGTTCGAGTTGTGTCCGATGTTCCCGTAGCCCTCAAGTTTGTAATAGTGCGACTCTGACGAGATCGTATGATCTCTACAAAGAGGCTGCTATTTCGGCATCGGACAGTCTATCTAGGGGGGAGAACATCGTTATGATACCGAGAGTTTTTGTCATTGCTTTTGTGCTGGCGAGCCTACTAATACTCGGCGGATCGGGGTGCGCTACCAAAAAATACGCGCGAACGCGGATAAATGAGCGAGTGGCGCCCCTGGAGCAAAGGACCGGTGAGTTGGAAGAGACTTCGAGACGCAATAGCCAGGATATCGGAAGGCTGGACCAGGGCATTCAAGATGTCCGCGGCCGGGCGGACCGCGCTCAAAGCCAGGCAGACTCCGCCCTGGCGAAAGCCGAACAGGCAAATTCGCGCGCTAACAATGCCGAGCAGTCTGTCAACGACCTGAGAAACAATTTGGACAGGTACAGTCTCCAGAGCACGGTAACTGTGAACTTCAACTTTGACAGCTATGCCCTTTCCCCGGAATCACGCACCCAATTGGACCAGCTCGCAGCTCAGTTGAAAGGACGGTCCGATTACATCTTGGAAATCGCCGGTTTTGCCGATTATATCGGCAGCGTAGCGTACAACAATCAGCTTACTGAACGACGAGCTGAAGCCGTCCGGCGATATCTTGCAGAGCAGTATGGCATTCCGGTCTTCAGGACCCACGATCTCGGCTTCGGCAAGAGCCGCCCGGTCGCCGATAACAGTTCCAGAGCAGGCAGGGCACAGAACCGGCGAGTCGAAGTCCATGTTCTGGTCCGTGTCACCAGCGGCGCTTCTTCAACCGCACAGACTTCCCCCGCTTCCCCCAGATAGCGGCGGAGTGACATGACCGATTTAGCTTGAGAAACCTAGACCGAGGATCCGAGTCCGTATTCGGATCCTCTTATTTATTGTTGGCGGTTCTTGCCAAGGTCCGTGATTGACTCACGTCTGTACCGATGTTCTCGCCTCAACCCATCGATTAGCCAACCTGATCCCGTCAGGGGCTTGCCTCGTTCGACAATGATCTCGAATTACCCAACAGATCCCGTCAGGACTTGCCTCGCTCGACAATGATCTCAAATATTCGGCTCAGTTCGTCCATGGTCGAGAACTTGATGAGTATTGACCCTCCGCGCCTCGTCACGTTTATCTTGACCGGAGCCCCAAGCCTTCTCTTCAACCTGAGTTCAGCCGCATTAACATTGGGATCCGGCGATTTTTTCGGTGACTTTCGCGCATCCACAATTACAGGCTCAGTGAGCTTTTTTACCAGCCTTTCTGCCTCTCGAACAGACAATCCCTCCAACACGATCCGCTTTGCCACGGCCTCCTGTTCGGTAGCGGAACCCAGTCCGATGAGAGTTCTGGCGTGCCCCATCGAAAGCTTGTCCTCTTCTACAAGAGCCCGGATCCCCGCCGGGAGTTTGAGCAGCCGCAACGAATTAGCGATTGAGGATCGGTCCTTTCCGACGCGCTGAGCTAGCTGGTCCTGTGTATAGCTTAGTTTGTCCAGCAGGTTCTTGTATGCGGTCGCCTCCTCGATCGGGTTCAGATTCTCTCGCTGAAGGTTCTCGATGAGCGACAATTCCAGGACCCGGGAATCCGGGACGTCCTTCACGACTGCGGGAATCTTATGAAGGCCCGCGAGTTGGGCCGCCCGCCATCGCCGCTCTCCCGCAATCAGTTGAAACCGGTCTCCTCGCCGCCTTACTACCACGGGTTGTATTACGCCGTTCGCTTTCAGCGATGCGGCGAGCTCTTCCAGTTTCTCTTGCCCGAAAACCTGGCGGGGTTGGACCTCGCTGGGATCGATCTGTTCAATCCCTATCTCGACAAGATCCTGGTCGATCGAACCCGTCTCGTGGAACAGCGCGCTAAGCCCTCTGCCAAGCGCCTTTCTTGACATTCTCTATCACCTCCCTGGCCAAGTTCAGGTAGCTTTCCGCGCCCTTGGACTTGATATCGTAAATGATTATTGGCTTGCCGTGACTCGGAGCTTCGGCAAGCTTGACATTTCTAGGAATCACCGTTGCGAAGACTTGTGTCCCAAGAAAATCCCGTAGGTCCGACACAACCTGATTCGACAGGTTGGTCCGTTCGTCGTACATTGTCAGTAGGAAGCCTTCTATGGTGAGGCTCTGGTTCAGGTTCCTTCGGATCTTGACCAGAGTGTCCCAAAGCTCAGTAACTCCTTCGAGAGCGAAGTATTCGCACTGGATTGGGACAAGAACCGAATTCGCCGCAGATAGCGCGTTTAGCGTTAGCAAGCCCAGGCTGGGCGGGCAATCGATCAGTATATAGTCATACTGCGATACCATCGGCTCCAACAATCCCTTCAGCTTGTACTCTCGCTGCTCCATTTCAATCATCTCGATCTCTGCGGCCACCAGAACGCGCTCGGATGGGATTATTTTCAGCGTAGGCAGATCGGTGTTCAGGACTATATTGGTAAGGGGTTCGCCCATCACCATTGAATGATAAAGGCTTCTTCGAAACGCTTTTCGCAGCCCGAACCCGCTGGTGCTGTTGCCCTGGGGGTCGGCGTCGACAACCAGGACCCTCATGTCTGCTACTGCCAGGCTGGCTCCCAGATTTATTGCAGTAGTCGTTTTCCCGACTCCGCCCTTCTGATTCGCGATGGCGATGATCTTTGCCATTCAATCCTGTAGCCCACAAACAGGCCTCTCATTCCTTGGCCTCGGCCAAGGGAATCAAACATAAATTGCTGCTTTTTGGCCCTCCGGGCTGCCAAAAAACGGCGTTTCACGTGAAACGCCCGGCTTTCAAGTTACGATTGTTCCACGTGGAACATTTCCCGCCGGGTAAACGGGTGCGGGGTAGTTCCGTATTCTACAAGCGAAGGCGCGGCATTGAAAGGAGTATTTCTGGTCCGTTCGGGTATTACTTGGGGCACTGGGAACGTTGCGAAGAAAGAAAAAGGCCACACCAGGCAGGCAAGCAAAGGCAAGGCGAAAGGGCGGTGTGGCCTTTTTTAGTCCATCTGTCGTTTGTCGTGACTTGTATTACCGCAATTAATATGCCTGACCAGCGCTTTTCCTTTCGCTTGCCGGCTCGCGAGAACGCGCCTGTGAAAAGATGCACTAATTCCTTATGGCAAAGCTCCTGCTCGCTGTGATATCTTAGCCTGTTTACTTGATAGGTCCGGAGCTTTCTATTCTGTGGGGGGGCCTTTCTTGGTCCTTCCAATAACCTTGGCCGGCCAATCCGGCCAATAGGATACGGAGAAACATCGTAATGACCAACGTAGGAAGAGTTATCCAGATAATTGGGCCAGTTGTCGACGTCGAATTCGATGAGGCCTCGCTGCCGCCGATCTACCAAGCGATTAGAATTGTTAGTGAAGGATTCGACGTCCCCGAACCAATAGACATCGTCGTTGAAGTTCAACAGCACTTAGGCGAGGGGCGAGCCCGCTGCGTGTCAATGCAGCCGACTGAAGGACTCGTCCGCGGCATGAAAGCCATTGATACAGGCGACGGCATCAGCGTCCCTGTTGGGCCTGCTACGCTTGGTCGAGTCCTTAATGTCGTCGGTCAGCCGGTTGATAAGCTGGGGCCCGTAGTATCGACCGCTCAATACCCAATTCACCGACACGCTCCTGCGTTCCAGGACCAGGCTACTGAACTCGAGATGTTCGTAACCGGCATCAAAGTCATCGATCTCCTTGAACCATTCCTCAAGGGAGGGAAAATAGGATTGTTTGGCGGGGCCGGAGTAGGTAAAACCGTCCTGATCATGGAATTGATCAATAACGTCGCGATGAAGCATGGCGGATACTCCGTCTTTGGCGGAGTTGGTGAGCGAACCCGCGAAGGAAACGACCTAATAAGAGAATTCGTTGAGTCCAAAGTTATCGATTTCGGCGAATCCTTCTATGAGCACCAAAAGAAAACAGGCGAGTTCGATCTGAGCTTCGTCGATAAAGAGGCCGTCAAGAAGTCGAAAGCAGCGCTTGTATACGGCCAGATGACCGAGCCTCCCGGAGCCCGGCTTCGCGTCGCTCTTACCGCCCTTACAGTCGCTGAATATTTTCGCGATGAAGCTGGAATGGACGTCCTCCTCTTCATAGACAATATTTTCCGGTTTACCCAGGCCGGCTCGGAAGTATCGGCCCTCCTCGGCCGAATGCCCTCAGCCGTCGGATACCAGCCTACCCTTGCCACCGAGATGGGTGAACTTCAAGAGAGAATCACTTCTACCAAGAAGGGCTCGATTACCTCGGTTCAGGCCATTTACGTTCCCGCAGACGATTACACGGATCCCGCTCCCGCGACTACATTTGCTCACCTGGATGCCGTCACAGCTCTCTCCAGACAGATCTCAGAGCTCGGCATATATCCTGCCGTAGATCCGCTCGCCTCAACATCCAGGATCCTTGATCCCAGGATAGTGGGATCCGAGCATTACGATGTTGCTCAGGCCGTCAAGCGCATACTTCAACGCTACAAAGACCTTCAAGACATAATCGCGATACTTGGAATTGACGAACTGTCCGATGAAGACAAGCTGGCCGTTTCACGCGCTCGCAAGATCCAAAAGTTTTTCTCCCAGCCATTCTTCGTAGCAGAGCAATTCACCGGACTTAAGGGCAAGTTCGTTCAGCTCGAGGACACCATACGTGGGTTTAAGGAAATTATTGAAGGCAAACACGACGATCTTCCAGAGCAGGCTTTCTTTAATGTGGGCGGCATCGACGAAGCGATCGAGAAGGCAAAGTCCATACAGTCGTAACCCATCCACGGCGCTCCCGATAGAAATGCTGCTGCGATGAGTTCGGAGGATTCTCAATGACTAGGATTCATTTGGAGGTCGTCACTCCCGAGCGCAAAGTCTTCGAAGCCGACGTGGACAGGGTTGAGGTCCCCGGATTGGACGGAGAGCTTGGAATTTTACCTGGACACACGGAACTCGTTTCGCAACTCAAACCGGCCGGCCTGCTGACCTATCACATCGGTGATGAAAAGGGCCAGATGGCAGTTAGCAGCGGCTTTCTGGAAGTTCATCCGGACAGAGTTATAGTGCTCGCTGACCGCGCTGCTCGCCCTGAAGATATCGATCTCGCCAAAGCTCTCGCACTCAAAGAGCACGCTGAGTCCCTCCTTCAAAAAAGTCTCACAGATCCAGATGTCGACATAGCTAGGGCAACTATTGAACTTGAGCGCGCTACCGTCGACTTGCAGCTCGCAGGTAGGCTCCAGGGGTAGGTTTCAAGGCCCCGAATGTTGTTGAAATCAGGTGCCGGCTGTGGTAATGTTTCGGCGTTTCGAAGGGTGCCCGTCGGAGCGGTCGTAACCGTCGCTCGGGTTTATCTCAATTTAAATTTTTCCCAATTTGAAGTTTAATACTATGCAACCGGATCTGCTCTCGTCCATATTGTCGGCTATTTCCAAAAGGGTAAATCAGCACAGCTTTAATACATGGTTCAAGCCAGTGTCCAGGGCAGCCATAAAAGATCGCACTCTGTTTTTGTCCGTGCCAAATCAAATGTTCCGGGATTGGATCTCGAGCAACTATTTCGACATCATCGAGGAGTCACTTGAAGAGCTCGACCTGGGCGACCACAAGGTAATCCTAATCATAGAAGAGGCAGCCTCGTTGGCCGCTAACGCCAGTTCGGTCCCGGATGGCCGCGCTTCAATTCACTCGTCTGTTGCTTCTATTACAAACTCGAGCGACTCACCGGCAATCAGGTTTGCCCGGTCCCCGGATTATGATCAGCCGCCTTGCGCGCTCAATCCCAAGTACACGTTTGAGAGCTTCGTAGTTGGGTCGTGCAATCAATTCGCCCATGCCGCAGCCCAGGCCGTCGCCGATATGCCTTCCAAAACATACAACCCTCTCTATGTATATGGTGGAGTCGGTCTCGGCAAAACTCATTTAATGCACGCCATCGGACATCTGATCAAGAGCCGAAACTCATCACTTCGCTTGACATATATATCGTCCGAAAAGTTCATGAATGAGCTGATCAATGCCATCAGGTACGATAAAACCATTAACTTCAGAGAGCGGTACAGGACGATCGATGTCCTGCTGATGGACGATATTCAGTTCCTCGCCGGCAAGGAGAGGACCCAGGAAGAATTCTTTCATACATTCAATGCCTTGTATGATTCTCAAAAACAGATAGTAATATCCAGTGACTGCGCGCCCAGAGAGATACCAACCCTTGAAGAGCGTCTTCATTCGAGGTTTGAATGGGGCTTGATTGCCGATATTCAGCCGCCGGACCTTGAAACCAAAGTCGCCATCCTGAAACGAAAAGCTGAAAACGAAAAGATCGACCTTCCCGATGATGTCGCGCTGTTCATCGCAAGCAAAATAAAGTCAAATATCCGCGAACTGGAGGGATCACTCGTCAGGCTGGTAGCCTATGCCTCTCTCAAGGGACTAAAGATCGAGCTGAGCGTCGCACAAGAGATCCTCAAAAACATAATAGAAGACGATACTGCCGGCGTATCTATCGAAGTAATCCAGAAAGCAGTGGCCCAGCACTACGACCTCAAGATTTCCGATCTTAAATCCAAAAACAACTCGAGAAGCATCGCGGTTCCGCGACAGGTCGCGATGTACCTGTGCAAGACCCTCACAAAATCCAGTCTACCAGAGATCGGTCGCGAATTCGGCGGAAAGCATCATACTACGGTTCTACATAGCATAAACAAAATCGGTGCTCTATACCAGACGGACTCCGTTTTCCACAGGCTTATTAACAAGCTAATCGCTGAAATACAATAGCTTGCAGATTTTTTCCACATCTAATTCGAATTATTAGCTGTGGAACCTGTTGAAAGTTCCAAATGCCAACCCAACTATCCACAGGGGGAAAGGTCGCCAACCGGTTTTCCACAGCTTTTAGCACAGGGACCTATCGTGCCTTACTCTATGTCTTTTCAGGTGTTAGCCGGCACTATTTGAGTTTTCCACAGCGACTACTACTATTACTAAGTATTTAACACGAATTCTTAATTAGTAT
>Ga0126373_10001790_pt1 | contig 15449 bp, 22 predicted proteins | sample PanSoiMetPlot_11_FD_92545 | JGI IMG/M metagenome (GOLD analysis project Ga0126373, IMG submission 92545) | Tropical forest soil microbial communities from Panama - MetaG Plot_11 | ecosystem: Environmental > Terrestrial > Soil > Tropical forest > Bulk soil | place: Panama | collected 2016-02-17 | reverse complement strand
TATCGGCTTGGGATGACCGACGGGCGCGACACCGCCGATGCGCTGGCCGGTGCTCGCGTACACGAACTCCGGATCCGCGCGGCCGAGCTTCTGCACACCGAGGTCGGCAGCAACTTTTCCGGTATCGACACGGTGCGCGCCGCTTGTCAGCACCAGCAAGGGCTCGCCGTCGGCGTTGAAAAGCAGGCTGTTTGCGATCGCGCCGACTTCGCATCCAAGTTGCGCTGCCGCGGTCACGGCGGTAGGAGCTGGCTCGGGCAGCTCGCGAACTTGCCCAGCCACTCCGAGTGCGCGCAACTCGCTCGCCACATGCTCCGCATTCCTGTGCATCGGGCCAGTCTGGCATGACGCCAGAGACCGTCGGCACATGCTTTCAGCAGGCCTGCCGCTGCGAGTCAGTCGTAGTCCGGCTCGAACACAGTAGGGATCGCCGGGTAACCGCGCGAAAGCTGACGTGCGTGCGCAGGCAATTCTGCGAGAACCGACTGGTGCCTGGCCCGTGCGGCGGTAACGGATTCCCGTCCGACGATCTGGCCCTCTCGCACAAGCAGTTCAAGAAGATGCCTGCTCTGTGGTCCGTCGGGCCGCTGCGCATCGGTCACCAGTTCGCGGGCCGCAAAGCCGTCCGCGTCTAGCTGCCGGTGTGCCCACTTGCGTCCGCCCCGGGACGGCTTTCCGACCGAGTGCTTAGCGACTGGCAGCAGTTCGCCGCTAGCGTCGGTACGTGCTACGAGCTTGTAGACCAGGGCGGCGGTCGGCGCGCCGGAACCGGTGACTAGCGAAGTGCCGACGCCGTACCCGTCTACTGGATCTGCCGCGAGCGCAGCGATCAAGTATTCGTCGAGATCGCCCGTTACTATGATCCTGGTTTTGCTGGCGCCAAGAGAATCAAGCTGTGCGCGCGCTTCCAGGGCAACCGTCGCTAGGTCCCCGCTGTCGATCCGGATGGCGCCGAGGGCCGGACCGGCCAGCTTGACGGCGCTCGCAATGGCGGCCGGCACGTCGTAGGTGTCAACGAGGATCGTGGTACCGAAGCCGAGAGAGTCCAGCTGCGCCTCGAACGCCTGCGCCTCATCGTCATGAACAAGCACGAATGCATGCGCGCTCGTGCCAGCCGTTGGCAGCCCATACTCAAAGCCGGCTCGCAGGTTCGAGCTAGTTGCGAAGCCGGCAATGTATGCGGCTCGCGCGCTCGCCACCGCAGCCCGCTCGTGCGTGCGGCGCGAGCCCATTTCGACAAGCGGACGCTTGCCTGCCGCGGTCACCATCCTGGACGCGGCTGAGGCAATGGCGCAGTCGTGATTGAGAATCGACAGGGCGAGCGTCTCCAGGACCACGGCCTCCGCAAACGTGCCCTCGACAACGAGTATCGGGGAACCCGGAAAGTAGCAGTCTCCTTCGGCATAACCCCAGATGTTGCCGCTGAAGCGATAGGAACTCAGGTACTCCAGCGTTGGCGCATCGACGATCTGCATGCGCTCGAGGAATGCGAGCTCCGCATCCGCGAACCGGAATCGCTCGAGCGAATCCAGCAGTCTTCCCGTTCCAGCGACGACTCCGTAGCGGCGCCCGTTGGGCAGGTGCCGGGCGAACATCTCGAAAACTGCGCGGCGGTGCGCGGCGCCGCTGTGCAGGGCGGCACGGACCATCGTCAGCTCGTAATGATCGGTTAGCAGCCCGGTGCTAGCCAAAGCAACATCATCCAGAGGGGAACGGGGTTGACTTGATCCGCGGCCGTCCACCCGATCGGGGTTCATCTGGGCAGCTTACGGACCGCTACCCGCCCCGGCGTGCGTCAGCGCGCCGAATAGCGGAAACACATAGTTTGGTCTGTATTTAGCTGAGGTATCTCAGCCATGAACAGCACCATTTGACGCGGATGTCCTCGCATTCGCTGGCGAAGGGAGTGGAACACTAACTTCGGGGGAGTGGGAAACTGAGCTACTGGGGAGGTGACGGCAGGTGGGCGTTGCGCCAATCGAGGTCGAGCAACCGGCAACGGGCCAGGAAACGGCCCTGGACGCACCGTGGGTCACTGTCGTCTGGAATGACCCGGTCAACCTCATGAACTATGTGACCTACGTCTTCCAGAAGGTGTTCGGCTATCCGAAGGCCAAGGCCGAGAAGCTGATGCTGGACGTACATCACAAGGGCAAGGCCGTCGTGTCGTCCGGGACTCGGGAGGCGATGGAGCGGGACGCGGAAACCCTGCATGGCTATGGCCTGTGGGCGACGGTGAGCCACGACTCGTGACCAGCTACGAGGACGGCGGGTTCCCCGACGACTTCGGGGAAGGGCAGGCGGAGATCGCTGCGGCATTTCGGCCCGCGCCAGGCGGCGCCGTCGCCTTCTTCGAGCAAGCCCAGGCCGGTGTCATACGCAGCCTCGTCGGCCAGATCGCCGAACTGGTCACCAATGAAAGCGAAAGCGCGCAGCCTGACACGGACCAATCCGACCTAGAGGCACAACTCGGACTATCAAGCCACGTCGAACCACCGGACGATCCGGTCCTCGCTCGGTTGCTCCCCGATGGCTACTCCAATGATCGCGACGCCGCCGCAGAGTTCCGCCGGTACACCGAGGAGAGCTTGCGCTCGAGCAAGGTTGCATCGGCGCAGGCGGTACTCGCCTCGCTGCCATCAGGAGGTGGCGAAGTCCGGCTCAGTGAGCCGGAGTGCCAGCAATGGCTTCGCGCCCTCAACGACGTCCGGCTCGCGCTCAGCGTCCGGCTCGGCATCACCGACGAGAACGATGACCTCATGGAGAACCTGTCGGTCGATGATCCACGTTCGGCGTATGTGTGGGTATATCAGTGGCTTGCGTATCTGCAGGACAGCCTGATCGAGGCGCTCAGCTAGTCTCCTGGCATGTTGACGATCAGCGCCGAGCTGCGCTCGAAGATCCTGGCGCATGCCAATGCTGACCACCCAGACGAGGCGTGTGGCGTGATCGCCGGCCCTGAGGGCAGCGACCGGCCGGAACGCTTCATCCCCATGCTCAATGCCGAGCGATCGCCCACTTTCTACCGATTCGACTCCATGGAGCAACTTCGGGTATGGCGGGAGATGGACGATCGGGACGAAGAGCCGGTTGTGATTTATCACTCGCACACCGCGACCGAGGCATATCCGTCCCGGACCGACATCTCTTATGCCAGCGAGCCGGGAGCCCACTATGTACTGGTGTCGACGGCTGACCCTGATCAGGCCGACTTCCGCTCGTTCCGGATCGTAGACGGCGAGGTGACCGAGGAAGAGGTGGCCATCGAGGCCGCCAAAGACGCGATGCCCGGCTCGAAAAGATCGCAGCCGGAATGATCGCAGCCGGCGGCCGGTTGGATCTTTTGGAACCCGCGGCCGTCGGACGCGGCCTGCGTCATGACCGGATAAGCACGCGCCCCTGAACTACTGGAGTACATAAACATGGCTATCGAGGTCCGCATCCCGACCATCCTGCGCAGCTACACCGGTGGCCAGAAGTCGATCGAGGGCAAGGGCTCAACTCTGGATGAGCTGTTCGCCGATCTTGACGGGCGTTACGAAGGACTGCGCGGGCGCCTGGTAGACGACGCTGGCCTGCGCAGGTTCGTCAACGTGTACCTGAACGACGAGGATGTCCGCTTTCTGGGCGGGCTTGGTGCACTCGTAGCTGACGGCGACACAGTGACAGTGCTGCCCGCCGTGGCCGGCGGCGCCCGCTAACTCCCACCTCGGGCCAGCCATGCGCTACGACTCGCTGCTAGACACCTTGGGTGGCACCCCCTTGGTCGGGCTGCCAAGACTGTCGCCGAGCCCGGATGTGCGTTTGTGGGCCAAACTCGAGGACCGGAATCCGACCGGCTCGGTGAAAGACAGGGCGGCGGCGTACATGGTGGAGGCAGCCGAGAAAGACGGCCTCCTGGCCCCAGGCGCCACGATCTTGGAACCGACCTCTGGCAACACCGGCATCAGTCTCGCCCTCATGGCGCGGCTGCGCGGCTACAAGCTGATCTGCGTCATGCCGGAGAACACGTCGGCGGAACGCAGGATGCTGCTTGAGGCTTACGGTGCGTCAATTGTGTCCTCACCTGCGGCCGGCGGATCGAACGAGGCCGTGCGGGTGGCGCAAGGCCTCGCCGCCGAGCATCCAGACTGGGTAATGCTCTACCAGTACGGGAACGAGGCCAACGCCCGGGCGCATTACGAGACGACGGGCCCTGAACTGCTCGCTGACCTGCCCGAGATCACGCATTTCGTGGCTGGCTTGGGTACCACTGGGACTTTGATGGGCACCGGGCGTTTCCTGCGCGAGCATGTGCCTGGTGTACAGATCGTGGCCGCCGAGCCTCGCTACGGCGAGTTGGTGTACGGCCTGCGCAATCTGTCCGAGGGGTTTGTTCCTGAGCTGTATGACGAGACCGTCCTCACTTCGCGATTCTCGGTGTCATCGGCCGACGCGCTGCGCCGAACCAGGGAACTGCTCGAGGTGGAGGGGCTGTTCGCGGGCATTTCCGCGGGCTGCGTGCTGCATGCCGCACTGGGCCTCGCCGCCAAGGCACTAGCCGCGGGGAAGCCGGCCAACATCGCCTTGCTCATCGCCGACGCGGGCTGGAAGTATCTGTCGACCGGAGCCTACGGCGGCACCCTCGCCGAAGCCGAGGCCCGGCTGGAGGGCCAGCTCTGGGCCTGAGCAACGGGACAGCGGCTCTACGCAGGCCAAGCCCACACGAAGCGATGACGCTACGGTGCAGCGGAAGGATGAAGCACGCAGGATGACTAGCTTTGACGAGGCAACGGCAGTGACGCCCCTAGGCGACGGGCGTTACCACGTCGAGCCCGACGCCAGGTTTGCCATCGTCGCGCCGGGCGGCACGGCGACCGCTGCGGTAAACGGCGGCGCGTTGCTGGCCACAGTTCTGCGCGCGGTCCTTGACTCCTCCGCGCACCCGCATCCAGTCGCGACCAGCGCGCATTTCCTGCGCGTGCCGAAGCTCGCCCCGGCCGAGGTCGAGGTGACATGGCTAAAGCACGGCAGAACCGCCTCAACGGCACGGGCGACGCTGGTGCAAGATGGCCAGCCGGTGCTCGACACAACCGTGACGACCGGCACCGTGTCGGAGGATGCCGCGGGCTCGGAGCTTCTCAGCTGGACCGGCCCGCGTCCGGCCTTCCCTGCCATGGAAGACTGCGTCGACCTAGGCAAGTGGCCCGGCACCATGGCCGCCGATGGCACGGCCGGTTACGCGGCTCAAGTCGAGGTACTGCTCGACCCGGGAGGCACCGGATGGCGGGATGGTGCGCCTTCCGGGGTCCCGGAGATGCGCGGCTACTTCCGGCTGCGTGAGGACCGCGATCCTGACGCCTACCTGCTCGCAATGGCTGTCGACGGCTTGCCGCCGGTGGTGTTCGGCCTAGGCGCGACCGGCTGGGCACCGACGGTGGAGCTGACCTGGCACATGCGCGCCGTCCCTGTTCCTGGCCCACTGCAAGTGGCGGCCCGGTGCCGGCATGTCAGCGGTGGCTGGTTCGACGAGGAGGCCGAGGTCTGGGATGCCTCCGGCCGGCTAGTCGCGCAGAGCAGGCAGCTTGCCCGGGTCGGACGCGGGCCAGTACGCGTTGCGGCTGACGGCTCGGAGAAGGCCAGTTCGGTCGTGGGTCGCTGACAGCAGCCCTTACGGCACGCTCTTGATTTTCCACACGAAGACCGATCCGAGCCCGGCGACGATCGCGGTCGCACCGAACAGCGCGGGGTAGCCTAGGAGGTCGGCGATCGGCGCCGCGATCGCCGCCCCGATTGCCGCCGGCCCGACGATGGCGATGTTGATGATGCCAAGATCCTTGGCGCGATCTGAGGCAGCGGGAAGGACCTGGGTGATGAGCGCCTGGTCGACGGCCAGGTAGGCACCGAATCCAACGCCGAATAGGACCGCTGCGATCTGCGAGGAGGTCCAGGTCTCGACGAAGGTCAACAGCAATGCCGCCACGCCCATCAGCGCGCCCGACACTGTGACGATCATCTTCCGCTTGCCAATGCGATCGGAGATCATGCCGCCGACGATCGCGGTGATGACCACGCAGACCGTGTAAATCACGATGAGGATCAGCAGTCCGTTGGCCGCGGAGATGTGATTGGACTGGAAGAGCTTCACCTGGTCGCGCAGGAAGTACAGCAAGTACAAGGTGCCCATCGCGATGGCCAGCGAGGCGAGGAACCTGGTGAGCCAGGCCCACGCGAAATCCGGGTACTGCTTGGGGCTGATCCAGTAGGAACCGAGCAGCTTGCGCCAGGAAAACGGCTCGCGGTGCTCGGCCGACAACGGGTGGTCCTCGGTGAGCAGCGCGAACGGGATCGCCAGCACCAAAAGCAGCAGCGCGAGCAGCCAATAGCCAGGCACCAGGTGGGAGTTGAGCACGTCGACGACCAGCACGGTACCCAGGACCAGCCCGAGGGCCTGCGGCATGCCGATCCATCCTGCGACGGTCGCGCGTTGCGGGATAGGCACGTGATCCGGGACCGCGGCGCTCAAGCTGGCGTACTCACCGTTCTGGAAGGCACTGAACAGGACCCAAAAGATCGCTACGCCCACGACAGTCTTCTGCTGGCCGAGCAACCCCAGGCAAATCGCAGCGAGGAGGGCCATCGCCAGCGTCCAGCGATGTCGGCGCCCGCGCAGATTGCCGATGCCGAACGCATCGGTGGTCCGGTCGGACAGCGCCCCGGCTATGGGCGTTGCAAGGACCGAGGCAATGGCGCCTACTGCCGATACCAAACCAAGCGAGAGCAGCTTGGTCTTGGGGTTAATGTCCTGGAGCTGGATCGGCAGCAGCACCTGAATCGGAGTCAGCGAAGCCATCCACATGCCCAGGCTGGCCAGGCTCAGGCCGGTTATCCAGCTCCGGCGCACGTGCACGGTTGGTTCGGCCAGGGCCAGCGGGAGCGCGCGCTCCTCGTGGGTCGACTGGTCGGTCATGACACCTCCGCGCGCTCTGAGCTCGCCACCTCGTGACCGACGCGATGACCACAAGCGCCGGATCATGCCGTTTTGGGGATGATAGTGGTAGTAGCGGCTCGGCCAGCACGTTTCAGCGTCCCCTCGGCCGCGCGGTAGCCAGGTTATCCTCAGGCACTGTGCAGATGACCATCGTGGGCTGCGCGGGCAGTTTTCCCGGCCCGGACAGCGCGGCGTCTTGTTACCTGATCGATACCGGTAGTTACCGGCTTGTCGTGGATCTCGGAAACGGGGCTCTTGGTGCCCTGCAGCACTATTGCGAGCTGACAGACATCGACGCGATATGCCTGAGCCACCTGCACGCCGACCATTGCCTCGACATGTGCGGCTACTCGGTCTTCCAGAATTACCATCCTGAGGGGCCACGACGGCCGGTTCCGGTGTATGGCCCGGCCGGCACAGCAGAACGGCTGTCCCGGGCGCTAGGCAGCGATCACCCCGGCATGGCCGAGGCTTTCGAGTTCCATGCGCTGAGCGTCGGTACGTTCGAGATCGGCCCGCTGCGTCTCGCGACAGCGCATATGAATCATCCTGTCGAGACCTTCGGCTTTCGTATCGAGCACGGCGGCAAGGTGCTGGCTTACTCTGCGGACACCGGGCCCTCTGATGAGCTGGTGTCGCTAGCGGCCAATGCCGACGTTCTCTTGTGCGAAGCGTCCTTTCTCGAAGGTCCGGATCTGCCTCCCGATCTGCACCTGACGGCACGCCAGGCGGCCGAGCACGCCACCAGAGCGGACGTGGGGCAGCTGGTGCTGACGCACTTGGTGGCCTGGAATGACCCGTCGAGGTCACTGGCGGAGGCTGCGGCGGCCTTCGGCGGATCGCTTAGCCTCGCCAGCCCCGGCAAGCAACTGCCAGGCTGACGCCGGGCACCCGGCGCGGAAGCTTGGCTAGCCGCCGAGTCGTGGCGCGCCGACGTCACCGCAACCTGCCGCATAGACTGCTCTGCCATGCGCGTCCTAGTCACCGGTGGTGCCGGGTTCATCGGGTCTCACCTAGTGGATGCGCTAGTCGCGCGGGGCGACGATGTGGCGGTCGCAGACGACCTGTCGTCCGGTCGGCCTGGCCGACTGCACGAGCTTGCCGCCATGCATAAGCTCAGCGTTTCGGACGCCGAGCAGTTCGATGCCTTGGTTACCGATTACGGCCCCGACCTCATCTGCCACCTTGCGGCCCAGATTGACGTACGGACATCGGTGTCACAGCCCACCCGAGACGCCCAGGCCAATGTCCTGGGCACAGTCAACGTGCTGGAGGCAGCACGAGCTGTCGGGGCACGGGTCTTGTTCAGTTCGACAGGAGGCGCGCTCTACGGGCGCGACGCTCCTATCCCGTCGCTGGAAGACGTGCTGCCGTTGCCCGAGTCGCCCTACGGGGTTGCCAAGCACTGCGCCGAGCAATACGTCAGCCTGTACAACCGCCTGCACGGCACAGGGCACACCGTGCTGCGGGTCGCCAACGTCTACGGGCCGCGGCAGGATCCAGCCGGCGAGTCCGGTGTGGTTGCGATCTTCTGCGCGCAGGCGCTGACAGGTGAGCGACCGACCATTTACGGCGACGGGCTGCAAACTCGCGACTACGTCTACATCTCAGACGCTGTATCTGCGTTCCTAGCCGCAGCTGACCGTGGCCGGCCCGGCATCTGGAACATCGGCACTGGCGTCGAAGTCAGCGTCCTCGAGCTGGCCAGGGTGATCGGTCAAGTCGCCGGACTCGCAGTCGATCCGGTCTTCGCGGGGGCGCGGCCGGGTGAGCTGCTCCGCACGGCGCTGTCGTCAGAGCGGGCTCAGGTGGATCTGGGCTGGAACCCAGCTACGCCACTGGCGACCGGGGTAGAGCGCGTCTACCGCTGGATCGCCGACGGTGCCCCGGACCGAGCCAGCTGCTAGCAGCTTGCGCTGGCCCAATAGGCTGGCTGCCATGCCGAGACCCGATGGTCGTAGTCCAGATCAGCTGCGCGACGTCAAGATAACAAGAGGCTGGCTCGATCACGCTGAAGGATCAGTGCTCGTGGAGTTTGGCGCAACGCGTGTGCTGTGTGCGGCCAGCGTCGCCGAGGAATTGCCGCGCTGGCGCCGCGGTAGTGGCCAGGGCTGGGTCACGGCGGAGTACGCGATGCTGCCGAGGTCGACTAACACGCGTAGCGAGCGTGAATCCGTCAAAGGCAAGCTTGGCGGGCGTACTCAGGAGATCTCCCGGCTGATCGGGAGATCACTGCGCGCCTGCGTCAACCCGAAGGCGCTCGGCGAGAACTCGATCCTCATCGACTGTGACGTGCTGCAGGCAGACGGCGGCACCCGCACTGCTGCCATCACAGGTGGTTACGTGGCACTGGCCGATGCAGTGTCGTGGTTGCAAGGTAGGAAGCGCTGCAAGGGCGAGCCGCTGGTGGCTTCGGTCGCGGCAGTCAGCGTTGGCATCGTCGATGGTGAGCCGCGGCTCGACCTTTGTTACGACGAGGACGTGGCCGCCGAGACAGACATGAACGTCGTTTGCACCGGAGACGGAAGCTTTGTCGAGATCCAGGGCACTGCCGAGCGCGAGCCGTTCGGCCGAGAGTTGCTCGACAAGTTGCTGGGCCTGGCAGTCTCGGGCTGCGCTGAGCTGACCAAGCTGCAGCAGGCCGCGCTCGGCGGATGAAAGACCAGGAATCAGGGCCTGCGCGGCTAGTGCTGGCCACGAATAACAAGCACAAGTTGATTGAACTGGCGAGGATCCTGCACGCTGAGCACCTCGACTTGCATCTCGCAGGTCTTGCTGAATTCCCGGGCGCTCCGGATGTTGCCGAGACCGGCGCGACCTTCGCCGAGAATGGCTTGCTGAAGGCACGCGCTATCGCGCAGTTCACCGGACTGCCGACCGTCGCCGACGACTCGGGGCTGTGTGTCGATGCACTGAATGGCATGCCCGGCGTGCTGTCCGCCCGCTGGTCGGGCCGGCACGGCGATGACGAGGCGAACCTGCAGTTGGTGCTCGCCCAGTTGAGCGATGTGCCCGACGATCGGCGGGGCGCGTACTTCGCCTGTGCCGCGGCGCTCGTGCTGCCCGACGGCCGGTCGTCGGTCAGCGAGGCGGTCGTTGAGGGGACACTGATCAGGCAGCCGCGCGGCAGCAATGGCTTTGGCTATGACCCGATCTTCGTGCCATCGTGCACCGCGCCGGGCGCACCACAACTGACCACGGCTGAGATGGAATCAGAAGAGAAGGACAAGATCAGCCATCGGGGCAAGGCATTGCGCGGACTTGTGCCGGCGATCGCCGAGTTCCTTGGTTAATCTGCTCGCGAGATCTTCAGGAGGGTCAATGGCTGAGACGCGGCTGGCACCTGGCGACACGGCGCCCGACTTCACACTTGCCGATGCCGACGGCAACGACGTGACGCTGTCCTCGCTTCGCGGGCAGCGAGTAGTTATTTACTTCTACCCGGCGGCTATGACCCCGGGTTGCACCAAGGAAGCGTGCGACTTCCGGGACAGCTGGCAGAGTCTGGCGGCAGCCGGAATCACCGTGCTCGGGATATCACCAGACAGTCCGGCCAAGCTCAGGAAGTTCCGTGAGCGCGACAGTCTCAACTTTCCGTTGCTGAGCGACGAGGACCGGAAGGTGCTCGAGGCTTACGGTGCTTACGGGGAAAAGATGCTGTACGGCAGGAAGTCGGTGGGCGTCATCAGGTCAACCTTCGTCGTCGGTGCCGACGGCAAGATTGAGCACGCCTACTACGCGGTCAAGGCCACCGGTCACGTCGCTAGGCTGCGCAAGGACTTGGGCATCTGACGTAGTCTCACGGGCAGTCAGCGCCTCGGGGCCGTAGCCCAACGGCAGAGGCACAGGATTTAGGATCCTGCCAGTGTGGGTTCGAATCCCACCGGCCCCACTGATCAACATCCTCACCATCGAAGTGATCTGCGGCACCCGTTACCGCTGTAGTGCAGGGCTAGCCAACGCAGCCCCGTCAGGTCGACAGGGTGGCGACGTTGTAGTCAGAGAACCGTCGGTCGTGGGTGACGATTATCAGTCCCCCCTCGAATGCCTGTGCGATCAGCATCCGGTCGAATGGATCATCATGATGACGCGGCAGTCGTCCGGCAGCGACGCCGTGCGCAATGCTGATCGGCAGCTCAGCGAATCCGCTGTCGTTAACCTGCTGCTCAAGGTCATCAGGTGCCGACAGTTTGCCCAGTGCCTGTTTGATCGAGATCTCCCAGGCACTCGCAGCGGACACCATGACCAGATTGCCTGGATCAGCAATGGCTTCACGCGCCTGTTCAGTCAGACTTTCGTCTGCGAGCCACCACAACAGCGCATGGGTATCCAGCAACAGCCTCACGGACGGTCACCGCGGAACGCGGCCTCAATTTCGGCTGGCAGCTCATCAAAGTCAGCAGCAATACGGACCTTGCCCCGCCAGGCGCCTGGAGTCCGGGGCCGCGACGAGGCGTGGCTCAGCGGAACAATGCGCGCGATCGGGCGGCCGGCCCGTGCGATGACGATTTCCTCGCCAGCCGCTGCGCGATCCAACAACTGCGACAAGTGAGTCTTGGCTTCATAGACGTTCACGCATGCGGTCATAGGGCCATGCTAGATGCTTGGTCTAGTCTGGTCAAGTCAATCAATAAACCCGCGCGGCTGCTGATCCCGTTCCAGGGCGGCTAGCCGAAGCTCAAGCCGGTCGATCCGGTGTCTGAGGACCTCAAGCTGGGCCTCGTCAGCCAGTCTCCGCTCTGCAGTACGTCGCAAGCGAGGAGAAGCTTCGGCCCGGGCAGCGACAACAGCCAGCGGGACCAGTCGCTGCGGTCCATGTGGCCCGTCAACGAGCCGTGACGGGATCTGCCCGCTCCGGTACCAGGTGCGCAACGCGGCCCTAGAGGCGCCGGTCTCGGCGGCCGCGCGTTCAAGTGGTACCCAGTCCGAACCTTCCAGCTGAGAGTTCAGCTCAAGCTCGAGCTCCCAGTCATCGAGGCGGTCTTCCCAGTCCAACGCTGCTCTCTCCTCGGCCGAGATCTTTGCTCCTCCCTATTAATAGCATGGTATTGACGGGGTTCGAAGTGATCAGGCACGCTGATTTGCATGTTCGAGCGATTCACATCTCCAGCCCGGCACGTGGTCGTTTTGGCCCAGGAAGAAGCCCGGCTGCTGAACCACAACTTCATTGGCAGCGAGCACATTCTGCTTGGGCTACTCGGCGAGCCTGACTCGATCGCGGGCCGTGTCTTGTACAGCTTCGGCATGTCGCGGGACAGCGCCCGGCAGGGGGTCGAGGCCATCGTCAGCAGAGGCAAGAAGGAGCCCAGCGGTCACATCCCTTTCACCCCGCGGGCCAAGAAGACACTCGAGCTCTCGCTCCGCGAGGCGCTGCAACTCCATCACAACTACATCGGCACCGAGCACATCCTGCTGGGCCTGATCCGGGAAGGCGACGGTGTCGGCGCGCAGCTGATGAGACAGCACGCCGACCTCTTGGCGATCCGCCTGGCAGTTCTCGATAACGCGCCCGCCGGGCGAACCGAGCAGAGTAACCTCCGGCGCTGGCTGCGGCGTCGACCTTTCGAAGAGACCGAAGAGGTCGGTGGCGAAGCGGAACAGACGACGCTCAGCGCCACTCCGGCTGCGGACACGACGCTCAGCGAGGCGGCTCGGCTGGCCGGTTCGCAACCTGTCGGTTCGCATCACCTGCTGCTTGCCGCACTCGGTGACAGGAGTACCGCTGCGGCCCGCGCTCTGGCTGCGCTTGGTGTCGACCTGGATCACGCCAAGGAGGCACTACGCACTGTGGACGTGGCAGGCACATCTGATGAGCAGCCGGAAGAAGCTGGCAGACGGCAGATGATCGTCCGGGTCGATGACCAGCGGGTGACCGTTGAGGCGGCTGATCCGGTGATCATGGCGGCCGCGCGCAGCGCGCTCCAGGCCCTGGGCGATAAAGCTGACCCGCCCGGCACGATCCCTGGCCATCTGCCCGATAGCGCAAGCCTCGCGGCCGTGTGGCAGGCACTCCAAGAGAGCTTCGATGCGATCCAGCGCCGGGCCTCAGCAGCAAAGGAGCCGGGGGACCCGCAGGACCCAAACAAGCCAGGCACAGAGGCCGCCTGAGGAGGCAGATGAGCGCATCCGGACCAGTTGGCTTCGACCTCGATCTGACGTTGATCGATTCGCGGCCCGCGATCATGGCAGCGTGGTCAGCGGTGTCCGCCGAGCTTGGCGTGCACATCGATCTAACCGAGGTGGACCAGCGGATGGGCATCAAGCTCGAGGACGAGGTCACATACTGGTTCCCGGCAGGCGACCACGAACTGGCGGCGGACAGTTATCGGCGGCATTACGTGCAGCTGGCGCCGCAACTGACAACGCTGCTGCCGGGTGCAACCTCGGCGTTCGACGCCGTTCGCCAATCAGGAGAGCGGGCTGTGGTCATCACTGCCAAGCATCCGGTCTCGGTAGAGCCAAGCCTTAAGGCCGTCGATTTGCAACCGGACGAGGTCTTCTCGCATGTCCATGGACCGGAGAAGGCCGCTGTGCTAGTTCAGATTCGTGCGGCCGCCTATGTGGGTGACACACCAGCAGACATGAACGCGGCGGTAACTGCAGGCGTGCACGGAATAGGCGTACCAACCGGCTCGTTCGGCGCGACGGAGTTGCTCGCAGCCGGCGCGGGGGTAGTACTCGGCTCGTTGCTGGAATTCCCGGCGTGGTACTCGCGCTTTCTTGATGGCAGCCGATGAGGAGGTTCTATGACCGAGATGCAGGCAGTTGACCCGGCGGTACCGCCCAGCGGCACTGGCTGCGTCGAATGTGACGCGGTCGGCGGCTGGTGGGTGCACCTGCGGCGGTGCGCGCAATGCGGGCATATCGGGTGCTGCGACACCTCTCCCTCGCAGCATGCAAGTGCGCACTTCAAATCAACGGGCCATCGCATGATGCGCAGCTTCGAGCCGGGCGAGGACTGGTTCTGGGACTTCCAGACCGGAGATATGTACGCCGGCGGACCTGAGCTGACGCCCCCCGAGCACCATCCAGTCGATCAGCCGGTGCCGGGCCCAGCCGGGCGTGTTCCGGCGGACTGGCAGAGGCACATTCACTAGCAGACGCGCGACGGCAGTATGCACTTATGGACATCGAGGACCTGCGGCTTGCGGTGTACGCGGACTTCGCGAGCACCGGGCAAGCGCCATCGACTCAGGACTTGGCTGATCAACTCGGGGCGAGCGCAGCCGAGGTCGAAAGCGGGCTCAACGACCTGCACAAAGCCCGGCACCTGGTGCTGGACGAGTCCGGGCAGGTCGTCATGGCGCATCCGTTCGCGGCTGTGCCGCTCGGTTTCTCAGTCATGGGCAGTCAGACATTGTGGTGGGGCGGCTGCGCATGGGATTCCTTCGCGTTGCCGCACCTGCTGCCCGCAGAAGGAGAGGTTCTTGTCGCTACCCGGTGCCCAGCCTGTTCGCGGCCGCACGCCTGGAGCGTGGGTACGAGTCAGCCGCCGGACGGTGACCAGGTCGCGCACTTTCTCACTCCCGTCGCCAGGATGTGGCACGACGTCGTCGACACCTGCCGGCATCAGCGGATCTTCTGCACTCCGGCCTGCGTGACAAGCTGGGCCAGCAAGAACGGTGTCGAGCCCGGGTACATGACAGACCTCGGCACGCTATGGCGGTTCGCGTCGCGGTGGTATGAGGGCAGGATGCAGCGCGGCTACGTGCGGCGTGATCCGGTCGCCTCCGCCGAATACATGCGCAGTTGCGGACTCGAAGGGCCGTTCTGGGGCCTGGGCTGATCACCAGGATTCAATGAGCGGCCGAAGCTCAGCTAGCCGGCTGATTACCGCGTCTGGAACTGCCACCTCGTACGCGGGCACGTCGCTATGCGGGATGAGCACAGTCCGCATGCCGACCGAGTGCGCGCCATGCACGTCGTCAAAAGGCCGGTCGCCAACGAAGACGCAGTCTCCGGGATCAGATACGCCGATTGCCTTCATCGCCGCCACGAACGCTTCGGGATGCGGCTTGGTCCAGTCAATCTCGCTGGTGTAGACCGCACCATCGATCAGATCAAGCACGCCGTCGCGACGGAAGATGTCCTCGTGCCATTCGCGCGGCCACATCGTATTGGAGAGCACTCCGATCCGAATGTCCTGAGCGCGCAGATAGCCAAGCAGGTCCGCCACATCTGGGTCGGTGTATGTGTGTGGTGCCCAGGCCCGGTTATAGGTAGCAAGTAGCGCTGGGCTGGCGGGTACCCCGGCTAGCGCAAAGACCTGGGACATGGTGGCGCTTCTGTGTTCAGTCGCCGAGATCTCCTAAAGCTCATGCTCTGCCAGGTGCAACGCGGCCGCGTGGGTGGCCGCCTGGTCGGCCGGAAAGTGCGGCTCGCAGATGCATCCCCAAAGCCCTTGCACATCGATGCCGTGCCACGGCGTGAGTGTGCCGCCCCAGTCGAAGATCACCGCTGCCACCGTCACGCCTCGATC
>Ga0126373_10001789_pt1 | contig 15454 bp, 19 predicted proteins | sample PanSoiMetPlot_11_FD_92545 | JGI IMG/M metagenome (GOLD analysis project Ga0126373, IMG submission 92545) | Tropical forest soil microbial communities from Panama - MetaG Plot_11 | ecosystem: Environmental > Terrestrial > Soil > Tropical forest > Bulk soil | place: Panama | collected 2016-02-17 | reverse complement strand
CGGTTTCGGGATAGTCGGCCAGCGTTCCGCCCCAGGCTGCGCCCGCTCATTAGGATGTGCAACTTAGGTTCGCGCGCGGCGATCTCCTTGGCGAGCGCCTCGCAGCCGGCAGCCCTCGAAACATCGGCGGCAAGCGAAATGCACTCGCCGGCTTCACTGAATTGCTGCGCGACATCATCGCAGACTTCTTTCTTGCGTGATGAAATGTAGACCTTTGCGCCCGCCTCCAGAAATCCGCGCGCGATCATGAGACCGATGCCGGGCGAACCGCCGTAATCAGCGCGACTTTGCCGCGAATCGAAAACAAATCTTGAACTTGGATGGCTTCGTGTGGTTGCATTTATCGAACTTGGACGGCGGGCGGAGTCCAACGCCCGCTCACAACCTCGTCACTCGGCCAATACAAGCGCAGCGACATGTTGAATTTTCCTTCCGGCGCGGGGAGCCAGTTGTAAGTGACCAAAAGGCGCGGACCGGCGGAATCGGTTCCTTGTCGAAGTGCATCGCGTATCGCTGGGAGCCATCGAGCGGTTTGCCCGTTCCGTCCTCCTGGCACTGGATGTATACGGCGTCCTCAAGCGGAAGCGCGCCCAGTCCGATTCGGCGACCGCAGCGAGGGCAGTGTAGTTTGTTCCATAGCGCCCGACGACGCCGCCGAATCCGGTCCAGCAGTTTCTCGTGCTGCGTCCGGCGTTGGATTCCGGCGGATGGGCGAGCGCCTTGGCTGCTTCCCGCCGCGCCTTGCTGAAAGGCTTTCCAGCCCTCCTCTCCCTAGGCCTCCTGGCCGGAAATCATTCCCACTCGCGCGAGCACGCTCATCATAGGCGCGTCTTCAGGATGCGGCGGATTCTCTTCGAAGCAGCGCGGCGAAGATTCGAGAGAATTGAGCCGTGCTCAAGTGCGCTACTTGCATGGGTGGCAGCTCGGGACGACCGAGGCGGGAGACACGGTCGATCAGCCTGATGCGGGGACCGTCCGGGTACTCGCTGAGCGGCATCAGCAGGTCGCTTTTCTGGATGGAATGTACGTAGTCGTAATCGCTGGCGCTATTGGTCTGGATGCGGCCGATCAACCAGACCATGTTCGTTGGCGCGTCGATTCGCTTCGCGCGCGCTGGCAGGGTTCCGTGCCAGCCCGGTTCGACGATCGCGAACCATACCTCCGCAGTGCCGGTGGTTCGCTTACCCCGTACCGAAACCGTCTCAGTCCAGGCGTCGAGGAACTGCATCAATTAGAAACGACCGTGCGTGTCTGGCACGTGTAGCATCACGGGCTCGAGAGAGAGGTTCAGCCATGACGATGAATACAACGTATCGGCGTTCGGGCGAACTACGCCGCGGAACGAGTCATCCGGGAACGCTTTTCGCGTGATCGAATATGTTGGGTATCGGAGGATCCGTTGCGCGACTCGTGAATTCCATCAGCACGAGCGGGGTAGGCAAACGTGTACGCTTTTGGCGGCAATCTCGCGGATCTCAGAATGAAGAGGGTTGGGCTATAAGTAGAGAATTGCGAATGCAGCTAGAAACAAGATCGAAACGTTACTAACTTCCATGTGACTAGGCGCCCCAGGCGAGTAAGTCCGCTCCGTAGCTTACCAAAGCACACTGAGCACGATCTAGTAACAACCTCAAGTACTAGTCTATGTTTGATCTTGAATCGATTGATTTATTTTATTAGAGTGTTAAGGTTAGAAAAACCGCACCGGGTCGCCGGAAGGTGAGGACTGTCGAGAGCCGCCGGTTCCGGTGCGGTTCGCCCTATTTGGGCCTAGAATCTAGCGTCGGCTCGGCTGGACAAAATCAGATCCGAACGAGGCCCGCGTCCTTCTTTCCCCGTCCAGTCGCCAAACGTGACCGATACCAGACTCCATGCGAGATCGAATCGACTGGCAACCCAAAAAAATCCCTCTGTTGCAACTTGCCGACTTCAGCAAGAGCGGTTACCCAAATCTTTAGATCGCCGGTTCCCGCAAGCACTTCCGTTCACCAGCCCGCTTCTGCCTCGATCTGCCCGTTGCAATCAGAGGGCAGGTTCAAAGGTCACTTCATCAATTCGGGCTAGTACTGTGCACGCTCGAATCCATCGATTTCTTTTGCGGTTCCAATAGTTTACGCGCTCTATGCGACGAACTCTTGAGGCTGGATGCGCCCGGGCTGTGTCCTTGTGACACAATGGATCTTCTTTGGATGCGCGCGACGCTCTCTTGTTTGTGTTTGTTTGCCGCCTCGCTGGCAGCCCAGTCGTTAGAAGAATACCGCGTCTACAATTCCCATCCGCGGCTCTTGCTGACGGCGCAGCGCTTACGACTGCTCAAGCGGGAGCGGGATCGCGACTCGATGCGCTGGCGGCAGTTCTCTCTGCTCGTGCGATCGGCGGCCGAGATGCCAGAAGAAGGCTTTGCGCTGGCTCTCTATTATCAGGTGACCGGCGACGACGCGTTCGGCAAGCGCGCGGTGGATTGGGCAGTCGGCCCGGGCACTGATGTCCGGCAGTTGGCTCTGGTTTACGACTGGTGCCAGCCAGTGTTAGCTGCGGCGCAGTCCAAAGCGGTGGCATCGAAAATCCTGCGCCTCGCCGAACAGCGCGCGGCGGATTCGATTCTGGCTCGTCGCGACCGCGTGTTCGCAGTGATCGCGACAGCCGACGAAAATCAGCACGGCGAAGAGACCTTCTTGCGTGACACAGTAGAACAATGGTGGCGCATCCGGCTCGCGCCGAGCCTGGCCGACGGCCGCATTGTCGTTTCGTTGCCCGAGGTCTATGCCTTCGCGGAGCTCTTGCACGCTATTCGCGACAATTTGAAAATCGAGCTGCGCGACGACGTTCCCGATTATTTCCGCGAGCTTGCGAAATATCAGGTTCTGGGCAACTACCCGGCGCCTCTTGCTGCTCCAGAAAACGAATATAGGATTCCGGTGTATGGCGGCAACGGCCAGCCGGACCTGGATCGCGCGGCGCTGTCTCGCGCGGGCGGCCTGAGCATGGTGGCGTACGACAACAACGCTCTCGAGAACCAGTTTTTGCAAGGCTGGCTGATTCAGGATCGATTCATGCTGCAGGGAACTTTTGGCGCACCTTACGAGTTCCTGTGGGCGAATCCCTACCAGCCGGGGTTGAGCTATTTCCAACTACCGGTTTTGTATCACGACCCGCACACAGGCGCGCTGTTCGTCCGGTCGAACTGGGAGGACGACGCGGTCTGGTTCGGCTTGTATCAGGGCGAGGCACAATTGTTCCAAGACGGCAAGATCACGGTCCTGAAGCCGCCTCCGCCGGGTGCGGCCAGTCCGAAACCGATCCCGGTAGGCGATGCAAACGTGATGTGGGGAGCAGCGCCGCTGCGGTTTTCGATCGAGGGAGGTCCGATATTAGTGGTCGGTTTGAAGCCGAACCGGACATATCTCATCGAAACTGACGACGAAGAATTGCGTGAGCTGGAAGCCGACCGTGTGGGTACACTAGTGTTGGACTATCCCGCGGAACGGAGCGCCGGGGTGCGAATCCGCGAAGCGGAGGCTTTTAATTGACAGCCCCGCAAAACGGAGCGCGTGAGGCTGCTTACTTGGAGTGAGGCTCACGCGCCCATTGCGGGCAAGGGTGACCAATGGACAAAGCGGAACGGGATCAAATTCAAAAATTACTGACGCAAAGCCGTGAGTTCCTGTGCCAGACGGTAGCAGGATTGACGGCCGAGCAGCGGGGATTCAAGCCCGCGGCGGACCGGTGGTCGATTGCAGATTGTATCGAGCATGCGATCGTCGTTGAGTCGATGGTTTTGCAAAACGTGATGAAGAAGCTAGAGGCGCCTCCATCGGCAGAGAAGCCGGATACGCATGGAAAGGACGAACTCATCCTGGAACAGGTGCCGAAGCGCACTACACGCATCCAAGGTCCGCCGGCGTTGATGCCTGCAGGCCGGTGGCCGGATTGTGGCGAGGCGATTCGCGAGTTCGAAGCAACGCGCACCCGTACACTCGAATTCGCCACGACCACACAAGCCGACTTGCGCGCCTATTCATTCCCGCATCCAGTTCTCGGCCCGCTGGACTGCTATCAGTGGTTGCTTGCAATCGCCACCCACTGCCAGCGCCACGTGCATCAGATGGAGGAGATCAAGGCCGACGCCGCGTTTCCTTCGAGCGGCGGATCGGCGCAGGCCTGATTGCACGCTAAAGAGCAAAGGCCGGTACGTTTGCTCAGGGAACGCACCGGCCTGTCGTCTTTTTCGGAAGCTTACAGTTTCACCGTGACCGTCTTCACTTCCGTGTACTGCTGCAGGCCGTACTCGCCGAGTTCCCGGCCGATGCCGGACTGCTTGAATCCGCCGAACGGGGCGCGTGTGTCGAGAATGTTGTAGCAGTTCACCCAAACCGTGCCGGCGCGGACGCTGTTCGAGACAGCGAGCGCTTTCTGAATGTCGCGAGTCCAAACCGCCGCTGCGAGGCCGTACGTGGTCCGGTTCGAGCGATCGACCACTTCCTCAAGACCCTTAAACGGAATGATACTCATTACGGGTCCGAAGATTTCTTCCTGCGCGATCTTCATATCATCTTGGACATCGGCGAACACGGTGGGCTGGATGAAATAGCCCTTGTTGCCGACGCGATCGCCGCCGCACACGAGCTTGGCGCCCTGCTGACGGCCCGAGCCGATGTAGTCCATGACTTTGTCGAACTGCGCCTGGTCCACTTGCGGACCCTGTTCGGTGTTGGGATCGAAGGGATCGCCGACTGTGCGCTTCCGCGCTCGCGCTCCGCTCTTTTCCACGAATTCGTCATAGATTTTCTGCTCGACAAACACGCGCGATCCCGCGCAGCAGCATTGGCCGTGATTGAAGAACAAGCCGAAGTGCGCGCCTTCCACCGCTTCGTCGAGGTTAGTGTCGGCGAAGACGATGTTCGGGCTCTTTCCCCCGAGTTCCAGCGTCACACGCTTCAGATTCGATTTTGCCGCCGCTTCCATGATCAGATGGCCGACCTCGGTTGAGCCGGTAAACGCGACTTTATCGACATCCATGTGCCTCGCGATGGCCGCGCCGGCCGTGGGTCCGTAGCCGGGCAGCAGATTCACGACGCCCTCGGGGAAACCCGCCTCCACGATCAGTTCGCCGATGCGCAACGCGGTGAGCGGTGTCTGCTCGGCCGGCTTCATCACGACCGTGTTGCCGGCGGCCAGCGCTGGCCCGAGTTTCCAGGCCTGCATCAGCATGGGGAAATTCCAGGGAATGATCTGACCGACCACGCCTACGGGTTCGAGCCGCGTATAGCAGAAGAAGTCCCCATCGATGGGGATCGTTTTCCCCTGAATCTTGTCCGCCCAACCAGCAAAGTAGCGATAACAGCCCACCGTGGCGGGAACGTCGACGGCTTTGGCGACGCCGACGGGCTTGCCGTTGTCGAGAGATTCGAGAGCAGCAAGTTCATCGGTGTGGCGCTCAATCAAATCGGCCAAGCGATTCATTAAGCGCCCGCGCTCGGAAGCTGGCATTTTGCGCCAGGGACCGCTTTCGAAAGCGGTGCGCGCGGCCTGTACGGCTTTATCTACATCGGCCGCGTCGGCTTCAGCGATCTGGTAGATTTCTTCGCCCGTGGATGGATTGATGGTCGCAAACGTCTTGCCGGATATGCTCGGGACCCAGCGGTTATTAATCAGAAGTTTCGTAGCCGAGACAGGGACGCGTTGTTCGGCGGGATGTGGCATGACAGAGGCCATGAGAGACTCCTTTCTACTTCTCTACATCATCGTCGTAGACTGCCGACGGCAGACTCCTCAACTATACTCCCAATCACGCCGAGTTAATCGCGCGCGCCAGTTACACCATCCGCTTGCGATTAGCACGGAACTTGGCAGAATAAATATTGGAATCCTGCTGCGTACTGGTGAAGCTTTCGGGACTCCAGGAGGTTACAATGAAATTCGCGTTTAGAACGGTCGCCGGAGCGTTATTATTGGGCGCATCACTGCTTATGAGTGCCAATTTTCCCGATCCCGTTGTCGACGACAAAACTGCTCACGGAAAAGAAACTGCCGTGCTCGCAGGTGGATGCTTCTGGTGCGTGGAAGCGGTCTTCCAGCAAATTCACGGCGTGGAGAAGGTCGTGTCGGGCTATTCGGGCGGCGATGCTTCAACGGCGCACTACGACATAGTTAGCACGGGAACGACTGGCCATGCCGAATCGGTTCAAGTGACCTTCGATCCTCAGAAGATCACCTACGGGCAGATTCTGAAGGTTTTCTTCGATGTCGCGCACGATCCGACGCAGCTCAATCGCCAAGGTCCCGACCACGGACCGCAGTACCGCTCGGCGATTTTCTACTCAAGCCCCGAGCAGAAGAAGATCGCGGAAGCCTACATCAAGCAGATCGATGATGCTCGCGTCTTCCCCGCCCCGATCGTCACGCAGGTCGTGCCGTTCAAGGCCTTCTATGCGGCCGAGGAGCCGCACCAGAACTTCTGCAATCGGAACCCGCGCAATCCTTACGTGCAGGCAGTCGCGATGCCGAAGGTCGAGAAGGTGAAGCAGAAAGTTCCCGAGCTGGCGAAGTAAGCCCCTCGGACAGCGCGGGCGCGCTTACTTGAACTCGAGAATCTCTTTTTCTTTGACCTTGGCGGCCTGATCAAGCTTCTGGATGTAGCCATCGGTGAGCTTCTGGATCTCATCGTGCGCGCGGCGATCGTCGTCTTCGCTGATGAGCTTGTCCTTCACCAGCTTCTTTACGTGCTCGTTGCCGTCGCGCCGAATGTTGCGCAGCGCCACGCGGTGATCTTCGGCGATGTGGTGCAGCTTTTTGACCAGATCTTTGCGGCGCTCTTCGGTCAGCGGCGGAATCGGGACACGAATCACTTTGCCATCGTTGCCGGGATTTAAGCCGAGATCGGCGCCGCGAATCGCTTTTTCAATCACCGCGATTTGTGATACATCCCACGGCTGAACAGTGATCAACGTGGGCTCGGGCACGTGTAGCGTGGCGAGCTGGTTGAGGGGCGTCGGGGTCCCATAATAATCGGCGCGTACGTTGTCGAGCAGGCTCACGGAAGCCCGACCCGTGCGCACGCCCGCCATGTCGTGCTGCAAATCGGTCAGCACTTTTTCCATGCGGGCCTTCGCGTTGCCTTCCACTTCCTTCACGTTCTGAAAAGTGTGCCCGCCTGACGCAGCTTGTGATTCGTTCTTCATATCGTTAATGGATGAGAGTTCCGATGGGCTCGCCCATCGACATACGCATTATATTGCCGAAAACATTCAAATTGAAAACGCGGATCGGGAGCTTGTTATCGCGGCACATTGCGACCGCGGAAGCGTCCAGCACGGCCAGGGCCTTGGCAAGCACTTCGTTATAGGAGATCTCGGGATATAGGATTGCGTCGTCGTGTCGCAGCGGGTCTTTGTCGTAAACACCGTCGACGCGCGTCCCCTTTGCGATCACGTCGGCGTGAATCTCGAGCGCTCGCAGCGTCGCCGCTGTGTCGGTGGAAAAGAAAGGATTCGAGGTGCCGGCGGCGAACAGAACGATGCGGCCTTTTTCGAAATGCCGAATGGCCCGGCGCCGGATGTAGGGTTCGGCCACTTGATGCATCTGGATCGCGGTCATCACGCGGGTCGGCGCTCCGGCCTTTTCGAGCGCGTCTTGCAACGCCAGCGCGTTGATCACGGTGGCCAGCATGCCCATGTGGTCCGCCGCGACGCGGTCCATATTCATCGCCGCCGCCGCGACGCCACGGAAAAAATTCCCGCCGCCCACTACCAGCCCGATCTGGACTCCGGTCCGGGCGACTTCGGTGATTTCTTCCGCCAGATTGCGGACACGGTCCGGATCCACACCAAAACGAGAGCTGCCGGCGAGCACCTCGCCGCTCAGCTTCAAAACGATGCGCTGGTAGTGTGGCATGGTACGGTGGCCGGCGGCACTTTGCTACTGGGGCGGCGGCGACTGTTCGGCTGTCTCTTCGATGAGCGCCGCTTCGCCTACCTTGAACCGAACGAACCGCGACACCGAAATGTTTTCGCCTACCTTGGCGATCATGGCCTTAATCAGGTCGCCCACGGTGGTGGAGTTCTCGCGAATGAAGGGCTGCTCGTACAGGCAAACCTCTTCATAGAATTTGTTCATGCGCCCTTCGACGATCTTGTCGATCATCTTCTCGGGCTTGCCTTCCTGAAGCGCGCGGCCCTTCTGGATCTCCTTCTCTTTATGGAGAGCCTCAGGTGTCACGTCTTCTTTGCGAATGAATTGCGGGTCGGCCGCGGCGATCTGCATCGCCAGGTCTTTGACGAGTTGCTGGAAATCATCGGTGCGCGCCACGAAATCGGATTCGCAGTTCACTTCCACGAGCACGCCCAGTTGCGAGCCCGGATGGATGTAGCTTCCGATGACGCCCTGGCGCGTGCTACGCGCGGACTTTTTGGTCGCGGACGCAATTCCGCGCTTGCGCAAGATGATCTCTGCCTCAGCCAAGTTCCCCTTGGCTTCGGTGAGGGCGCTCTTGCACTCCATCATGCCCGCGCCGGTCCGGTCGCGGAGTTCTTTCACGAGCTTCGCACTGATCTCCATAACTCGTTTCTTCTTGGTCCTTGGTTTCTTGGTTCCTTCGCGGGAACCGGATCGTCAATCGACTGCTAGTGCGCGGCTATTCGGTCGCGCCGGACGTGCCCGACGAACTAGTGGCCGGCTCCGGCTCTTCCGACGCCGGGCTCTTGCGGGGAAGCGACATGGAAGGCAAATCTTCATCCGACAGACCTTCCGACATGAGCTGATCCAACTGCTGCGGATCGAACTGCGCGTATTCGAGACTTTCCTCGGCCGGCGTTTCATCGCTGACCACTTTCTCGCCCGCAAAGTCTTGCTCGGTAGCGAGCGCGCGTCCTTCGATTACCGCATCGGCCACCTTGGTGGTGAACAAGCGGATCGCTCGCAGCGCGTCGTCGTTGCCCGGAATGACGTAATCCACTTCATCGGGATCGCAATTAGTATCCACCACGGCGACCACCGGAATTCCGAGTTTGCGCGCTTCCTTGACGGCGATGGCTTCCTTGTTCGAATCCACCACGAACAGAAGGTCGGGAAGACCGCTCATTTCCTTGATGCCCGCGAGATTCTGCTGCAAATGCTTGCGCTCGCGCTCGAGCCGGCCGACCTCTTTCTTTGCGCGGCCTTCGTATGCGCCGTCAGTGGCCATGGAGTCGAGCTCCTTCAGCCGCTTGATGGAGCGCTGCACGGTGCTCATGTTAGTGAGCAAACCGCCCAGCCAGCGCTGGTTCACATAAAACTGCGAACAGCGCCCGGCTTCTTCGGCGATGGCCTCCTGGGCCTGCCGCTTGGTTCCGACAAACAGAACGCTCTTGCCCTGCGCCGCGGCCTCGGCCACGTAGCGCATCGCGTCCTTAAACAGTTTCAGGGTCTTCTGGAGATCGATGATGTAGATGCCGTTGCGTTCGCCAAAGATGTATTCCTTCATCTTTGGATTCCAGCGCTTGGTCTGGTGCCCGAAATGAACGCCCGCTTCGAGCAATTCCTTCATGGAAATGGAAGCCAAATTACCTCCTTTGCTTCGTTGAGTTGCGATTTCGCCCGATCTCGCTGGCGCGCGCGACCCAAAGCGGAATTTGCGCGCGCCGGATGAAACCGGCCGTATATGCTGTGACGCACGCACTCCAGCGTGCCGCGTTCACACTACTGCGAACGCCCAAGAATCTCGAGTTAACGCTTCGAAAATTGGAACCGCTTGCGCGCGCCCTTCTGCCCATATTTCTTGCGCTCATGGGCCCGAGGGTCCCGCGTCAGCAACCCCAAAGACTTTAACTTCGGCCTCAGCTCTGAATTGAACTCGATCAGCGCGCGCGCTATGCCGAGCCGCGCTGCCCCCGCTTGTCCCGCCGGACCGCCGCCGTCGGCCAGAATGAGAATGTCGAACTTGTCGGCCGTCTCGGTGGCCAGCAGCGCCTGCCGCACGACCGCGCGCGAGGCCTCGCTCACGAAATACTGTTCAAGCGAACGTCCATTTACCGTAATAGCGCCCTTGCCCGACCGCAGAAAAATCCGCGCTACCGACGTCTTGCGCCGGCCCGTTCCCAGATACTGTACTAATCCAGCCAATTAAAGACCTTTCTTCTTCACCCGATCGCGAGAGCTTCGGGCTTCTGTGCCTGATGCGGATGCTTGTCGCCGGCGTACACTTTCAGCTTCCGGTACATTTGCTTGCCGAGCTTGGTTTTCGGGAGCATCCCTGAGATGGCTTCCTCGACAATTCGTGTCGGACGCGTCGCGCGCACCTTGGCCATTCCTACTTCCGACAATCCCCCTGGATAGCCGCTGTGCCGGCGATACACTTTTTGTTGTTCTTTGTTCCCGGTGACACGAATCTTGGCCGCATTGATGACGATCACGTGATCGCCGGTGTCTAAAAATGTGGTGTAGGTGGGCTTGTGCTTGCCCATCAGAATCATTGCGGCTTTACTGGCCACCCGCCCAAGCACTTGATCGGCGGCATCTACAACATGCCATTTGCGCACGATCTCGCCCTGAGACGGAAAATGGGTTTTCATACAGACAGACTTTCTCCGTTGGAGACTTAACGTCAATTCAGCTTACCGAATCGGGCGGAGCGGTGTCAAACGGTAAGAAGCCATCACCCAATCAGGGCGCGAATTTTTGCGCGCACGTCGGCGAGTTCGGCAGGAGATAGTCTCCCTTTGCGTGTCCCTGGCGCTGGCGCCAGTCCAGGCTCTTCACTTGATCTGCAAGCACGACACCCGAGGGCGTTCCCGTAATCACCACTTCAAACGGATAGCTTTTGATCTGAGTTGTGAGCGGACAACAGACCATCAGACCTTTCGCGCGTTGTGCGGAGCGCTACATCTCGATCGCCTCACGCAACCGCCGCTCGAGATAACGGCGCTCGTTTTCGTTAGTAACCAGCGCCAGTGCTTTTCGATACGCTTCCGCCGCTGCCTCAATAGATCCCATGCGGCGAAGCAGGTCCGCACGCGCGGCGTGAAAGAGGTGGTAGCCCTCCAGCTGTCCTGCGAGCATATCGATCTGCTCCAGGCCCTCGGCCGGACTCCGCGCCATCGCGAGCGCGACACCACGATTCAACGATACGATCGGCGACGGCTGCAACCGCTCGAGAAGGTCGTAGAGCTGCAGGATCTGATGCCAGTTCGTTTCTTCGGGGCGCGCAGCATGGCAATGGAGCGCCGCGATGGCGGCCTGCACCGCGAAGGGTCCGGGCGTTCCCCCGATCGCCTCAGCCACAAGAGGGAGGGCCTCGTCGATTTGGCTCCGGTTCCACCGAGCGCGATCCTGCTCCTCGAGCGTTACGATCTCCCCGCGGTCGTCAATCCGCGCGTCCCGCCGCGCATCGTGCAGCAACATGAGCGCCAGCAGCGCCGTCGTTTCCGGCGAAGCGGGCGTCATCAACTCCCGCACCAGGCGCGCTAGCCGGATCGCTTCCGCACACAAATCCAATCGCACCAGTGGCGCGCCCCGCGTGCTCGCGTAGCCTTCGTTGAAGATGAGATAGATCACGGTTAGGACCACGTCGAGCCGCTCCGGCAAGTCGCGCAGCGACGGAACAACATATGGAATGCGCGCATCGCGGATCTTGCGTTTGGCTCTCACCAACCGCTGCGCCATGGTAGTTTCCGGTACGAGAAATGCCCGCGCGATCTCGACTGTTTCGAGACCGCCCAACGTTCGGAGGGTTAGCGCGACCTGCGCATCAGGACTGAGCGCGGGGTGACAACAAGTAAAGATCAGCCGAAGCCGATCGTCGGCAATTCCGCTCGAGTCATACTCCTGCTCTTGGCTTGGGGAAACTGCTTCCGAAACGACCAACGAGCCGACGCGCTGGCGGTGGAGCGCCATGCGTCGGATACGGTCGATCGCCTTGTGCCGCGCGGTTTGAATAATCCAGGCGCGCGGAAGCTCCGGCACTCCGGCGCTCCGCCACTGTCCGACGGCAGCCGTGAAGGCCTCCTGGACCGCGTCCTCGGCGACTTCGAAATCGCCCACCAGCCGGATCACGGTGGCTAGAATTCCACCCCAGTCCGAACGATACAGCTCCGCAACCGTTTGATCTGGCTCCCCCGCCACTTCACTGATAGTAAAAAATAGTCGGGATGGCTGTCGATCCGCCAAGTCTCATTCGACCTACATACGAGGTGCCCCATGCAATACATGTTGATGATGTACTTTGACGAGCAATCGCTCAGCGAGGACGAGCGCCAGAAGTGCTACCGCGAATCGGCTGAATTCGCGCAGAGACTGCATTCCGCTGGAAAATATGTGGCCGCTGCTCCGCTTTACCCCACGTCCACCGCCACGAGCGTGCGCGTCGCTGAAGATAAACGCATGATCACTGACGGACCGTTCGCCGAAACGCGCGAACAGCTCGGAGGGTTTTTCGTAGTCGACGTCGACAATCTAGATGAGGCCATCGAGATCGCGGCGCAAATCCCAGCCGGACGGTGGGGCGGCGTGGAGATCCGGCCGATGATTGAAGTCCCGGAGCTGCCCGAAAAAATTTTCGCTCACGATGTCGATTCATTAGAGCGCCGCTCGACTCAACAGCGAAAGTAATGCTCAGTCGAAAGGAGATTTCAGATGCGATTCATGATGATCGTCAAAGCTAATAAGGATTCAGAAGCCGGCAATCTGCCGAGCCAGGAATTGATGACAGCGATGGGAAAGTACAACGAAGAACTAGGGAAGGCTGGCATACTGGTCGACCTCGCCGGGCTGCAATCGAGCGCCAAGGGAGCACGCGTGCAATTTTCGGCGGCCGGGCAGCGGGTGATTGACGGACCGTTCGGCGAAACCAAAGAGCTGATCGCCGGCTACTGGATCATTCGCGCCGAGTCGCTTCAGGAAGCGATCGCCTGGGCCAAGCGAGCGCCCGCACCCCATGGACCCGGCCGGGACGCCGAGATCGAGATTCGGCAGTTCTTCGAACTCGAGGATTTTGCACCGAGCGAGGCAGTCGATCAAGCACGGGGAAACTCAATATGACGGCCTTGGTGGAATCCAGAATCCAGGTGTTGCCGATTCATTTTCTAGCGAACCGGTTACGCGCAGTCAGATTCTCGCCGGACGCGGGCTGTGCGGACTCGCAGTGGCGTTCCTGGCGCTGGACTGCGTGATGAAGTTCGTGATGCCACCGGTGGTCGAAGCAGCTACGCATCTTGGGCTGGGGCTACAGTTGGTGATGCCGATCGGCTTCGTGCTCCTGTTGTGCAGGGCACTGTACGTCATCCCGCGCACGCGGTGCTCGGAGCCATCCTGCTAACAGGATTTCTGGGCGGCGCAGGGTTCAGTCATTTGCGCGTCGGCGATCCGCTTGCCAGCCGCGTGCTGTTCCCAGTCTATTTGAGAACTTTGCTCTGGGCCGGCCTGTTCCTGCGCGACCTGCGCCTGCGCGCGCTTGTTCCTGTTCGAGGTGTGTCCCGCAACTAATCGTGTTGTCAATTCAGCGGCGACACGGCTGTTATGATGAGGCTGCGATGCCTCAGTTGAAATCGGACCTTGGTCCGCTATCGGATGCGGTGACCCGCGGGATTCGTGTAGAAGTGTTGGCGCGATATGCAGCCGAGAATTCGCGGCCGCAATTCAACCAGTGGGTGTTCGAATACACAGTGCGGATCACGAATCAGGGCAGTGATACAGTACAGCTCGTGAGCCGGCACTGGATCATCACCGACGCCGGCGGCCGCGTACAAGAAGTGAAAGGGCCGGGTGTGGTCGGAAATCAGCCTGTCCTGGCGCCAGGTGAGTCGTTCAAATATTCCTCGTGGTGCCCGCTCGAGACGCCTGTGGGAATGATGCACGGGACCTACCAGATGGTCGCGTCGGGCGGCGAGCAGTTTGACATCGAGATTGCGCCTTTCGGTCTGAAAGCCCCCTATTCTGTGAACTGATTTCATGACTCGCGGGCACAACGGCCCGAAACGTTGCACGGTACCAGAGGCTACACTTGACTTCGAGGCCGGGAACGTGGGATTTGTTGAGACGGTCTTTTTATGCATTCCCTGAATCGATGGTGGATCGCAGTAGCGGGCTTTTGCATGCAAATGGCGCTGGGAGCCGGTTATGCATGGAGCGTTTTCCGCATTCCGCTGAACAAGGAATTCGGTTGGAGCATCTCCGCGGTCTCGTTGACGTTCACCATTAGCTGGTTCTGCCTTGGCGCGACATCCGTCCTGGGCGGATTCTGGCTGAATAAGAGTGGTCCGCGCCTGGTGGCCATGGTTGCCGGCCTGTTGTGGGGCGGCGGCGTCTTCCTGGCGAGCTTTGCCGCCAACAAACTTTGGCTGCTCTATATCTCTTATGGCGTGATCGGTGGATTCGGGCTCGGGATGGGCTACATCGTTCCCGTTGCGGTGCTGGTGAAATGGTTTCCGGACCGGCGCGGGCTGATCACGGGGATCGCGGTAGGCGGTTTTGGGGCTGGGTCCTTAATTGCTGCGCCACTGGCCGGCAAGTTGATGCAGACCGTCGGAGTGATGCCCGCGTTTGCGTATCTGGGAATCGCTTATGCCGTGGTAGCAATGAGCGGTGGCTACTTCATGCAGCTGCCGCCGCAAGGATGGAGGCCGCAGGGCTGGGCGCCCAGCGCGACGCAAATCGCGCAGCGGTCCGATCGCGACTATACGCTTGGTGAAGCGCTCAAGACGTGGCAGTGGTGGGCGCTCTGCGCGCTCATGTCGATCAATACCATCGCTGGCATTTCGGTAGTGTCGCAGGCTGCACCGATGTTTCAAGAGATCGGCAAGGTGAGCGCCGCGACAGCGGCCAGTTTTGTCGGGATCATCAGCCTTGCGAACGGGCTGGGGCGCGTGCTGTGGGCTTGGATTTCTGACGTTATCGGACGCAAAGCAGCGTTTTTTTCGATGTACCTGATTCAGGCGATGCTGTTTTGGACATTCCATAGCATCTCCTCGCCGACTTTGCTGCTCGTGATCAGTTTCACGATTCTCGTGTGTTACGGCGGCGGCTACGGTATCACGCCGGCCTTTGCCGCTGACTATTTCGGTCCGCTGCACGTCGGACCGATATACGGCTTGATGCTGCTTCCCTGGGCTTTTCCGGCGGCGTTCGGGCCACTGCTGTTCGCGTATCTGAGACAGTCCACCGGCGGGTACAACGACGGATTGTACTTGATTGCCGGCGTGCTGACGGTCGCCACGATCGTACCTCTATTGGTGTCGCCGCCGCATGGGCATAAGGCGGCCAGCAGCGCGGCGCGCGGCGAGATTGCACTCGCGCGAGACGCGGGCGATTAACCAAGGAGGTACGCTCTTCAGAACCGGCGCAGCGATGCGAGGAGCGGACGTGTACTACCCTGGCCGGCAAGAACGACAGTCTGGATGGGACGCCAGTTATGGTCGAGCGTGCCGATGTAGCGCGGCTCGGCAGGATTTTGGCCCATCAGCACGATGTACACTCGATGCCGCGG
>Ga0126373_10001788_pt1 | contig 15455 bp, 12 predicted proteins | sample PanSoiMetPlot_11_FD_92545 | JGI IMG/M metagenome (GOLD analysis project Ga0126373, IMG submission 92545) | Tropical forest soil microbial communities from Panama - MetaG Plot_11 | ecosystem: Environmental > Terrestrial > Soil > Tropical forest > Bulk soil | place: Panama | collected 2016-02-17 | reverse complement strand
GTGAGTGACCGGCGCACCGCTGACCGGTCCCAGGGCTCATTCGAGGACGCGCCATCACTACTGGCCTGGGCGCCACCGGCGACCGCTCTCCCCAACTCCGGCAGTGCAGCACAGCCCGCGCCCACGGCCCAGTCCACCGAAATGACGCCAACGACCGCTGCCTCCCCTTCTTCGGCGCGCGGCATCTAGCATCCGGCCTCCAAGGCCCTGATTGTTAATGATTGGGCTAGCTGCGCCCTCGTTGTTAGATTGCCGCGATGGAGGGCTGCGTCTTTTGTGCGATCGCACATGGCGAGGTAGACGACGACCTGGTCGCGTTCCAGTCGGAGTCGGTATACGTGATTCCGGCCCTTCGCCAGCGGCTCAAGAATCGGCCCCACTGGCTAGTCCTGCCCATCGGACATGTGCACAATCTGCATGACGCGGCGCCCGAGCTGCTGGGTGAACTTGTTTCCGTGGTCACCCGACTGACCGCGGCCGTCCCGCGGCTGTACCGGGCTGACGGCTCAGTAGTACTGCAAAACAACATCGAGCCCGATGGCAAGCCATTCCACCTGCACCTGCACGTGATCCCGCGGTTCGCTGCCGACGGCTTCCGGGATCCAGATCCGACAGTTGCCGAGGTGCCGCGCGCGCAGCGCGTGGCTCAGTCGGCCGACATCCGCGAACACCTCGCACACTGAGTTTGCTTCCCAAGCACTGAGCAGAATCTCGAGTTCTGCGCTTTCGACCCGCAACTCTTCGGTCGTTTCCCGCGATACCTGAATGGGCCGCATGACTGGCGCAACCGGTCGTCTCCTCGCGGACTCATAAGAGTGGCGGGAGGACCGACATGGGCGAAGTTGAGACACCAAACGGCGGCGGCAACGAAGCGGCCGCAAGCCAAGCAAGCAAGCAAGACCCAGCGGCGAACGAGGGCGCAGCGCCGGGCGCGGGATCCTCGCGACGCGACTTCCTGATAGGCGCGGCCTTTGCCGGCGTCGCGGGGGTAGGCGCGGTGTATGTGCCCCGTTACCTGGGCGGAACGCGCATCGTGCCGGCGGCCGCGGCCCGGTCGGCCCGGCCACTGTGGCTAACCGCCGCGTCGGCAACCGGTCCTACGCAGGCCGACTGGACGGCACTGCGCAACAAGCTCTCCACCCATAAGCTCGTTCGCCCCGGCCAGCCCGGATACCAGGTGGCAAAGGAGTTGTTCGAGCAGCGCTTCGACTCCCTTAAGCCAGCCGGACTCGCCTTTTGTCGTACCGCTGCCGATGTGGCCGCGTGCGTAAGCTTCGTCAACGCGTTCAACCTTCCGGTTCGCGCTCGCTCCGGCGGGCACAGTTACGCGGGCTGGTCCAGCGTCACGGGCGGCCTCGTTATCGACGTCTCGGAAATGAATTCGTTCAGCGTTGGCACCGGCACGGTGACTGTCGGCACTGGCATGGATCTCATTAACTTCTATGACAAGCTGGCTGCCCACGGACTGGCAGTGCCTGGCGGGTCATGCCCCACAGTGGGCATCGCCGGACTGACGCTAGGTGGCGGTATCGGGGTGTTGTCGAGAGCATTCGGCCTGACCTGCGACAACCTGGAATCGCTGAAGATCGTGACGGCCGACGGCAGCGTCCTGACCTGCGACTCAACGCGCAACAGCGATCTGTACTGGGCCAGCCGAGGTGGCGGTGGCGGCAACTTCGGCGTGGCGACGTCCTTCACCTTCCGCACGCACAAGCTGACCAAGCTGGCCGTCTTCTTCCTTTCCTGGCCGTGGTCGCAAGCTGGCAGAGTCGTCCGTGCATGGCAATCCTGGGCTCCGCACGCGCCCGACGCGCTGTGGTCGAACCTCCACCTGTCGTCCGCATTCGGTGGCAGCCCGGTGCTGAGCGTAGGCGGCACATACACCGGCACCGTCGCGGGACTCGACCGGCTTCTGGGCGACCTTTACGCCAGGGCAGGCAAGCCAGCTACGCAGTTTGTAGCCGAGGAGTCATATCTGAACGCCATGTTGCTTGAGGCAGGCTGCTCATCCATCCCGGTGCACGCCTGCCACACCGGTCAAGGTGGCCAGTTGCCGCGAGTACCGTCGTACGCCAAGTCAGACTTCTTCACCAGCAAGTTGAATGACGCCGGAATTACTGCGCTGCTTGGTGGCATTGAGCGACTGCACCGTATCCGGGGTGCACGCGGCGGGGTGGGTTCTGTGGCATTCGATGCGTGCGGCGGCGCGATGAATCGAGTGCCGCCCAGGGCGACGGCATTCGTACACAGGAACGCGTTGTTCTTGGCGCAGTACTCCACTGTGTGGCCTTGGCCTGGCTCAGCCGATGGTGTCCGGAACCAGCATCGGTGGCTGATCTCGTATTACAGATCAGTTCACCCGCACGCGAGCGGCAAGGCATATCAGAACTACATAGATCCCGGGCTGACCGGCTGGCAGAGCGCCTATTACGGCGTGAATTATCAGCGGCTACAGCAGGTCAAGTCCACCTACGACCCGCAGCAGGTGTTTACGTTCCCGCAGGCGATACGACCGGCTTAAGTGCCTACTCAATTGTGGCGCCGATCGGAGTGCCGATCTCGACGGTGCGGCCGACTGTGCAGAGCCGCTGACGTGATTGCTCCACAGCGTTAGGCAGGACTGCCCGGGCAGCATCGCCGGCACTGCCCGGCGGGAACGCCACTCGGTAGGTGATCACGATGTCGGCGAGGCGATTGCCGTTGGCGTCGCGCACCTTTTCCGCGTCGACGACGATTTCAAACGACTCAGGCTCCGCCCGGCGGGTTGTGATGATGTCGATATCGATCGCGGTGCAGCCGCCGATCGCAGCGAGCAGTAGCTCAGTGGGCGTGAATTCATCGGTGCCGCCAGTACCGAAGGAGATCCGGCCGCCACGGCTATTGACTGCTTCGAACCTGCCAGCCGAGACGCGTTCGACGCTAACGCCACGGCGCTTAGTTTCAGTCGCCATGCACTCAACCTTGCCAGACAGCACGGCAAGCCGGAATGTCGGCACCGAGTGCGAACCTGACGGCATGGCTAAGACCCAGTACTTCACAGCCACCAGCATCGATGGCTACATCGCAGACAGCCACAATTCGCTGGACTGGCTGTTCGAGGCCGAAGCTGGTGCCACAAAATCCGCCGGCGCCGCGCACGAACAGCGCTATAACGACTTCTTCAGCTGCGTCGGCGCCATGGCTATGGGCGCGACCACGTATGAGTGGGTCCTCGAGCACGAACAGTTGCTAGAGCGGCCGGGCAAATGGCAGGAGTATTACCGCGACGTCCCGTCCTGGATTTTCACCCACCGTCAGCTCCCAGCGATTCCCGGCGCGAGGCTGAGCTTTGTGAGCGGCGACGTGAGACCGGTCTTCGAGCAGATGACAGCCGCTGCTGGAGGGAAGAACATCTGGATTGTTGGCGGCGGCGACCTAGTCGGCCAGTTCACAGACCAGGGCCTGCTCGATGAACTCATCCTTGGTGTCGCACCCGTCACGCTTGGAGCCGGCGCACCACTTTTGCCGCGGCGCCTTTCGGCAGCCAAGCTGACGCTCACCGACTGCGACAAGGACGATACGTTCGCCTACCTCACCTATACGGTGAGGTAGCCAGCGACCGGACGAAGTCAGCTATCTGCCGCAACGTGCTGCACTCCCGGACTTGGTCACACCACGGCGCGTACTGAGCCATCACCGAGTCGCCCTGATCCCAGTAGCGGCGCGACTCGGGGTTGAGCCAGTACATCTGGCCAACTCGTTCGCTGATGTCGGCAAGAGCGCTGACAGCAGGGTTCAGGTAATTGGTGCGAGCATCACCGACGATGAGCAGAACCGTCCGGCGAGTGAACTGCCTCGCGTACTCGCTCGCGAAGTCGCGCAGCACGTGCCCGTAATCAGAACTGCCTGTCCACCGCACCGCGCCCAGGGCAGCCTCGGCCTGGGATATCTGCCGGCCCGCCGACCGGGCTTCACTGACCAGTTCGGTGATCTCGGCAAGGCCATCAACGAAGGAGAACGCGCGCAACCGGCTCAGCCGGCTATCCAAAGCGATCAGCAGATTCAGCGTGAATCTGGAGAACGTAGCAACTGAGCCTGACACGTCGCACAGTACGACGATCTCCGGTTTGGGCGGTGGCGCGGGCTCGGTAGCGAGCCGGAAGGGCACGCCGCCTGTGCCCATGGCCAGGTGCAGGGTGCGCCTGATGCTCAGCCTTCGCTTGCGATATTCCTGCTGGGCGAGGATCTTGCTGAGCTCGTGCGCCAGCGGGCCGATGGAGTCAACCATTGCCGCCATCTCGGCTGCAGACGCGCTCGCGATCGCAATATCCTCAGCCAGCCTCACCCGCATGGTCTTACTGACGGCCCGGGCACCTCGGTCTGCCACTAGTGCACGGCGTATTGCAGTGCGCAATTCGGTGCGGAAAGCATCGACCGCCCGATCAGCTGCAGCCCGGTCGAGCCGTTCCCTGAACCCGGCCGATGCACTCCACCCACTGCCCGATCCGCCGCCTCCGCCAGTTCCGTCGCCCTCTCCCCCTCCGCCCTGCCCCGCGGCGACCAGATCGTCGCGGATGTCGTCAAGGTTGGCAGCCTCGCTCGCAGCGATCATCGCGAAGACTCCCGCAACGGGCGCTCCCGGCTCGAGTCCGGAGAACCGGCGCACATATTCATCTGCCAGCAATCGCATCGCTGCCGAGTCGCCGGATCCTATGGCAGCCCGCAACCAAGCCTCGAGATCACCATCCGCGAGGTCGGCGAGCGGCCCTGGCCCGGCCGACCCCGTTTCGGAAAAATGCAGTTCGAACAGGAGATTGAAAGCCTCAAGATGCTGGGCCCGCTTCACCAGGGCGGTCTGCAAAGCAGACCGGACCACTTCGCGGTCGCGCAGTGGCACGCTAGCGAGCGCTCTGGCCGCATCGAGGTGCTCGCCGACCGAGACACCCACGCCGGCGGTCCGCAGCTCGTCAACTAGAGCGGTGAGCGAGCTTTGCTGCATAGGTCTCATGCCAGCGACAGCTCGGAAACCGCCACAGTGATGTCCCGCTCGTATTTCAGCAGGACGTTCAGGGTCTGACGAGTGACATCATCGGTCAGCTCGCCAGCACCAAGTGCGAGCAGGGTGCGGGCCCAGTCGACGGATTCGGATATGGATGGCGGCTTCTTCAAATCGGCGGACCTGAGTGTGGCAACGAGCGCGGCGATTTCCTGCGCCAGGTGCTCGCCCAGCTCGGGGACATGCAGCCGGACGATCTCAGCTTCGCGGTCCACGCTCGGGTAGCCCAGGTACAGGTACAGGCAACGGCGCTTGAGCGCCTCAGACAGGTCCCTGGTGTTGTTGGAGGTGAGGAAGACCTGCGGAATGTGGCGAGCGGTCACGGTGCCCAGCTCCGGGATGGAGATTTGGTAGTCGGACAGGACCTCCAGCAACAGAGCCTCGCTTTCCATGTCCAGCCGGTCGACCTCGTCGATCAGCAGCACAACCGGCTCGGTCGACCGGATCGCGGCCAGCAGCGGACGGCTGAGCAGGAAGTCTTCGCCGAAGATCCCGGCTGTGGTCAGATCGCTGCTCTGACCCTGGTGCAGCTGGAGCTGAAGCAGCTGGCGGCGATAGTCCCATTCGTAGATCGCTTTGGACTCATCCAGGCCTTCATAGCACTGCAGCCGGATCAGCGGCTTGCCGGTCATGAGCGCAACGCTCTTGGCCAGCTGAGTCTTGCCGGTGCCAGCTGGGCCCTCGATCAAGACTGGCTTGTCGAGTGCGCCGGCCAGGTGAACAACCGTGGCTGTGCCGCTGTCAGATAGGTAACCTGCGCCGGCCAGCTGGTCCCGGACGTGATCAACAGAACTGGGGGTTTGCGCCATAGGGCTAATAATCACCAAGCCATGACCTGGCGGGAAGCCCGGGGCTGCTCCGACAGCGGGTGCTTCCTGTCAGGCGGTGTCGCCGAGTGCGGCATCGCCGACCGCGCCATCGGCCAGCTCGATACTGCTCGCCGCCAGGTCGCCGGAGACGGTATCGGTAGCGGAACCATCGGCGGCGCTAGTATCGCGCGCCACCCTCGGGCGGATCCGGCGGCTCGCGATAGTCAGGCACGCAACAGCCGGTGCGAGCGCGGCGGACCCCGCGAGCAGCCCAGCGCGGATGGAAGCGAGAGTGCCGATCGACCCGACGATCGGTCCGGAGATGATCTGGCCGGCGCTGTCGAACATCTCCTTGCCCGACAGGGCAGTTGCCCGCACGGAGGGCTCAAGTCGGCCCACCATCCACCCAGTTACCAGCGGATCGATGACAGGTCGCAGTACTTCCACTGCCAAGTACGCGGCCACGGCGATCACGAACACGTGCGCACGCGCCATGATCACCACTGCCGCTCCGATTCCGACCGTCAGCACAACCAGCGCGCCGACCACCGAGTCGGCACCAAGACGTTGAGTACGACGTTTGGCGACCTCTGTCGCGCCGAGCGCCAGCAAGGCCACGATGCCCGCCAGCACGCTGAACCACATCGCCGGATGCAGGCCATCAACTTTGGGGAACCTGATGTCTCGCAGCAGGAATGCGCCCCACAGCCGGTCGAAGCTCTCGCTCCACAGACCAACGAACAGCGTCATGGCGAAGATCAGAACCAGACCTGGAATGGCGACGATTGCGCGCCGAGCCGATCGCGTCTGCGTCGATAGCAGTCCCGCTGCCTGCCGCGCGACAGATCCGATCCGCTCGCGACCTAGTCCGGCTGGGCGGAAATTGTGTTCCGGCATCACGAACGGCAGGGCGGCGGCCAGCATGCAGATGAGCCCGCCGCCAAGAAGCAACGGGACGTTGAGGCCGGCCAGCGCGATCACACCGCTGAGCAGGCTGCCGCCGACCGTTGCGATCAAGCCAAGCTGAGTCGCGCGCAGATACACACTCGTCATCTGGTCTTCGCCCAGCTCGTCGGCGATCCAGGCCTCCTCGGCGCCGTTTTGCAGTGCCGCTCCGAGGCCGAGCAGTGCCTGCCCGGCCATGAGATTGCCGAATGACGGAGATAGGCCTTGCAGGACGAGCGAGAGCCCGATGATGCCAAGGCCACTAATCACGCACAGCCGGCGGCTGACCAGATCAGCCAGGACGCCGGTCGGCAGCTGAAAAACGAAGTAGCTGACCTCAAGCGACGTGCCCAGCAGGAGCAGTTGCAGCGGGTTCAGCCGACCTGAAGTGACCCAGTAGACCATGATCGTCGCGTACGTGATGCCGAGCAGGAAGCTCATGCCGCACTCGATCGCGAGATATAGGCGGTAAGGACTGATCGGCCTGCCAGCTAGCCGCATGCTGCCTCCTCCCCGCCGAGCTTCAGCTCGTGGCCTGCGGCGACGCTAGGCGACCGCCCCCGGGGGGTCAATCGATTTCTGGACCTTGGAGGCGCTGCTGGGAATAGCCATGACCGGCCATTTGTTAGCGTGACGAACTATAAGTGCGCCGTACCAAAGGAGCTACGGTTTGACCGAGCCCACCATGCAAGCTTCGCGGGAGTCCGAAGCCATCATTGATGGCCTGCTGACTGTCCTGCGCATCTCCCGGGTGCTGGAGCGGATTGACGCTGGGGTTAGCCCGCAGCAGTACCGCATGCTCAAGTTGATCGGTGCGGGCGGCGAACGTTCAGCCCGCCTGGCCGAGAAACTGGCTGTCGCCAAGCCCACACTGACCGCTACCGCGGACAGCCTGGTCGCCGCCGGCCTGGCGTGCCGGGAGTCCGAGCCTGGCGATCGACGCGTTGTCCGGCTTTGCCTGACGACGGCCGGCCAGGCCGCCGTGCAATGCGCCGACGAGGCATACGCGACGTGGTTTGGCTCGCTGCTTGACCACACTGGCCAGAGCGCGGGGATCCTGGCTGACCTGAGAGCACTCAACGACGCCATGACCGAACGCCGCCGGGCACGGCTGGCGGCCGGTGCCGGCACGGACCAGCGGTGAGGGCGCTGAAGCTGTTTCATCGCGCTGCCGACCATGACAAGTGGCTCAGGCGGCTTGTCCGCTACTGCTGGCGGCACCGACGGCTGACTGTCGTGGCTCTTGGTGGCTCGCTCGTTGCCGTGCTGATGACCGCGTGGATTCCGCTCATCCAGCGCAACGTCGTCGACAACGCGATCCTCACCCACCGTGAGGCGATCTGGCCGGGTGCCCTGGAACTCGTTATCGCCGCCGTCCTTACGTTTGCAGGCGTCTACATGCGCCGCTATCGGGGCGGTCAGCTCTCGCTAGATGTTCAGCACGACCTGCGGACTGAGCTGTTCGGGTCGCTGACGCGCCTTGACGGTGCACGACAGGACCAGCTACACACCGGACAGATCGTCAGCCGGTCAATATCTGATCTGAACATGATCCAGAGCTTGCTCGGCATGATCCCGATGCTGCTCGGCAACCTTGTGTTGTTCGTGCTGTCGGTCGCGATCATGTTCGCCTTGTCGCCGCTGCTAGGGCTGGTGTCGCTCGCGGTCGGCCCAGCGTTGTTCGCCATCTCGATCGCCTCTCGCCGCAAGCTGTTCCCAGCGAGCTGGGATGCTCAGCAGCAGGCCGCCGAAGTAGCCGGAGTCGTCGACTCCGCGGTTACCGGCGTTCGCGTGGTCAAGGGATTCGGCCAGGAAGAGCAGGAGACAGACCGGCTCGAGGGAGCAAGCCGGATCCTTTACGCGTCGCGGGTCCGTGCCGTGCGCCTCATGGCCAAATTCAACCCGGCGTTGTCGGCCGTGCCCTCACTCGGACAGGTCGGCGTGCTTGTACTGGGCGGCTGGCTGGCGATCAACCACTCGATCAGCATCGGCACGTTCCTGGCCTTCTCTTCGTACTTGGCGATGATGGTTGCTCCGGTGCGCGCGCTGACTGGACTGATAACGATCGGCCAGGAAACGCGGGCAAGCGTGATACGGGTCTTCGAGGTCATAGATTCACGTCCGGTCCTGACCGAGAAACCCGACGCCACGGCGCTGCCGGCGTACTCCCCCGATATCGAGCTTGATGATGTCCGGTTCGGCTATTTGCCGTCTGAGCCCGTGCTGCGCGGTCTCTCACTACGGGTCCACCCCGGCCAGACGCTGGCCGTAGTTGGCACCTCTGGCTCGGGCAAGTCGACGATTTCGCTGCTACTGCCGCGGTTCTACGATGTGACGTCTGGCGCTATCCGGATCGGCCGATACGACGTCCGCGACGTCACCCTCGACTCGTTGCGCGCCTCGATTGGCCTGGTCATGGAGGACAGCTTCCTGTTCTCCGATACGGTCCGCGCCAATATCGCTTACGGCCGGCCGGACGCGACACAGGCGCAGATCGTGGCGGCTGCCCGCGCGGCCGAGGCCGAGGACTTCATCCTCGAGCTGCCAGACGGCTATGACACGGTCGTTGGGGAGCAGGGCCTGACGCTATCGGGCGGACAGCGCCAGCGAGTCGCTCTGGCCAGGGCACTGATCACTGATCCAGCGATCCTGATACTGGACGATGCGACGTCGGCTATCGATGCCAAGGTCGAAGCTCAGATTCACGACACGCTGCGCCGGGTCATGGCCGGGCGCACAACTCTGCTGATCGCGCACAGGATGTCCACTCTGCAACTGGCCGATCAGATCGCCGTGCTCGACGAAGGTCGTCTAGTCGACCAGGGCACACATGAGGAACTGACCGAACGTTGCGCGCTGTACCGCCTGCTGCTCGCCGGGCCGGGCGATGACGCAGAGGGCGTCGATGCTGGCGAGCTTGCCTACTACGAGAACTCGCGATCTGCCGATCAGGACCTTGCTGCAACAACAATCGGTGGCGTCACGCCGCGATTGTGGCCGGACCGCGGCGCCCGCGGCACAGAAATGGGCAGCAGCGCTGCACAGACTGGTGTCCAGAGCGCTATCGGCGGCATGCTCTCTAACGTTCCGCCATCGCCGGAGCTACTTGCCAAGGTTGCTGCGCTGCCGCCGGCGAGCGACGAGCCGAACGTTGATCAGTCGTTCGCCCGCGCGGCTGACCGCCACTTCACGCTGCGCAGGCTACTGCGTCCGTTCGCGATAGCCCTGCTCATCGGCCTGGCCCTAGACGGCCTGGACGCTATAGCCAGCGTCGCCATGCCATCGCTGGTCCGCGGCGGCATCGATAACGGCGTTGAGCGCGGGATCTTCCACAGCATCGTGATCATCTCGATCATCGCGCTGGCGATCGTAATAGCGGACTGGGTGGTTAACTCCGCGCAGCAAGTCGTGGTCGGCCGTAACGGCGAGCGCCTGCTGTACACGCTGCGCGTGAAGATTTTCTCCCACCTGCAACGGCTCGGTCTGGACTATTACGAACGCGAGCTGACCGGGCGGATCATGACCAGGATGACGACCGACGTCGATGCGCTGTCGTCGTTCTTCCAGACCGGCCTGATCACCATGGTCAACTCGCTGCTGACCTTCGTCGGCGTGCTTATCGCATTGCTGGTCATCAACGTGCGGCTGGCGTTGATGTTGTTCACGATCCTTCCCGTGCTGATCGCGACGACCGTCGTATTCCGGGCCAAGTCGTCGAAGGCCTACGCCGCAGCCAGGGAACGGGTGAGCGTTGTCAATGCCGACCTGCAGGAGAACGTGGCGGGCCTACGCGTTTCACAGGCCTACCGGCGCGAGCAGGTCAACGCAGAGCGCTTCGCCGGACTCAGCGGCGCGTACCGCAAGACCCGGCTGCGCGCCCAGCGTTACATCGCCTTGTACTTCCCATTCGTGCAGGCACTGTCCACGATCGCCAGTGCCGTCATCTTGTTTGCAGCGGCCAGCCAGGTACGCAGCGGGCTCCTCACCGTTGGTGGACTGATCGCTTACTTGCTGTATGTCGATCTTCTGTTCTCGCCTGTCCAGCAGATGTCGCAGGTGTTCGACGGCTACCAGCAGGCCAACGTCGGCCTGAACCGAATCAAGTCGCTGCTGCAGACCCCGACCAGTACGCCACAAGCCGAGCGGCCGATCCGTCCGGGCCGCCTGCGCGGCGCGATCGAATTCCGCGATGTTCACTTCAGCTATGCGGGACAGCGCCGCGAGGCGCTGGCGGGTATCAGGCTTGCCGTCGCACCCGGCGAGACAGTCGCACTCGTAGGCCAGACCGGGGCGGGCAAGTCGACGCTAGTCAAGCTCGTTGCCAGGTTCTATGACGCGACATCAGGAAGTGTGCGGATCGACGGGACTGACGTGCGCGACTTCGACCTGCCGAGCTATCGCCAGCAACTGGGGGTCGTGCCGCAAGAGCCGTACCTGTTCCCTGGCACCGTACGTGATGCCATCGCCTACGGCAGGCCGGATGCTACCGACGCTGAGGTGGAAGCCGCCGCACGCGGGGTGGGCGCCATCGAAATGATCTCTCGGATGCCGGGCGGGTTCATGCACGAGGTCGCGGAGCGTGGGCGCAACCTTTCGGCCGGGCAACGTCAGCTCATCGCGCTAGCGCGGGCATATCTTGTCGACCCCGCTATCTTGCTGCTCGACGAGGCGACAGCGGCGCTGGATCTTGCCGCCGAGGCTGAGGTCAACAGGGCCACCGAGCAGCTTGCGGCCCGTCGCACAACCCTTGTTGTGGCTCACAGGCTGACTACAGCCTCCAGGGCCGACCGGATCGTAGCCATGGCAGACGGCAAGATCGCCGAAGTCGGCACCCATGACGAGCTGCTTGAGCTGGGCGGTACGTATGCCGCGATGTGGGCAGCGTTCACCGGTCAGGCCGAACTGGTCGCATGACGAGCAGCCAGCGCTAGGACGAAAATCGGCCGGCCAGAGGATTGCTTCCTTTGGCCGGCCGAGATGCCCACTGTTGTTTGTGGATGGCGTACTAATCCGCGCCTCCTTCCACTACGACAACGGAATCGGTTGATCTGCCATAATGCAGCTACTGATTCCGCAGCTGCTGCCGGAGCATAGGCTGCTAGCTGCACTCTGAGCCTCTTGCGGGCTCGCGATAGGCGAGACATCACCGTGCCGAGCGGCACGCCAACCATCTCTGCGATGTCCTTGTACGAATAACCCTCGACATCGGCGAGGTAGATCGCGGTCCGGAAGCTCTCCGGCAGGCCGGCGAGAGCCTCGCGGAAGTCGGAGTAGGTGAACTGCCCGAGCACCTCTGACTCAGCAGATGGTGCGCTGCGGTCTCCGCCTTGCGCGGTCTGGGGGGCAATGGTCGCGCCGGGGGTGTCGAACTCGGAGCTCAGGACGTGCACAGGCTCACGCTTGCGCTTACGGACGCTGTTGATGAATGTGTTGGACATGATCCGGAACAGCCAGGCCCTGGCGTTGGTGCCCGGCTCGAAGTGCTTCATGCCCACGTAGGCGCGGGTCATGGTCTCCTGCACAAGGTCCTCGGCATCACTGGGGTTGCGGGTCATACGGAGCGCTACGGGGTAGAGGTCTTTCCGGAACTGGACGACCTCCCGCTCGAAAGTCAGGTCACGCTCGGATAGTTGGGCGCTCGCTGGCATGAGAGCTATCGCCTCCTCATCTGTGCGGAGACTTCGTACCGATCTGCGCCGTTACTCACAGCAAACGTGTGCAGGCAGTATGTAGCCAAGTCGAGGCATCGCAGTGCGCAGGAATTGGGGGGTCCGGCACGAAGCAACCACTTGTTGATTACTTGCCGGTATTTAAATCGCTACTCAGCGTTACGTCAAACTTCGGGAATTACGTAAATCGGGCACTAGTACGGAATCCGTAGGTGGCTTTTAAACCGTTCTGAGGTGAGATCCACGTCACACTGCCTTCGCCGCGCGCCGCCAGGCAGATACCGCTGCCTGTATGTCGGCGGCGCTGACGCCCACGTGCGTGAGCATCCTGATCCTGTTGCCGATCATGGTAACCAGCAAGCCCTCATCTGCTAGAGCATGAGCCCACTGGGCGGCAGTGCGGTTCGATGCGTCGACTGACACGAAGACGATGTTTGTCTCGATTGTCGCTGGGTCCACGCTGCCAGGCAGAACCTCTGCTACGCCCTCGGCCAGAGTGCAAGCGTTTGCGTGATCTTCGTGCAAGCGGCTCGGCCCTTCCTCGAGGGCGATAAGCCCGGCAGCGGCCATGATGCCCGCCTGCCGCCAGGCAGCTCCGAAAAGGATCTTCAGTCGGCGAGCCTCCCGGATGAACTCCCGATCGCCGATCAGGACTGAGCCGATCGGCGCGCCGAGTCCTTTCGACAGGCAGAGCATCAGAGAGTCGACCGGCTCAGCAAAGTCCGCCAGCGTGGCCTGGGCGACGGCGCATGCATTGAAAATCCGGGCGCCGTCCAGGTAGAGCGGGACTTGCGCGGCGGCGCACGCCGCAGAGATATCACGCACCGCAGCCACGCTCATCACTGAGCCACCGCCGACCTGATGGGTGTTCTCAATCGCCACAAGGTCGACGACCGTCACGTCGTACGGATCTGGCCGCAGCGCGACAGCGACCTCGCCCGCGGTCAGCAGCCCGCGGCTTGCTGCCGGGACATGGCGGAAAGCAACCCCAGACAAAGCTGCCGAGGAGTTGGCCTCGGTGCGGCCGACGTGCGCTCCCGATTCGCAGACCACGAATCGGCCAGAACGCACGTAGGCATGCAACGCAATCTGATTGCACAGCGTGCCAGTAGGCAGGTAGATGGCGCCGTCCTTGCCGGCTAGCGCGGCGGCGCGATCCTGCAGCTGGTTGACCGTCGGGTCGTCGCCATACCAGTCGTCGCCTACTTCGGCGGCAGCCATTGCGCGCCGCATCTTCTCCGACGGCTTGCTTACCGTGTCCGAACGCAGGTCAATGCGGCCATCCATGTGTTGTTCCCTCCTTGCGTCACTGGCCAGCGGTCGCGAGCAATGGCCCGGCTACGGCCGCCTGCCCTGCCAGGTGCTCGGCGCGCAGGTGCCTTATGTCGCGCGGAATCAGTGCAAGGGCGGATGCCAGCACGATCAGCGCGGCGGCCCCGTACTGAGTGGCAGACGCTCCCGCCCACGCAGCGATCGGGCCGACGATCAGCGCACCCACAGGCATCGCCATCACCGAGCCAAGAATGTCGTAGGACGACACCCTCGCCAGTTTGTCGGGCGGAATGTTGCGTGCTAGCGCGACCGTCCACTGGACCATCATGATCTCCATGGCGATGCCGAGGAGGAATGACGACGCGCAGATAAGAGGCAGCGGCCAGAGCATGGCAAGCGCCAACGGCGAGATTGCGATGCTCCCGCACATGAGCACGATGAACAGCATCGGCCGGCGAGGACTGAACCGCAGTGACAAGAGCCCGCCAGCAATCAGGCCGAGAGACTCCGCTCCGGTGATCGAGCCCCATGCGGCAGGTCCACCCAGGCTTGATCGCGCGACAGCGGGGCCGAGCACGCCAAAGGCGCCGTACCACGCCATCAGGATGATGCCGGCCTGAGCCACGATGACCCACAGCCACGTGTGCGAGCGGAACTCGGCCCAGCCGTCGCGGAGCTCGCGCAGCATCCCGGGATTGTGAATGCGCTCCGCGACGCCGACTCGCAGTGCCAGCAACAGCGGAATGGTGCCGATCAACCCGATGCCGCAAAGCATCAGCGCCCAGCCAGGTCCATGCCGGCCAATTGCCGCGATGACAAAGCCCGCCAGCACCGCGCCACCCATCTGTGCGCCGTTCATGGCAAGCCTGGAGACTGCGCTCGCCTCCTGCAGCAACTGCGCCGGCACCAGTCTCGGCAGCAGAGCCGAGGACGCCGGATAAAACAGTGCCATGCCGGTGCCGGTAACGCACTCCAGGCAGATCATTTGCCAGAGGGCAGGATGCCCGGTCAATACCAAGATCCCGAAGGTGCCCTCGCCGACAGCCATCATTGCGTTAGCAGCGACGATCACCTTCTGTGGGGCTATCCGGTCCGCCACCACGCCACCCACCAGCGCGAAGATCAGCGCAGGCGCGATCTGTGCTGCCAGCACGTAGGACAGCTCGGACGTCGACCCGTGCGTTTGGTCCAGTACCGCGAACGACACCCCGACCATCGAGAATGCGAATGATGCAGGAGCTAGTACGCGGTCGGCCAGCAGCAACCGGAAGTCGCGGACACCGAGAACCGGCAACCGGCGCGTGACCATGGCGAAGATGCGCCGGAGCGCACGCGCAAGCATTGACTAATCCGATCTTGTTCCAGGGCCGGGGGCGCTCCTCGACATTACCTGGCCGCCGACGCTGGAGAAACTGGGTTTCCGTCCCGACGCGAGCCGACGGTTCCGCTAGCCCGTCACAACGACAGTTGACCTGGCCAGCGTGCGCCGGCCATGATCAGCCGCGGATCGATCTCTGATGATTCCAGGCACCCCGGATGGACCACGGGGACCAGTTACTGGCACGCTCAGGAATACCGCGTCGCTCCCCCTAGTTCGCGACGCGTAGGCGGGGCGGGTTTGCTGCCTGGGCCAGAGCGGTTGGCGAGAGGAGCTGACAGTTACTTGAGCATCCTGGGTACCCGGGTCCTGCGGACTGAGGATCCCCGATTTCTGACCACAGGCGG
>Ga0126373_10001787_pt1 | contig 15460 bp, 14 predicted proteins | sample PanSoiMetPlot_11_FD_92545 | JGI IMG/M metagenome (GOLD analysis project Ga0126373, IMG submission 92545) | Tropical forest soil microbial communities from Panama - MetaG Plot_11 | ecosystem: Environmental > Terrestrial > Soil > Tropical forest > Bulk soil | place: Panama | collected 2016-02-17 | reverse complement strand
CATGACGACGTTCATGTCGACGTCGGCGCGCGAGTCTTCGTCGTAGCAGAGATCGAGCACGGTTTCGCCTCCGACGATGCCGACGCTGGTAGCGGCGACGGGCGCGACGATGGGAAGCGATTTGATCGCTTTGAAGTCGACCAATTGGCGCAACGCAAGGACGAGAGCAACGTAAGCACCGGTGATAGCGGCGGTGCGGGTGCCGCCGTCGGCCTGGAGTACATCGCAGTCGACGATGATGGTGCGGTCGCCGAGCGCGGTCATGTCGACGATGGAGCGCAACGAGCGACCGATCAGCCGCTGGATCTCCTGCGTGCGGCCGGAGGGATGGCCCTTGGTCACTTCGCGCGAGGTGCGTGTGGCGGTGGCGCGCGGAAGCATGGCGTACTCGGCTGTGACCCAGCCGCGCCCAGTGCCGCGTAGGAAGCTGGGGACAGTTTCCTCGATCGAGGCCGCGCAAAGTACGCGTGTGTTGCCGACCTCGATGAGGGCCGAGCCTTCGGCCGTCATTAGGTAATTAGTGGTGATGCGCACGGGGCGCATTTCAGAGGGTTGACGATTGTCGACTCTCATGAGGCGTTGGACCGGAGCGAGTAATAGAAGAGCAGACACATAAGAACGATGCCGAGGATAACCAGGACCAGGCAGGGGATCGCACTGCGGGCCGATTTGGCCGGCGCCGCTTTCTTGCTGCCGGCCGATTTGAACTTAGCCATGGAAGTGGGCGGTTGTAGCCTCCGAAAGAATCTGACTCTTTCAGTGTAGATCGGGCCGGTCAGTGCAGAGGTAGATGTCCGGGGCTGATGTGTGTTATTGGGAGCCGCGGGAGAGCAGCATCACTTTGGCGGGTGTGGAACATGATGAGTGCGTCGAGGGCTGGAGAGAGGTTTTGATGTAGTAGAGACCGTATTCGAGCTTGGCGATGGTGTCTTCCATGGTGTCGCCGTACTTGTGGATTGATCTGTGCCCAGCCGGTGATGCCGGGTTTGACGCAATGGCGCTGTTTGTAGAACGGAGCGCGCTTTTCGAGCTCACTCACGAATTCGGGGCGTTCGGGGCGCGGACCGACGATCGACATCTCGCCTTTGAGGACGTTGAAAATTGGGGGAGCTCGTCGAGAAGCACGCTGCGGAGACATTTGACGACGAGCGTGATCCGCGGATCGCCTTCGAGGCCCAGAAGGCGCCACTCTTCGATTCAGCGTGGTGGATCATAGAGCGGAATTTGTAGAGCGTGAATGAGACACCGTGTTTGCCGATGCGCTGCTGGCGGTAGAAGGCTGGGCCTTGCGAAGTGAGTTTCAGAAGAATCGCGACGAGCACCATTACCGACGCGACCAGGATGGCTCCGGTCAGAGCGATCGAGACGAATAAATGAATTGGAAGACGACGAACTTAGGATTCGGTCCCAGTTCGGAGGAGAAGATCAATTGGGCGGGCGAGCTCGCGGGTGGAAACGCGGCAGAAGGTGGCTTCGTATGTTTCGGACGCCTCTTGTACCTGGATTCCGCTTAGGCGCAGATCGATGAGTTGAGTGACCGGCAGGCGATTGCGACGCTCGGAAACGCCGATAACGATGCAGGAGAGATGCTCGCGGGAGGCGACGGAACCGATGTCAGCGACAGATCAGAGGAGCGCAACGCCGGAGATGAGCGAATCACGCGAGGAGTCGTCGAGGCAACCGATGGCAGTGAATCCGGTCTCGGTGTGTGTTGCCCAGTGCGCGCAAACATCGTGAATCAACTGTGACGAGCCGAGGAGAAGAACGCACTCACAGCCGAGAGCTTTGCAGATCACGCGTAGAACATACGCCAGATCGGGAGAAACACGAGGGCGATCGCGCTGCCGGCAATCATTGTGGTGCTGGGAACGAACCAGTCCTGACGGCCGAGATATACGAGCAAGGCCTGAAACAGAAAAGCACCGCCAAGGCTCACGCCAGCCTGCTGAATCAGGACAATCTTGGAGTGAATGCCGATATCGCTTGTAGAGTTCAAGAAAATAGAGACCGGCCACGACCGAGAGCATTACGATAGCGATGCGGAGCCAACCGCCATCGTAGCGGAGGAAGACCTGTGGGTCGGCGTCTAGCGTCAGAAAGGCGGCCAGCGAGTAACACGTGTAGAGCAGAATCGCGTCGGAGAATAGAAGCACCACGACGCTCTCTCAGGAACGAAGACCCGAAAGATACGGATCATGGGAGAGAGCCGCGGTCATGCGAGCGAGGTCGCGTGCACAGCAGCGCTTGCTAGCGAACACTCGACTACGGGCATTAGCGGAATCCCGCTGTCACGGATGGTCTGGATGATTCGTTGGTCCTGTTTGTACGCTAGGACGAGATGGTCAGCCCAAGCGAGGATGCGGTCGAGAGGGCACAGAGCCGGCCGATGTGGGGGATGGGTTCGAGGATGAAGTTGCGATTAGATCCGTAGATGCGGTCGAGCTGGATCTGGGGATCGAAGAGGCGGCATCCCGGCCTTTACCGATCAGTTGTTCGAGTAGTGCGACCACCGGACTTTCGCGCAGATCGTCGGTATTTTCCTTGAACTCGAGGCCGATGACGTCGATGCGCTCTGCGCGCAGATCGAGCACCGCGTCGATGGCGCGGTTGAGATGCTGGGTATTGCTCAGCATCGTGGACTCGAGCAGCGGCAGGTTGAGATCCAGGCGGTGAGCGCGATAGATCAGAGCGCGGAGATCTTGGGGAGGCAGGATCCGCCGAAAGAGAAGCCGGGTTTGAGGTAAGCCGCCGAGATGTTGAGGCGCACATCGCTGCACAGGGTACCCATTACTTCGTGGCCGTCAACGCCGAGGCGTTCGCTGAGAGCGCCGATCTCGTTGGCGAAATTGATTTTCACAGCGTGGAAGGCGTTTGGAAGCGTATTTGATCATTTCAGCGGCGCGAAGAGAGACGAGCTGCGGCGGGACGCCGAGCGGTTGATACAGATCCGCGACTTTTTGGCATGACGATCGCTGCCACCGACGACGACGAGCGACGGTTCGTGAAAATCTCTGACGGCCGCAGCTTCTCGCAGGAATTCCGGGTTCGAGATTACGCTGACGTCTGGGTATTGGTCGAAGGCGGGGATGACTACTCCTGGCAGGTTCCAGGAGAGACGGTGCTGGTGATGGCGACGATCAGCGGTTTCGAGCGGCGCGGGATTTGTGCGGCGATTTCGGAAATGGCACAGCGGAGTTGAGCGAGGCCGAGGTTTCCGTTTTTTCCGATGGCGTCCTGATGCAAAACCAGAAGATGTCTGCTTCGGCGATTCCGTCAGCCGAAGTAGAGGCGGCGAGCAGCCCTCTTTCCAAGCCATCGCGAATGAGGGCTTCGAGGCCAGGCTCGTGGAAGGGAGCGCGGCCATGCCAGATGCTGTCTACTTTATGACGATCGCGGTGGCGCCGAGCACGCGATGGCCAAGGCTGGCGGGGTTGGCTGCGGTGACACAGCCGACGTATCCGAGACCGAGGACTGCGACTTGAGTCGGGTTGGTGGTTTGCAGGGGGTGGAAGCCTCAGGTTGAGAGTAGGCTGAGTGGGCTATTTTCTCTTGTGAGTTTTTTGCGCGATTAGCGTGCGTTGCAGAGGCCTGACAAGGTTCGTGCTGTCAGAATCGGAAGCGAACGCCTCCCCAGGCGCCGATCGGCGCGCCGGGGGCAAAGAAGGTCGTAGTGCGGATGGGAAATTGTCCGTCTACTTGCGGGAACGGGCGAGCGATGAAGTCGCCCGCGTTATCGTACGCTGACGGGCCGAGCTGGGCGGCGGTGTAGTACCGATGGTCGAGCACGTTGTCCACCTGAACAAAAACCTGCACGCGCTTTTGCAGTTGATAGTGCGCGCCGAGGTTCAGGACTCCGTAGCCGGGTGAAAAGCCCTGGCCGAGATAGTAGATGCCATCGGGCCGGTTGAGATTGTTTTCGTTGCCGCGCGCGAAAGAACGTCCGATGGCGATGAAATCGAGATCAGCAGCAAGCTTGGAGCTGATCTGATATTCGGCGAATCCTTTGAAAATGTTCTTCGGGACCTGGGGAATGAAGTCGCCTGGCTGGACGGTGATGTTTCCATCCAATCCTGGGCCGTTGTCATTGGCGCTGTTGCGGCCGCCGTCGATGGTTTGCGAGCTTTGATACGTCGCATGAAGGTAGGTGAAGTTTCCGCCGAGCTCGAGACGATGAATACGGCTCGAGACGCTGATTTCGCCTCCTTGGCGGCGAGTTCTGCCGAAGTTTGTGAAGTAGCCGAAGCCGTTTTGCTCGGAAGCAACGAACAAGAGGTCATCGTAGTTCTGGGCGCGGAACCAACCAGCGCTCCAATGGAGGTGATTTTCCAAGCTTCCGCGAACGCCGGCTTCGAGTGTTCGAGTGACCACCTGTTTAAGGGGAGGATCGCTGACCAGGGCGTTAGGCAGATTGCAAGGCTCGTTCGGATCGGCGCAGCCCAATTCGATCGCTGTGGGGGCGCGGCTCGCTTCGGTGTAGCTGAAGTATATGCTCCCAGATCGCCAAGCGTTGTAGGTCAAACCGGTGGCGGGATTGAAGCGATCGAAGACATTTTGACCATTCAGAGAGCCGCGAGATCCGGGGACGCCGGAAGGCAAGCGATCGATATTATCGATGCCGGTGCGATTGTAGCGGCCGGAAACCGTAAGCGCGAGCTTACCGAAGGACAGGGTATCGGTCGCGAAAAGGCTGTAGGTGTTGGACGAGCCGTGCAAATTGACACGCGTGTCCACAGGCACGCCATTTTGCGTGGTGCTACCATCGGCGAACGCGGCGATCGGCGTAATAGTGAGGCGATCGGAATTCAAGTATCCGAATTGCGAGACTTGCTGGTAGGTCATGCTGCTGCGATCCCATGCCGATCCAAATGTGACGCGATTGTGGGATGCGAGCCAGGTGGCTTGACCAGCGAGGCCCCAGTTGTGCTGTTTGGTGAAAGTGTTGTTTATAAGTCCGGTGCACGTTTCGCTGGGATCCGCTCTTTCGAGGCCCTGAGCGATACAGCGCCAATAAGGATAGGGCTCCGTGGCTGCGTTGCCGGTGGTGGGGAAGCCTGTGTAGCCGGCGGCTTTGAGCGCGGCGATGTCGGCGGCACTGAGATTGTAGAGCGATTGATCGAACGAATTCGAGTTGATGTCGCCGTTGGTAGTGTCAGCGCGGATGTAAGGGAAGTACGCGTTTCCGGAGAGTGAGAGTTTGTTGGTGAGTTCTTGGTGCAGACTGAGGTTGAACGACGGGGAGCGATTCCAAGTGATGTCGGGGATGCTGTAGACGCTGCGCCAGTCCTGCTCGAGAAAACGAAAATCCTGAAGGCCGTTGCCGGTGAGCCAATTGCCGGCGTAGCCGAAGCTGAGCGACACGCTGGTGCGGCGGTTGCGCCATCCGAGCTTGCCGAAAATCTGGCGGACTTCGGATGGGGAGTGCTCGCGCCAGCCGTCCTCGCGATAGAGACTGCCGGCGACGTAGTAGTTCAGACCCTTTGAGTTCGATCCGCCGTATTCGAGTTCGCCGTGACGTCTTCCGAAACTTCCACCGCTGACTTCCATACCGAGACCGGGAGCGCTGTGGCCATCCTTGGTCTGAACAGAGAGCGCGCCGCCGAGCGTGTTGAGGCCGAACAGCGGGTTCGAGCCTGGCATCAAAGCGACTTCGGAGATCGCGATCTTGGGAATCAGGTCCCAGGCGACGATGTCGCCGAAGGGCTGATTTTGGCGGACGCCGTCCATGTAAACTGAAATGCCCTCGGGAGTACCGAGCAGAGACGAGGCCGTGTAGCCGCGATAGTTGATGTCGGGTTGGAAGGGATTTTCCTGGTTCTGATTGATGTGGACGGCGTTTAACTGGCGATTCAAGAGATCGGACAGATCGAGCGAGGCGCTTTGCTCGAGATCGCGCACGTTGCGCGTCTGGACGGGAGCAGCGATTTCATCGAGCGGAATGTCCGTTCCGGGCAGCGGAGTAGGGGCGACTACGTCGATCTGCGTGGCCTGGGGAGCGAGCGCGAGTGTGATGACGCGCGAGATCGGCTCGCCGCGGTAGCGGATGACGATGGACTGAGTCGCGAAGCCGGTTTTGGAGATTTCGAGACGGTAGCGGCCGGCGGAGAGATCGTCAAAGTTGTAGATGCCGTCGGAGTTGGTTTGGAAAGTGCGGTTGGAACCGCCGCCGAGGTTCTCGAGCTTGCCTGAGGCTTGGACCGCGAGGCCCGAAGGGTCCTTGACGTCAATGTGCAGGCGGGCGTTGGGGGGCTGGGCGAGCAAGACCGCTGGCCTGGAGAGGAAAATGATTGTGGAAATCGCGGCGACGAGCACGCTGGCGCGCGCTCGAGGGACTTGCATGTAACTATATGCCTTGAGTGAGCCGTTTGTTCAATGTTTCTTTGGGACGGCTAGGGGGCGCGAAGGCAGCGTCACGGCTCTTGGAGGGGAAATTCGAGCTTCAAGCCGGGGAAGCGCGCGAAATCGCGGTCGTTGGTGCAGAGGGTGGCGCCGTGCTCGATGGCGAGGGCGGCGAGGTGGGCGTCCATGATGAGGGAGCCGCGCACGCGTGTCCTGGGAGGAGATTCATAAGAATGTTCCAGTGCCTTCGGGTTGGTTCCAAGATTGATACGTTGGCCGAATCGAGGTAGTCATTCACCACTCCGATCGCGACTTCAAACTCCAAAGGCTGCTTGACCATGCGGGGATCGGTCGAGACCCGCAGAAATGAAAAGATCGTATGCCATGCTAGACCAATTTCGTGCGCACGAGAAAGCATCTGGCGCAGCCACTGAAGGACCGTTCGTGCGCCGGCGACTTACGGTCGTGGACATAGAGCAGGAGGTTAACGTCCAGCAAGATCACTTGTACCCTGGTCCCTCGATCTCCTCGATTAAGTCCCAAGGCTTGTCATAGCTGTATCCGGGTTTGAGGCCCATGTTGAACGTCCAAATCTTGAATGGCTTCCGTTTCTGCTGACGCTGTTGGGCGAGGAGGCCGGCGCGAAGAGCTTCATTCACCGCTTCCTTGAAAGACTTGCCGGATTTCTTCACGGCCTCTTTGAGATTACCCGCGACGTCGTCATCGAGCGCGATAGTAGTGCGGTGAGCATCATGATGTCAAGCGTCACTTCTCGGCCAGCCAAGCCAAGAACAGGCCGTCGGGGGCGACGTCTTCCCAATACGATATCGGGCGGCTCGAGACCGTGTGGCAATGTTTCGAGAGCAGGCGCTCGAGTTGTTTGCGGTCGAACCATTTTTCCCAGGCGGGGGTCTCGAGGCGGCCCCACTGGTCCTTATTCTTGTCGATGATGACGATGCGGCCACCTGGTTTGAGGACTCGACACATTTCGGCGATAGAGGCTTCGACATCGACGGCGTGTTCGAGAGACTCGGTGGCGTAGGCGCAGTCCAGAGAGCCGGAACGAAAAGGCAGAGAGGTCATCGAGCCGGCGCAGGTGTGGATACCTGCAGGCACGTGGCGAAGCATGGCCTCGGCGAGATCGAAGGCGACCAGCGATGCTTGCGGGTGCTGCTGTTGGAGCACGCGCGCGAAGCGGCCTTTGCCCGAGCCGACGTCGAGCACACGTTTCCCATCGAGATCGCCAAAGTGTTCGAGGATCAACCGGACATGGTAGATGTGTGGATCGATGGTGGACGGGAAATGTTCCTCGTCAGCGGCGGCTTCGTTAAAGTGACGGACGATTTCTGAGAGCGGTGTTCCGGGAAGACGCTTCGGGAAAAGTCGTTGCCAGGCCATTCAGGCGCGCGTGAGGAAGATCGGGAAGCCGGTCTTATTGGCGTAGTTGGGCCGGTAGCGATCAGTGTTGTACATGGTATCGATATCGACCTTGCGCGGACCGAGGCCCTGATCGGGGATGGAGGCCATCGCGTAGCAACCGTTGACCAGCGCCGCCATAAGACCGCTTTGTCCGGCGAGCACGGCTTCAAGCGCCATGGTTCCGAAGGTGGAAGCGACTAGTTTGTCGACGAAGTCTGGCGCGCCGCTGCGCAAGTCGTACGTCAAGTCGCTCACGATGGTTTCGTCCTTGGTGCGGGCCTTGATTTCGTCGCTGAGCGCTTCAGCGACATTTTCTTTTTTTCGATGGCCGTAAGCATCGGGGTCGCCGTACTCGCGAACCTGGTAGCCTTCCCACTCGGCGCCTTCCGAGAGAATCACGAGACAGTAGTTACTGGGATTGTGGTGTTTGTCGGTGACGAGCAGGTCGATCAATTTGTCGAGATTGACCTTATATTCCGGGATGCAGCAGCGGATGGATGTAACGTAGGCGGTGTAGAGCGAGGTGAAGCCGGCATCGCGGCCGAACACGCGGAAAACGCCGATGCGCTCGTGCGAGCCGACCGTTGTGCGCTGGCGGCTGATGGCGTCGGTGGCGCGAGTGATGGCGGTGGAGAAACCGATGCAGTACTCGGTGTTGTGGACGTCGTTGTCCATGGTCTTAGGCACCGCGATAATTTTGACGCCGAGGGAGTGAAGCTTGGCGGCGTAGCTCAGAGTGTCGTCGCCCCCGATGGCGATGAGTGAATCGAGACCAAGAACTTCGAGATTCTCGAGAACGTGCGGGCTGACGTCGTAGGTGGTGACGGTTTTGCCGCCTCTGGTACTTTGCTTCTCGGGGAAGGTGCGGCCTTTGAGAAAGTCGGGGAGCGCGCCCATTTTCGACGGGTTGGTACGGGTGCTGTGCAGGATGGTGCCGCCCGAGCGGTCGATGGTGCGGGTGTTTTCGCGGGTGAGTGGAAGGACGTAATGCGATTTGCTGTGCGGATCGTCCATGTTGAGATGGGTGAGCCCTTCCCAACCGCGGCGGATTCCGATTACTTCGCAACAATTTTCGGTGGCACGATAAGTGACTTCCTTGATGACTGAATTCAGTCCGGGAACGTCGCCTCCGCCGGTGAGGATACCGATGCGTTTCGCCATTTGGCCTCGCGATCACTATTTTATCGTGCGGGCGGAGCCGGACTTGTTGTGCGGCGGCGGGGCTGCGGGCGAACTCAGGCTGGGAACTCGACCACGAGTTTGCCGACGTTGTCGCGATAGTCGGCGAGCATTTGGAACGCTTCGGGGGCTTTCTCGATGTCGACTCGATGCGTGACGATCGATTCGGGGATGGCGCCGGACGCGATGAGCGCGATGGCCGGTTGCGACTGATGGTTGGAGCGCTTCAGGGGCTGGAAGCGAATCTCCTTGGCCTGGAGGCTGAAGAGGTCGACTGGAACGGGAGTGCCGGTTGGGATTCCGATGAGAACGAAAGTGCCGCTCAAGGTGGTGACGGCGAGCGCAGTATTGATGGTTTCGGGCGCGCCGGCTGCGTCGATGGTGAGGTCGACTCCGCGGCCGCGCGTGTGATCGGCGATAAGCTGGGCGAATTGTTGGATTGGTGCAGCAATTGCGCCTTGTTGTTCGGCCATGCAGACGCGGTAGGGGAGCTTGTCGGCGACGAAGACTTGGGAGGCTCCCGCTTTGCGCGCGATGGCAGCGGCGAGAAGACCGATGGGGCCAGCACCGAGTACGGCGACGGTTTGCCCGGCGCGGATGTCGATCAGCTCGAGCATGTGCATGATGACGGCGACGGGTTCGATTAGCGAGGCCTGTGTGTAGCTGAAATTTTCTGGGACAAGCGTGGCGTTGTGGGCGGGGATGACGGCGTATTCGCGTAGGAGTCCGGGGGCTTGGGGCGAGCCGAGGAAGGATGAGGCGCAGCAGTTGTTGTGTTGGCCGCGGAGGCACCATTCGCATTGGCCGCAGCTGATGGTGGGCTCGATGGCGATGCGGTCGCCGGGTTTGAGATGGGCGACGCGGGGGCCGGTGGCGATGATTTCGCCGGCTGGCTCGTGACCGAGGACCTGGGGATAGACGGCGGAGGTGCCGTACATGCCGCCGTCGTTGTACCAGTGCATGTCGCTGCCGCAGATTCCAATGGAACGGAGTTTGACGAGAATTTCGCGGGATGCAGGGTCGGGCGGCGCGGGCATTTCGCGGATTTCGACGGTGCGTCGAGCGACGAGTTGGGCGGATTTCAAACTATTAGGGTAGCGGATGGGCAAGCTCAGCGGTCAACGGCTAAGGATCCCGGCTGCAAGTTAAGACAAGAATTAACGGTAGCCAGCGCGACTAGAAGCCATGGATATTGACGGGAGAATTGAAGCCTTTACCATGAACCTGGAACTGCTGGCGTCCATGCATCAGGATTTCGAGAAGAAGTGAGACGCCAGGATGTAGGACTGGGATAATCGCAGCCGGCAACTCGAAAAGCTGCAACTGGATTTGACGCGACTGGTGATGGCGCATGGAGCGCGACTGGACGATCACGATGGAAGCGGATTCGTCGCAGCCGCATTCGATGCCGACGCCGGTCACGAGGACAATGGACCCCTCCATCCCTGCGCAGTTGCAGAGAATCCACGAGGCCGGATTGAAGCCAATCTGGGCAGGTTTTCTGGTCCCGGCCATCGCCACACTCAAGACCCGCCTTGCTCAGCTCGGAGTTTAGTCAGCTCAAGGGCTGTGGCCGATTCCCGGGCCGGCAAATCTTTGAGCCGCGACTCGACCCAATCGTGCAATTGATGCTTGGCTGTGGTCAGCTGCGGCGTCGCGTGGCGGGGACCTTTAGGTTGTGGTGCGCTCGCGCGGATTTCCTGGCTCGGAGCGGGTCGAGCGAATCGGCGGCATGGACGGAGACGCACAACAGAAGTGCGCCGATGACGCCGAAGACTCTCGCTATTCCGATTATGTTCGGAATTTGTTTATTTTCCTGAATTCGACAAGTTAGATGGGTCCCAAGATGATCCGTATTGCTCGTGTCGTGAGGTCTTGTGTTCACACGAGTATGAACACGGCACGCACGAGTAAGTGCGCTATGAGCCTTTGAAGTTTGGTTTGCGTTTTTCGTGGAAGGCGGCGATGCCCTCTTTGACGTCGTCGGTGTAGTTGGCGGCGAGCGTGGCGAGGGCGGCGTCTTCGAGGGCGTTGTCCAGCGTCATGGAGAGCTGTTTGTACATCATGCGCTTGGCGAGACGGATGGCGATAGGCGGCCCTTCGGCGAGGCGCGTCGCCCAGGCGCGGGCGGTTGGCATGAGTTCAGAATCGGGGACGACTTCGGTTACCAGGCCGAGCGTGAGCGCGTCGCGGGCTGAATAAACTTCAGAGAACAGCGCCATTTTGAGAGCGCGGTCGAGCCCGAGGGCGCGCGGGAAGAAGTAGGCACCGCCTTCGTCAGGGAGCAAGCCGAACTTGAGCGATGTGTCGCCGAGTTTGGCGCTTTCAGCGGCGATGCGGAAGTCGCACGAGAGAGCCAGCGTCAAGCCGCCGGCGACCGCCGCGCCGTTGATCGCGGCAATTACAGGCTTGTCGAAGCGCTGGAGAAATTTCACCAGCTCGTGCATGTTCTCGCGCATTTCGAGCATGGATTCGAGGCGGTGACCGCGATAGCGGGCGGGATATTGGAAGTCGCGCGAGATGTCGCCGCCGGAGCAGAAGCCGCGGCCGGAGCCGGTGAGGATCAGGGCGCGGATGGAGTCGTCGTCGCGAGCGTCGGCGAGGGCATGCAGAATTTCGTGGACCATCACTTCGGAGTAGGCGTTCAGTTTCGCCCGGCGGTTCAGCGTGACGGTGGCGACGTGTGCGTTCTTTTCGAACAGGATCTCGCGGAAATCCATATTCGTTACCGGCCGCGGAATTTCGGCGCGCGTTTTTCGAGGAAGGCGGTGACGCCTTCGCGATGGTCCTCGGTCTGGCCACAGCGCAGGTGTGTTTCGGGCTCGCGATCGATCATAGTGCGAAAGTCGACTGTGGTCGCGAGATTGACGTTCGCCTTCATGTAGCGGTAGCTGACCAGCGGGCCCGAGGCGAACCGTTCCGCGAATTCCTTCGTTTGAGCAGCGAGCGTGGCGGCGGGAACGACGAGGTTGAGGAGGCCGAGTTTCAGCGCGTGGTCGGCATCGAAGGGCTCGGGGGTGAAGAGTAGTTCCTTCGCTTTAGGCGCGCCGGCATAGTGTGTAAGCAGCCAGGTAACGCCGAAGTCGCCGCCGAATCCGACCTTGGCGTAGGCGGTTCCGAACTTGGCCTGGTCGGAGGCGATGCGGAGATCGCAGGCCAGGCAGACACCCAGACCCGCCCCCATGGCGAATCCATTCACGCTCGCGATCGTGACTTTGGGCATGCTGTACAGACGCCAGGAGATTTGCTGAGCGCGGCGAAGCCAATCGATGCGCTGCTCGAGCGGGCGGGGCGCGGCGTTTTCCTCGGCCATTCCGGAAATGTCGCCGCCGGCGCAGAAGGCTCGACCGTTGCCGGTGACCACGACTACGGCGACCTCGGGATCTTCTTCCCAGCGGGCCAGGGTATCTATGGATTGGGTGAGCAGATCGGGGCTGAGGGCGTTGAGGCGGTCGGGGCGGTTGAACGTCAGAGTGGCGACCCCGTTGGAGATGGATGTCAGAATGATGTCGTCGGGCATTGTGATTTAGGGTAGCGTGGTTCGATCAGGGGAGACTATTTGGCGGTGGCTGAACGGGAGTGGTCGAGGGTAGTGGAGCGGTGAGGGTTCAGTCACGACGGGCATTTACACGAGTGTAAACGCGGCACGCACGAGTGCGTGCGCTACACGCCCAAATGAGGAACCTTGCAGTAGCAGGTGGAAATGGCAGGCCAACGCAAAAGAAAACGCCCGGTGATTAGCCGGGCGCTTCTTGCGATAGAACTGAGATGAGGTTTAGAACGGGCTCTTGGCGCTCTTGGGCCAGAGGACGCCTTGGTCTTCTTTGGCCACCGGGCCGACGCCCTTGTAAACGAACTTCTGGATGCGCTGGCCGCGATAGGTTTCGGTAGTGAAGATGTTGCCCTTCGAGTCGGTGGCAATGCTGTGCACAGCATAGAATTCGCCGGGCTGGCGTCCGCCATCGCCGAAGCTGGTGAGCACATCAAGCGTGTCCCGGTCGAGGATGTGGACCTTCTCGTTGGCGCCGTCAGCGAGATAGATGTACTTCTGCTGCGGGTCCTTTGAGAAGGCGACGTCCCACACGGCGCCGTCGCCCAGAGTGTCCTTATAGAGGATCTTCTCTTTCACGAAGGTGCCGTCTGATTTGAACACCTGGATGCGGTCGTTGACGCGATCGCAAACATAGAGCAAGCCATCATTGGCGAGATCGGCGCAGTGGACCGGGTTACGGAACTGCTGCGCGACCGGCTGTTCAGGCGAGTAGGGACCGGCGTTGGTGTCGTCAGGCTTGTGACCGTAGGCGCCCCAGTAGCGTTTGAATTTTCCGCTGTCGGCATCGAAGACGATTACGCGTTTGTTGCCGTAGCCGTCGGCGACGTAGACTTCGTTCGCCTTGGAGTCGACGAAAATCTTGGCCGGGAGGCCGAGGTTTTCAGTATCGTTGCTGCCTTTGCTCTGGCCGGAGGTGCCGATCTTCATCAGGAACTTGCCGTCCTGCGTGAACTTCATGATCATGCTGTCGTGATAGAGCGGCGGTCCACCGGGGCCACGGCCACGAGCGGTTCCGGCCTGCTCTTCGGGCGGGGCTTGACCGGGTGTTGCGGCGCCCCGGCCACGGCCAGCGGCGGCTCCGCGACCTGCAGCGGCGGGCGCATTCTGATCCGTGCGCGCGCGGCCGTTGCCGCCGATCCAGACGTTACCTTTATAGTCGACCGTGATGCCATGGTTGGAGGCGGGCCATACGTAGCCGTCGCCATCCTGACCTCCCCAGCTCGCCAGCAGGTTGCCGGCTTCGTCGAACTCGAGTACTGGGGGCGCTGGCTCACAGCATTCCGATTCCACTTTGCCGCGCTGGCGCTTGGCGCCCGGAGGGTTGGCGGTACCGTAATCCTCCATGGCTTCGAGCGAACCCTGGCGGTGAATAATCCAGATGTGATCCTTCGAATCGACCGAGACGCCGATGACGTTTCCCATCAGCCAGTGATGCGGCAGCGGTTTCGGCCACATCGGGTCGACTTCGAATTTCGGGGCTTGGGATCCGTTCGCGTGGACTACCGCGCGCTTTCCAAGTACGTGGGACCCAAACGCAAGAACACCAAGAACTCCTACAAATAACGCTCCAACGTAGAGGTGACGCTTCATGGCTCTTATCTCCCTTTCGTCAATGGTAGGCTATTATACACGATCCGGTATCGACGCAACAGCAATTTTCCCCGCGACCTCTTGAGAGGCGCAAAGTAATACACGATGGTAACTCCACGCAAGAGAATTTGTTTTTTGGCCGGCCTGGCCGCCGTCCTGGCGTTCGCCTCAGGTAGCAGCGCGCATGAGATTCCGAACGATGTCACGATCCAGGCCTTCCTTAAGCCACAGGGACAGACGCTGCGCCTTCTGGTGCGCGTGCCGCTGACGGCGATGCGGGACATCAATTTTCCGGAGATCAGCGGCGGGTATCTCGATCTTCGAGCAACGTCGGCGTTGATGCCGGACGCAGCGACGCTGTGGATTTCCGATTTCGTGGAGGTCTACGAAGGGGACCGGAAGCTGCCGCGTCCGCAGGTGGCGGCCACGCAGTTGTCGCTGCAATCGGACCGTTCGTTCTCTTCCTACGATCAGGCGCTGGCGCACGTAAAGGGCACGCCGCTGCTCGAAACGACCACTGTGGTCTGGAACCAGACCATGCTGGATGTACTGTTCGAGTATCCGATTGAGTCCGATCAAGCGCGGTTTTCAATCGATCCGGACGGCTGGTGGCGCCTGGGTTTGCGCGTGCTCACAGTGCTGCGATTCCTGCCGCCGAGCGGCGTAGTGCGGGCCTTCGAGTTTCAGGAAGCGCCGAGCCTAGTGCGGCTCGATCCGCGCTGGTATCAGGCCTCGCTGAACTTTATTCATCTGGGATTTCTGCACATTCTCCAAGGCACCGACCATCTGCTGTTTCTCTTTTGCCTCGTGATTCCGTTCCGGCGATTCCGGTCTTTGATTCCGATCGTGACATCGTTCACCATGGCGCATTCGATCACGCTGATCGCATCGGCTTACAACCTCGCGCCCGATGCGCTTTGGTTCCCGCCTTTAATCGAGACGTTGATCGCGATGTCGATTGTGTACATGGCGCTCGAGAATATCGTGGGAGCGAGCACGGTGCACCGGCGCTGGATGATCGCCTTCGGATTTGGGCTGGTGCACGGGTTCGGATTTTCGTTTGCGCTGCGGGAGACGCTGCAATTCGCCGGCTCGCACATGCTGACATCATTGCTGTCGTTCAACATCGGCGTGGAGCTGGGGCAACTCCTGGTGCTGGTATTGATGATTCCGGTTCTCGAGGGATTATTCCGCTACGTGGTGGCGGAGCGGATGGGAACGATCATTTTGTCGGCGCTGGTGGCGCACACTGCGTGGCACTGGATGATCGATCGCGGCCAGGTGCTGGCGCGGTTCCGATTCCAGTGGCCGGTGATCGACGCGGCGTTTCTGGCGAGCCTGATGCGATGGTTGATGGCTGCGGTGGCGCTGGGCGGGCTGCTG
>Ga0126373_10001786_pt1 | contig 15460 bp, 10 predicted proteins | sample PanSoiMetPlot_11_FD_92545 | JGI IMG/M metagenome (GOLD analysis project Ga0126373, IMG submission 92545) | Tropical forest soil microbial communities from Panama - MetaG Plot_11 | ecosystem: Environmental > Terrestrial > Soil > Tropical forest > Bulk soil | place: Panama | collected 2016-02-17 | reverse complement strand
TGCTCGCCCGTCAGGGTGGCGTTGCGTAGCGCCGGGATCAGCGAGCCAAGCAGCACTGCTCCGGCCACGCACGCGAGACCACCGCTGACCACAGAGAACACCGGCGATACGAGGCGCGCCACCCCGCCTGCCTCTACGTTTCCCAGGGCCGGGGCGGTAGTCACCTGCGCTAGATACAAGCTGGACACTCGGCCGCGAAGCTCATCCGGGGTGTAGATCTGGAGCAGTGCGTTGCGCAGCACCTCAGAGATCAGATCGCCCATCCCGGCGAAGGCCAGGAACAACAGCCCGAGCGGCAGGCTGCGGACCAGGCCGAAAGCCGCGATCGAGGCACCCCAGATGATTCCGGCCCCGATCACGACGAGGCCGGGGCGCTTCAGATGGCCCGTCCAGCCGCTCGTGGCGGCACCCACGAGCGCGCCAAGGCCAGGTGCGGCGACGAGCAAGCCGAACGTTGCGGACCCGCCGTGGAAGTGCGTGCTGGCGAGCGCCGGGAACAGCGCCGTCGGCATGCCGAAGACCATCGCGTTGGTGTCGACCAGCAGCATGCCGCCGACGATGCGGTTGTGCCGGACGTAGCGGAAGCCCTCGCCGAGCAGCTTGAAGCCTGGTCGCTGCGACGTGGTGACCGGTGGCATCGGCTGCAGGCCGATCATCGCGAGCCCGAAGATTGCGAAGCACACGGCGTCGATGGCATAGCAACTCGCCAGCCCCGGGCCCGCGATGAGCAGCCCCGCGATAGCCGGGCCGCCCAGGTTGCCGACCTGGCTTGCCGTGGCGTTCAGCGCTGCCGCCGCGGACATCCTCTCGTCTCCGACCAGGACTGGAGTAGCTGCCGTTGAGGCCGGAGAGCCGAGGCCGGACAGCAGCCCGATGCCGAACGTGATCGCGTAAAGCGGCCACAGGGCTGGGCGGGGCAGCAGGCTATTGACCATCAGCAGTGCCGCGAGGACCGCTTGCGGCATCCGCACGGCTATCAGCAGCGTGCGGCGGTCGTGCCGGTCGGCGAGCACGCCACCGGCCAGCAGTCCGATCAGCATGCCGCCGCTCGATGCGAGCGTCAGCAATCCGACCGCCAGTGAGTCGTGGGTCATCCGGTAGATCTGCCAGTCGGCCGCCGTCGTGGCGACAGCGTTCCCGGCCATGGACACGAAGCGGCCAGTAAACAGCCGGCGATAGTCCCGGCTCTCGCGAAGCGGTGCGACGTCGATGGCGATCTGCCCGATGCGCATTCCGGCTCCGAGATCGGGGGTGGGCGGCCTGGCGGCAAGCGCAGCCGGCGCCCGCCCGGCTGAGCGGCCGCGTAGGCAGATTACTTGCTAGTCAGCAACGGTTGCCGCTGGAGCGCTGATGAGGGCGCTCGGCGAAGCCCGCGCTCAGCGAAGCGCGCTCGGCCAGGCCCGCTAGGCCTGGATCAGCTCCGCCTTGTCGAACTCCCAGAATGCGCGCAGCGCTAGCAGCTGCCCGGCGCCGTTGGTCCGATAGGTGTAGACGCCGCGCACGACGGCCACGTGCTTACCGCCGGGCAGTACGGTGCGAATGATGCCGACGTCCGCTACTTCGTCGCCGCAGAGGTAGGAATTCTCGATCTCGAACGTGATCGAGCCGTTCGGGGCGATCACCGTGTCGTAGAACGCCGCGATGGCTTCCGGGCCGCGATGCCCGGCGCCGCTCGGATCGAGCGGCGACGGGCCGATTGGATCCTGGACGACTGCGTCCGGCGCGAACAGGCCGAGCCAGCCAGCGCGGTCCTTCGCCTTTACTGCGGCCTGCGATCGGCGCGCGAGGTCACGTGCGGTGCACTGCTCTTCGGGCATCGGTCACCGTCCCCTCGGCTGGCCGCGCTTGTCGCCGAAAGTAGAACAGGTTCTACCAGGAACTTCAATAGCTAGCGCGCTGCGGCGAGCCGGCCGACGCGCCAAATCTGCGCCGAAGAGAAGCCGCATCGCCATTGTGACTTGCCAAAACACCAAAAGCGCGGCTCAAGATCGCGTAAAACTATGAAAGCGACCGCGGTCTGGCCGCAGCCGTCAGTAGACGGACCATTATCCCGATAAATCACCTAATGCGGTACGAGATCATGGACAGGCCGCTGACCTGCAAGGATGCACAGTGGCCCAGCATAGAGGCGACACGTTCGCGCCTACCCTCGGCAACATCGGGTATGTGGGACAGTTGATCGAGTCAACCGAAGGAGTGACATGGCTCTCCCAACACTTACTCCTGAGCAGCGCGCCGACGCGCTGGCCAAGGCCCAGGCTGCTCGCAAGAAGCGCAGCGAGCTGCTGGCGTCAGTAAAGGCCGGAAAGACGAGCATCGCCCAGGTGCTCGCTAAGACCGATGACATCACCAAGAAGACCAAGGTTGCTCAGGTCATCAAGGCCCTGCCCGGCTACGGCCCGGCAAAGGCGGCAGCAGTGATGGACGAGGCCGGCATCGACGACAACCGTCGCGTTGGCGGGCTAGGCGAGCAGCAGCGCAAGAAGCTGCTTGAGGCTGTATCGGGCTGAGCTGAAACCGGGCGACCGCCACTGCGGCGGCGCCCGGTTCAGCTTTGTTGTCGGCCGGTCGACGGCCACCGCAGCGACACTCCATGGTTTTAAGCGATCTTGGGTCCTAGTTTGTCCAGCTTTGCGGTCGACGAAGCCATGAAGTGAGCAGGCCAGGTACTCGCGGTTCTCGGTGAGCGGAGCGACGCTGCGTAATCCAGCCCGCTGGGCATGATGCATTCATGCTCCAGCCGCCCATTCCGCATGTCGCGGGTAGCGATCCGGATATTGCCGAGCTCATTCAGGCCGAAGCCCGTCGCCAGCGCGACAAAGTAAGGCTCATTCCCTCAGAAAACTACGTGTCTGTCGCCGTGCTCGAGGCGACCGGCAGCGTGCTGACCAACAAGTACTCGGAGGGTTATCCGGGCCGTCGCTACTACGAGGGTCAGCAGGTCATCGACCAGCTCGAGCGCATCGCGATCGAACGCGCCGAGTCGCTCTTCGGCGTCGATCACGCCAACGTTCAGCCGTACTCAGGCTCCCCCGCGAACCTGGCCGTTTACCTCGCATTCCTCTCGCCAGGGGAGACGGTCATGGGGATGGCGCTCCCGATGGGCGGCCACCTAACGCACGGCTGGCCGGTTTCGGTGACTGGCAAGTGGTTCAGGTCGGCGCAGTACGGCGTCCGCGCCGACACCGGCCGCGTCGACTTCGACCAGGTGAGACAACAAGCCCTGGAAGAAAGACCAAAAATCATTTTTTGCGGGGGAACGGCGATCCCTCGCACGATCGACTTCGCTGCGTTCGCAGAGATAGCGCGTGAAACCGGCGCGATCCTCGTTGCCGACATTGCACACATCGCCGGGCTCATCGCGGGCGGCGCGCACCCCTCGCCGGTGGGATACGCCGACGTCATCACCACGACGACGCACAAGACGCTCCGCGGCCCGCGTGGCGCAATGATCATGTCCACCGCTGAGCACGCGGCCGCGCTGGACAAAGCCGTGTTCCCCGGCCTGCAGGGCGGACCGCACAATCACACCACCGCTGGGATCGCGGTCGCGCTCCGCGAGGCGGCTCAGCCGTCATTCCGCACGTACGCACACCAGATCGTGGCTAATGCGCGCGCGCTCGCTGACGCGCTCCAGGGCCGCGGCTACACCCTGGTGTCAGGCGGTACGGACAACCACCTGATCCTGATCGACCTGACGGCGCAGGGTATCGGGGGCAAGCCAGCCGCTAAGGCGCTCGACCGGGCTGGCATCGAGGTGAACTACAACACCGTGCCGTTCGATCCGCGCAAGCCGTTCGACCCGTCGGGCATCAGGATCGGCACGCCGGCGATCACCACCAGAGGACTCGCCGAACCGCACATGGCGCAGGTCGCGGCCTGGATTGACGAGGCGATCCTCGCCGCGACCAAGGACGACGAACAGGCCATTGAGCGAATCGCCGGCGAGGTGAGAGATCTGCTCGCTGAGTTCCCGATGCCAGGCTGGGCCGCCGCGGTCTGACGCCGGTGGCGGACACCGAGCAGCCACGTTCCCTTATGCGGGCTTGATCCTGACTGCAAACGAATGTATGTTCGAAAGAAGTGAATCTGCCTGTCTTCCCCTGGGCGGTGAGTTGGCGCCGAAGCGGCGCGTTGCCAGGGGAGCGGCAGGATGCGGGTGATCCGTGGCGAGCCAGTCGAAGTCTGGCTGCGGGACGGCCGACCAGCCAGGTTTGTATGGCGCGGTCGCATGTATACGGTCATGTTCCTCGTGGATTGGTCGTTAGCTCCAGCGGCTGAACCGGCGACGGCTGATGCTGCGGGGGCTGATTCCACGCCCGGCCGACGCGAGTACTGGCTTGTGGAGGCCACACCCGAGCGGTCGGTGCCGCCGACGAGGTACCAGCTGAGCCATGACCTGACCAGCGACCGGTGGTCGCTATCGCGCGGCTGAGCTGGCCTCTAGGCCGCTAGCTGCTGATGACGCTTGAGGTGCGGCGCCACTGGATCGTGGGCATCATTGCCTCCGGCCGGACCCGGTGCGCGTACCGCTTGGTGATCTCGAAGAGCGACTCAATCAGCGTGTCCGACAGCAGGTGGGGCTCGAGCCCGAGCTCGGCCAGACCTGAGTGGACGACGTTGTAATAGTGATCCTCAAGTTCGACGCGTGGGTTCTCGATCTGCTCGATCGTCACCGCCTCGGGACTGGCTGCCGCGATGGTGTCAGCGATCTGGCGGACCGACATCTTCTGCGTCATCTGGTTGAAGACGCGGAACTCGCCCCGGTCGGCTGGAGTCTCACAGGCCAGCTGGATGCAGCGCACGGTGTCGCGGATGTCGATGAGGCCGCGAGTCTGGCTGCCGTTCCCGTACACGGTGAGCGGCAAGCCGACGACGGCCTGGATGACGAACCGGTTCAGCACAGTGCCGAACACCGCGTCGTAGTCATAACGGGTCGCGAGCCTGTCGTCGATCGCTGTCTCTTCGGTCTGCTGGCCGTAGACGACGCCCTGGTTAAGGTCCGTCGCGCGAAGGCCCCAAACGCGGCAGGCGAACTCGATGTTGTGACTGTCATGCACCTTCGACAGGTGATAGAAGGAGCCGGGCCGCTTGGGATATAGAACCCGGTCGCGCCGGCCCTTGTACTCAATCTCCAGCCAGCCCTCTTCGATGTCGATGTTGGGCGTGCCGTATTCGCCCATGGTGCCGAGCTTGACGAGGTGGATGTCCGGGGCAAGTTCAGCGATCGCATACAGCACGTTGAGATTGCCGACGACGTTGTTGGTCTGGGTGTAGACGGCGTGCTTGCGGTCGACCATCGAGTACGGGGCTGCGCGCTGCTCGGCGTAGTGGACGATCGCGTCAGGCAAGAACTCGCCGATCATCCGGTAGGTGAAGTCCGCATCGCACAAGTCGCCGATATACATGGCGATCGCGCGCCCGGTGAGCTGGCGCCACGTGCTGACCCGCGTCTGCAGCGTCTCGATCGGCGTGAGGCTATCCACGCCGATCTCGTAGTCGTAGCCGCGCCGGGCGAAGTTGTCGGCGACGGCGACATCGTGTCCGGCGGCAGACAGGTGCAGGGCTGTCGGCCAGCCAAGGTAGCCGTCGCCGCCGAGGATCAGGATCTTCATTCCAGCTCTGCCCAAACCGGGTCCATGGATGTCGGTGGCCTATGCTTGTTGGCCGATGGCTATTTCAGCCGGCCTCTCCAGCGCCTTACCGTCCCGGGCGTGCTGGGCCCTTGGCACGACCGGAGCCTTTGCTTAAAGGAACCTGAGGGCCTGAGGGTTTCAGGGTAAGCCTTCGGGTGGTTCCCGTACTGTAGACCTGTCTGACCAGATAGTGGCTGATCAGATGCATGCCCCACCAGTCAACCCGGCCGCCGACCTAGGACTTCGATGACATCCGTACCGGACAAGATCGTTGACACTGCCTGGCGACTGATCCCCACGCCAATCGCGCGCAGACTGCGCGCGGAGACTGGCAAGCGATTCAGCCGGTTCGTCCTAGTGGCCATCGTCGGCGTGGTCACTAGCCAGGTCGTCCTTGGGATCTTGACTGGGCCGGTCGACATCAATAGTGCGGGCGCCGCTGGCGTGATCGCCTCGATGACGGCAGCCTTGGTCAGCTACGTGCTCAGCCGCTGGGCCTGGGAGCGGACAGGCAAGCCTGACCTGCTGCGGGAGGCCGTGCCGTTCTGGCTGGTCTCGATGGCCGTGTGGGCGGTCCTCGGGCTCACCTCGCACTTCGCGAGCGTCTGGGCGCACTCGGAGGGCTACACGCACCTGAAGAAGCACCTAGTGGTGCAAGGTGCGTACTTCCTCATGAACTGCGTGACCTTCGTGGCTCGGTTCCTGTTCCTCCACTACGTGCTCTTCGCCAATAAGAGCGCCGTGCCGGTCGGACCTGTCGGCCCCGAGCAGGTCGCTGCGCCGGACCCCCATTCATCTCATGCCTCGCCCGCAGGTCCGGAGCTTGCGCCCGTCGAGGCGGCCCGCGGCAGCGACACCGGCCCGATGGCGCTCGTTTCGGGCGATTCCGGCCCGCCGCGGTCGTAAGCGGCGGCGTGGCCTGGCCGAAAGGGCGCGCACCATGACCAGTCCGGTCATCGAGGAGTCATACCGGATACTCCGGTCCCGGATCGACCTGTCCCGCCTGCCGAAGTTGAGCCGCGATGTGACCGAGCGCGTCATCCACGCCAGCGCGGACTTTGACTACTTCACCGATCTGGTTTGCACCGAGGAAGCGTTAGCCGAAGGCGTGGCGGCACTGATCGCCGGCGCTCCGGTCATCGCCGACAGCCCCATGGTGGCGGCGGGCATCACGGCCAGTCCAGTCGTGTGCAAGATCAACGAGCCGCTGACGCAACGGCTGGCCAGGACGGCCTCGATCACGAGAGCCGCGGCAGCCGTCCGCCTCGCTTTCGGCGACACCGGGCCTGGCGCGGTCTGGGTTGTCGGCGGCAGTCCGGCCGCACTCGCCGAGATCCTCACGCGGCGGGTCGAGCCCGCCTTCGTGATCGGGCTGCCTGCCGGTTTCGTCGGCGCGGCGGAGACCAAGGACGCGCTGCGGACCAGCGGACTCCCGTCGGTGAGTAACGTGTCAGAGAAAGGCGGCCCGGCTGTAGCCGTGGCCGCCCTCAACGCCCTGCTCCGGCATGCCCTCGAGGCAGGCGGAACGCGGGCCGGCTGGGGGCCTGACGGTCAGCCAGCCGCGATAGCAGACGACGACGGCGCGGGCTGGTAGCGCCCGGATGGAGGCCAGGCTTGACGCCCGACGATCAGCCAGAATCGGCGGGCACCTGGCCGCCTGGGCGGAACTCCTTTCCCGATGAGCAGCGCGCCGCCGTCTACCGGGTGATCGAAGAGCGCCGAGACGTACGCCGTGACTTCGTTCCTGATCCAATCCCAGCCGACGTGCTCGAGCGCGTGCTCGCTGCCGCCCACCGGGCGCCGTCCGTCGGGTTCTCGCAGCCATGGGACTTCATCGTCGTCGCCGACCCGAACCGCCGGGCCAGGATCAAGGCACTGGCCGAACGGTCGAGGGACGACTTCGCCGCATCGCTGCCGGCCGCGCGCGCCAGCGCGTTCGACCGGCTCAAGACCGAGGCGATACTCCAGACACCGGTGAACATCGTCGTGACCTGCGATCCGACCCGAGGCGGGCGGCATACGCTGGGTCGGCACGCGCAGCCACAGACGGCGGCGTACTCAAGTGTCCTCGCCGTTGCGAACCTCTGGCTCGCGGCGCGAGCAGAAGGCCTCGGCGTCGGCTGGGTTAGTTTCTTCAGCGAGCGCGAGCTGGCCGCCGAACTCGGGTTGCCCCCGCACCTGGAGGTCGTGGCCTACCTGTGCCTGGGATATGTGTCAACCTTTGCCCCGGAGCCAGAGCTGGTGCAGGCCGGCTGGGCGCGCCGTCGTCCGCTCAGCTGGGCCGTGCATGCCGAGGAGTACGGCCGCCGTGAACTTCCCGGCCGCGAGGCTGTGAGCCTTGTAGACGAGGTTGTCGCGGCCATCAGGCCGCCCGACGGGGATTCGGCGGACGCGGCAAGGCAGCGCCAGGCGCTGATGACCAAGCCAGCCGGCTCGCTGGGCGTGCTTGAAGACGTGTCCGTGCAGCTGTCGGGACTAGCCGCAGCTTGCCCGCCGCCGTTGCCCGAGCCGGCCGCGGTCGCGATCTTCGCCGCCGACCACGGCGTCCACGCCCAGGGAGTGACGCCGTGGCCGCAGGAGGTCACCGGACAGATGGTCGCCAACTTCCTGGCCGGCGGAGCGGTAGTCAACGCGTTCGCCGCCCAGGCAGGCGCGGAGGTCGTGGTCGTCGACGTGGGAGTTGCGTCGGACCTCGACCAGGTGCCTGGCTTGCTGCCGCGGAAGATCGGCAAAGGCACGGCCGACTTTACGGTTGGCCCGGCGATGCGTCGGGATCAAGCAACGGCCGCGATCAGCGCTGGCATCGAAGTGGCGCGCGATCTGGTGGCGGCGGGCAACAGGTGCCTGCTGACCGGCGACATGGGCATCGCGAATACCACGGCATCGGCCGCGCTCATCTGCGCCTTCACGGGCCGGGACCCAGCCGAGGTGACCGGGCGCGGTACTGGGATCGACGACCTAACGCTCGCCAGGAAGGTCACGGTGGTTCAGCGTGGCCTCGCGTTGCACCAGCCTGACCCGGCTGACCCCGTCGGGGTTCTGGCCGCTATCGGCGGATTTGAGCACGCCGCGCTGGCTGGCTACATCATCGGTGCGGCCGCGCTGCGCGTTCCCGTCATCCTCGACGGGGTGATCGCGGGAAGCGCGGCGCTCGCGGCCTGCGCATTGGCGCCGGGTGCGGTCTCGTGCTTGATAGCCGGGCACAGGTCGGTGGAGCCTGGACATACAGTTGCGCTGGAACACCTGGGGCTCCGGCCGCTGGTGGACCTGGACCTACGGCTTGGAGAGGGAACGGGCGCGCTCCTGGCACTCCCGATCGTGCAGAGCGCGGTCAGGGCGCTACGCGATGTCGCAACCTTTGACTCAGCTGGAGTCACCGAGAAGTAGCTCGCTGCGATTACTCGAACGAGTATTTGAATACTTACGCTAATCAGCCGGTATAGTGCGATGATCCCGGTCCACTCCGACCGGTCCTCCGCTGCGCTGGGCGAGCGGTTGACCCCGCTTGGTGGTCACGCGGGTACAAGTTGCAGCATTAGTGCCGGTAATCTGCCCTAGCAGCGCACAATTACTTCAAGGCTCAAAACTGTCCTGTGAGGTCTGGACAAAGTCGGCCTAAGGTTCGAAAGTCGTGGTGGTGAGGTGTGACCTGCTCGGCCTAGCGCGCCGGAGGGAGGGCCGACGCGCTGAGCATCTTCTTCCTGGTCGTTTCGGCTGCGGCCAGGGGCTACGGAACGAGGCTCCATCGTGGGCCGAGAGCGCAGCCTGGCAGGACAGACCGAAAACGAGCAGTTCGGGATCGAGGACGAGCAGTTCGGCAGGGGCGGGAGACCCGGCAGTATGACTGAGCGACAGGAGGCGACCGCCGTGCCTGCGCCGTGGAACGGCGCTAGTCCCTGGTTCCCGGCTGCCGCCCCCGATGGGGGTCATGCTGGGCCGACGGACGTTGCGAGCGATGGCGTCACCGGCCCCGCATTGCCCGGCGCGGCCGAGTCCGCAACACGTTACGTTGGCGCGCCGGTTCCGGACGCCATGGCAACGAGCGCGCCGGACCGTGGCGCCGCGGCGCCCACCCTCAGCGGGACTGGGTGGCCTGGGCCAGAGCCCGCCCCGGGCCGGGGTGCCCGGCCGTCGGCAGAACCGGAAGGCAGAAAATCTCGAGTGGTTGGGTCAGGCGATGGCGCGGACACGCCACCCGCGAGCCAGGGCGAGGGTGCGCTGGACGACGAAGACGAGCCTTTCGCCCGGGTGGACGCCCGGAAGCTCGAGGCAGCGCTTCTCGGGCTGCGGCACCCGATCGTCACTGTGCCGCTCGTTTTCGATTCGCCTGGCATCGCCGAAGCGAAAGCCGAACGGGTCAAGCTGCTAAGCCAGATCGATGACTACCTGCTGCCAAGGCTGCGGCAGTCCGGCGCGCCGATACTCGTTGCGCTCGTCGGGTCGACCGGTGCCGGGAAGTCCACGCTGCTGAACAGTCTGGTCGGCAAGCAGGTCAGCGCGACCGGCATCCGGCGGCCAACGACGAACAGCCCGGTCCTCGCGTGCCACCCGGACGACGTGCGGTGGTTTGCTGAGAACGTCTTCCTGCCGACCCTGCCGCGCGTACGGCAGCAGGGCCTCGCCATGCCGGGACGCGACGGACTGCTGGTGCTCGCCACGAGCGAAGGCATGCCCAAGGGCATCGCTGTCTTGGACACGCCCGACATCGATTCTGTAGTTCAGGAACACCGCGACTTTGCGCATCAGTTCCTTGACGCCTCGGATCTGTGGCTCTTTGTGACCACCGCCCGCCGGTACGCAGACGCGGCGGTCTGGGAGATGCTCAAGGATGCGAGGGACCGCGGTGCGGCGCTCGCGCTTGCGTTGTCGCGCGTCCCACCGTCGGCGTCCGCCGAGCTGGCCACCCACTTCGACGCCATGCTCGAAGCCAACGGGCTGCACGACGTTCGCCGTTTCATCGTTCCGGAGACCATCTTGACCGAGGGTCGGCTGCCAGGCGAGATCGCCGCGCCGATCTGGGAGTGGCTGGCCGACACCGCGCGCCGCGAGGATCGTCGTGTCGCGGTACTGACCCAGACCATGTCCGGCGTCCTCGATACGTTCCGGAGCCGCGTGCCGACGCTGGCCGACCACGTGGGCGAGCAGCTCGTGGTGCGGGCCGCCCTGAGCGAGTCCATCGACACGGCTTACGAGTCGAGCCTCGATGACTTCGATGAGGCCTGTAAGGACGGCTCGCTGCTGCGCGGCGAGGTGCTGGCCCGCTGGCAGGACTTCGCCGGCACCGGCGACCTGCTGCGCACCCTTCAGCTGCGGCGCGGCCGCGCGGGCGGCAAGCAGAAGAAGCAGCGAATGCCAGCCCGGGCTCGCGCTGTGAAGGACGCCCTGGCGGCGAGCCTGGAGTCGCTGATCGTCGCGACGGCTGACCGGGCAGCCGAGCTCGTCGTTTCCGACTGGCGACAGCAACCCGCAGGTGTCCAGCTGCTCGCCGACATGGACACCGCTGGCACGCGTGGCGGCGCAGCGAGCGAGGACGATTTCGTCGCATCAGCGCTGGCCGACCTCGGCGTCGCGGCCGCGAGCGGCACCGGCGCAAGCCAGCCGGACTCGGCGTCACTGGCCAGGGCGACCGCTGGGCTGCCCCCGCTGGCCGCGCGCGCTGTCGCCAGCTGGCAGCAGCAGGTCGTACAGCTCGTGCGGGATGAGAACGTCACGAAGCGCTCGATCGCGCGGGTCGTCTCGTTCGATGAGGAATCCCTCGCGCTTGTGCTGAGCATCGGCGTGCTCAGCTACGAAGCGCCCGACGCCGCGACCGATGGCGAGAGCGTGGTGCCGCAGCAGCTGCTGACAGAGTTGTTTGGTGCTGGGCTACTTCGTGATATCGGCTCGCGGGTACGTCAGGACCTGCGAGACCGTGTGAGCGCCCTGTTCGACGCGGAAGCCCGACGGTACTTCGCGACCATCGACTCGGCCGGGACGCCGATGGAGACGGCAGCGGCCGAGCTGCTCGAGGCTGGCTACGCACTCGAGGCTGCTCGATGACGGCCACAATGTCGCCAGATCTGACCAGTCTCGCCGACCGCGTTGGGCTGTCCGGTCGCCTCAGCGCGCTGGCGAGACTCGTCAAAGCGGGCTGGTCTCGTCGGGGTCCTGGCGGCTTTAGCGCCGACCTGCTCGCCGACGCGAGCGATGTGCTCGCACGAGCCGACCAGCGGCTAATGCTGTCTTCGAACCACACCGTCGTGTCACTTGCCGGCGGGACCGGGAGCGGCAAGTCATCGCTGTTTAACAGGCTCGCTGGCGCTGACTTCTCAACCGTCGGCGTGACCAGGCCGGTCACTAGGGATGCACACGCGTGCGTGTGGGGGGTCGCTGACTCGGGCCCGCTGCTGGAGTGGCTCGGCGTTCCGCGTAGATACCGCTACGCGCGTTCCAGTGCACTCGGGCGCGGCGAGCAGTCCATGATGGGCCTAGTGCTGCTGGACCTCCCCGACCACGACTCGGTCATGGGCCATTCGACCGATCTGGTTGACAAGCTCGTTGGAATGTCCGACCTGATGATCTGGGTGCTCGATCCGCAGAAGTACGCCGATGCCGCGGTGCACAGACGTTTCCTCGTGCCGCTCGCCGGTCATTCGGAGGTCGTCGCCGTCGTGCTCAACCAGGCTGACCTGCTGACGCCGGGCCAGATCGAGGACTGCGTGCAAGACCTGCGCCGGCTGCTGGACACCGAGGGCCTGCAAGATGTACAGGTCCTGGTCACATCGGCCAAGAATGGCGACGGCGTTGAAGAACTGCGCAAGCTGCTGATCGACGCGGTCTCGGCCAGGAAGGCCGCAGCCGCCCGGATCTCTGCCGACGTGGACAAGGTGGCGGCCCGATTCGAGCCGTACGGCGACGTCGCGATCGCGGGCGCGGCCTCAGCTGACGGCAGTAGCCACCTCGCAGCCGAGACGCTGGGAGCCGACGTCGAGCAGGAGCTGTCGGCCGCGTTCGCCGCGGCCGCCGGGGTTGGCGCCATCGCTGACGCGCTGCGCAGCGCTCGGCAGCTGCGGGCGATGGATTACGTTGGCTGGCCGGTGAGCTGGCTGATCGAACGTATGACCAGCCGGGATCCGATCAGGAAGATCCGGCTCGGGAAACTGTGGGCGGAGCTCAGGGGCGTCACGGCCGGCCCGTCCGGGGCGCAGCGGGCCGAGATCGACAACGCGCTCACGAAGGTTGCGGACGAGCAGGTGCCCCCACTGCCACGGCCGTGGTCGCGTACCGTGCGCGCAGCTGTCAAGTCGAACGCTGATGATATTCCTCCGGCCCTTGGTGCCGAGATCGGCGCTGCACTGCCAGCGGACGCCGCGGCAGACGGATGGTGGCGTGCCATCGGCGTCTTGCAGGGCCTGCTCCTCGGGTGCGTCCTGGTTGGCGCGGCCTGGTTCGTCTCACTGCTCATCGTCGGCGTTGGCGGCGTGGGCTCGACCAGCAGCTTGCCGAAACTGTTCACCGACAAGTTCTATCTGGGCTGGGCTAGCGCGGTGGTGATGATCGGGCTGCTCGCCGGATGGCTGACGGCCAAGGTCTGCACGCGGGCCGTCAACGCTGCTGTCAGCCGTGAGATTGAAGACTTCCAGCGGGAGATCGGCAGCCGGATGGCGGTTGTGGCGCACGACATGGTCGTCGCGCCCGCCGAGCTCGAGCTCGCCGAGTTGGAGCAGTTCCGAAGCGACTTGCGGATCGCGACGGGCCACGGCGGCCTGCGCTAGACAGGCCCGCTGGATTGTGGCACGGTGGCGGCCGCCGCGGCGCCTTCCGTCCACAGCGGCCGGCCGCTGCTGGTCGTCTTTGCACAGCCGTTCGGCGTTAGCGCGCGGTGGCTGTGCCCAGTTCCATTCTGGTCTGACGGGCCGGCGGCATTGGGCCGCTGGCAGTCGCGGTCGCCGTCGATCGCGCCAACCGCCGTGCCGGATATTGAGGAGGCCGGAGATGGCCCATGAAGCGTATGTCAGCTTGATCGGATTCGTCGCAACCCAGCCAAAGAAGGGCCTTACCAAGACCGGGTCGCCGACTCTATCCATGCGCGTCGGCTGGACGCCCCGCACTCTTGACCGAGCCACCGGTGTGTGGTCCGACCTGCCTAGTTCGTTCGCCACCGTGCAGTGCTACCGGAAGGTCGCCGAGCACGCGTCCGTCTGTGTTCGGCGTGGTGACCCGATCGTGGTGCGTGGCACGCTGCGCGTCCGCGAGTACGTGGACCAGAACGGCCAGCGTCGGAGCTCGGTCGAAGTGCAGGCCGACTCGATAGGGCACGACATGTCCCGCGGCATCTCCACGTACAGCAAGCTGCCACAGCGGACAGATCTCACCGCGGAAGAGTACGAGCAGTCCCTGGCGACGGCCGAGCGTGACCCGCTACCTGGTGATCGTGAGCAGGCAGCCCAAGACGCTGCCGAGTCGGACCGGGACTCCGGCGAGGACTCACAAGACGGCGCAGATGCAGGGATGAGCGAGCGGAGTGCGGGCGACGCAGAGATCGCGGTCGACGAGGAGTACGACGAGCCGCCGACTGGGGAATTGGCGGCCAGTGGCGACGAAGCCTTCGAACCAGTCGGCGCCCGGGCCTGATCGGCCCGGCCGGGCCCCGACGCCTGATCGGCCCGGCCTGATCGGCCAGCCTGATCGGTACGGCCGGGTCGCCGGGCCTGATCGACGGCCGGCCGGCCCGTTCGAAGCCCTGGTCGGGAGCCCCTACGCTTGTTGACATGCCGGAGTTCATCTATCAGATGAGCCGTGTCCGCAAGGCACACGGCGACAAGGTCATTCTCGATGACGTCACGCTCGCGTTCCTGCCCGGAGCGAAGATCGGCGTCCTCGGCCCCAACGGCACGGGCAAGTCGACCCTGCTGCGGATGATGGCCGGCGTCGAGCATCCATCCAACGGCGAAGCGCGGCTGATGCCGGGATTCACCGTGGGAATCCTTGATCAGGAACCCCAACTCAACGAGTCCAAGAACGTCCTCGGCAACGTCGAGGAAGGCGTCGCTGCGACCAAAGCGCTGCTGGACCGGTACAACGAAATCGCCGAGCAGATGGCCACCGACTACTCCGATGACCTGCTCGAGGAGATGGGGCGGCTTCAGGAGGAGCTGGATCACAAGAACGCGTGGGATCTGGAGAGCCAACTCGACCAGGCGATGGACGCGCTGCGCTGCCCGCCGCCGGACGCCGATGTGAGCGTTCTCTCGGGTGGTGAGCGCCGCCGCGTCGCGCTGTGCAAGCTGCTGCTCTCCCAGCCGGACCTGCTGCTGCTGGACGAGCCGACCAACCACCTGGACGCCGAGAGCGTGCAGTGGCTGGAGCAGCACCTTGAGAAGTACCCGGGCACTGTCGTTGCGGTGACCCACGACCGGTACTTCCTGGACAACGTGGCCGGGTGGATTCTCGAGCTGGACCGCGGCCGCGCCTTCCCGTACGAGGGCAACTACTCGACGTACCTGGAGACAAAGGCGGCGCGCCTCAAGATCGAGGGTCAGAAGGACGCCAAGCGGCGCAAGCGCCTGGAAGACGAGCTCGAATGGGTCCGATCGAGTCCCCGCGCACGGCAGGCGAAGAGCCGCGCGCGTCTGCAGCGGTACGAGGAGATGGCCGCGGAGGCCGACCGGAACAAGAAGCTGGACTTCGAGGAGATCCAGATTCCGCCGGGGCCCCGACTCGGCACGCAGGTCGTCGAGGTAAGCAACCTGACGAAGGGCTTCGACGACCGCACCCTCATCGAAGACCTGAGCTTCAGCCTGCCTCAAGGCGGCATCGTGGGCATCATCGGTCCTAACGGCGTG
>Ga0126373_10001785_pt1 | contig 15469 bp, 11 predicted proteins | sample PanSoiMetPlot_11_FD_92545 | JGI IMG/M metagenome (GOLD analysis project Ga0126373, IMG submission 92545) | Tropical forest soil microbial communities from Panama - MetaG Plot_11 | ecosystem: Environmental > Terrestrial > Soil > Tropical forest > Bulk soil | place: Panama | collected 2016-02-17 | reverse complement strand
TAGTCATAGGAGGATGGGAGCGGAAGAACATCGAACAGGCCATTGCCTGTGGTCACGTAAACGTCTCCGGAGTTATCGATGGCGGGAGCGCCGCCGCTGGCCCAGATGCCGCCAGAGCCGCCGTTGGGCGTGGTGTTGAAGATGCTTGGAGGTTGCGCTAGATCAGCGGCGTTATAGCCAAGCAGCCAGCCGTGATAGGGGCCCTGATCCTCGTGAGCGGCAAAGGCAACGTAGACGGTGTTGTTCGCCAGGGCCAGACCGGATCGGTTGTGATGATACTGAGAATTGAAAGTGACAACACCACCAACACCGGGCGAGGATGCTGCAATCGTCACCGGGGAATTCGGCCTTTCATTGCCGGTGACGAGATCCAGGGCGTGCAGCCGATGGAAAAACGGGTAAGGAGGAAAGGCGCACTTGCCCGAATCCGGGCCTGGAATTTCCGACGCGCTGACCAGATAGATAGTGTTGGTGGCGGGGTCGATCACGGGTGTTCCGGTAACGCCTACCTCCGGATAGATGTCGCCAAAACAGCGGAAGCCCACGTTGCCGACGTCATTCCAGACGACGGGCTTCTCGCCGCCGGTTCCACCATGTAGTGCATCGAGTAAGCGGGCGTGCCAGTAGGTGATGCAGGGCGAGGCATCAGCATCGAAAGCATACACGCTGTCATGTTGTGTTGCGATGAAGATTACGTTGTGGGTCCCACCGGCAATGCGCAAGCCTCGCACCCACAGCGGCTGCGCGTAGATTGCGCCATCGACATTACAAGAGAACAGTTTGCCAAACGTGGTCGTGGACACGGTCGCAGGCGTCAGGGCGAATTCTCGCGAGTTCACTCCGGTGCGCGCCTTGTCGTTGTGATAAGTAAAAACTCCGGCCAGATCGGTAACGGCGATAGTGGCAGTGTCCGAAACGATCGGTGCTGCAACGGTAGTCGCTTTTACGACGTGAACCCCTGCCACCGCGGGTGGTGTGTAGACGCCAGTGGCGCTGATCGTTCCCACTTTTGCATTCCCTCCGGCCATGCCATCCACACTCCATGTGACGTCTGGGTTTGAGCAGGTGAACTGCTGCGTCTGCGTACTCACGACGACGGCTGCGCGTTTAGGCGACACGGTGATGGCGCTCCAGGCCAAGCCGGTCAACAGGATCCATGTCAGAGAAAATCGAAGGCTGGTAATTCCCGAGCAGAGCTTCATAGCTGCCTCCCCAAAGACAGTAATTCGTAGAAATGAGAGCGGGCATTACCCGGTCCCGAAGTTGAGTCACGCTGCGGTCTTCTGCGCCTTAGTGCGATCGGTTAATGCTTGTGAGTCGTAAATCAGGCGGGTCCGCGAACGGCCTGACGTTCGTTGTCAGATACAACAGACAATTGTCTGGCGGATATCACTGGGACTCCTTCGTTTCGGGGGAACAAAAACGGCTGAGAACTATCGCGACAGGAGTCGCACAGAAGGGGAAGCCCAGGCTCGTCTCGCCGTCAAGATGGTCCCGGAACGACGGCGAGTATATCGAGACAGCGACAAATTATCAACAGATATGAATGGCCCAGATACGAATGACCCGGCTTGCGGAGAGAGACCGTGGGAGACAGGACGTATCCAAGTTGTTCGGTGTCGCACGCGCATGGACAAATCGGAACGTATCGTATCGTCTGTGCTTTATGTGAATATGCCTGTGTGGCGGCGGAGGCATTCCTCCAACCCCGCGACCCTGACCCTGAGCAAAGCGAAGGGGAAGGGAAGCACCAGGCGCGCAACAGACCGTGTGGGGATAGCCGCCTTAGTCTGTCCAGCGAGCGCCGCGAGCGTGACGAGTCGGAAGAAGCCTGGGTTGTGACGGTGACTGATCCTGTGACGGCTATCGCGAGGATCGTAGAGGTCAATGTGCTGTTCTCGCACGCGTTAAGGGTAGATGTGTCGCCGAGATCAGAATGTTATGCGGAGTGCATACGCGAATTTGGTTGGAGCCGGAGCCGGAACACGTACATGGAGGCCGTCGGTGCGCTGGTCGAATTGCAATTTCGCATCGCTGCCTAACAAGGTGACAGACTGTACGTGTTCGGTGCCCATGGTCGAGGCAAGCGAGTGAATGACAGCCTCGCCGTCGGTCGGCCAGCCGAGTGCGATCGTGTAGAGCGTGTTGCCTTTTGTCGTAAAGCGAAAGTCTTGGGATGTGTAGCTCGCTGTATCGGTATCGTGAAAAGACCCGGCCGCTACCTTGGTTGGACCTTCGCCATAGATCCGCCACGGCCGAGTACCGTAGATGGCCTCGCCATTCACATTCAGCCAGGTGCCGACATCGAGAAGGACTTGCTGCACCTCATCCGGTATGGTGCCATCAGATCGTGGACCGAGGTTCAACAGCAAATTGCCATTTTTGCTGACGATATCAATAAGCTGATGAACCACGAAGTCCGGAGACTTGAACGTGTCATCCTTGATATAGCCCCACGACTTGTTGCTCACAGAAGTGTCGGTCTGCCAGTAGAGGGGACGGATATCGCCAAGCTGTCCGCGTTCCAAGTCGAGTACGGCGGCGTGCTCCTGCATCGCATAGTCCTTGTAATTGATTACTCCAATGTGGTCACCATATTTCAGAGAACTGTTGTAGAAAAAGGCGGCAAACTTCGTGAGATTCGGCCGGATCGAAGCCTGTCCGATCCACCAGTCGAAGTAGACGATATCAGGATGATACTTCTCCACAAGCTCCGCCCCCCGTGCAAGCCAGTCGTCGGCCCATGCAGAAGAAACGTAAGTGAAATCATCGTTGAGAGGCATACCCGAGGGGTTCGACAACCAGGTATGAGCCGGTCCGTAGAATGAGGCGTATTGCGGATCGTTTACATCTGAGGGAATGGTGCGGCCCACGCCCAGGAAAAAATTGTGTTCGATTCGATGGGATGACACTCCAAAGTGCAACCCTTCCGCCCGCACCGCCTTGCCCAGCTCTCCAATCACATCGCGATGCGGTCCCATTTTGGGTGCGGTCCAGTCACTTAACTCGCTGTCGTACATGGCGAAGCCATCGTGATGCTCCGCCACAGGCACGACATACTTTGCCCCCGATTTTTTGAATAGCTCAGCCCAGGCACCGGGATTGAAGTGTTCGGCTTTGAACATAGGGATGAAATCCTTGTAGCCGAACTTGTCCTGGCGCCCATACTTCGCCCGATGCTGCTTATATTCCGGCGATCCCTCCACGTACATATTTCGCGGATACCATTCATTGCCGAAAGCGGGGACCGAGTACACTCCCCAATGGATGAAAATTCCGAACTTCGCGTCCTTGTACCACTCGGGCGCCTCATACGTCGGAAGTGATTCCCAGTCAGGCCGGAACGGACCCTGCTGGTCCACCCCATCGACTCGTTTCAGCAAGGCGGCGCGTGCGGTGTCGTATTTGCTGCTCGCTTTCTGCCAGATTTGATCGATGCTTTCCGGATCTTTTGATGCGGTAGGAGCCGTGCCACTCTGAGCATGGGTCCTAGAAACCGCAGACAATAACAACAAAGTTGCGCCAAGTTTACGAATTGAGAGTGAACGATGTGAAACCATGAGGCCCTTTCGTCAGGAGCTTCGCTGAGTTGCTATGGGGGCCGCCTCCCGCAGCCTCAGCAAATTTCTCGTCGAGCGGGAACAACGCGGCATTCCGAGTGTAATTGCGAGTTACGCCAGCGACCAACAGCACGTTGAGTGCCTCGGAAACATGCAACCAGCTAAAGTGGAAAGTTACGGCGCGACGCTGGCCGCAGGGCCCAGGAGCTAGCTGTTATTCCCATCATCAGCAGCAAATAAGCAAGCGTTCCGGTGTCGGTGATTCCGGAAGCGAGGTTTGATCCGAGCGCGCCCGTAAGGTCGAAGACCACACCTGCGTAGGCCCACTCCTTGAGTCGGGGAAAGCGCGGAACGATTACAGCAACCGCGCCAAGGAGCTTCCAGATACCCAAGATAACGAGAAAGTATGGGGGGTAGCCTAAGCGGTCAATGATTACGTGAACCTGCGGTACCCTTAGGACGTCCCATACGCCGCCAAGCACCAATTCCGAGGCAAGCAGAGCAGTGGTTACCCAGTAGATGACATTCCTATTCATGTCTGCATTTCCTCGCCATTCTCGTGCAGGAGATTGTGCTTTACGGCTCCACCAAAAGCAACGGAGCCCTCAACAATCTAGCGGCAGATTATGGGTGTAAATGGCGTTTGCGCTCAAATTTCGACTTGCTTTCGATTCCGTTCACATTTGAAGTTTATTACTAGTCGGAAGATGGTGGCGAGACGCACTCCATTTTCTGTGTCGCGCGTGCATGGCGGATTCTAAGGAACGCTCGGTCTGTTCCACTTCTCCATATTTCGAGCTCTTTGGAGCGCGGACAGGCTGTTCACCATTTTGGTTGACAATTGTTAACCAAAATGGTAAACACAGCAGTATGACGCGCAGTAGAACAACGGACGATGTCAGCGAATTGCTGGCTGAGCTCCAGGGTGACCGTACTTTGACCAAGTTCGCGGAGGATCTCCGTGTATCGAAGGCCTACCTCAGCATGGTGATGTCGGGTAACAAGCCGCCAAGTGAAAAACTCTTGAAGCGGGCCGGGATCCGGCGAACCATCAAGATCAATTACGAAGTCTTCCCCGGAGCAAAAAAAGGAGATTGATCATGCGTATAGGAAACACCGAAGTTGTGTTTCACCGCACGGTTCGCGTACCCGACGGGCGCCAGCCGTCCAACTTGCCGCCAAGCCTGGGCCGCATGGACCTGTATCCGGTAGCAAAATACGCCCAGCGCTGCCCGGAAAACTGGGAAAAGGAAACGTATTTCCTCGGGCTGCACGAAACCGAGGCCATGTGGATGTCGTTCCGGCCTCTCGCCAATCCCGTCGCGATGCTGGTTGGCGCCGGCGGCATCAACGCATTGACGGGCGAGAAACTCGGAATCACCCTCGAGAAGGACAACTACCTCGTCGCGCCGCCCCAGCCCTGGCTCGACGGCTGGAAAGACAAGGACGGCACCGTTTACCAGTTCGTGGCAACCGCCTACAAGAAAGGCCAGGGCATCACCGTGGCCGAGCAACTCATGGGCGAGGAATCCAAGACTGGCGCTATTGGTATCGCGTTTTTCAACCCGAAAGACCCGTTAAAGTTGAAAGTGAAGTCCACTCCACTGGAAGGGTATACGCACTCGCTGACCGACGACAATTTCAAGTGGAAAGGCAGTGAATTCGATCTTTTCAGCAAACACATAGTCCAGTCCAGCGCGGCAGCTTCCAGGCGGAGGATCACCCTCGGCGTCGAGCGGCTGCGGACTGCGTTCGATGAGATGGGCATCGGACGTGGCGGAAAGATCATCCAGAAAATTTATCCGGACCCACACGGGCTCGATGTTTGGGAGCAGTCACCTTGGGCAACGCTAGCCTGCTACCTGGTCAATGCCGAGGTCTTCGAGGAGATCACCGGTGAGAAGATCCCAAAGCCAGTCTCTTCGGAGAACTACGCAGGCCCATGGTTCGGTCTGAACGACAAGGCGGAGGATGACATCGCAGGAACGAACAAGTTTACCGGCCTCAAGTCTGCGGTTTTCCCCGCGTCTACCGCACAGCCAGATGTGCCGCTTCCCGCGGCAGTCGCAAGCAAGTCTGGTGAAACCAAGTAAGCATCCCGGTTCCCTCGCCGTGCAAAGGCCTGCCTACGCGCGGGCCTTTTTCGTCCTTATGAAATAGCGATGGAGTATGTAGCGCACCCTGCGTTCCGAGGTAAGGACTGGATGGTGCGATCCGATCAGAGCTACGCGGAGAAGTACAAGAATAAAACGGCTTTTCAGAGGAGATCCCGGTACCGTTCCAAGGCGACGCGCACGAGTTGGCCGCGCGAGCGTACTTCCGTTTTTGCGAATAACTGTTGCAGGGTGTTTTTCACCGCGCTCTCGGAGATTCCCATGCGGGATGCAATTTCCTTGTTCGCCAGGCCTTGAACGACAAGGCGAAGCGCCTCGAGTTCGCGATTGTTCAACGTGGCTCGTTCCCGTTGGCTGTGACTGCCAGCGTTGCCCTCGATGGAACTAACCTGTTCTTCACTGACGTCGGCGATGATCGCCGCCAGCTTGGGGCTGGCTCCATCCTTATACGTCGAAAACCAGACGTCCGCCAGAAACGTTTCGCCGTCGCCTCGATGGCCGCGGCATTGCATCGATGTCCGGAACTGAGGCCGGTCCTCCCAGCGTAGTGCGTGGTGCAGTTCGGGCAGGAAAGCGGCGATGGGGTAGCCAATCAAGTGTCCGTCACGCGGCACCATCAGGTCGAGGGCTGCGCGATTGGCCAGTTCAATGAAACCACGCTCGTCGATGGTGACGATCGCGGCAGGACTGGTTTCGACCAACACGCGAATGCGTTCCTGCGAGGCCAGGCTCAGCCGACGGTTGCGCAGGAGCTCAGACGTAAACAGACCGCAACCGCACAGGGCCAAAGCTTCGAATGCCAGTCGAATCGTCGAATCCGACGGGTCGAGATTGCTGAACCGTTCACTGAGCAGGGCACAACCGATTCCCAAACCTACGATCACCCAGCGGGGCAGAAAGCCCGCGGCTAGCATGATGGGGAATAAGTAAAGGAAGCCGAGGGAAAAATAGGGCTTCGTCCACCAATCCACGGCGGCAATCCCCAGAACTCCCAGCGCACTGACTAACAGGATAATCGTTCGACTGCGTGGTTCCCAGATACGTTCCAGCATTGTTTCCGTGAGATTCGACCGAATGTTGGCTGGAATTATCCCATTTCCCGATTGGCCGCGAAACCCAATCAAAAGATTAGCCGCAGCAGACTGAAGAAAACTCCGAAGAGGCTTGCTTCCAGACAATCCAAAGACAGTTCCATCACAGGTGCACCGCAATCGAAATATTGCCGGCGTAACCGTTTGAGTCCCTGTCCTCAATCGTCCCCCAGGGATAAGAAGAAACTCGACACCCCGTCACGTGTTGCTGAGAAAAGATGATCCGTTACCTGGTTGATCAGGCGCTCAAGAACCGTATCCTGATATTGAGTCTAGCCGTTTTGCTTTTTGTCTGGGGCATCGTTTCCTTCCACAATCTGCCCATCGATGCATATCCGGATGTTGCCGACACCTACGTGCAGATCGTCTCGCAGTGGCCAGGACACGCTGCCGAGGAGGTGGAACAGCAGATCACGGTTCCGCTTGAGGTACAGCTCAACGGTGTACAACACCTGACCCACCTGCGATCGGTGTCGCTGGCAGGACTTTCGGTTATCACTCTAATTTACGACGACGACATTACGACACTCGCAGCGCGGCAGGAGGTACTGGACCGGCTGGCGCAGGCGACCACGCCCACAGGAGTGACGCCTGGCCTTGGTCCGGACTATAGCCCGACTGGCCAAATCATGTTTTACACGCTGCAAAGCGTCAATCCGCAATACGACACGATGGAGCTGAAAGCGCTGCAGGATTGGTTTGTGCTGAACCAACTTAAGTCGGTGCCGAATGTGGTCGACGTGAACATCTTTGGCGGACCCACGCGGGAATACCAGGTTCAGATCGATCCGGGAAAACTGGTGTCGTTCGGCCTGGCCTTGTCGCAAGTGGAGCAAGCGCTGGCGAACAACAATACCAACGCAGGCGGAGGGTTCATCCAGAGAGGTCAGCAGGCACTGAATATCCGAGTCGTTGGTCTGATGCAAACTACCGACGACATCGCCGCAACGGTGGTCAAAGTGTCCAATGGCACGCCGGTGAGAGTTCGTGATCTGGGGACCGTGGTCCAAGGGCCGAAGGTGCGGCTGGGGCAGCTAGGCAAAACAATCCGCCGCGAAGACGGCGCTGTGCTGAATGATGACGACGTAGTGGAAGGAATTGTCCTGCTTCGCAAAGGTGCGGAGGCGCAATCCACGCTCGCCACTTTGCACCAAAAAATCAATCAACTGAATAATGGACTGCTGCCCCCCGGAGTCAAATTGGTACCGCATCTGGACCGGAGCGACCTGGTGCGGTACACCAGCCGCACAGTCCTGCGCAACTTAACCCATGGCGTGCTGCTCGTGACCCTGATTCTGTTCTTGCTTCTAGGGAACGTTCGCGCGGCACTGGTCGTGTCGATTACCATTCCGTTCTCGCTGCTGTTCGCGTCGATCCTGTTAGACCTGAATCACATTCCCGCGAACCTGCTCTCGCTCGGTGCCCTCGATTTCGGAATGATTGTGGATGGAGCCGTGGTGATGGTGGAAAACATCATTCGCCACGTTGAGTCGCACGTCGATGAACATCGGACGCTGGTGCAAGTCATTGCAGATGCCGCGCACGAGGTGCAGCGTCCGGTATTCTTTGCGATTCTCGTCATTATTACGGCCTACTTGCCCATCTTCACCCTGCAACGCGTGGAGGGACGACTGTTTCACCCCATGGCGTGGACGGTGGCATTTGCACTGGTGGGTGCTCTGATCTTCTCTCTCTTGATTGCCCCCGTCATCTGCAGTTACTTGTTCACGGGCAAGCTGAAGGAATGGGTCAACCCGGTATTCGAGTGGGCCCTCACACATTACCGCCGTGGACTGGAATGGTGCGTCGAGAATACCAAGCCTGTGATGGCAACGGCTGCCGCCTTGGTGGTAATCATGGTGGTGCTTGGGACTGGTGGTTTCGTCGGATCGGAATTCCTTCCGCACCTGGACGAAGGAGCGATTTGGGTGCGCGGGACGCTGGCGCCAAGCGCGGGTCCGGCGACGGGCATCGATGTGGCCAACCGGGCGCGGCTGATCCTGGCCAGTTTTCCGGAAGTAACGCAAGTGGTAAGCCAGGTGGGGCGCCCCGACGATGGGAGCGATGCCAGCGGATTCTACAACACGGAGTTCTTCGTCGATCTTTTGCCGCGCTCGAGATGGAGGAAGGAACATCCCACGAAAGACGACCTGATCGCGGCGATGGATGAAGCCTTAGGCAAACTCCCAGGTGTGATCTGGAACTTCTCTCAGCCCATCTCGGACAATGTGGAAGAGGCTGTCAGCGGAGTGAAAGGCGAGTTGGCGGTGAAGCTGTTTGGCCGCGACCTGCAGACTCTGGAGCAAAAGGCCGAAGAGATGCAGAACGTGATGCGCCGGATTCCCGGAGTCGCCGACCTGGGAACGTTCGAGGTGCGTGGACAGCCAAACGTCAACCTCATCGTAGATCGCTCTGCCGCCGACCGCTTTGGCATCAACGTCAGCGATATTCAGGATGCGGCGGAATGCGCCGTGGGTGGAAAAGCGATAAGCCAGATCCTGATCGGAGAGGAGAGATTCGATCTGACAGTGCGCTACCAGCCCGAGTTTCGCCAGAGCGTGGATGATATTCAAAAAATTCGAATCCTGGCACCTTCCCTGGAGCGGGTATCGCTGAGTCAACTCAGCCGCATAACGCTCGATGATGGGGCATCCACGATTTACCGTGAAGGCAATTCTCGCTACATTGCCATCAAGTACAGCGTGCGCGGACGCGATTTAGGCAGCACGGTCCGGCAGGCGATCGAAGAAGTTCGCCAGAAAGTGAAGCTTCCCGCGGGATATCACCTGGACTGGACCGGAGAATACGAGAGCCAGCAACGTGCCAACCGAAGGCTGGCAATCATTGTTCCGATTACGCTGCTACTGATGGCCTTCATCCTGTACTCGGCCTTTGGGTCTTGGAAGTGGGTGGGTCTGATTTTGTCGGTTGTAGCGCTGTCGCCACTGGGAGGGTTTCTCAGCCTGCTGTTGACTGGGACCCACTTCAGCGTTTCGTCGGGACTGGGATTTCTAGCGCTGATCGGAGTATCGGTACAGACGGGAGTGATCATGGTCGAGTACATCAACCAACTCCGGGTGCGGGGACGCACCGTGCAGGAGGCGGTGAAGGAAGGAGCGGCTCTGCGATTCCGCCCGATCCTGATGACAATGCTGGTCGCCACGCTCGGGCTTTTGCCGGCGGCCATGTCTCACGACATCGGATCCGATTCACAGCGACCATTTGCCATCGTGATCGTAGGCGGACTCACCTTCGAGTTGCTGGTCAGCATATTTCTGCTCCCGACTCTCTACTCCTACATTGCTGGGTCGGGAGACCGTCTGCCTCCGCCAGAGGCGCGGTTCATAGAGGAAGGCGAACACGTGGACTGAAGTCGGACGGGGAAGGACCGGAACTCCGAAGATGATCCGTGTTAAACAGAGATGAGGGAGCGGGCGTGGCCCGCTCCCGAATTGAGTTACGCTGCGGTCTGCTTTGCTTTAGTGCCGGTGGATTTCGCTTGCGGCTTTCCCGTAAGCGCGGCCAACAGTTGAGCGCCGTCGGGAGTGCCGAGTCCGGTGCATGGATCCCAGCCCTGAGCGGCGTTGAACGAGCCGTTGCTGCCTTGGGTGATGTCGTGAAATCCTGCGGCTTCTGCGGCCTTGTTGTAGATCTGCGGATTGAGAAAGCCGATTGGGCTGCCGGTTTGCTGGTTGATACGCGCCACCAACGCGGCCCACAGAGGCGCGACCGCACTAGTACCGCCGAAGACGGCATGCTCTCCATCAACCAGGATGTTATAGCCAGTGTTGGGGTCGGCATCGCCGGCAACGTCTGGCACGCCTCGCCCTCCGTTTTTGCTGCTGGACTTCGGGACGTTGAATCCTTGTTGCCAGGAGGGAAGCGGGAAGTCTCGGCTGACACCGCCTCCGGTCGCTCCGCCCTGTGAGTCATGCCAGACCGTTTCCGAGACAATCTCTCCGTCGGATGCCTGCAAGCTGGTGCCGCCGCAGCCGAGGGCGAACGAACTGGACGCCGGAAAATCGACATGATCGTGTCCGTCGTTAACGCCGTCGGAGGAGCCATTGTCACCGGAGGCGACGCAAACGGTTACACCCATCGCGGCGGCCGACTGGAACGCCTCGTCGAAGTTGGTGCGGGCCTGCTTGGTCCACTGCGATTCCGATGATCCCCAACTGATGGAAATCACCGAAGGCAGGTTGGTACTATCGTGGACGGCGGTGGTGATGGCGTCGAGGAAACCACGATCCGTGTTGGGAGCGAAGTACACGGCAATCTTGGCTGCAGGGGCGATCGCACCTGCCACTTCGATATCGAGCACCACTTCGCCATCGTCGCTGTCGGGAGTGCTGGGACTGTTGGTAGCGCCATCGACCGAAACGGCGATCACCTGCGGGGTATTCAATCCGAGCGCAGTGAAATAGTTGTTCAGGTCATCGAGTCGAAAGCCCCCGCCCAACTCAATGATGCCGATGCACTGGTTTGATCCATCTCCGTCGGGAAAGGCATAGAGTTTCGCGATTTCGTTGGGATCGTGTGACGCGCTGGCGACGTGAGGCTTGAGTCCCGGACCTTGGCGCAGGCGTCGGAAATGAGGGTGCGCCTGCGGACGGTTATCGAGCCCGAATACGCCACTGATGACGTCAGCGTATTCCGCGGGTACCTTGATTTCACCAACGCGCCCGCGGAAATTCCCCTGGGGGTGGCTGTACTCTTTCAGTTCCACGTTGAAGGCCCGCTGCATGTTGGCTACCGTGCCTGAGAGGACGACCGTGCGGCGTGCCAACTCCGTGCCAGTGTCGTGGACTGTGAGACCGAATTCCTGGGCAAACGTTCTGATTTTGTCCAGATCGGCCGAGTCCGCGCCGTGAGCCTTTTCGTAGTCGGCGCGCGCCATGTGCTTAAAGCCGGGTTTTTCCAAGGCGGCCTTTACCTCCGGAAAGGTTGTGTTCTCGGATCTCCGCCGAAGGCGGATGGAGACCTCAATGGGCTGGTCAGGATGAGAGTTGTGAATCAGGCGTGCTCCACGAACGGGCTGCCGTTGGCTGCCTGGGACGACGGAAAGTTGTCTAGCGGAAGTCACAGATATACTCCTTGGTTTCGGGGGAGCATAAGCGGCTGAGAACTATCGCGACAGGGTGTCGCACAGGTGGGGAAGACCAGGCTCGTCTCGCCGTTAAGATGGTCCCGAGACGACGGGGAGTATAGCGAGACAGGCAGAAATTATCAACAGATATGAATGCTCCGATCGCATCCTTTACCATCCGCAACCAGACGTGATATCCTCTAAACGTCACATAGACAATCGATTAAAGACAGGAGTGCATCAGCGTAGTGTTAGCCAGAGAGCAAAAGAAATCCCTCATTGACCAGTACGGCACGCATGCAAGCGATACCGGCAGCCCGGAAGTTCAGATCGCTCTGCTCAGCGAACGCATTGGCCAGTTGACGGAGCACTTCAAGACGCACCAGAAAGACCACGGCTCGCGCCGCGGACTTCTCATGCTGGTCAGCAAGCGTCGCAGCTTACTAGACTATCTCAAGAAATATGATTCTGAGCGCTATAAGGCCGTGATCGGCAAGCTCGGGATCCGCAAGTAAGGCTTGGCCTGGGGTTCCTTCCGGCATTGCGTTTGAAATCCTCAATCTAGAATCGCAAAAGGCGCGATTTTTAGAATGGGACACCCAGAGTTGATGGGTATCCGGATTTATTCACTCCCAGGCATTTCTGAGCATCCGGCCTCTGGTGAGGCGGACAGCATCGAGGAACTCTCCACACGTGCGTTTTTCAAGCGCAAGCGACCCAGCCAATAGTATTGCGGAAGGTGGCCCGTGCCTTCTTTCAGTTGGGGTAAATCCTCACTCTAAAATCGCAAAGAGCGCAATTTTAGAATGGGTCACCCAACAATGGGGCAAAAAATTGGATACCCAACTTCCCACTCATTGCTCACAGCTCACTGCTCATAGCTCTCCGAAGGACATTCCATGAAACCAGAACCAAGTACAGTTACAGTCACACTCGCCGGCGGCAAAACACTCACATTTGAAACAGGAAAGATCGCGAAGCAAGCTCACGGATCCGCCGTGGTTCGCTTCGTCGACAACGTTGTGCTCGCGACCGCTGTGGCCAATGCCGAGCCACGCGAGGGAATCGACTTTTTCCCGCTTACCGTGGATTATCGCGAATACACCTACGCCGGAGGACGCTTCCCCGGAGGCTTCATCAAGCGCGAAGGGCGCATGAGCGAGAAAGAAGTTCTCACCAGCCGACAGATCGATCGGCCGATTCGTCCCATGTTCGCAGAAGGGTTTAAGAACGAAACGCAAGTCATCGCGTTTGTGCTGTCGGCCGACGCTGAAAATGATCCGGACGTCTGTGGCATCAATGCGGCATCGGCCGCATTACACGTTTCCGACATTCCATTCCTCGGTCCGATCGGCGCCGTGCGCGTCGGGCTGATTAATGGGCAATTCATCGTCAATCCCACCTACAGCGAAATGCGCGAGAGCCTGCTCAACATCATGGTCGTCGGCACGTCCGAAGGAATCGTGATGATTGAGTCGGGGGCGAAAGAGGTAAAGGAAGAGACGGTCGTCGACGCCATCGAGTTCGGGCATACAGAGATCAAGAAGATCTGCGAGGCGATTAACGAACTGCGCGACAAAGCGGGCAAGCCGAAGCGCGTGGTCCAGCCTCCTGAGTTTGACCAGACCTACTATGACCAGTTGAAAGTCAAAATAGGCGCGGAGTTGACCGATGCGCTTGATACCAAGAAGCATCCCAAACTCGAGAGCTACGGTCTGGTTGACTCCCTTAAGAAGAGACTGGAAGCGGAACTTCCGGAAGACGATGAAGAAGCCCAGCGCAAGCTCGGACACTATTACGAGACCTTGCGCGAGCGGATTTTCCGCGAGCAGGTGACGAAGCAGCGCCGCCGTCCTGATGGCCGCGAGTTTGACGAGATTCGTCCCATATGGATCGAAGCCGGAGTTCTGCCGCGCACTCACGGAAGCGCCATCTTCACAAGAGGCGAGACACAGGCGCTGGTTACAACCACCCTAGGCACCAGCGACGACATGCAGCGCCTGGAAGGGTTCGAGGGCGAAGCCAAGAAGCGCTTCATTCTTCACTATAACTTCCCGCCGTTCTCGGTTGGAGAGGTGGCATTTCTGCGTGGCGCTGGACGACGAGAGATTGGCCATGGCGCGCTGGCGGAAAGGGCTATTTCGTCCGTTCTTCCGATTGAAGAAAAGTGGCCTTATGCGATGCGCGTCGTCTCCGACATTCTCGAGTCGAACGGGTCGTCTTCGATGGCCACGGTCTGCGGGGCTTCGCTTTCGCTGATGGATGCCGGTGTTCCACTGAAGGCCCCAGTGGCAGGCGTCGCGATGGGTTTGGTGAAGGAAGGCGAGGACTACGCCATACTGACCGACATCGCGGGTGCTGAGGATCATTACGGCGACATGGATTTCAAAGTTGCCGGGACGCGGGACGGCATCACGGCGCTGCAGATGGACATCAAGGTGTCGGGCATCACGGCGCAGATCATGCGCGAGGCTCTCGCCCAGGCGCAGCGCGGAAGGATGCACATTCTCGGGAAGATGGAGGAAATAATCTCCGAGCATCGCGCGAAGATCTCCGATTACGCGCCACGCTTCTACACCGTGCAGATTCCGGTCGACAAGATTCGGGATCTGATCGGGCCCGGCGGGAAGATGATTCGCTCGATCGTGGAGCAGACCGGGGTGAAGATTGACGTGGAAGACTCCGGGCTGGTGAAAGTGGCGTCGAGCGATCAGGCATCGGCGCAGAAGGCACTGCAGATCATCGGCGACATCACCGCGACGGCCGAGGTAGGGAAGACCTACCTGGGGAAAGTAACGCGGCTGGCGGATTTCGGTGCGTTCGTCGAGATCATTCCTGGTACCGAAGGGCTGCTGCATATCAGCGAAGTAGCGGAGCATCGGATTGCGGATGTTCGCGACGAGTTGAAGGAAGGCGACCAGGTGCTGGTGAAGGTGCTGGCCGTGGAGGGCAACCGCATCCGCTTGTCGCGCAAAGCCATTCTCAAAGAGCAGCGAGCAAAGATGGCGGCGCAAGGCGGTGGAGGCGGAGCCGAGCCTGCGGCGATGGCGCCGGAGAGCGAACCTGTTCAAGGTGGGACGCTGGTGATCGAAGGCGGCGGCGATTTTCCGGATGAGCCGGATGAGCCGAACTTCAATCGCGAAGGCGCTCCGCACGGAGGAGATCGCGGACACGGTGGCGATCGCGGGGACCGTGGTGGTCGCGGTGGGCGTCCCGGTGGAGGTGGCGGCGGGCGTCGCGGACGTGGCGGTCGTGGCGGTGGGCGTCACGGCGGAGGCCACGGAGGTCATGGCGGAAACCGTCACTAAGCTCCGGACCCGTCCAGATTTCGCGGATCAGAAAAACAAGCATTAAGGCCACGAATTTCGTGGCCTTTCTGTTGTGTGCCGAACATGTTCGACAGCTTGGGGGTGCACGTCCCCATAAGCGCTAACTTAAGGATGAATGACTGTGGTTCCAGTCTGCGTGTGGGATGCGGTTAAATTGGCCGAAGCCAGAACCACACACGGGTTTCGTGTGTCCTCGAAGCCGACTTATAGCCCGCATGGTTCTCTGGCGGTTCATCTTCCGGAGTTCGAAATGTGACAAGGATCGGTAAACACTAGGCGACAAGTGAGG
>Ga0126373_10001783_pt1 | contig 15475 bp, 17 predicted proteins | sample PanSoiMetPlot_11_FD_92545 | JGI IMG/M metagenome (GOLD analysis project Ga0126373, IMG submission 92545) | Tropical forest soil microbial communities from Panama - MetaG Plot_11 | ecosystem: Environmental > Terrestrial > Soil > Tropical forest > Bulk soil | place: Panama | collected 2016-02-17 | reverse complement strand
GGTCATCGATGCTGCGCCGCTATCGGTTCCTGAAGACATTAAAGCGGTACGTCTCGGTTTTAAAAGATTGATCTACTATGGCGAAACACTAAATAACGTGGCGTTCACGGGGTTGGCAACCGCTGGTCCGACGATCAAGACCAAACCCAACATAGTCAAGAAGGTTGTAAGAGCTGTGGTCAAGGCGGTTTACTTCACCCGAGAAAACCGTGACGAATCCATCGCGACTGTTATAAAAAGATTTAAAACGGACAAGGCCATGGCTGAGGAGTCCTATGATCTTGTTCGAAAGAGCTTTTCGCCCATTCCGACGGAGGAAGGAGTTCGTCTGTCAGCCGAGCTAGAACTGGGCAAATTCGAAGAGAAAGTTCCGCCGAGCCAATATATGGATCTGCATTTCCTCAACGAAGTGTTGAAAGAATTAAAGAAAAAATAGGGCGTAACGCTGTTTAGCCTTTCAAACACATCGTGGTAAGAAATCGCGCTCAAGGCATCCGATGCCATTCTAGCGGACTATAACACCCGATTCGCGTTTGAATCTCAAGAACCCTTCGACAAGCTCAGGGTGAACGGTCAAGGTACGAGCCGTCGTACTGGGGCTCTCGAAGCATGGACGGCGAACCCTAATCAGATGTTAAAGGCCACGGTTTCAGTTCGTTACTCCGGCGACGACGTCCATCAACACAGAGCAACCACTAACGGGAAACGGCCCTCTCAGCTCGGCAGCGGATAGGGATGGCGGCTCGGGGCCAAAATAGCTCTCCCATACTTCGCGAACTGCATCGAACTCTGCGAGGTTGGTGAACTGCAGCTGCGTCCGAAGTACGGTGTCCAGAGAGGCGCCTCCGGCCTCGCAAATTGTTTTTACGTTGCGCAGCATCACTTCCATTTGTCGCTTGGCCGAATTCCCGAAAAATGGGACCGCAGGGTTCAATGGCACCGAAGGATCGAGCCCTTGCTCGTTCACTGCGAGCTGGGTAGAGAGAAACAGCAGGTCGCCGATTCTGAGCGCTTGCGGCTCGTGGAACAATGGTTTGGGAGCGCTACTAGTGCAGATCTCTTCGCGGGGCAACTTAGATCCCTTCACTAGACCAATTGCAAAAATTTCAATCAAGCATGCTTCAGAAGCGAGGCTATTAGCGAAGACGATATTGCGCGCCGGTGGATGCTCCGGCCAGATTTCTCGCCAGACGCGATCCACGCCTGAAATATCTTCCGGGTTGACCAACGCGACCCGTGCGTACACCATGTCTTGAAGCGACGAGCCTGCGTTTTTCAGGATGATCTCAAGTTTCTTGAGAGTGTAGCGAGTCTGAACGTCGATGGGTTCGCGAAACCAGGTCCGGATGTCGACCTCTGCTTCCGGCGCCAAAGCATGCTTGAAATCGGTGGCCATGTCGCCGGCGAGAAACACCCAGTCACCCCAGCGTATGGCTTGGGAGTATCCCGCTACCGGCAACGGCACGGCGTCGGTTTGCAGAGCTTCCTTCTTCGGGCTGTCCGTGAGAACCGCCACCGGCGTGATCGCCATCAGCGCACCTGTCACCAGCAACCGGCTCGCCTGGAGCGCCATACTTGTCGGCGGGCCGAATGGCATAAGCTCCTTGCGCAATCCGCGTGTACCAAAATGCCTTCGGTTGGCGTAGTAAGTGTCGACTCTCAGTTGGTGTTGAAGCGAAGAGCCCGCGGTTTCCAGCAGCTCGCTCAAGCGACGCAGGATCGCTCGGCTTTGTAACGAAGTATCGGTACTTTGATAAGGGACATGAGCTTCAGGAACGATGCCATACTGGTAATCCGTCGCCATCTGCATCGAGCCAAAAACCCACGAGCCAAACTTGACGGCCGGCGAGAATGCGAAAGGAGGTCGAGGATAACCCTTTGATGTGATGATCTCACGCCGCCGTTCCATGAAAGCCTCCTTAATTTCTGTGTCGGATCAAATATTCGGGTAATGGTTCAGTTTGATTAAGATCTCTCACGGAGTTTATCCTGAGCGTCTTGTCGAAGGGTTCGAGATGACAGATGAGTAAGCTTGTCATTTCGAGCGGATGCGAGAAATCTTTCTTCGACTTGTGGGACGATCTGTTCAAACTGAACCAACCCTAATATTTGCTGCAAAATTAATATTCGCTGCAAAATTGATGGCGCAACAATATCCACGAATCGTCAAGCGTGTCAATTCGATGGTTTTGGTTGGACTTTGTTTTTTAGCTGCTGTTAATTCGTTAGTTCGACGAGAAGTTTGACTATGGCTGAAACTCGTTCCGTTCGAACCGTGTGTGATCGAACTGTCATGCGAATCCGCGCTGCGGTATCACCGCGCATGTGGAAAACGGGCGAATCACCAGCATCCAACCCGGATACCGCAGCAAGAGTATTAGGGGCTTTTACCGAGGGGATTCACTACTATAAGACCCATCCGGAAAACGGGATAGCCGCGCTACGCAGCAGGAGAGGCGATGCGCAGACCGCTAAAGGGTCTATCAAAAAGTGGCGGATTCCTACCGCACGCGGCCCGATCCGGATTTGATCAGCATCAAAGGCGTATTGGATTCTTTGCCCGACGAAAAGCCAAAAAGATGCGCCCGGACACTTTGATCGATGCAACCCCTTGGGAAAGAGTGGCGAAGAGCAGCCTAGTCGAAAAACTTTACGAAAAGAAATAGTAGTTTTTACGAAACCCGTGCATAATTTCACGTTAGAATTGAAACAAACAAGTCACTGTTAGCCCTTAAATTAGGAATTCGTCATTACTGCTCTACCTTTTCTGCAGCGCAGTGAGCCAAACGTTCACGATCGACTCGAAGCTCTCGCCGTAGATTTGCTGCCAGCGCGCGGGTGCGCCTGGATCGCGCTGCATCGGAACGAGTGGCGTGAGCGCATAGAGCGTGCGGAATTTATCCATGCCGTGTCGCTCAATCAGAAACTTGACGAATGAGCCCGCAATCGCTTCCCCTTCCTTGCTTACGCTTTCTAAAGGGTTCGGCGTGGGCGTGCGCTCAAGTGCTATCGCAACCTCTCGATTCACACTGCGGGCCGCGAGCGCGTCGAGGCTTTTTCCGAAATTGGGGTAGGCAGGCGGACCGCCTAAGAGGTCGTGACCATACACGGCGAGACCTTCGGCAAGAAACCGGTTGGCATTGGGCGCATAAACATGGATCATCTCGTGCACGGTTGCGGCCTCGCCGGCATTTACGCGCTTCGCACCGAAGATCATTGTGCCGCGCTCGCCGCGCCAGGCTGGAATTAGCGCCATCGATAGCACTCGGTCGGTGTTCGTCTCAATGGAGATCGCATGCTCGAAGCTGGCACCCCACCATTCGCGAACTTTGACGCGCGCTTGCTGCATCTCGCTTTGAAATGCAGCGGCCGCGGCAGAGCGAACCCCTGAGAGTTTGAACGTCATCTCCGGCTCGGCCGACGCATCCACCGCCGCACGCGCCAGCACCGCGGCCACAATCATGCACGCGATCTGCCGCTGCATATGATGTCTTGGTGCCTCAAATAGCCAATTCATCTAAGACGCTCTTTATCGCGTTTCGGGGCCGCGATTGGTCCGGTGGACTTGACCTATCCCCATCGCGATGCAGAGCATACTCGGCGAGAATGTCAAAAATGCTAACAGGCCCGGACCGATCGGGTTCGGATTGGGGTCCGGCCATAGCCCAACAGCGGCAAGGACGATGATCGTGAGAAGCGGACCACAGCTGAACACAAACAACCCGATACCTATCTTGACCGGCCGCGACTTCAGCTACTTACGCATTGCGTCATCTGTCGGTGATTTAGACTAACGCCAGGTTGCACTCACTCGCAGTCATACGAGGGAAGTCGCCGCCCCGTCCATAACCGGTATCTCCCCGAGCTTGAATGGATCGACACCCTCGACGCAAGCGACATTGAAGCCGTATTCAGTGGGGTTGCTGCGGCGTTGGTGGTGCGTATAGATACCGCAGACGCTGCAGAAGTAATGCTTCGCCGTGCGCGTGTTCCACTGGTAAAGGCTGAGCTTGTCCGCGCCTTTGATAATCCGTAGCCGTTCTAGCGGGACGCTAGCCATGACGGCACCCTTGCGCCTGCAGAGTGAACAATTGCAGCGTCTTAGCTTCTCGAAGCCGTTCGCGAGGTCTACTTCAAAGACCACGCCACCGCAATGACACTGAGCTCGTCTGGTGTCCATAGTTGTCACCTCCTGCAGACCTAACGCTTTGCCGCTAAGCTGCTAACAACAAGATAGCCATCCATTGCGGAACCGTCGTCGTTATTTTTGCATTCATCGCAGAGAATCTTCATGGCAGCCGTGTTACGATATTATCTTCATATCCCAGCCGAGCACCTTTTCATCGGGCCTTATCTTCCACGCCAGATTCTTGGAGAGACCGTAAATATCGGCCAGATTATAAAGCGGCACCATCAGCGCTTCTTCCATGATGATTTTACCTGCCTGCTGTAATAACGCGACGCGCTTTTTTGGGTCGTACGTCTTTTGCTCCTCCTCGATGATTTTGTCGAATTCTGGATTGCTATAGTTGGTACGCTTGGTGGTGCCCGTGCGAAAATACTGGTCGTAAATTGTATCCGCGTCCGTCAATGAGCCGCGATTCTCATAATAAAATCCCAGCTTGCCCCCGTTCACGCCTTCCGGTCCCCAGTGCAAAGCATATTCCTGAGAGATGAGTTCCACTCTAAAACCGCCTTTGACCATCTGAGCCGCCACCACCTGACATACTTCTTTGTCTTTTGGATAGGTGCCGGCAGAATAGTAGAGCCGCACATCGCAACCCTGGGGATAGCCCGCTTGAGCGAGGAGTTCCTTTGCTCTCTTTAGATCGTATGGATAGGGTTTCAGTTTCGGATCCGCACCTATGACGTCTGATCCTACCGGCCCTTCGTTTGGATAGGCTATGCCGTCAAAGATATTTTTCACGATCGCCGGCGCGTCGACACAGTGATTGACCGCCTGACGAACCGGCTTGTTGTCAAAAGGCTTGTGGGCGACATTCATCATCAGAAAATACATCGACAAGCTTTTGATTCTTTCGACTCTGATGCGCGGATGTCGCTGCAAGCGCGCCACTTCATGGATGGGAACGTTGTTGATGAAGTCCGCCTGGCCGGACTCCAATGCCGCGAGGCGCGCCCCATCCTCTGTGACTTTTCGAAAAATAATCTCTTTGATCGCCGGTTTGGAGCCCCAATAGTCGTCGTTGCGGGTGAAAACTAGATTGCCGCCGCGCTGAAAGCTGACAAATTTATACGGACCGGTCCCGAGTAAATTCTGATACAATTGATCGCCGAACTTATCTCCGGCAGCCTTGCTAACGATGAAACGGTTTCTCAATCGATCCAAAAAAATCGCCAGCGGCTGCTTAGTCACGAAAACAACAGTCTGATCGTCCGGCGTAAGCATTTCAGTGACGTCCCTGAAGTTCGGTGCTTGTAAGCTGCCGCCTTTTATATCGCGCATTTTTTCAACCGAGAACACCACGTCTTTTGAGGTCAGCGGCGCCCCGCTGTGAAACTTGATGCCCTTCTTCAGCTTGAACACCCAACGATTTTCGCGAAATTCCCAGGAGTCAGCGAGAATCCCGACCCAACCCTTCTTTGCATAATCGAACTCGACGAGTGGCTCTATGACGTGCTGCCAATTGCCGTAGATTGGACTGGAACTTTGATTATAAGGGTTAATGGAATCCGCGACGGAGCTGTGATAGATGGTGATTCGGTCATTGGAAGCCGCGAACACATCGCGGTAAATGGAAGGCCCTACCGCAGCGCCCAAGCCAAGCGCTGCGCTCTTCTTCAAAAAATTCCTGCGGCTGACATCGATTTTTGTCTTGGCCATTCCCTCCTCCTTAGAAGAGAAAAGACTGCTCGCGCAAGACGCAAAGAGCGCCGAGAAAAACGAATCTTCTCTTAGTGGCCTTGACTGTCTCGGCGTGAGTCACTCCGTCGATGGCTCGCGCCTAAAAGCGTACGACTTACTGAATGGTGATTGAATAGGGACCGGGTGGCCCCTTTCTCATTTTCAGATCATGGGTTAAAGCGTTAGCGCCATCGATTACAAGAACGGGAAAGACTCGCACGAGAACCTATTACCGGTATCGTCGCCCCGGTTCTCTATTTCTCATATACCAAAGAATTACGCCAATACGTATTACTTCTCCTGCGTCCTTGCCGAGTCCCGCTGTCACAAGTTGGTTCGTCTTCGCCAACTCATCTGTGCTTAGCGGAACTTGAATAGATTTATTCGTTATCGGATAGTTAACAAATTCAGGAACGTAACTTGGATTGCGACGCAGTTCCCGATTAGCTTTAATCTTATTGACTTTGAATTCATCAGGCGTTCTTTGTCCCTTGAAACCGGTGTTCTGGCGATCAATCTCTTTTACTCGCGCGAGGGTTTCGTCAGAAGCACCAAAGACTTGAACGCGAATCGGTTTCAATGAGAAGTTACTCGTCCAGCCAACGTCGCCAGATCCACAGGTCGCCGCTACGGACAACGTGTCAATGGTTGCTAACAGATCCACATAATCGCCTTTTCGCCCTGTATTTTTCAGGGTAAAGTAGCGACCGACCGAATCCCATTCTGTGTTCATCCAGAAATTTAGTGAGTCATGGACATCGTCAGGCGTAAGGTCATACTCGCCGATTGCAGCAGACAACGTGTCCTGACAATTGGTATGCAGTCCGTAGCCCCTGCGATCAAAGAGACTTGCTCGACAGCGCCCCCCGAGCAGGTCGGTTCTGCATGTTTCTGCGATTTCGAGAATGAGAAACATCGGGCGGTCCCTTGAAGAAACGCTCCAGATGATGTCTCCTTTCGTAACTCGAAAAGCGTTCCGGGAGCGAGTATTACTAACACCGAGGTACTCTTTGTAATCGTGCAAATTAAAGGCGTTGAAATCCACGCATTGCTCGCCTTCTTCCTGGACTATACGAAGTACCTCACCGCGCAAAACCGGCAAAGCTTTTCCAGAGACGGGTTGCAACACCCCATCTGCCTTCAACGGTCCGTATCGTAACATTTCTAGACACCCTCCTGTCTTAGAAATTCAAGGAAGATGTTTCGTACAATCTCTTCGCCAGTTCGCCCAAACTGTCCTTCGGCTTTAAGCTTCTCGATAATGACGTACTGTTGTTGATTGAATGTCACCTCAATAATTTGCGCGGCGTCCGAAGGTGAATCTGCCATCTTTGACCTCCTAATTTTTTTTCCGCCGAGTCACATAAACCTCGCCTCTGCGGATTGGCCCGTTCTATATATCGGTGATGGTTCGCTGATATCACGCCAAATCGGCGCGCACATGAGAAATTCTTGGGCACTAATTCTTACGCAGCCATCGCTCATCTAGGATCTGCTATCAAGTTGCCCTATGTGGGGCAATCGTATTGCATTATCCCCAAACCGTGTCAAGTAAACTTCGCTGCGCTATATTTGGTTGACAGAAATGTTTGTGCCATGAAAGGATAATTTACCGTGCCAAAGCGAGGTCAAAGCATGCCCGAATCTAAAGAAGGGGAATTCGTTGAGATAAAAGTTGGCTTCAATCAGCAACAGCGTCAACTGATTGAGAAAATCAAAAAAGAAACAGACATGGGTAAAACGGATGCCGACGTAATCCGAGCCGTATTCGTTCAGTGGCTTAAAGAAGAGGGGTTATTATGATTTCCTATGGTAGAGAGCGATTTGATCTCGTTCTAAAACCTATATCAGGAAAGGCAGTCCCAGTATACGCCGGAGAAGTGCTACGCATCATTCAAGTTGAAGGTGAGCAGTGTGTCGACTTCAATGCATTCAACTTGCACGATTACAAAGAAAGGATGGACGTTGGTTGTAGCCGTGGCTCAACTGGTTTTCGTCCGAAGAAAGGAGACATCCTAAGTTCCAACCCGCCCAGATACCGTCCCATGATACGTATTCTGGAAATGTCTCCTACGTGCCAAACGGACGTTTTAGGCAGAACGTGTCACGCTACCCTGTTTGAAATGTCATTCGGACTCGAGCGACATACAAACTGCCAGGATACGATTGCTGAAGCCATTAGCGAGTACGGTCTCACGCCGGATGATGTGCACGATTCGTTCAACATGTGGATGAATTCAGAATGGGATTCAACCGGCAAGACGTGGACGATGGCTAACACAGGCCGCAAAGGTGATTTCGTGGATCTGGTCGCGTTCTTTGATATTCTCGCTGTTCCTTTAATATGTGGTTCGGGAGATATTAGATGGACGAGCAACTTTTCTTTTAAGCCTATTCAGATAAAGGTGTTTGAAGCATCCTCTGATACGAAGGCGATAGTGGATCAGGTTAGGACGCGCCACGGGCGGTTCAAAAATCAGAGAACGGTCGATCAGTTCCGTGTCAAGGACATTAAACCCGATCGGGAGTTACGACCAGTCCCGGGTTGGAAACCTCAGTTCATAAATTTTCCCATTGAAGTAGAGGACATGACAGTTAAGCTAAATGAAGCCGAGTACCGGAAGGCTGTAAGTCTTCAGGAGCAAGGGTTTGGAAGAGACGTAGGTGACGTCATCCGCCGGGCTGTCATGATCTGGGCCAACAAACATCTGGCGGCTCCCCGGCGATTAAAAATTACATTTCCATAAAGAAATACACGAGCGATTTGCCGAGTCTCACAGCTGAGCAGCCGGTTAGACAGCCGATCACGTCACGTTCCCTCGACGAACCTGTACGCTCGCCCACAAGGACTTCAGAGCAACGTATAACTCGGTCAACGGGCGTCAGGCCTTGTCGTATAGACACCGTCTAAGTAGAAGCAGGCCGATGCGCCCGGAGGAACGAACGTATATGGCGCACCGCGAGGGGAATCCGCTCCTTAGGCTCCTTCCACGGGTACATGCTCACTTCGGCCTTCGGCGCGAGCATCGCCGCCTCCATGGCGACCGCGTACGGATGCGCCGGGACATCGTCCGGCAGAATCAGGACGGGCGTCTGGCACTTACGCACAAAATCACGTGTCACGGTGTATACGAAGTCGGGGTTACTGCGGTACATCTTGGTCAGAAATTTTTCGACCATCTCCATGGTGATCTCGGGCCGCCGCTTGATCAGCTCCGGAGCCCAGCCGCTCATGCCGCTATCGTACATGACGTTGGGCATCTCCGGCCGGAACCCGACGGGCTGCGCCAGCACGGCTGCCACAACATGATCAGGTGCCCTCTTCAAAAGGTTCCAGGTGAAGGGGCCACCAATGCAGAAACCCAGCACCATGAACTTGTCGATGCCTAGGTGGTCCATGAGACCAAGCTGGTCATCGGCAAATGAATCCCACGGCCGGTCGATTTCGAGCGGGCCGGACGACTGGCCGGTATTCGCGTTGCGCAAGTCCGAGGCGATGCAACGGTACTCTCCCTTGAATTCCTCGACCGGGTTAAAAGGAGCGGTGGTCAAGCCGGAGATTGCCGAGTTTAGTCCCCCACCGGCGATGAGCAACAATGGGAAGCCGGAACCGGCCTCCTGATAGCGTATGCGAACGGCGCCTTTTTCGTAGAAGGACATGCCAGCACCACCCTGCCCAGTCTGCTGAGTAAACGCGCGCGGCGCTGCGGCCATCACCGTCGCCACGGCGCCCGCTTTCAGTATTTTGCGTCTGATTGGATCGATCATCGGCGCTCCTCTTGATATTCGGCCCGTTTACCGCTATGCCGCTGAGCCGCTATAGCAGAAAAGCTTCATTCAGTACGATGCTCGCTCTCAGCTCAAGCGGCGGGTTAGGCCACATCTCATCCTTTACTCGTGACTCGCTCGGCTGACTCACAAGAGCAAAAATCTTAGCGATTTAACGCCCATAGGTTCAGCTAACGCCCAGAGTTCGCGACAAGGCACGATCCTTACTTCGCCGCGAAGCAGTAGAATCGACCCGCGCCTCCGCCGGGAGCGGTATCGGCGCAGCTTCGACTCTCATGGGCCGAGTTCCACGAACCGGAGGGTAAGGCGGTGTTGCCACCAAGCCCAATCCCGTCAACGTGACCCACTTGCGCCTGCATGTCGGGAGATTCTGACGTCCAGTCGTTGCAAGTTTTTCCGGGCACGACTCTACCTTCAGCCGTCGTGCCGGTCAGAATATCGTGTTCATTAGGTTTCGGCGACCCAGGCCAAGCGCCCGGAACCATTTGGCCCCGTTCGTCGACGAACAAGATCGGGTTTCCCCTGCGCTCGTGGAGGTCGGTGAGATCTTTGCCGACCATGAGTCGGTTGGCATTGAACCAGGGGCCGTTGCCGATCCGGTCGCGGGCATTCGTTGACTTATTATTGTTGGCCGGATCGCGCTCCACACTCAAGTAGGCCCGCCACGTCTTATCCCCTTGCCCCACTGCGGTCGCCAAGTCTTGGCAAATTTTATCCGCGCCCGCCAAGCCGCCCAGATTGCCGGTTTTACTCTTGGCGCTTGTAACAAAAAAGCCCATGCTCGGCGGTGGGGCGTCGGCGGCGTCAACAATTCGGTCCATACCGCTGGCGGCAACAACTGCCAGCATCACGATTGCAAGCAGCGAGTTGTAAAATTTCATAAGATTCTCCTCTTTAAGATTACATTCGGTCCTGAGTTTCATTTTTGCAACGGCGCCGAATCTGGCGCTTCGCCGCAGCGCTGGCCTCTTTACTCGAGTACAATTTACTAAGCTCTATGCCTAACGTATCAGGCTGAGAGGGCGAGACCGGCGAGCGCAGCGAGCGGGTCGAAGATCCTTCTCAAGCCGTTCGTTATGCGGCTCCAAGTGTCCGAAATTGCAGAGTCGCTCAGCATTCTTTTCGCTCCTCATTGGTCATAGCGACCACAGCGGCGGCTGTTCGTTTGTTCCTGCATGACCTGTCACTCCCGGTTTTGAACGCATCGCAGATTTCATCGCACTGCGGCTAGAATGATTGCTGCCCAGGTGACTAGAACTATGACTGCGACGGATTTAGCAGATCTGAAAAGCACGAGAATCAAAGCCGTATAGAACAAGGTAGCCACAATTCGCAACCCGCCTGAGAAAAATGACCCCACCTCACGACCAAAACCGCCGCTGAAATCAGGTATGATCGCGGAGATGAGAAACAGGTTTGTCACAAAAAGAAACCCGGCGAGAAGTTTATAGCTCCTGCCAACAGGAATCTTTTGGCGATCAGTTTCAGGTCTCCCTCGCAGGTAATCAGCGTGCAGGCGGCTTTCGTCTTTCCGTCTTTCCTTCCGTAGAGCGACGAGCCGCCGGTTAACCGAGTTTGATTTTTTTGCGCCAACGTTCGCGAGTGCCAGTCCTATTAATACTACGAACATTCCAGCGGCCGGGACAGCAATAAAAAGAAAAACACCATAACCGGCAACTGCCAAACCGAAGAGAGCTAGAACTGTCCACGATATTTCTGTCATCACCATCTATTTAAGTTCGGGCAACACCGGCATCATAACTTGTGAGTATACAGGTCTGCCATTGACCATTGGCAAAATTCTTACGAGCGGACGGATTCTCCCGAGTTTTCAGATCCTTGTCAAGCATTTTTAAACTCGCTTATGTCTTTCATATACAGGTCTGCGAAAACCTAATATACCCGACCGTGACGGAGAGCCGTTGTCAATTCGTCACCAGGCCTTAGACTTTGGCAGCTTGATGAGCTATTTTGCGCGCAACTGAAGTTTTTTTGCCGGAGAGGGTTTCGATGTTGTGGTTTTGAGTGGGAATCACTGGCAAGGAGTGAGGCATGAAAGTCACTGTAGCCAATGAAGTTATCGAGGGGCTGAAGGATGCGGGGGTTAAGTTCGCGTCCTTTCTCCCGGATAGCTGGCTGAGACCAATTTATTCTCGATTGGTCGAGGACCCGCATTTTACGACGATTCCGGTCTCTAACGAGGGGGTCGGGGTGGGACTTTGCTGCGGCGCCTGGCTCGGCGGCATGAAGGCGGTGATGCTGATGGAGAATACCGGCGTGCGCATGGCCTGCGATCAACTGGCGCGGCTTGGCATCAGCGTAGGCTTACCATGTTTCATGATCATTCCTTATCGGGGAGATTTTGGCGATGGGCAGAGCTACGCCGTCGCGCATGGGCAGACGATGCTTCCGGTTCTCGATGCGCTGCGCATACCCTACCACATCGTGCGCGACGAAAATCACATTCGCCAGTCCATCCGGCGATGTGTCAAGACATTAAGCGTCACCAATTATCACGTCGCCATGATCATGGGCGCTGAAGTGTGCGTGGAGAACCTCTGACAGAAGGAGCGCGGTTATGGAAAGGATCGATTGCTTAAAGGCGCTGGTTCCTCATATCAAAGATCAGTTAGTCATCGTCACCCTGGGTCGGACGGCGCTGGAATGGGCCGAGGTCTGCCCGCGCGAAGGCAATATGTTCAATTCGGGAATGGGCAACCATATTCCGGTTGCCTTGGGTTTGGCGAAGGCGCTGCCGCATCGTCAGATTATTCTTCTGGATAGCGATGGCAGCGTTCTCATGCTACTTCCGGCGCTAACGACTTTGGGATCTTTTCCGGCGCCAAACTTGAAGGTGTTTGTGTTCGACAACGAAGCCTATGAAGGAACCGGCGGCCAGCCCAGCGACACTGCACGGGTGGCGGACATCGCTGCCATGGCGAAGGGCGCTGGCGTTGAGGAGGCGATGACGGTCAGAGATTTGAATTCGTTCAAGGCCGCGGCACGGGACGCATTGACCAAGGACGGAATGACTTTCATCGTCGCCAAAATCGAATTGTCGAAAGGCCGGCCGCCGCGGAAGGACGTCGGCCATAAAGAAGGACTGCTCCAGTTTGTCAGATACGTCGAAAAAACGGAGAACGTGACGATTCTTCACAAGGAGCACAACTAGACGGTCGTAGGGGCAATCCCCTGTCGTTGCCCGTCCGAAGGCAGGGTAGGCACGGGGGCCTACCCCTACATTGTTGTTTTTCGATTTGGCTGAATCGATATGTGCTGGTTGTGCGAGTTGGGGGTTTTCTATAGATTTCCGGCGTGGAGTTGCAGCAACTCAAAGGATTCCTGGCGGTGGCGCGAACCGCTTCCATGACCGAGGCAGCGTATCAACTCCATCTCACCCCTTCCTCGATATCCGTTCAGATAAAGAAATTAGAGCAAGAGCTGGGAGTCCGGCTGTTCAACCGCGGCCAAAAGCGCCTTACGCTCACGACCAGCGGCAAACTGTTTTTGGAAAACGTCGTCCCAGCGATGGAAAACTTGCGCCGCGCGCAGACCATGGTGAAGGACAGTGCAGGCCCGCTCACCGGCGACATTGTCATCGCATCAATCTACGACATCAAACAATACTATCTGCCCATGCTGGCGAGGTTCGCCAAAAGCCACAAAGAGATCAACCTGACAATTCTCACAGGCGACAACGCAGAGATTCTGTCGCTCCTGACCTCGGGACAAGCGGATTTTGGTATGGCGCGAATGAAGCCGCCGTCCTCGCAGTTCGTTACCTATCCTTTGATCACCACGCATCCCCGGCTGATTCTTCCCCGCCATCATTTCTTGTATGCCAAGAAAAAAATCTCTCTCGATGATTTGCGCGACTGTCGCTTCGTGTTTCTGCCCAAGAGCACCAAGTCACGACACGTCGTTGAGGATCGTTTCTACCGTTCCGGCTATAGGTTGAATGTCTGCTTTGAAGCCTGGAGCTGCGCCGATATCATCGATTGCGTTCTTTTGGGTCTCGGACCCGGCATCGTCCACGATATTTGTGTGCCGCGGATGGCGCGCGGCTTGAGGGTCGTCGATATCAGCACGATTTTCGGGTCCACGGGCGTGAATCTAATCGGCAGAAAAAACAAATTCCTATCGCGTGCCGATCAGGTCTTTATCCAGAGTGTCCTAAAGTACCGCAAGCGTGCCAGCGCTCTTTCATGAGACAATTGAAAGATACAGGGGAAGGGGAGATTTAGCCATTTCGCGGATTTGTTACTTGAAAACACGGTCGAGAAAGCCGCTCTGATCCAGTTCGCGCATGTAGCTGATGTCATAGAAGTCCTGGGGTTTGAATTTTTTCGCCGCGGCGCTGCGGATCGCGAGGGCGTCCAAGACTGCCTGCATTCCCTTGTCGGTGGGGTAGGGCTTTCTGGGCAAGATCTTCAGCAGATAGTCGTAAGTTTCATCGAGGGCCTCGCGGTCGTTCATCCGCATCCAACGTCCCATGGTCGCCAGGCTTTCTTCCTTGTTCTTGTGTATATAGGCAATCGATTCTACGAATGCCCTGAGCATGCTCAGGACTACCTGACGGTTACTCTGAGCGAATTCTTGGGTGGTATCGATGGAATTGTAAGCCCAAACGATTCCGGCGTCCTGGAAGCTCGAAATCGTATTGAAGTTGAGTTTGCGCGCCGTCACCGTCAGCGGAGGTGAGATCACCGTCGCGTCGACGACGCCGGTTTTCAGTGCGGTGAAACGCGCGGTTTGATCGCCGAGGCCGAGGATGGTCGATTCCTTTTCTGGATTAATCCCCATGTTTCGCAGAGCAATTCTTAATGACAAGTCAGAGACGGCGCCGAGCCGGCTTACGGCGAAACGCTTTCCTTTGAGTTGAGCGGCTGATTTGACGGACGATGACGATACAAGCGTATAAGGCAAAGAGTCGATAAAGACAGCAAGAGTGAGTGTGTTGGCACCACCGATCCTTGCCTCGATGGTAGAACTCGTACCGCCAGCATGAAATTGGACAGAGCCGCTGACGAGGGCCTGAATCGCTAAGGGGCCACCCTGAATCGTGATGACTTCGGTATCCAATCCGTGCTTCTTGAAAATCAGCCGGTCTTGAGCGATCCAAAGCGGCAATAGCTCGCCGCTCAAACCTGAACTGGCGATGCGCAGAGGGGCGGCGTGGGCATGAGGTAAAATCGACGAGATAGACAATGAGAACACGAAGCAGGCCAAAATCCGTCGCATGCTTCCTCCTAGCACTTTATGCCGTCACCCGACGGGAGCGAGGGAGAACTCTTACCTTGAACCTTGAACGTTGAACTAGTTATATAGAAACTGGCTGCCGAGCTTGCGGGGAACATAGCGACCCACCGGGTCGCCGGCCATTTCCATACTATTGGTTCTGTTGGACCACTCGGCGACGACGTTGCCGCGGACAATCGTCATCACCGGCCAACCGGTGAACTCCCATCCTTCATAGATGGACCATCCAGAAGAGGTGTAGAGCATGTCCGGCTTCACCGTGGCCTTCTTGTTCAGGTCCACGATCACCATGTCGCCATCGGAGCCTACCCGAATAACGCCTTTCTTGGGAAACAGGCCGAACACTTTGGCGTTGCTCTCGCAGCAAGCCTCCACCATTCGCTCCAAAGATATGCGTCCCTGGTTCACGCCCAGGCTCAGCATCACCTGCATGTAGGCTTCGACGCGAGATGAGAAGCCGCTCACGCTTTTCCAGACGTCGCCTTTGACTTCCATATCGCTGCGCGGGACGCCGTGATTGACATGATCCGTGCCGACACAGTGGATTCTTCCTTCTCTTAG
>Ga0126373_10001781_pt1 | contig 15480 bp, 16 predicted proteins | sample PanSoiMetPlot_11_FD_92545 | JGI IMG/M metagenome (GOLD analysis project Ga0126373, IMG submission 92545) | Tropical forest soil microbial communities from Panama - MetaG Plot_11 | ecosystem: Environmental > Terrestrial > Soil > Tropical forest > Bulk soil | place: Panama | collected 2016-02-17 | reverse complement strand
GACGACCGGAACGGGCGTCGTTATCCTGGGAAGAGGGCCGAAAGCGCGCCCGTCAGCTCGAGTCACACGCGGCTAACGGGGGGGCGCCATGACTCAGCTCGTGCGGCCAGTCCACACGCCCAGCCGGACTGTCGGGGTCGGCGATACCTCTGGGTCGGCACCTGCGTCGGTCGAATTGCGGGAATTGTCCAGCGCAGCAGCGCGCCGGGCTGTGGATTCGGCGTCGTCGGCGCTCGGTCTCAACGAGTCAGTTCCAGCGTGGACAGTTGTCTCGGCCGCGCTATGCCCGGTCTTCCTGGTCGGCGGTTGGCTCGTAGCCGGCGCGTTTCAGCAGACCCCTTACAGCCCAGTGCGGCAGACCATGAGCGTCCTGGCCGGACAGCCTGGCACCTACCCATGGATCATGACCGTGGCGCTGGTCTTGGTGGGGGCCACCCAATTCGTGACCGCTGCGGGGCTGCGGCAAGTCAGCACGCCTGCTCGACTCCTGCTCGTGGTGACTGGCCTATGCACGTTCGGCGTCGCAAGCTCGCCCGTCACGGCGGCTGGCCCGACCCACACTCATCTCGCCTTCGCCGCGAGCTGCGTCTTCACGACTGCGATCTGGCCGATCTTCGTCGCGCAGCGGCCACCGGCACTCTCATGGGTCGTCAGCAGCTACGGTTGCGCGGCCGTGACCCTGCTCTTCGCCGTCTTGTCTGGCTGGGTGATTTACGCCAGCTTTAGGGGCGGGGATCTAGGTCTAGCCGAGCGGATCACTTCTACCGCTCTGGGGCTATTTCCGCTTATCGTCGCCCTCAGCTTGCGGCGGACGGCGACCAGCGAGCCCTGAGCAGGCCAATTGAGCCCGCAGCGCAGGCCTAGGGAGCTTCAGAATGCAAGGTCGGCCAGCTCCTGAGTCGCGTACCACTGCAGCTCGTGCCCGTCGGCGCCGTCGACGATGAACTGGGCGTCCTCGTCACCGGCGTCAGCATCAGGCAGGGCCGCGATGGCATCCGCGAGGTCGGGGGCGGCGGCAGCGTCATCGACCAGGCCCGACGCGACGGCGCTGATCGGCAGCGGCCCTGTCACTTCCAGTAGGCCCGGCTCGTCGAACCCGGAATCAGCAATAATGTCGTGATCCGCCACGTCTACGGCCAGCACGACCCGTCGCCGCGGCGCTTTGGGATCGGCAGCCAGCAGCCGCAGCGACTCCCTGGCCGCGTGCATCATGGCGACGTATTCGAGTTCTTCTATGTCGCCGCTGGAGTACCACTCCCGGAGCGCGGGCGTGACGGCGTAGCCGCGGACCGGCGATGCATGGATCTCGCCGGCGCGCAGCATTCCGGCCACGGCCGGCAAGGTAGCGGGCACGTACACGCGCACGACAGGCCCCGAAGCGCTTCGGAATAGACCTCTGAGTGTGCCAGGTCCGCCGCGCTGGCCTCAGCTAATCGCCGGACCTGCCTGGCTCGGCCCTGACGGCGCGAGGGCAGCAACGACCGTTGCGATGGCCGTTTCCAGCGATTCGTGCTCCCATACCCGCACGACGCTCCAGCCCGCCGCGATGAGCGCGGCGTCGGCAGCCCTGTCCCGCTCCACGTTCCGGGCGAGTTTCGGCTCCCAGTACCACGTGTTCGCGGCTGGCTGCGAGCCGTGCTGGGGACAACAGTGCCAGAAGCAGCCGTCGACGAAGACCGCGACCCGGCGCGCTGTGAACGCAATGTCGGGCCGCACCCGAGCGCCGACGAGATCGAGCCGGTAGTCCTTCCGGTACCGGTATCCCTGCTTGTGCAGGGCGCGCCGCAGGGCCAGCTCGGGTTTGGTGTCTTTGCGCCGGTTGGCCCGCATATTGGCCGAGCGGCCTGGACTCGCCGGGTGCGGGTAGTCACCCACAGCCGCTCAGCGGAGCACCTAGCAGGTCTGCGACCTGCCGCGCGGTGTCCGCCGCCGCGCTATGCAGCACGCCCGTAAGGCCCACCTGCTCAGCTGCGCTGATGTTGGCCTGAATGTCGTCGATGAAGACGCACTCCTCTGGCGCCAATCCGAGCAATTGCGCGGCGTGCAGGAAAATGCGCAGCTCGGGCTTTCGCATCCCTACTTCGGCCGAGATCACCACGGCGTCGAACATGTCAGGGAATAGCTCCGTTGGATACCCGCCGCCCCACGAGTTAGACAGCAGCGCCGTTGGCACGCCGCTGGCCTTCAGCTTCCGGAACAGCGTCAGCATGTCCTCGTCCAGCGTCTGTCCTGCGAACATGCGGGCGAGCAGACCAGGGCCGACGACCGGGCTGCCGTCCTCGAGCACAAGCTCGGACGCCAGCGCGAGCTCGAACTCGTCATTCGTCCATTCGCCGCGTTCGAGCGCGTGAATCGGGTTGCGATCGACACCGTCGGAGTAGGCCTCCTTGACCCACTGACGCATCACCGCGCGGTAGCTCTCCCGGTCGATGCCGTCCGCGGCGATCCACGCGTTGACGCTGTCGGCGATGGGGCTGGTCATAACGCCGCCCCAGTCGGTGATCACGCCCCGCAGTTCTGCCACAGGTTGATCGTAAGCGAGACCAGGCGTCGTCTCGCCCGGTCTGGTGACGGACCTGCGCGGGCTGCTGACACAATCGCGCCATGGATCGCGTCGCAGTTGTCACCGGAGCAAGCAGCGGTATCGGAGCCGCCTCGGCGATCGGGCTCGCGAAGGTCGGCTATCACGTCGCACTCACCGCTCGCCGCGCGGATCGGCTTGAACAGGTCGCCGCGGAGATCAGCGACAACGGCGGCAGCGCTGCGGTCTACGTCTTGGACGTGACCAACCGCACAAGTGTCGACGCATTCGCGGCTTCGCTTGACCGCTGCGACGTCCTGCTCGCTAATGCAGGCGGCGCGGTCGGCGCCGACACCATCGCGGACAGCTCAGCCGCCGACTGGCAGGCCATGTACAACGTGAACGTGCTAGGCACGCTGAACGTGACGCAAGCCTTGCTGCCCATGCTGACCGCCAGCGGCGCGGGCACTGTCGTGCTGATGGGCTCGACCGCTGGCCTCATCAGCTACGAGGGCGGAGGCGGGTACGTGGTTGCCAAGCACGGAACGCACGCATTCGCCGAGACCCTTCGCCTTGAGCTATTCGACCAGCCTGTCCGCGTCATCGAGATCGCGCCCGGCATGGTGAAGACTGCCGAATTCGCAGTCAACCGGTACCGCGGCGACGCCGAGAAGGCCGCGGGCGTCTACGCCGGCGTCGCCGAGCCGCTCACTGCCGAGGACGTCGCGGACGCGGTGGTCTGGTCCGTGACGCGTCCCGCCCACTTCAACGTCGACCTCATGGTGCTTCGGCCGCGGGCGCAGGCGGCTCAGCACAAGGTTCACAGAGTGTTCTAAGATCGCGAGGCTGCCAGCAGCCGCAGCCGCACGCGGGCCGACCTGGTCGTTAATAGACTGCGGCGATGCACACTGGGACGACGGCGGACGAAGCAGCAGCCCGGTCCCGGTTGATCACGGTCGATTCTTACTCTGTGTACCTGGACCTGACCCACGGCGGTGAGACCGCCTGGTCACGGACCGAGATAAGGTTTCGGTCCCGCGAGGACGGCGCGACAACGTTTGCGGACCTGGATGCCGTCGCGGTGCGCGAGTTGGTGCTGAACGGCCAGCATCTCGACCCGGAAACGGTGAGGCATGGCCGCGTCCCGCTGTCCGACCTGGCGGCCGAGAACACTCTGATGGTCGACGCGACGGTGTCGTTGTCGAACAGCGGCGGCGGCCTCACCCAGTACACCGACGGCGCCGACGGACACCGCTACGTGCTCGCCAACTGCTTCCCAACAGCGGCGCCAACCGTCTTCTGCTGTTTTGATCAGCCCGATCTGCGGGCCCCGATCACGCTGATCGTCACGCTGCCGGCGGACTGGAACTGCATCTCCAACGGAGCGGTCCTGCACAGTCCGGCCGACGGCGGCGCCGGAGTGTGGCGGTTCGCGACTGTCGTCTCGATGAAGCCGTACGAGTTCACGCTCTGCGCCGGGCCCTATGTCACCGCACCAGCCACCGTCGGTGCCGACGCGGGCGCGACCGAGCTCAGCGTGCACTGTCGTCCGACGCTGGCGGGATCACCGGGTCTGGCCCGGATCGCGGGTCTCGTCGCCGCGGCCCTGCATCACTACGAGCAGCTGCTCGGCGTGGCATGCCCGTACCACAAGCTCGACATCGTGTTCGTGCCCGAGCTCACGGTGACAGCGATGCAGCTGCCTGCCGTCATGTACGTGAGCGAATCGCTGCTGCAGCGGGCGGCGGATCCCGGCGATCAATTCGTCGACATGATCCTGGCGCACGAGGCCGCGCACCTGTGGTTCGGCTGCCTCGTAGAGGGCCGCTGGTGGGATGACTTGTGGCTGGCCGAGGCGCTGGCCACGTATTTGAGCATCGGCGCTCTCAGCGCAGCCCAGGGTCGGGACACGGCGTGGGCCGAATTCGGCATGAGCAGCAAGGCGTCCGCGTACCTGGCCGACGGCCTGCCAAACGCCCAGCCCGTCTCGTCGCCCGTCGACTCCGCGGCCGACGCGCTCACCAGGTCATCCGCCATCACGTACGCCAAGGGCGCCAGCGCGCTCCGCCAGCTCGCCGCGCTGATCGGTCCCGATGCCATGCACAGCGGGCTGCGCGACTACCTGACGACCTACGGGTGGCTGACCTCGTCGCTCCCCGACCTGATCGACTGCTGGACGGGCGCGAGCGGGCGCGACCTGACCGGCTGGGCGACCCAGTGGCTGCAGCAGCCCGGACTGAACACGCTGCGGCCCGAGATTACGGTTGGGCCGGACGGAGTGATTGCGTCGTTCGCGGTCGTCCAGGATGCCCCGCTGCCCGGCAGGGGGGAACCGCTCCGCACCCACGCTCTGACCATCGGCAGTTACGAACTAGACGAGTCTCGGCTTATGTGCCGGCGACGGATCAGCGTGACCCTCGACAACCAGTGGACGCACATACCCGAGCTGTCGGGCACGCCGATGCCAGCGGCGATCATCCTGAACGACACCGATCTGACGTTCGCCAGGATCACGTTCGATCCCGGTTCGTGGCGCACTCTGGTTGCGGTGGCGATGAACCTCGGCGACCCGCTGGCAGAGTCAGTCTGCTGGAACGCGGCCTTCGCGATGGTCCAGGCGGCCGAGCTTGAAGGCGCGGAGTTCGCCGCGATCGTGGCGCGCAGGATGACGACTGGGCACCCTGTCCTCGGGCTCGACGAGCTGCTGAACCAGGCCGGGGTGGCGGCCGACTTTTTCACAGATGCGGCCGGGCGCGACGCGGCGCGACGGCAGGTTGCAGCCGCCGCGCTCACCGCTGCCGAGCTGTCTCAGCCGGGCAGCTGGGATCAGCGCATCCTGGCGCGAGGCTTCGCCACGTCCGCAGACAGCCCGGCGCAGCGCGACTTGCTCCGGTTGTGGCTCGAGGGCCGCTCGTTGCCGACGGGGGTCGTCGTCGACCTCGACTTGCGCGGCAAGATCCTGCTTACGCTGGCCGCCCATGGCGAGGCGACCGATGCGGACCTGGCCGCGTACGCCGCCGACGACCCAGTTTCCGGCGACGTCGTGAGCGCGACCTGCCGCGCGCGGCATCCGAGCATGGCGGCCAAGCAGGCGGCATGGGCAGCGGCACTGTCCGCCGAGCACCCGCCGCGTCTGGCGCGCGCCTACGCCGAGGGCATCTGGGTGCCGGGCCAGGAAGATCTTCTCGAAGGATTCCGCGATAGGTACTTCACCGAGGCGCTCCCTGCGCTGCGCCGGCTCGACCGACGTGAGAACCGGACGCTACAGAGGCTGGCCAGGGCGCTCTACCCGGCAACGCTGGCCGACCAGGCCACGCTGGCCGCGACCGACGCTGAACTCGCCCGACTGCCCGCGACGGACACGCTAGCGACGGTCCTCCTGGAACAGCGCACCCTCATCAGCCGCGCCGTAACTGCCCGCGCCGCAGCCGGAGCCTGAGGCTGCCAAGTTCGGCAGCATCGGTGTGGGATTGCTGGTGCTCTGGCCCCAGGAATCCCGCATTCATGGCGATCGCGGCGGCAACCAAAAGGCACGGCACAGCGATTTGTCCCGCTAGTCCGTCTGTGTCACCTTGCTGAGACCGCGGGGCTGATCCGGGTTGATACCAAGCCGCCGCGCCAGGGCCTCGGTGACGAGCTGACCGGGCACGATCAGGCCGATGGGCGCGAGCCACTCGGGCAGCCGCGCCCCCGGCAGCGCCAGCGTGCAGGCCTGCGCCAGCGCAGCGCCGCCGCCGATCCCGAACGCGCTCGCGCCGGCCCCGGTTACCCGCCGTGCGAGGTCGATGGTGCCGGCCAGCGTCGGGCCCGAGTCCGCGGCGACGACAATGGCCGGCGTCTGCGCGTCCACCACCGCGATGGGTCCGTGCAGCAGATCGGCGTACGACAAACCCATCGCGTGCAGGTAACAGGCTTCCTTGAGCTTGATCGCCAGCTCTAGAGCGGCCGCGTAGGCCATGCCCCGCCCGGACACGACGACGCCGTGCACTTTCGCCAATTGCGCCACGATCGGCTCGAGGTCGAGCGGCGTCGCGAGCAGCGCCGAGATCGCATCCGGCACCACCATCAGCTCGGCCGGATCCAGCGGCGCGCCGAGGCTGAGCGCCAGCACCGCCAGGGCGGCGAGCTGCGTCGTGAACGTCTTCGTCGCCGGAACTGCTCGCTCGACGCCGGCCTCCGTCACGAATGCAACCTCGGCGACCTGAGCCAGCGGCGACGATGCGCCACCGTTGGTGATCGCGAGCGTCCGCGCGCCACACGCCTTGGCCCACTCCAGGGTCTCGACGATCTCGGCGGTGCGGCCCGACTGCGAGAGGGCGACGGCGAGCACGCCGTCCAGGTCAACCCGTGCCCGGTACGTGGTCGCGATGGACGGCGCCGCCAGCGACGCTAGGCGGCCAGCGTGCGCCTGGATCAGGTAGCTGCCGTAGACCGCCGCGTTGTCTGAGGTCCCGCGAGCGATGAACAGCACCGCCTTGGTATCCGCAGCCAAGTTGGTCACCTCGCCACGACGCGGCAGCAGCGCATCGATGGTGGCCCTGAGTGCCTCCGGCTGCTGCGCAATCTCCTGGCGCATCAGCGACGGGCCAGCCCCGTTCCCGGCTTGCATGTCGTCCTGGTTTCCTTCCGGTCACGCCCGCAGCAACGCCAGGGTGGCGTCGGCGCCATCTGTATACACCAAACGGCCGTCTAGCCACGTCGCTCGGGTGCGCAGGTCGGGGCTCAGCCAGACCAGGTCGGCTGTCGCACCGGGAGCAAGGCGGCCCAGGTTGGGCTTGCCGATGAGGTTCGCGGGAATGCGCGTGGCGGCGGCGACCGCGGCGGCCAGGGAGACGCCGCACCGGACCGCGTTCGCGACCGCGAGGTCCATCCGCAGCGCCGACCCGGCCAGCGTCCCGTCGCTACGAACCGGCGGCGAGCCGAGGGCCGGCGGCAGCGTGATCGGCTCGCCGCCGAGGAAGTACTCCCCCGGCGGCATGCCGGCCGGGGCCGCCGCGTCTGTAACCAGCGCGATCCGGCCGGGTGCCGCGCGGAACGCGAGGCCGCAGACGGGGGCGGCCACGTGATACAGGTCGACGATCAGCCCGCTGGTAAGCCGTGCATCGACGAGTGCCTGGCCGACGACGCCGGGTTCCCGGTGACCGAGCGGTCGTTGCGCATTGAACAGGTGAGTCACCATCCGCGCTCCGGCGCTGGCCGCAGCTCCGACCTGCTCCGCCGTTGCGTCGCTGTGCCCGACGCTGACCAGCACACCCGCCGCGGCCAGCTGCTCGATGGCGGCCAGCGCACCCAGGCGCTCAGGCGCGATCGTGAGCAGCCTCAGTAGTCCGCCACCAGCTTCGATCAGCGCGGCGACCGCAGCGGGCGTGGGGTCGGTGATCCAGGCGGGGTTGTGCGCGCCACGACGATCCGGCGAGATGAACGGCCCCTCCACATGCAGCCCGAGCACGCGAGCCCCGGTGTCGGGCAAGGCACCGACGAATCCGGCCGCGGTCGACAGCTCGGCGATCAGGCTGTCAATCGGCGCAGTGATCAGCGTCGGCACGAAGGCCGTGGTGCCGGTCGCCGGCAGCCTGCACGCCACGTCAGCCCAGCTAGCGGCGTCGGCGGTCTGGAACTCGGCGCCAAAGTAGCCGTTCACCTGAACGTCGACGAAGCCTGGCACTAGGTAACCGTCGGGCAGCACGACGTCGGGGCGCGCGCCGGTGGCCGCACGGACATCAGTCGACGGCGATCCGGGCACGACCCGGGTGATGAGACCGTCGGTTAGTTCGACAAGCCCTTCAGTGGGAACGGGGTCAGTCTCATCCGCAGCCGTAATCAGCTGCGCGGCCGCGATGAGCACTCCGGCGCCCTCAGCTGCCGACGCGGTTGAGCGCCCCGCCTCGGCTCGATTCGGCGCGAGCTGCGGCGGCGATGAATTCCTGCATCTCCGCGGCCACGAGGTCTGGCCGCTCCATCATGGCGACGTGCCCGATGCGAGGCAGCACCACGGCGCGGCCATAACGGAACGATCGTGCCGCGCGTGCCGCCGTGGTCGGGTTGACCAGCCGGTCGTGGCTGCCGTGGATGACAAGCGTCGGCGCTGCTACCCGGGCCGCATCGCGCCACAGCGAACCCGGTCCAGGCCGGGTGTACTCGCTGACGAGGGCCCGGCCCGACCGCAACAGCGCCTCGCCGGCGTAGTCAAGGCCGTCGCGCCGGATTACTTCGGCCACGGCTTCAACGCGCCGATCGCGATGCATGAGGCTTGGATCGGCGAACAGATCATTGATGGTCATCTCGGTACGCCGCTCCGGCGGGATCGCCTGGAGACGCTTGATCAACCGCGTGCCAATCCCCGGCGTACTGGCCAGCGCCAGCCGCAACGGCAGCAGCCTCGGCCGCAGGTCGGGCAGGGCGGGCGAGATCAGCGTGAGCGTGCGGACCAAGTCGGGCCGCCGAGCGGCGATCCGGGTGCTGATCGCTCCGCCAAGCGAGTTGCCGACCAGGTGCACCGGCCACGTTCCGAGCTTCTCGATTAGCGCGATGACGGCCGCGGCCCGCGCGTCGAGGGAGTAGCCGCGCTTGGCGGGCGGCGGGGAGAAGCCGAAGCCCGGCAGATCAATGGCCGCGCCGGCGAGTGCGGGGGCGCCGCGTTCTCCGTAACCGAGGAGGGCCATAAGATCGGTCCAGTTTGTCGCGGAACCGCCGAGGCCGTGGACGAAGACGCCCTGTTCGCTGATCCCCTCCGGGCTGGCCGGTGCAGTCCTGACAAATACCTCGCCAATATCCAGCCTGATGAGTTCCCCCGGCCACGGCGCGATCGGCCGGCCTGCCTTGGCGCTCAGGTCCCGCGCCGGCGCTGAGCCGTTAGGGTGGGCCGCCGATGAGCCATTTACCTGCACCGGTACTGAACCGTTGACCTGCGGAAATGATGAATCAGGCGGGTATTGGTCAGTCATGCCGTCTAAGCGTACCCGCCGGTACAGACACAATTTAGGTGACCACCTGCAGCAGTCCATGCACGAAGGTCAGGCACCGCCCGTCCAGGTCGACAAGCCACCGAGACGGGACGCCGGGGTCTGCTTGCCGGGCGGCCGGGTACCGCGCGAGCACATCGCCGACGACGCACGACCACGGATCGAGCCGGTCGAGCGCCGGGATCGGTGCTTCCGGCGCCCGGACGAGCCAGCCGTTCAGGACCGCGTCGCCGAAGCCGACCATGAGCTCCCAGCGCAGGTCAGGCCAAAGCACGAACGGCGGCCAGGCCAGGGCGCTGAGAGTGACGTCACCGACGGCCTCCTCGCGCTCGGTGACCGGTGGACCGAGGACGGCTTCGTACAGCGCAAGGCCTTGCGGCGCGCTGGGCGAGCGCAGCAGCGAGACCCATCGGTTGTGTGCAGCCAGGTACTCGGACCGCGTCGCGCCGACCTTCGCGAAGGCGCGGGCGACCAGTTCGGGCTGGAAGTCCGCCATCCGGCGGAGCAGCATCAGCTGGAACTCGCGCCTCGCGAAGCCCCTCACCGCAGCGTCGGCTACATCCCCTTCATGAGCCCGACTGTGTTGCCTGCTGGGTCGATGAAGAACGCGATAGTCGGCCCGTTCGGCACGTCCATCGGCGGCATGGCGGTCTGGCCGCCGAGCTTGCCGATCCTGTCGAGCGCCGCTTGCACGTCGTCGACCGACACGTAGAACGTCGCGTGCGCCGAGCCGTCGGGCGTCGGACCGACACCACCGGGAATGCCGCCCTCACCAGCCGTCACCATGCCGTAGTTCATGTCGTTGTCGGCGTCGATCTGCCAGTCAAAGGCCTGGGCGTAGAAGGTCTGCAGTGGTCCAGCGTCGGGTCCGGCTATCTCGAACCAAGCGACTGGGTTCGCCATGACTCCTCCTTGAGTTTCTTTGTGTGCACCGTTGCGTGCCAGCGACACGGCTGACGAAGCGATTTGGCTGGCCGGCGGACCGCGGTGCGCACGGCATCCGCACAGCTGTATCGGCGGCATCGGTTTCGTCCGCCTAGTTTTCGTCGGCCCCGGATGTAGCGGCAGCGGCTAGTACTGGCCGCGAGCCGCCTTGACTACCAGCATCTCAGCACTGGGCTCGGTCGCCCCACCGATCGGGCACATTCGCTGCTGCCGAATTGGTGCGGACTATCATCAGCCCGCGCGCTTGCGTGGCCGGGCGGTCGTCTCGTCGTCCTTGGCCGCCGCCTTGCCTCTGGCCGTCGTCTTGCTCCCGGCCGCCGCCTTGGGCTTGGCGGTGGCGGCCTTGCCGGCCTCTGACTTCGCGCTCGGGCCGGCTTGGCTGGACTTCGCCGCGCCCGACCTCGAACCCGCGGCCCGTCCGGCGGGTGATTTGGCCGGGCTCGCCTTCGTGCTCTCTCTCGGGGCCGATCGCCGACTGGCTGTCCCCCGCCCCCGGCCGGCGGGAGCTGGCTCGTCCTGGGCGGCATCGCGCTGGTCGGGCACCGCACCGAGCCGACCGCCCTTGGCCGCTGCGAGGCTCGCCCGCAGCGCGTCAGCCAGGCTCGACGTCCCGGCGGTATCCGCTTCCGGGGCTTCGAGCTGGAACACCTCGCGGCCCTCGGTCTTGGCGGCCACCAGCTCCAGCACGGCCTCTCGATAGCTGTCGTGGTACTCGTCCGGATCGAAGTCGACGGTCATGGAATCGATCAGCGACTCGGCCATCCGCAGCTCCTGCGGACGAACCTCGATGTCGTCGTCCAGGAAGCTGAAGTCCGGGGTACGAACCTCATCGGGCCACAGGAGCGTCTCCAGCACGATGACGCCATCACGAACGCGCAGGATCGCCAGCGATTCACGCTGGCGGAGCGCAACCTGCGCGATCGCGATCTTGCCGGATTCCTCGAGAGCATCGCGCAGCAGGCTGTACGCACGCGCGCCGGCGGTTTCGGGCTCGACGTAGTAGCTCTTGTTAAACAAGATGGGGTCAAGCTGGTCCGCTGGAGCGAACTGCACGACCTCGATGTTCTTGGTGGTCGGGAGCGGCAGATCGGCCATGTCCTCCTCGGTCAGCACCACGATCTCGCCGTCGGCAAGCTCATAGCCCTTGGCGATGTCCTCGTAAGGGACTTCCTGGTCATCGACCGTGCAGAACCGCCGGAATCTGATCCGCCCGCCGTCTTCGCGGTGAACCTGCCGGAAGGCGATGTCCTTCTGCTCCGTGGCCGTATAGAGCTTCACGGGGATCATGACGAGGCCGAAGGAGACTGCCCCCTTCCACATACTGCGCATGGCATCTCCTTACCCCGAGCTGGTCCGCGTACTAATTCTCACCTTGGTCAGGCGCGAATGTCAGCCAGGGTCCGGGTAGTGATACAAGCAGTGTTGTCCGCATTCTAAAATTCGGCAATATGTTCGAGTGCCGATTTTGCCGAGGAGGCGCCGAAATGAGCGACATGGGCCTTGACGAGCCGGACATTGAGGCACCCGACGCCGACGCAGCGGAGCAGCACACAGATCTGGTACCCGAGCCCGACGCCAATGGCGAGCCTGTTGAAGGGGAGAAATCGCCCTTTGAAGCGAACGAGGCCGATGCCGCCGAGCAAGCCCGGATAATCATCCCCGATGACGACGAATACCGCTAATCGGGCTGGGCACGTGGCTGGTCGTAAGATTGCCTACTGCACGGAGCAGCGTCCAAAACCGCCGACCACTAGCAAGCACATATTCCGGAGTGAGCATTGACCGTTTCGCCACAGGCCAAGTCCGGCAGTACGCGGCTGCCGCGCCCTGCGCGCAGGCTGCAGTTGCTGGGGGCTGCCCGTGACGTCTTCGTTGCCCGGGGCTATCACGCAGCCGCCATGGACGAGATTGCCGAGCGTGCAGGCGTCAGTAAGCCCGTGCTCTACCAGCACTTCCCTGGCAAGCTCGAGCTGTATCTCGCGCTCTTGGATGAAAGCGCAGAAGAGCTTGTCCGGAACATGAGCGAGGCCCTGTCCTCCACAACGGACAACCGGCAGCGAGTCCCCGCTACGTTCAAGGCGTTCTACGACTTCGTCGCCGGTCCCCATGAGGCTTTCCGCCTGGTCTTCGAGTCCGACCTCAGCAATGAGCCGGCCGTCCGCGGCCGTGTCGAGAAGGCAACCTACGACTGTGCCGATATGGTCAGCCAGTTCATCCGCGAAGATGCAGGTGTCAGCGATGCTGAGGCGCACCTGCTCGGCATGGCGCTGGTGGGGATGGCCCAGGTCAGCGCTCGGTACTGGCTGAGCACGAATCAGGAAATCCCCAAGGACGCCGCCGAGCAGCTCATGGCCAAGCTGGCCTGGCGCGGCATCAGCGGCTGGCCGCTGGCGGCCGACCACCCGGACGCCTGACCCAGGCTGGACGGCTGAGAGGAGATCTGTGGAAGTCAAGATCGGTATTCAGTCGGCCCCCCGCGAGCTGGTGTTCGAGACCGACGCTGCGGCCGATGAGGTTGAGGCGGCTCTGAAGGCCGCGGTGGAGGTCAATGCGGGCGTCTTCGTGCTCGCAAACTCCAAGGGCGGCCGGGTTCTCGTGCCCGCGGACAAGATCGCTTACCTGGAATTCGGCGCCAACGAGCAGCGCCGGGTGGGATTCAGTAGCCTCTGATCTTCGCCGAACCTGCGGCTGCGTCGGCTAGGAGGCGTCCAGGCCCAGCGCCGCCATTCGCGCGGCGTGGGCGTCCGTGAGCTGAGCGAACATCCGGCCTATGTCGCCGAGTTGGCTCGTGGCGTTGCCTGCCAGCAGCCTGGCCAGCGGTTCCCGGTCGGCTGCCACGCGCTGTGCCTGTCCAAGCGCCTCACCCACGAGTCGGCGGGCCCACAATGCCAGCCGTCCGGCCACCCGCGGATCAAGCTCGGTAGCCTCGCGCACCCGGGCGGTCACGAACTCTGAGTGCCCTGCGTCAGCGAGAACTGTCAGCACAAGGTCCCTGGTAGCCGGATCCAGCACCTGAGCCACCATCCGGTAGAAGTCCTCGGCGATGCCGTCGCCGACGTAAGCCTTCACCAGTCCCTCTAGCCAGTCGGCTGGAGCGGTTCTGGCGTGGAACGCATCGACAGCGGAGACGAAAGGCTGCATGACGGCCTGTGGGTCACCGTCCATCTCTTCGATCCGCCGCCGCAGCAGCTGGAAGTGCCCGAACTCGGCGACGGCCATCTCGGCAAGCGCAGTCTTGTCGGAGAGAGAGATCGCCAGCGCAGCATCGTCGGACAGCCGGAAGAAGGCCGTCAGCTCGGCATAAGCGAGCAAGCCAAGTAGATCGAGCACACCGTCCTGCGGAAGCGCGTCGGCGGCTGGGCCGACCGCACCACTTCCTGCGTTGGTCACGACCGAAGGGTAGAACACGAGCATGCGCACACGCCACGCCACTTGCGGTCGCGGGGACAGCACGCCTGGCTTGATACACTCGGCCGCGATCTAAATGAGGAATTTGGTCTCCCCCGACCGCGTTATACAAACTGTAGGCGTGACGGTCTTCCTGCAGCTTGACGCCGGGACGAGCGCCGCGCTGATTCTCCGCCGCGAAAGCGTGGTTAGTGCTGCGCATTGACGGCGCCTGTCCCGATGACAGCGCCTGTCCCGCCGGAGGAGCCAATTGCCACCCCGTGGCAATCTGTGCCCAGGCGCTTTTAGCGCCGGGCTGCCATGGGCCCTGATAGAGGCGGAAGCCCTGACAACATCGATAGCGAGCATGGACGACAGCTCAGAGATCAACCTGGTCGGCGCTCCGGCGCCCCCGAGCAGCAAGACGTTCCGCGACTTCGGTATCGCCGAACCCATCTGCGCAGCCCTCGAAGCTGGGGGCATCACCACGGCTTTCCCCATCCAGGCGCTGACACTCCCGGTCGCGCTGGATGGCCATGACCTCATCGGCCAGGCCCGGACCGGGACCGGCAAGACGCTGGCCTTCGGGATCCCGATACTCGAGCGCCTGGATACGACGCGCCGCGAAAAAGCATCGCCCCGTTCCCTGATCGTTGTGCCGACGCGTGAGCTCGCGATCCAGGTCGCCGACGACCTCAGGCTTGCAGGCGGCCGGGTTGGCGCCAGCGTCGTGACGGTGTACGGCGGGCGCGCCTACGAGCCGCAGATCGACGCGCTTGCGACCGTCGACATCGTCGTTGGGACGCCCGGCCGGCTGCTCGACCTGGCCCGGCAGGGTCACCTGAAGCTCGGCAAGGTCGCGACGCTCGTACTCGACGAAGCCGACAAGATGCTTGACCTCGGCTTCCTGCCTGACGTGGAGCGGATCCTTCAGCTGACTCCGGCGAGCCGGCAGACAATGCTGTTCTCGGCCACGATGCCCGGGGAGATCGTGACGCTCGCGCGGCGGCATCTCAGCCGCCCGATGCACATCCGAGCCGAACAGCACGACGAGCCGCAGCACGTGCCGTCGACCGAGCAGCACGTGTTCCGCGCACACCAGCTCGACAAGGTCGAGGTGCTGGCCCGGATCCTGCAAGCCGAAGGTCGCGGGCTGACGATCGTGTTCTGCCGGACCAAGCGATCCTGCGACCAAGTCGCGACCACGCTGACGACCAAGGGATTCGCGGCCGCTGCCGTGCACGGTGACCTCGGCCAGGGCCAGCGCGAGCGGGCCATGCGAGCGTTCCGGTCCGGCAAGGTCGACGTGCTCGTCGCCACCGACGTCGCGGCTCGCGGGCTGGATGTTGACGACGTGACGCACGTAGTCAACTACGAGTGCCCCGAGGATGAGAAGGCTTACCTGCACCGCATCGGCCGCACTGGCCGGGCCGGCCGCGATGGCGTGGCCGTGACGTTCGTCGACTGGTCTGACCTAAGCCGCTGGAAGATGATCAACGACGTCCTGAACCTTGATTTCGCTGATCCACTCGAGACGTACTCGACATCCGCGCACCTGTACGCCGCGCTGAACATTTCCGCGGACGCTAAGGGCGTACTGCCCAGAGATCTGCGGGGACGAGCCGGGCTTGAGGCCGAGTTGCTGGAGGACATCGGCGAGACGGG
>Ga0126373_10001780_pt1 | contig 15481 bp, 14 predicted proteins | sample PanSoiMetPlot_11_FD_92545 | JGI IMG/M metagenome (GOLD analysis project Ga0126373, IMG submission 92545) | Tropical forest soil microbial communities from Panama - MetaG Plot_11 | ecosystem: Environmental > Terrestrial > Soil > Tropical forest > Bulk soil | place: Panama | collected 2016-02-17 | reverse complement strand
TCGAGCCTGACGCCGACGGGCGCCAAAACTGACTCGTCACTCATCCCCGCACCACCCCATGCCAGTCATTTGCACAGACCGTACGGCACAATGCCCTGCTTCGGCTATGGCTGCCTGCCGCGCCAGGAAGCGTTCACGAGCTCTGGCCGGGAGATTCCGGGCGTGGATCGTCCGCAAATCGCCCTAGGGTGCGACGTACAGAGCTGTTAAGAACACGGCTGCTAAGAAACACAGCTGCTACGAAAGGCTGCTGGAGTGAGCGAGTACACGATCAGACCACTCTGCACCGACACCTGGGCCGATTTCGCGGCGCTAGCGGACCGGCATAACGGCTGCTGGAACGGCGTCCACGGTTCGTGCTGGGCGGAAGGCGGCGGTTGCTGGTGCATGCGCTTCCAGCGGTCCTGTACTGAGAAACTGCCTGGCGAGGGCAACCGTGGCCGCAAGGAACGGCTGGTCAACGAGGGGCGGGCACACGCCGCGCTGGTTTACGACGGTGACCCCGTGGTGGCCTGGTGTCAATATGGCCCGCCCGAGGAGCTGCCGAACATTTACCACCGCAAGGAGTACAAGGCTGGCCTTCGCGAGCTGCCCAATTATCGCCTTACATGCCTGTTCGTGGACAAGAACTATCGCGGGCAGGGAGTGGCACGGGCAGCACTAGGGGGAGCGCTCGAGCTGATCGCGCAGGCGGGTGGGGGAGTCGTGGAGGCGTACCCGCAGGACAGCGATGGGCAGAAGATCTCACCAACATTGCTGTACAGCGGCACTCGGAGCCTCTTCGAGCATGCCGGATTCAGCTACGAGCGGCCCAAGGGCAGGTACCACTGCGTGATGAGCAAGACGGTCGGCTGCAGCTAGCTGCGCCCACTATGCGATGACGTGACCGAGCAGAATGCCCAGCTGCCGCATGACATCCAGGTCGTGCCGCGGTGGCTGGTAAGGCTGGGGGTAATGGGTCGACAAGACGCCGCGCACGACGCCAGAGCTGTCAATGAGCGGGGTCGACTGAACCGCCCGGAATCCTGAGGCGGCTGCAATATCCCGGTGCGGGGCGAAGCCGGGCTCGATAGTCACATCGGGTATCACGATCTGGGCCAGCTGCGTAGCTGCCCGGCCGCACGCTGACGCATCCTCGTCAACGACGGCGAAGTACTCGAGGAACTCGGCGCTGAACCCAGCCTGAGCGGCTATTCGCAGAGCTCCAGTCGCTGGGTCGGCTAGCTGAATGTTGCCGCGATCAGCCCGCAGCAACGACATTGCCGTTTCCAGAGCCTGCTCAAGCATGGGGGTCAGGTTGGAGTTCGGCCTCTGGCCGTTGCCGATGCTCCGAGACAACGCATCCAGTCGGCTGCTGAGTCTGGCTTCTATGTCGCCTAGCTGCCCAGCCACATCGAGGGAGAGACGAGATTCCAGGTCGTCCAGCCGCTGCCAGTAGCTCGCGTTGCGTTCCGCCATGGGGTAAAGGCTACGAGTTACCGATTAGTGACTCGTACGCCTAAATGCCCGCGCTACGGCCACAATCGCCGTGCGCTGGTCGTCGGTGAGGCCGGGCGTGCCAAACAGGTATGCCTCCATCGTGTCGTCCACGTGGTCGGCTTCCGGCTCCAGGAGGCTCATGCGCTGCTCGACCAGGTTGGCTACATGCTCCTGGCCAATGTTGCGAAGCTGCGCGGGGGTGACGGCGATCGCGTAGCAGATGCGAGCGAGAGTGTCGGCCGTGGCGTACGGCGTCCGTCCCGCTTCAATCTGCCGCCACCAGACCTCGGACAAGCCGCCGGCCGCACTCGCCGCGGCTCGCTGAGACATGCCCGCGCGGTCTGTCCGAGTTATCCGTATTAGCTGGCGAAGCGCGGGAGTGATAGTTACGCGCTGCATCGGCACGGACAAAAAGGGTACCATCGCTTTCCATCGTAACTCAGCATCGCTTTACATCGGTTACCATCGCTGCAGTCACCGCAGTCGAGCTCAGCGACCGGAGTGACGTCCTGGCACCGGAGGGGGGTGCCCGGAAGGAACGGCCCGACTCCCATCACGGGGGCCGGGCCTTTCCGTGCCAGCAGCATGTTCAGCTGCGGCCGATGAGCCTGCGCAGCCATCCGCCGCTGACCGCGGGGTCTTCGGCATGGCCTGCGCAACGCCGCGAGGCCGGGACGTCGGCGAGCACCTGGGTAACGTGCTGGCCGCAGCCAGCCCAGGTGGTCTTGCCGCATTTCTTGCAGCTGATTGCTCGGCACATCGTGTTCTCCTTTGGTTGGGGTGATGCGGGACAATTGGCGGTCAGGTGAGTGCAGGTACGGCCTGCCACGCGATGTAGCCGGCCACCAGAAGTAGGAGGCTGGTGAACGCTGCCTGGAGCTTGGCGATGTCGGTGCGCGTTGCTAGCCGGACTCCGGCCCAGCCGCCGGCCACGGCCATGGCAGTCAGCAGGGCGACCAGGCTCCAACTCGGATGCGCCCCGGTACCGGCGCGAACTACCAGCGCCGAGGCGGAGGTGATGGTGATGACCACCAGGGAGGTACCGGCCGCATAGGTCATCGGCAGCCCCAGCGCCAAGACCAGCGCAGGTACAACCAGAAATCCGCCGCCGACGCCGAAAAACCCGGTGAGCAGGCCCACGATGGTCGCGGTGATGAGCAGTTTGAGGGCGCGCGGGCAGTCGCAGCCGAACCTGGGTGTGAACCGAATGATCGGGGCATCAGCGAGTTCCTGCAGTGGGGTGCCTGGGCCCCCACGCCGGGTTCGAAGTTGACGCGAGATCATCACGATGGCCGCCACGAGTAGGAGGGCCGCAAAGGCAGCCAGCAGTACCGGTTGGGGGACAAGGCCCGATGCCTTCGCCCCCGCTGCCGCGCCGCCAATGGCTAGCGCTCCGAACGCTAGGCCCCTGGTGACCAGCACATGGCCGGATCGGTAGGCAGTGATGGCTCCGACGAGCGATGTGATGCCAACGACGACGAGCGAGCCAGTGGTCGCTTGCACAGCCGTTTGGCCGAGGCCATAGACGAGCGCCGGGACGGTGAGCACTGATCCGCCGCCGCCTAGTGCGCCCAGGCTCAGGCCGATGAGCGATCCAGCGACGAGGATGATCGCGAGGGTCACGCGGCGTCCCGCACTTCGAGAGGCAAACCCGCTTTCTTCGCATTGTCGAAGTCGTCGTCGATGGCGACGACGTGATGGCCAGCAGCTGCCAGCAAGGACGCGGCGATTGAGGCGCGGTAGCCGCCGGCACAGTGCACCCAGACCTCCCTGGCGGGGATGTCGGCCAGGCCCCTGAGAAGGCCGTGGAGCGGAATGTTCACTGCGCCCTCGATCCGGGACGCACTGAACTCCGTGCTGCGGCGAACGTCGAGAACCGTTACAGACCTGTGGTGCCACACTGTGGCCAGGTCGGCAAAGGTCGCAGTAGCAAATGAGCGCAGCCCCACGCCCGTACCGGAGACCCAGTCTCTTGGCTCGCCGGTAGCGGCCGCGGCGGGCCGGTCAATGCCGATGCGGACCAGCTCGCGCTGTGCGGTGGCGACATCTTCCGCGGTCTCGCCCAGCAGCGTCAGCGGTGTTCCCCACTCCACGAGCCAGCCCAGGTATGTGGCGAAACTGCCGTCGAGCCCGAAGTTCAGCGAGCCTGGCACATGTCCGGCTGCGAATATTGTCCGGTTGCGCAGATCCACCACCCACTCGCCGGACTCGATGCGGCGGCGGATTGCATCCGGGTCAGCCTTGCCGGGCGGCGACAGGTCGGGCACAGACGGACCAGCCATATTGGCCGGGGCCATATGCATGTAGTACGCGGGGTAAGCATCGAGGCCTGCGAGCAACTCGCGCACGTAGGTTGCCTCGTCTTGAGTCAGCACGGGGTTGGAGGCCTTCTCTTGTCCGATCGTCGAGCTTGCGGCTGCTGATTGCGTCGCAGAGCAGAACGACCCGAATCCATGAGTGGGAAAAACCTGTACGTCATCGGGCAGCATTGTCGCCAGCTTCCTGGCCGAGGCGTGCTGGGCGCGCACGAGGTCGTCTGTGTGCTGGGGCCCAAGCAGGTCTGGCCGGCCGCTCGCTCCGTAGAGCAGCGAGCCGCCGGAGAACACGGCTACTGGCCCGGCGACGCTGACGTCGGTAAGCACGTAGGACAAGTGCGAGAACGTATGGCCTGGCGTAGCAACAGCAGTTACGAGCATCCGCGGGCCGATTGGGAGAACGTCGCCGTCGTGCACCGGGGTCCGGGCAAAAGACACCTGGTCCTCGCCGTTGATCAGATACGCCGCGCCCGTGTGCTGAGCCAGCGCCAACCCGCCGGTGACATAGTCGTTATGAATGTGCGACTCGAAGACGTGGGTAAGTCGGACGCCCTGATCGCCGAGCACTGTCAGGACGCGGTCGATGTCCCGCTGCGGATCGACTACGAAGGCGACTTGGCCGTCGTGGACGAGGTAGCTCCGATCCCCGAGACTAGGCGTCTCGAGCGGGATGACTGTGACGGCGTCGATTTCATGCATTTGCGTGTCTCCAGGAGGGTCAGTTCACGGCGCACTCTCTGGCGCGAGAAGCGGAGCCGGTCTCAAATACCCATGGGGGTATACATCTCTTCCAACGAGAGAACCCCTGGGGGTATTCCACTTCGATTTAGCTCGGGCTGGACTCCGCGTTCACCTCCGGTGCCCGCTGTCACCATCAGATGAGAGAGGCCCAGCTCGGGGCACCCACGCTCCCGCCCCTATTCGGCGTGCTGCATCTGCGCGCCTTGTCGGGAACAGATACCCCAGTGGGTATGTTGGAGCTTCATAGGTAAAGTTCGGCAGCCGGTTTGCTACCCGGTCGCCCGCCTTCGGGGAGTCGCCATGCAAATTGATGCCGAGACGATGGCCGGTGTGGTCAACCGGCTCAGGCGGGCCCAGGGCCAGATCGGCGGTGTCATCAAGATGATCGAGGAAGGCCGCGACTGCGCGGACGTGGTGACACAGCTCGCGGCGGCCTCACGAGCACTCGACCGGGCCGGCTTCAAGATCATCGCTTCCGGCCTGGAACAGTGCGTGCTGGATGGCAGCGGAGCCGGCGATGCTGACCGCGACCAGCTCGAGCGGCTATTCCTCTCCCTCGCGTGATCCGCACAAATTCCAGCTGTAGCAAGCAGCAAACGCTGCGGGAAACGGGCCTGCGCATAGGTCCGGCCCGGCCATCGAATGGCCGGGCCGGACATAAGCGGTTGTTAATGGCTCATGATCAGCGGAATTCTGCTACCGCCGCTGTCATAGGTCCCGGCGGCCCACAGCTGACCACCCACGTCGGTGATCGCGCCGAGGATGTTGCTGCCGCTGCCAGGGTTCGGCGCGTTGTTGATGGTCCAGGTCCCGTTGGTGTCCTGCAGAACTAGCGAGTTGTTGTTGTCAGTCGCCGGATCCACGTAGGTGCCGACGGCCCACACGCTGCCGCCAGAGATCTGGATACCCCACATGTTGGTCCAGTTGGCGCCGTCCGGTGAGGCGGGCAGCTGCGGAACAGTCCACTGTCCGCCCTGGTAACCCGCCACGAACGGCTGACCGCCGCCCTCTGGGCTATCTGCCTCACCTGTTACCCACGCCTGGCTGCTGGTGGCGGAGATGCCGGTCAGCATCACCAGGTCGGCCGAGGCCGGCGCGGGCATCGGCACCACCGACCACTTCTTGCCGTCCCAGTGTTCCACGAGCCCCTGGTCCGGGGAGTCGGTGCTGAGCTGCATGCCAGCCGCCCAGACGTTGTTGGCGCTCACGGCGTCAATGGCGTAGAGGTGGTTCCCTGTCGACCCGGGGTTCGGGGTAGGGGTTGCCCTCCAGCTAGAACCGTCCCAGTGCTCGGCCAGCGTCTCGAACTTCCCGTTCGCACCCTCCTGGTCACCGACAGCCCACACGTCTGACGGCGATGTAGCGGTCGCGCTGTGGAGCATGTCGCGCACCGAGCCCGGCTGCGGAATATTGGCGATAGACCACTGGGAGCCGTCCCAGTGCTCGATCAGGGCCCGGTCCTGGTAGCCCGAATTCAGGTACTCGCCAACAGCCCAGGCCTGGCCCTGACTAGCAGCGGCCCCATAGAACGAGGTGAAGTTGGCACCTGTGGTCGGCGTGGGCACCACGGTCCAGTTCTTGCCGTCAAAGTGCTCGGCGAACGTGAGGGTGGCGTCCTGGTTACTATTCGCGGTGTCCGGCAGGAAATCACCGACCGCCCAGATGTCGGTTGGCGAGGAACCGGCTATCGCACCGACGCTGTTGTCGTTTGTCCCGTAGAGCTGGACCTTGTTGGTGGTCCAACCACCGCCTTTCGCCGTGCTGACGCTCTTGGACGTCGGCTCGGTAACTGCGGGGCTCGGCGTAGGCCACGCCTGCTGCGGCAACGGCTGCGTCGCGATCGCGGCAGACCCTGTGACCTCGAACAGCGGGGTGTAGGGCTGCACATTGGCGGTGTCACAGGTGAACTGCAAGCAGCCGAGTCCGAAGGTCTGCTGAATGGCGGCCAGCGTTGAGTAGTGGTTGGCGGGCTGGGAATCCTGCACGCCGCGCGGCCCATGACTGGTAATGACGATTGTCGCGACCTGTCCGGCGCCTGGGTTGGCGTCGCAGCAGCCGGCGCTGTCGTCGCCTTCATCAAACGTGACGACAATCGCGTTGTTGCCTGCCGCCCAGAACGGAGCGTTGGTGATCTGGCTGACGACCTGGCCAAGGTAAGCGTCGCCGATCGAGACCAGGTGCTGGTCTTGCGGATCACCGGGATTGCCGCCGTCCAGGCAGTAAGGCGGGTCGCCGTGCATGTCATGACACTCGTCCGGGATTATGTAGCTGAACTGCGGCACGTTGCCGCTACTCAGGTCGGAGCTAAGTTGCCCGACGGGGACCTGGCGCGACCAGTCCTGCGCGTTCCACGAAGTCGTAAAGTTCTGTATCCCGTCGTGCTTCGACACGTAGAGCGGGTCGTTGTCGGGCGATCCGTTGCATAGCTCGGGATAGCAGATTCCTTCGTAGTTGGGGTGCGGCAGCCCCTGCAAGTAGGCCTTCCAGCTGACCCCGGCCTGGTCCATCTGGCTGATGAGGCTAGGTGCGTCAGCGCTGTTCTTCCAGTAAGCGTCGTCGCTGTTGGTGTTGAAGGTGTTGCCGCCGAGCAGGCCAACGTAGTTCGACTCGCTGCAGCATGGGCTGACCCCGAAGTAGTTGGTCTCGAGGCCGAACGTGTTGGCTAGGTAATTGAGGTTGGGTGCGGCCGGGTTGCCGATCACGTCGTTGAGGCCGTGGTTCTCTTCCATGATGACGAACACATGATCGAGCTTGGGCATCGTTGACTGCGCTGACGCGGCCGGCGCGACCGCCATGGCGCCACCTAACGCGACGCACGCTGCGAGCAGTGTGATGGCCGAGAGACGACGGCGCAGGCTGGCTCTGGGCTTTAAGCAGTTCGCGGGGAAAGGCATCGTACCTCCTTGTATAGGTGCCGCCGCTGCACGATTGGCGGCGGCCGAAGATGCCGGACGAACCTCCTGGGAGTGAAGCAAGCCCTTCTGAACTGCCTGTAACGGGACAGCAACATCCGGGCGGTCGTTGGCCCGCGCGGCGTTGAACTGATGCCCCGAAGTCGCCGTCGCTCCCGAGCGATGTCACTTGTCGTACTCGTCGTGGCGGCGCCACCAGAAGCCAGACTCATTGCGCCCCAGCGGCGCCCGGTCGAGCCACTGATACATGCCCCACAGACCGTCCACGCTGCGGGAGTAGCCCGAGTAGGTGTGGTAAACATTGCCGTCCTGCATGGCGAATGCGCTGACGCCTGGCCCTTCACGGCGGTAGGTTTCCCAGTTCGTGCCGACGATCGATTCGCTGAACGCGTCCATGGAGTCCTGTTGCTCGGCAGCCGGCCGAAGGTCCTGCTGACCGAAGTTGTAGGCGGCGGTTCCGGACTCCCACTCCTCCTTCGTGTGGGCCACGCCGAAGTCGAAGTTGAAGTCGCTGCCAAAGGAAGACGCCCACGGGAACGTCCAGCCCATTCGCTGCTTGTACGCGTTGAGCTTCGCGTAGGGAGCCCGCGACACCGCGCAGAGCGTGACGTCGTGGTTAGCCAGATGTACGACCGAGCCGTTGAAGCCGTCAGCGATGGCCGAGCATGACGGGCACCCTGCGTTGTAATCGGGGCCGAACATGAAGTGATAAATGAGAAGCTGCGAGCGTCCTCGGAACAGGTCGGCGAGCGACCCCGTTCCCTTATCGGTCTCGAATTGGTAGTTCTTGTCGACTTTTACCCAGGGCAGCTCTTGCCGCCGCAGCGCAAGCTGGTCGCTGCGCCGGGTCAGTTCCTTCTCCGCCTTGAGCAGATCCAGCCGAGCGGCGAGCCACTCCTCGCGGGTCCCGGTCTTGTGATTATCCATGGCTGTCTCCTCTTTCTCTCGTTACATCGTTGGTGGTATGAGCCCTGGAACCATCGAGGGCTCTATGACGATCACCAGCCCGAAGCCGATCAGCGCCACTGCGAGTGGCACGTCGATGGCGGCCTTGGCGGGCAGCATCTTCTGGGCGCACACGATGACGGCGACTACCGCCATCCAGGACAGGCTCATCACGTCGAGCGCCACGAGCATCGCCATCAGGCCGACGCTCGATCCGACGCAGCACAGCCCGTACCCCAGCCCAGAGCCGGCATCCTCGCGGCAACGCCGCCGCCAGCTCCGCTTGGCGGGGGTGAGCTCGTAAGCGCCGGCCGCGATCACCACAACACCGGCAGCCAGCGATCCGTGCGGGCGGTCCAGCGCGTAGGCAAACACGCCTGCGACCGCCCAGATTGCCAGGTAGGACACCGAGAATAGGAGGGCCGCACGCACGGTGCCGCGTGCTTGGGCTTGCCTGGCAATGGCCGGGGCAGCGCCCGGCAACATCATCGCAGCCATCATCGTCACCCATGCCGCGGCGAAGAAACCGAACGAACCGGGCCGGGTAGCCACTCCCATGTCCATGCCGCTCATTAGCCAGGCCGCCACTGCCCAGCAAGCGGCCGCAAGAGCGAGCGCGGCGGTCAGTGCAATCGCTGGTGCAGTTGCACGCTGGGATTCCACGTTCACCATGAGTCCTCCTGCTTGCATTGCCCGGGTCGCGATCTGCCTTACGGCGATCAGCGAGCACCTCGGTCCAGGTGATCTTTGAGTGCTTCGAGCGGGCTATCCCAGTCACGTGCCATCGCGGCCAGGAACTGCTGTGCCACTTGCATTGGTGCCGACCGCAGCCGGTACCGCACCCGTCGTCGCTCACCCGGTTCGGCCGTCACCAGGCCTGCCTCTGCTAGCAGCCCCAAGTGCTTGGCGATCGCCTGCCGGGTGATCGGCAGCCGGCCCGCCAGGTCGGTGGCGGTGGTCGGCCCGCCCGAGGCCAGCGCGGCCAGGATGGCGCGCCGGCTCGGGTCGGCCAGGGCGGCGAAGACCTGCTCGGCGGTTGCCTCGTTATCAGGCTGCGGCATCGAGGTATTCGACGAGCTCGCCCAGTTCACTGGCCCACCCTTGGGTGTTGCCGTCGTAGGCCGTGCGGTACCCGTCTTCGGGAAGCTGCGCGAAACCGGACTCGACCACGGTCAGCCGAGTGCCCGCGGCGGCCGGCTCGAGTGTGAACTCGACATAGGTCCGGCGCGGATCACCTTCGGGCAGCCCATAGATATGCCAGGTGAAGCCGAAGACCGTCGGTTCCTCGACGCGTTCCACTCGCATGTCGGCTGTGTGGCCGCTGTCCCACCTCATCGAGGCCAGGCCGCCAGGCCGCAGGTCGATCGCGACCTCTTTGCCGAACCAGGAACTCAGTCCATCGGCTGTGGTGAGCGCCGCCCATACCTTGGCCGGCGGGTGAGCGATCTCGACCGTCCGCTCGATGCGATCAGGAAACGGCATCACTGCCTCCATCATGTAGCAACTGTTTGGTTGCGATATTATGGCAACCAGTCGGTTGCGTCAAGTAGGCAGGTGGAGGCGGGGTGTCCTGGCGCCGCACCGGATACCAGGCGCCCTGTTCGCGGAAGACATGCTGGTCAACGGCACGGTCGCGGTTGCTTCCAGTCTTCGCGCCGGACCAGACCCAATTGCCAAACTGCGGATTTTCGCAGCAGTCATTAATCTCAGTCAGTAAGGCGGACCACTTGCCGTCGGCTGAGTATTAGCAGTAGTACACCTGAATTTAAGGTTATGGTCGTTTGCTTTTCAGTGGCCGTGCTCTCGGCACTGATTTCTGCATCGCGCACCGTCCGCCCCTTGCCGCGCGCCTCCGGGCCGCCGCAGCATTTACAGTGCAGATGAGCAGGTCAGACGGCATCAGGATCGTCGCCGTGTCGCTGCAACTGCCATTTGAATGAGCTTCTGCCGACGGTTGCATATTGAGTTTGATTAAGGCGATGTTCATTTCCATTTCGGTCGGGCGCGAGTTCCGCCACGTAACTTAACGGACCGTGCGGCCGTTCCTTCATTCCCTCGGCTCTGGTCAGCGCTATTTGTCGCACTCGGTCCGCGAAAGATCGCAGAAAAGGACGGAGATGTGCAGGACGCTACTGACATCACCCGCCTAGCCGTCAGAGCACGCGGGATCACTAAGAGCTTCGGCGAAGTCATCGCGCTCGATGGCGTCGACCTGGATGTGGCACCTGGCCGGATACACGGCGTAGTCGGCCCGAATGGCGCCGGGAAGACCACACTGCTCGGCCTGCTGCTGGGCTTAGCTGTCGCCGACAGCGGCAGCCTCGAGATCCTGGGTGTCCCAGTCCGGCGGGCGCTGGCCGGGCCGGACGGCGTCGCAGGATTCGTCGACGGTCCAGGCCTGTATCCCGCTCTCACCGCCCGGCGGAATCTTGCCGCACTTGCCGCCCTCCGAGGCAGTGACGCTTATGCGGCGAGCATCGACGAGATACTCAGTGAGGTCGGACTCACCGACGTCGCCGATGACCGGGTCCGGGGCTTCTCCCTTGGCATGCGCCAGCGGCTCGGTCTGGCAGCAGCGCTATTGACAAAGCCCCGGCTGCTGGTGCTGGACGAACCGGTCAACGGCCTGGACCCGGCCGGCAAAAACCACGTACACCGTGTCCTTGGCCGTCTCGCGGAGGACGGGTCAGCCGTGGTGATTTCCAGCCATCGGATGGACGATGTCGAAGCGCTGTGCTCGGAGGTCACGATCGTCGGCCGCGGCCGGGTCGCCTTTTCCGGCCCGGTGGACAAGCTGCGGACCGAGAGCGGCGAAATCGCATACCGCTTGGTCACCACCGATCCGTCCGCCGCGCGCGAGGTGGCAGTCACTACGCCGGGCGTGCACTTGGCCGACGGAGCAAGCCTCGGCCCGCGCGCAAGTAGCGACGCCCTTGTCGTGCGCGCGGCAGTGGCGGCATTGGACGAGCTCGTGGTGCAGCTGGTGCACGCAGGGGTCGCAGTGCGAGAGCTTGCTCCGGTTATCTCGCCGCTGGAGGCGGCCTTCCTGGCCCTCACCGAGCAACCGGAAGACGACCGATGACGGCGGCGATTGCAGGCCGGGCCACTTCCGACCGGCGCGTGCCGGTCAGCCGGGGATACCGCTTCGAAGTGGTCAAGCTGCTGTCCTTGTGGCGGCTGCGGCTGCTGATCATCGCCGCCTGGGTCGTGCCGGCCGGTTTGGTGATCGAGGTGAGCCGGGGAAGTTCGCTGCCTGCCGACACTTTGTTCGGCCGGTGGATGCACACCACAGGCTGGGCCGGATCGCTGGTCGTGCTTGGCTTCGCCGGGACCTATGCGCTGCCTTTGCTGACCTCGCTGGTGGCCGGTGATGTGTTCTCGGCTGAGGACCGCCTTGGCACATGGCGCCACTTGCTTGTCGCCATCCGCTCACCGCGGCGGATCTTCGCAGCCAAGGCCCTCGCTAGCCTCACGGTCATCGTGCTGCTCATAGCTGGGCTGACTTGCTCCAGTACGGCTGCGGTCCTCTCCGTCGGTAATCGGCCGCTGCTCGGCCTGAACGGGCAAGTGCTAGCCCCGTCGGATGCAGCCGCAAAAGTGCTGCTTGCATGGCTCTGCGCACTGGCTCCGACACTGGCGCTGGCCGCGATTGGCCTGCTCGGGTCGGTGACCCTGGGACGTTCATCAATGGGCCTGTTGCTACCCGCACTGGCCGGGCTGGCGATGGACGGCGCCCAGATCCTGCCGTTGCCGGTCGCGGTTCGCGTCGCCCTTCCGAGCTACGGCTTCGTTGCGTGGCGGGGCCTGTTCACCAGCCCCGTGCAGCTGGGTCCGCTGCTCGTCGCCATAGCCGTCAGCCTGGTCTGGGCCGTCGTCGCGACAGGACTGGCGTACTGGCTGTTCCTGCGGCGTGACTTCACCAGCATCAGCACCGACGGTCTCGTGCGCAAGACGCTTACTGTCGGTGTGCTTCCGCTGGCCGCACTGTTCGCTCTCACAGCTGGAGTCCTCGCGGTGTCGGCCCCTGCAACGAAGGGCTCGGGGATTGACCAGAGCAAGCTTCAGCATTCGGTGACGACCGGCTTCGCCTATCTGTATGTGCTGCAAGCCCAGCAACTGCACCGGCCCAGCATCACCGTGCCTCAGCTGAGGGCTAGCACGTCCTGTGACAAAGGCGGTGGCCTGGTCGCCGCCAGCGGCCCGGGCAACGGATGGAGATGCACTGTGACCTGGCATATTCCCGGCGTCAGCAATGCGGTGGGCCAGGCAATCTACCAGCTCGATGTCACCCCAGATGGCCGCTACATCGCCGACGGCGACGGTCCGGTGCAGGTGAACGGCTACTTCCTCGTGCGCACCCCAACCGGGGACGCTGCCAACCCGCTATGGCAGTTCGACGGCACCGTCGATCTGCTCGCCACGAAGGGATAAGTGATGCAAGTCACACGTTTACGGCGTCGGCGCGACCCGAAGGCCTGGGCAAGGCTGTACGGTCGCGTGGGCCACAGGAGCCGCCTGGTCATCGCCGGTGCGGCTGTCCTGGCCGTCGTCGGCACGGGCTCGGGGCTCGTGTATGCGTCCACGACCGGATTAGGCACCGAGCAGGCCGACCATACCTACAACGGGGGCTTGGTCCTGCCCGACGATCAGGTCATCAATCCGATTGGTGACAGGCTGGTTCTCAACAGCGGCAAGATCATGAGCTCGACCGTTAGCCCGGATGGCACTCACCTGGCGGCCCTGACTGCCGATGGCGCCGCCTCGCTCTCGATTGTGAACCTGCAGAACTGGACTGTGCAGCAGCTCGTTGGCACGTCCTCAGCTGACAACCTGAAGATCAGCGACTCCTCGGTCGGGCAGCAGGGGCCGACCTACTCACCGGACGGGTCGACGCTGTGGGTGCCCGTGACCAACGGCTACGACCGGTACCCGGTCAACGCTGACGGCTCGGTCAGCGCTCCGACAGTTGTGAGCATCCCGGCGGCTGGAGCTAAGCACGCGCTCTCGGCTCAAGCCACGTTCTCGGCGGACGGCTCCACCATGTACGCCGACGTCAATGGCCAGAACCGCGTCCAGGCCATTAACGCCTCAACCGGTGCGCTCGGGCAAAGCTGGCAGGTGGGCATTGCCCCCCGCGGCATCGTCCGGGTTGGCGACAAGTTGTACGTCAGCAACGAGGGCGGCCGTATGCCGACAGCGGGCGAGCCCACCATCAACTCCTACGGGACGCAGGTGCCGGCCAACCTTGAGACTGGCGCCAGTACTACCGGCACCGTCAGCGTTATCAACCTGGCGGACCCGAACGCCCCCGTAGGCACGATCAATGTCGGACTCCACCCGACCTCGATGTACGCCGCGAACGGCACCCTGTTCGTGACTAACACCTTCAGCGACACGGTGTCAGTCATCAACACCAACAACGACAAAGTCGTGCAGACGATCGCCACTCAGCCGTGGCCAGAGGCCAAGGTCGGGTACGACCCCAACGGCGTCACGCTGACCAGCGATGGCCATTTGCTGGTGACCCTGGCCCGGGCCAACGCGGTGGCTGTCTACCGTTTCGTCAACGCTGAGGCACCGGTCCGATACATCGGCCTGTTGCCGACCGACTATGTCCCGTCCGCAGTTAACTCTGCGGGCGGCCAGATCGTGGTCAGCAACACGCGCGGTATCGACGATCAGCGGCCTGACAGCTTCGGGCCCACTGCCCACAACACCCACGACACAACCAGCAGCCTGACCCGCTTCACCTTGCCTAGCGACCAGGCCACTGCTGGCTACACAGCCCAGGTGTTCCAGAACAACGGCTGGACCCCGGGATCGGTAAAGATAGCCAATGGCAACACCAGCAATGTGACCCCGGTGCCAGTGCCGGCCCGGATCGGGGATCCGTCGACTATCAAGTACGTGTGGCTGATCGTCAAGGAGAACCGCACCTACGACCAGCAGTTCGGCGACGTTTCGAGCGGCAACGGTTATCCGGCGTTCACGCAGTACGGCGAGAGCGTGACCCCGAACCAGCACGCACTGGCAGCGCAGTTCGGCCTGTACGACAACATGTACGATCCCGCAACCAACTCCGCCGAGGGCCACAACTGGGCGATGCAGGGCAACAACCCGTTCTACACCGAGTCGTCCGCGGGCGAGTACCTCCGCAGCTATGACACCGAGGACGATGTGCTGGGCCACCAGCGTTCCGGCTTCATATGGAGCGGAGCTCAGGCGATTGGCGACTCCACTCGTGACTTCGGTGAGTTCAACCAGTTCGAGTCTTACCCTGCCGGAAATAACTGGGACACGTTCTACTGCGACGCGCTGAACATGGACCAGACGGGGCAGCCGACGACCATCAACCAGGTCACTTCCTCGCCTATCCCATCGCTCAACAACGTCACGGTGCACGCCTACCCGAAGTTCGACACTGGCATCCCGGACCTGTACCGGTACGAGATCTGGAAGCAGGACTTCGAGAAGAACGGGCCAGCCAACCTGAACATGATGTGGCTGTCCAGTGACCACACCGGTGGCCCGCTTAACCCGTCAGCTCAGGTTGCAGACGACGACCTGGCGCTAGGCGAGATCGTCGACACCATCTCGCACAGCAAGTACTGGCCGCAAAGTGCGATCTTCGTCATGGAGGACGACACCCAGGCCGGGCTTGACCACGTTGACGGCCATCGTGGCCCGTTCCAGGTCATCAGCCCGTGGGCGCAGCACGGCGTGGTCGACAACACCTACTACTCGCAGGTCACGATGGTGCGGACCATGGAGCAGATCCTTGGTGTCCACCCGATGAACCAGATGGACAGCGCTGCTACGCCGATGTACGGCGCTTTCACCAGCACGCCCGACTACACGCCGTACAACGCGGTGCCCAACCAGACATCGCTGACCCTGGGTTTGACGGAACCGGAGCCGAGTTGCGGCTACGACAACGGCCCGTTGACCTTGTCGGGTATGCATGCAGCAACTGCGGCAGCCACGGCGAGGTTCGCAGCTGCCCAGCCGTCCACCGCCGTGCCGGCCGCGGAGAAGAAGGTCGCGGCGCTATGGCAGAAGTGGTTGTCGCAGCAGCACCTGACCGGGCCG
>Ga0126373_10001779_pt1 | contig 15485 bp, 9 predicted proteins | sample PanSoiMetPlot_11_FD_92545 | JGI IMG/M metagenome (GOLD analysis project Ga0126373, IMG submission 92545) | Tropical forest soil microbial communities from Panama - MetaG Plot_11 | ecosystem: Environmental > Terrestrial > Soil > Tropical forest > Bulk soil | place: Panama | collected 2016-02-17 | reverse complement strand
TTATCATGCTTTCAACGAATTGTTTCAACGAAATTGCTTGCCCCTGGTTTCGCCGAAATAGGACCCGGGCTTGAAGAGCCGGGCTGACTGGAAGGTAACGGCTTTGACTAACACCGAAACCGGCGCCAATCAATGCTCGATTCAGACCCCAAGGGTTTTGCTGATTAACGACAGCTCTTTTCAGCTCGAATCCCTGCGCCTCTTCCTGACCAAAAACGGATTCATCGTCGAAACCACAAATGAGGGTCGACTGGCTCTCGAAATGGTTCGCTCGAATCCGCCTGATCTGGTGATCAGCGACGTCGTGATGCCGGGAATCGATGGCGTCGAGCTGTGCAAAAGGCTCAAGGCTGATCCGGCGACATCTGAAATACCGGTCCTGCTGTTGACCGGGCTGCGGTACAACGACGCTGGGGTAGTAGAAGGGCTGGAGGCGGGCGCCGATGACTATCTCGAGCTCGATGCGCCACCGAGCCTCCTGCTAAAGAAGGCCGAGCGCCTGGTCAGCCAGCACCGGGAAAGGCTCGCACGGCTCCGGGCTGAGGCGGATCGCAAAAAAGCCCTGGAAAATCTAAAAGACGCCGTGGAGCTGAGAGAAGCTATATTCCAGGGCTCTCGCGATGCGATTTTCATAAGCAACGCTCAATCCGAATTCATGATTGTCAACCGCGCCGCCTGCGAGATGACCGGTTACAGCTCAGAAGAGCTCTTCAAGATGAGGATCCCGGACTTACATGAAGAAGTGGACCTGAAAGCGTTCCGCAAGTTTCACGACAGGATAATGTCCGGCGAGGACATCGTAAGCGAAGCCAAAATCCTGCGTAAGGACGGAAAGAAAGTAACCACCGAGTTCAACAATCGTCGTATTTTCATTTCCGGCCGTCCGTGCATGCATACTGTGGCCAGGGATGTCACCGAGCGCAACCAGATGGAGGAAGCGCTGAGGCAAAGCGAAGAGCAATACCGGGATCTTTACGAAAATGCCAACGACATAATCTATACGCTCGATCTCGACGGGAACTTCACTTCGGCCAACAAGGCGGCCGAACGGCTATTCGGCTATTCGCGAGAAGAGCTCATGAAAATGAACAGAAAGGACATCGTGGCTCCAGATCACCTGCACATTGGTCCCGGAATGGTCGAAAGAAGGTTGGCCGGTGAAGAGATTCCCAACTACTGCGGCGATATTATAGCCAGGGATGGGCGGAGGCTGACTATTGAGACCAGCATTCGGCTTCTTTATCGCGATGGCATGCCGGTCGGAATCCAGGGTATTGCCAGGGACATCACCGAGCGAAAGCTGGCCGAGGAACAACTCAAGCAATTCGCTGAGAAGCTGGAGACGAGCAACCGCGAGCTCGAAGGCTTTGCCTATATAGCCTCGCACGACCTGCAGGAACCGCTCCGCAAGATACAGGCGTTCGGCGATCGGCTCAAGGCCAAGTGCGGCCATACCCTCAACCGCGAGGCATTCGACTACCTCGATCGCATGCAAGGCGCCGCCAAAAGGATGCAGACGCTGGTCATAGACTTGTTAAAGCTGTCGCGCGTGACCACCAGGGCGCGGCCGTTCGTTCGGGTGGATCTGTCTCAAATAGTCAAGGAGGTGGTTTCGGACCTCGAGTTGCAAATCGAGCAAACGGGGGGGAGCGTAAAGACCGGATACCTGCCCACAATCGAAGCCGATCCGACCCAGATGCGACAGTTGTTTCAGAACCTGATCGGCAATGCTCTAAAATTTCATAGACCAGGAGACTCGCCGATAGTCAAAGTAGAAGATGATTTGCTGTGCGAGCGCGACAAGCGAACCAGCCGCAACAAGGAACCGGCTGAATTCTGCAGGATAATCATAGAGGATAACGGAATCGGCTTTGACGAGAAGTACATCGACCGCATCTTCGCGCCTTTCCAGAGATTGCACGGCCGCAGTGAGTACGATGGAACCGGGATAGGCCTGACCGTGTGCCAGAAGATTGCTCAACGACACAACGGAACCATATTCGCCGAAAGCACACCTGGTGACGGAGCCAGATTCGTGATTTCCCTGCCAATGCGACAGAGCCTGGCCAGTCAACCCGAGTGACTACGCGCTACTCAGGCCGCTAGCTCATCCTCCTCATCTTTTCCTCGAGGTACCATGACATGTAGCCTCGATACTTTCGCTGAAGGTCTTTTCTCTGCCAGTCTCTTCCCGTGATGACCTTTCGGCAGGTAGGGGCTCCGCACCGGCACTTCAGCTTGTAGTTGTCGTCGTCGGTCGTCGCCCAGTCGTGAGTCAATTCTTCACCGGATTTGATGTCCCTGAGTGCGACGAAGACGATCTGGCCCTTGACCCCAATTGTCGGTTCGCAGGAATGATTGCTGAAGATCATACCGCCTTTTTTCTGGGCCTTGCTGAAGAGCCCAATAAAGAGGTTTTCAGCGATCTGAATCTCGGCCGGCCCGACTGATCTTTGAGTCTTGGCCAGTGTGCGACGGTCAAAGATGTAGCCGCCCTTCACCGCTACGATCTCGCCTTTTTTTATAGTCCGAACGGCGAACAGGCCCTTGCCATGAATAGGGCTGGGCTTAACCGCGGCTTTTGGGGAAAGATAGGACAGGTTCCGCATATTTTCTCCGACTTCTCAGGATCTCTTATGAGGCAATCCCCGAAAAAGCTCTCTACGGTCCGGCGATCGCACGATCAGCTACGAGTTAGAGGTGCGAACACCGCCTACTACGACGACGATGCAATGTGATCCTCGGGGTGGTCTCATTTTGTCACACTCTCACAATAGTTGTGAACGAGACGGCATTGTTGCGATACTGCAATTAGCAGAAATGACAGCTCATGGGTGAATGGAAATGGCAAGACTCCATGATCTACAAGCGCAAATAGAATTGGAGTTCAGCATGCTGGCTAAGGAATATGATCCATTCCAGCTCGATTTGGAATGGTTCAAATACGAACTGGCAGTAACCGTCGGCCAGGGCGTCGAGCACCTGACGCCCGCAGCCGAAGCGGCGACGGAAAGGGACTGCCGCCTGGAGCGCCAGGCGGTTAGAGGGAAGATCAACCGCAAGGATCTAGCCATCCTGCTATCTCGCCTGGACGACCTGATTATGAAGGCCCAGGACATGCGCTATGAGCCCTATGATCTGAATTTCTACCTGGAATGGAAGATTGAGACCCCGCACGTGTACTCGATAGTGACATGGTTCGACATGGCATTGTCGCCGCGCGATTTACAGGCGCGTTTCCCGACAGTCTACGCTGGCTTCAGGTTCCTGGTAGAAGAAGACTCACTCTTAAGCTTTCGCGCAGGAATCGACGCGGAGTTCCTTGGCGGCGAGCTCCGGGGACGCGAGGAGGCGCCCGGCCTCATCAATTGAGACATCCGTTCTGAATTCACCCCCCGTTCACTCCCAATTGCCAGAACAGGAAGCTGAGCTCGTCCGTCAGATTTTCTACCTGTTTGCTAATCGGCAGGCCACCCGAGTGGCCGGCCTTGGTATCGTAATGCAACAGAACAGGCCGGTCCGAGCCGGTCGACGCCTGTAGTTGCGCGGCCATTTTCCTGGCGTGTAGTGGAGCGACCCTTGTATCCGAGTCTCCGCTGATCAGCAAGACCGCCGGATACTTCACGCCCTTCTTGACATTTTGGTACGGAGAGTACTTGAGGATGTACGGAAACTGCTTCGCGTCTTCGGATGAGCCATACTCCGGGACCCAGAATCGGGCCACCAGGAAGTTCTGATAGCGGACCATGTCCAGCAGCGGAAACGAGCATACTACTGCTTGAAACAGATCGGGCCGCTGGGTCAGTGCCGCGCCCACGAGTAGTCCGCCATTCGAACCGCCGCCGATGGCGAGCCGGGATGCACGCGTGTAGTGATTATCGATGAGCCATTGGGCCGCAGCGATAAAGTCGTCGAAAACATTTTGTTTGTTCTCGAGCATTCCAGCCCGATGCCATTTCTCGCCAAACTCGCCTCCGCCGCGAAGGCTTGGCACGGCATACACTCCGCCGTTTTCCGCCCAGTAAGCGGCAAGCGCCGAGAATGACGGTGTCAGGCTGAGGTTAAAGCCGCCGTATCCGGTCAAGTAGACGGGCCTGTTGTCATCAAGTTTCAATCCCTTCTTGTATACAAGGAACATCGGGATCCGGGTCTTGTCTCTGGACTCGTACCAGACTTGCTTGACCTCAATCTGATCACTTGCAACCGGCACGTTGATTCGAGCCCATTCCTCCTGCTTTCCTGTCGAGACATGATAGCGGTAAATGGTCGTAGGTTGAGCAAACGACGTGAACGTGTAAAACGCCTCATCGGCCGACCATTGGCCGCCCATTGAGCCGGCCGTTCCCAGCGTCGGAAACTTGATCTCGCGGATGGGCTTGCCGGACGGGTCGAAGACCGCGATTCGCGTGCTGACGTTATCGAGATACCGCACGAAGAGCTTCCCTCCGGCCAGCGAAAAGCTCTCGATAGTCGAGGGGCCCTCTGGCACTATCGTCCGCCACCGATCCTTCGCGGGGTTCGCCAGGTCTATGTCGACGATTCGGCTATTGGGCGCTTGCCAGTTAGTCCTCAGATAAATGTGGCCGGCTTCGACATCCCCCTCGAAGTTCGCTGGAATATCGTCGACAATTGGAACAATCGGGCCTCTCTTTTCCAGATCCTGAACGTATACCTTCACGTTGTCAGCCGCCGACCCATGGGCCACCATGATCATCAGAAAATGTCCATCTTCAGAGAGACTCGGCCTCATGACATCAGACTTTCCAAGTCCCTTGCCAAAGATCTGTGCATCGGCAGCCGAATCCGACCCGAGCTTGTGATAAAAGAGCCCGGGCACACCATCTGTCGACCTCGAGTAGTAAAAACCGCTCTTGTCCGAATTCATCGCCAGCCCGTAGTAGCGGGCCCTCGGCAGGTTGTCGGCGAGGTCCCGGCGCGAATCGACGTCAAAAGTCGAAATCGATACCTCGTCTTCCCCGCCATGCCTTATGCCGTAAAGAAGCAGCTTCCCGTCATTAGAAACGTCCATTAGCCGCACGGAGGTTGTGAGGTCGGAGCTCATAGTGTTGGGATCTATTAGTGCTTCGTCCTTGCCCTTGAAGCCATCCCGGAGGAATACGACCGGTTGATTCTGGTCCGCGCGCCTCTTGTAGAAGAAGTAGCGGCCTCCACGCTCGAGTGGCGGCGTTATGGTATCGATCTTCAGAAGCTTTTCAAGTCGCTGGTGTATTTGATCGCGGCCTGGCAGCTTCGCAAGCATAGAATCGGTATACCGGTCCTCGGCCTCGATCCATGCGCGAGTCTCCGGGCTATTCTGATCCTCGAGCCACCTGTAAGGGTCGGTGATTGTCACCCCCTGAATGGTCTCGCTCACATTGTCGACCCTGGTCGCTGGAGGAGCTTTTGGAGTCTGGGCCGGAACGGCTACGATAGACAACAGAGATGCGGTTAGGGCATAAACAAGAGACCTGAGCATTTTCCTTCTCCTCGAGAATTATCTTCCGTGACATTAGTTAATGTCCCGTACGAAGATGCGGATCAGATACCCTGACACCACTCCTAAACGCAGCCACTGACTGCTGGTAATGTTATTTAACCGGGATCTGAATCCTAATACTCAAGTATTTGGTCGAGATTGGCAAGCCGAAATCCTGGGGAAATCCAGCCGAGGTCCTCGGTATCGATGTGAGTCAGCTCGAGCCGGCCTCGTCGCGAAGACGATCCGATGACGAAAAGGACAACTGTACAGCCACGCTTGCGGGCGGTCAGTTTTCGGTCACTCAATGCCGCTATCTCTCAGTCTGACGAGCTGATCGATAGTCATGTTTTTGAGCCCGTGCGAGCCGATCTTACGGATGAATTCCGCCGTCACGGCGTGGTCGCGAAGCCGGACGAGATCTTGGACAGAAAGGCCAGTATAACCCTCGGCGGCAAGTGACTTGATGTAATCCGGTGTCACGCCGTGGTCTCTCAGAGTCACCAGTTCGTGGATGGTCAAAGATCCGAAGCCAGCGGATTTCATAGCGTCAATGAATTTGGGGCTGACGCCGTGGTCTCGAACCCGGACCATGTCTTCGGCTGGCATGTGACCATAGCCATATCCCTCCATCTCTTTGATAAACTCCGCGGTAACGCCGTGGTCCCGGAATCTTATGTAATCGTCGAGAGAATTGCCTGGGTATCCCGCTGCTTTCATCGCCTCGATATATGCTGGAGTCACTCCGTGGTCCCTGGTCCTGATTAACTGCTCCGGCGTCATGCTCGAGTAGCCCAGCTTCGCCATCCCTTTTATAAACTCGAGGCTCACACCGTGATCGCGCATCTTGACGAGAAGGTCTATGGATTTCAGTTGGTAGCCGGCTTCTTTCATGCCCTTTACGTAAGCCAACCGCACTCCATGCGTTCCTATCCTCACTAACTGGCTCACAGACGGTGTCTCATAGCCCTGTGACTTCAATTCGTTGATCAGCTCGAGGCTGACATCACCGAGCGCGAGCAAGAATTGTTCGTGTCGGGTTGGCTCGCCGATGCCCAACTGCCTCAGCTGGTTCGCATATGCGGGATTGGGTGAAAACTCGAAATGACCGGAGCCGTTGCCATCTTTGAACCAGCCTTCACAAGCCAGGCTCCCGGCGTCCCTCACAATCCGAAAGCGGACAGCAGCGCCTGTGGAGAGCATCTGCTCTCGAGATAGCCCTTCGAGCCGCTCGAGCCCGGTCGTGGAAGAGCTGTCGCTGTGCCATCCATGCCCGTCGGACTGCTGATCATAACGCAGCGTCAGGCTTAAGAGGTTCGTCCCTGGCTGGCTCTCGATCATCCACTGCCCAGACGTTTTTTCCTGTGATGCCGTGGATTCCTGTGATGCCGCCTGATACATCCTTACTCCAGCGCGAGCGAGCAGCGTCCCCGCAACTAACACGACCACGCAGGCGGCGCTCAGCACCAACCGTCCCAGGTGATTTGACATTATTAATCTCCTTTCAAAGGCGGCTTGTCGACCTAAATAACGCGCCGCCTCACCAGCCTGCCAATCCCGTTCGTGTCCAAAAAGCATCCGCAGGCGGACCAATGCCTTATCACTCGATTCCCTGGATTCTGAGCCTGATGAGCTGGTCCACGCTCAAGTCCCTGATGCCGCGGCTCTTCATCTTCTCAATGTACTCGGGCGTAATGGCATGGATCCTCATGCTGACAAGCTGATCCGCCGGCACACTGTCATAGCCTAGCGAGCGCAGGCTCTGTAGAAAATCGAGCGAGACCCCGTGAATTTTCATCGCAATCAGATTATCAATAGGGACGTTCGTCTTCTCATACTCTGCCAGCCCCTTAATAAACTCTGGCTCAACGCTATGAATCCGCATCGCGATTAGTTTGTCGACCGGCGGCTGGCCGTAACCAAATTCAGCAACCTGTTTGATGAAACCGGTCGTCACGTTGTGAATCTTCATAGCGATCAAGTTATCTATAGATACCTCTACATAACCAAGGACTTTGAGCTCCAGGATAAACTCGATCGAAACGGAATGAATTCGCATCGCTATCAGCTTGTCGATCCCGACCTGATCATACCCGGCTGACTTGAGGCTGGTGATGAACTCGATAGAAACCCGGTGGATTCGCATCGCAATCAACCGGTCGATAGCAGGATGCTCGTATCCGAGCCCATTGAGCTCTGAGATGAACCGCGTGTTGACATCGTGAACGGCCATGAAGAACAGATTCTTGGAGCTAAGACCGTCGTACCCGAGAGCCCGCATGTCAGATACGAATGCCGGATTCGGCGAAAAGGAGAAGTGACCGGAACCCGACTGATTCTTAAACCATCCTTCGAACGAGATCGTACCGGCCTCACGTACAAGGGCGAATCGCGTCGCGGCGCCATCCGCAGCCACCGCCGCTCCGGTCAGGCCCCGAAGTTCGGCGACGGGAATATTGAATGAGCTTGAATAACTACCTGAGCCTCCCAGCGTGCTTTGCAGAGTCAAATGCACGGTATCCGGGCTACCTGTTGGATCAATGGCCCACTGACCGGTTGTCGGATCTTGTTGGGCAGTCCTTGCTCGGACATGGCCAAGCGCCAGTGTTATGATACAAATCGCTACCAAAACGCCGGCTTTGTAAAGCCCGCTTGATCCGGCGCCAGACAACTTCAACGATTCGGCATGTTTTCCTTTATTCATGGCAACTCCAGGCACACCTCGACTGTTGCGGCTATGATAGCCGTCCACAACGGCCGCATTATGCCGCCGGAAAATGTCTGCTTTGTCTAATCGATCCCAGCTAACTTGAGCTGAATCAGTTGCCTTGCAGTCAGGCTCTTGAACCCATGGTCTTGCATGCGCTTGAGGAATTGCGCGTCGACACCATTGGTTCTCAGCTCCACAACTTCCCGAACAGAAAGGTTCGAGTATCCGGCTGACTTCAACTCCTTCACATATTCGGGACCAACGCCCTGAACGCGCATTTCGACCACCTGCCGCGACGACAGGTTCTCGAAGCCGGCTGTCTTCATCTCCTTAACAAACTCCGGAGTGACTCCCTGCAATCGCATCGAGCCAATTTCCCTCAAGGTCAGGGTACCGAGGCCGGCCCCCTGCATTGCCTTGACGTATTCCGGCGTTACACCAGACACTTTCAGGGAAATGAGGTCATTCGCCGATTTGCCATCCGCGCCGATGCTCTGCATTTGCCTGGCGTACTCTGCAGTGACACCCTGGACCTTAAGGCTGGCCAGAGTCCTCGGGCTCAAGCCTTCCAGCCCGATCGATTTCATTTCCTCGATGTAAGCCGGGTCGACGCCCTGCACCTTGAGCATAATGGCGTTACGGGCCGTCAAATGGTCGTAGCCCGCAGCGCTCATCTTCCGTATGTAGTCGGCGTCAACACCTTGAATCTTCAGTTCGATCAGTGTGTGAACAGTCAAGTCGGTGTACTGGGCCGCCATCGATTTGATGTAGTCAGCGGTGATACCCTGGACTCTGAGACTGATCAGATCTCGTGCGGACAACTTAGGATAACCGGAATCACTCATCTCCTTGATGAACTCGGGAGTGACGCCGTTCATTCTCAACTCAGCGATCCGGTCAATCGACAGGTTCTCGAGGCCGGCCTGCTTTAGCGCTCTTATATAATCGCCGGTGACTCCCGCTCTCTTGAGTCGAACAAGGTTCTCGACAGTAAGATTGCTGAGCCCTGCCGCGGCCATTTCGTCGATATAGCTTTTCGCAGTTGAATCCTGGGTGGAACCCACGGTGGTATTGGTCGATGTTGCTGCGGGGGGTTCGTCGGTCTCGGCAGTTGTAGTCCCAGCGGTTGCTGAATCCACTTTGCCTGAATCGGTTTTGGCAGGCGCCTGGCGGTTCGCAGAATCGGCAGACGCGCCGGTTGCAGGAGCCTCCATCACATCATTGACAGCCAGAGCATCATCAAATGGACCTCTACCAGAAAGAGCTGGGTGGCGCGCCAAAGCACCGCCTGCTCCAGCTACTAGCACTGGCAAGATAACCAGGACGCTGAGGGCCGCAAGAGAAGGCGCGAATTTATGGCGACGGACCGGCCGCCTGACGCCAATCAGTCGCTCGATTCGGGACATCAAAAGCCCGCCATTAGCAGCCATCGCCATCTGGGGCGCAGCTCTCCGCATCGCCTCGAGTTCCGTCAAGGCCCGCGCATAGATCAGCACATCTCCGCACGCCCGAACCGCCAGATCGTCACAGCAATTCTCGCGCTCGATGCGGGCCTGGTTCGAAACCCACCACACCGCGGGATGGTAAAACAAGAGTGTCTCGGCCGCTGTCTGCAGTATATTGATGAGATAGTCGTGGCGCCGGATGTGAGCCAGTTCATGTGCGAGCAAAGCCTCGAGATGTTCAGGGCTCAGCCCGGTAAGCGCCGAAACAGGGAGCAACACCACCGGCCGCAGCCAGCCGATCACAGTGGGAACCTGCACGAATGCGGACTGACACAACAGAACAGGCCGTGCTAGCCGAAGCCGCAGTGCAAGATCTGTTACCTTTGCCTGCCACTCTCCTGATATCGCCACGCTGCTTGCCCGTTTGAGCCGCTCGGCAATTACGAGTCCCCCGACAAATCTCCCCGACAGGACCACCACGCCTAGAATCCAGGTCGAAATCAGCCATGGTATCAGGGAAGCGAATCTCAAACGCGCCGAAGACATCCACGTGGTCAGAGTCACCGGGTGCTCGGAGGCCGCGGCATTCGCGTCGTCTATGACATAGTCTTCGCGTTCAAGCGCGTTGGTGCTCGGCCCGGCTTGCTGCAGCGCGTCCCCAAATTCGCTCGAAGAAGCGGCTGGAACCGCCATTTCCGATGCCGTTGACGCGAGCACGCAAAATGTGACCGCCGGCAGAACCAGCAGCAATACCAGGGCCGTGCAGGCAGCAGCGTACCTGGCCTCGGCGCTCCGCCTTTTGAGAGCGACATTGGCCACAAGCATTCCGAGGCCAACCAGAGATCCCTGCCAGAGAAAATGGAAGAGGGTCCATCCCAGCGCCTGAACCTCGGGCTTTTCAAGTAGAGTTTCTATCTCGTTCACCTGGCACCTCGCTCATACTCGTCAAGCAGGCGTCTGATGTTCGACAACTCCTCCGCAGAAGCCGGTTTAGTCGCCAGCGCCTGCATCACCAGATTGGCCGCTGAACCACCAAATGCCTTGTCGAGTAATTCCCCGACCAGCAACCGCTGCGTCTCGACCTGAGGCGAAATCGCCTCGTAGATATGAGCGCGTTGCTCTTCGTTCCGTCGGAGCAACCCCTTGTCAGTCATTATTTGCATGAATTTCAGGACAGTAGTGTAGCCCGCCGCCCTGATCTTGTTTAAAGCCTTATGCACTTCCTTTACAGTGCTGGGTCCGCGATGCCACAGTATCGTCAGGATCTCCAATTCCGCATCGGTTGGCCGCGGAGCATCCCTTTCACTCATCGAATGAACCTCATTCCTTGACCCTGCGATCCAAACTCTTGGGCTCGACCTGCGCATATATACTACGAAGCTCTTCGTATTGTCAACGAAAATCTTCGTAGACGGAAGAATTCTCTTGCAGAGCGGTGATTCGCGTTAGGTGTGCGCCGGTGGGAGGGTCACAACGAATCTCGAGCCTTTTCCCCTCTCGCTTTCGGCGGTTATTGTCCCGCCGTGGGAATCCACGATCTTACGGCAGATGGTCAATCCCATTCCGCTCCCTTCATATTCATTACGCCCGTTGAGCCGCTTGAAGGGAAGGAATACTTTGTCCACCTGCCTGCCGTCAAAGCCTATTCCGTTATCTTCCACAATCAACGAGGCTGTTGGCTCGCCATTTTGCTCCGAGTAAATCTTCACAGTCGGCGACGCACCTGCTGCGTGGAATTTGATAGCGTTTCCAATGAGGTTCTGGAGGAGCTGTCTCATCTGCAGAGGGTCCGCTATGACGGTCGGCAGTTCCGCTACCTCAACCCGTGCGCCGCTGGCATCGATTGCCACGTCAAGGTCGCTCAAGACCTCACGGGTAATTTGGTTCAGGTCTACGGGAACTCGCTCTCTAGGCCGCCGCGACACTCTGGACAGGTCAAGCAGTCCTCCCACCAGGTGCTCCATTCGATCTGCCACTGCGCCTATACGATCCAGATAGAGCAGCGCCTGTTCGGGAAGCAGGCTCGAATAACTTGTGGTCAGTCTGCCCGAGAAAACGCGAATCTTTCTGAGCGGCTCTCTCAGATCATGAGATGCAATATAAGCAAACGCCTCCAGATCTCTATTGCTCTGTTGCAGCTTTTCCTGAGCGGCTTCGAGTTCCCTGACTTGTCGTACAAGGTCATTCTCGAGACCTATTATGCGCTCGCCTGCTCTAAGTCTTGCTCGCAGCTCTCGTTTGTCGAAAGGCTTTATTACATATTCGTCGGCCCCGGCATCCAGCCCTATAGCAATGTCCTCGGGCTCTGAGTTGACGGTCAATAGCAGCACGTAGATCGGCCGGCCCAGGTCACTCTTTATCTTCCAGGACAGTTCTATTCCCTGCAATCCTGGCATGAGCCAATCCAGAATCGCCATCTGGATTGAATCGTCATACTTGAGAATATCCCAGGCGTCAGTCCCGTCGACTGCCGTGACTATCTCGTAGTGCCAGCTGACAAGATACCGCTCGAGCATCAAGCGCGTCAGCTCATCATCATCGGCAATCAAGACCTTCAAGGCCTCACCTGTCTCGAAAGCAGATTCTACTGATCGGGCTGCGTCAAGTTCAGATCAAAGAGACGCAGCTCCGGATTTGAAACCGTTGCACAACTCACTTAGGGGGATTTCGTCTCACTGCAAGGATCGTGAGTTCTCAAGCGATTGATCGTTAGGCCCAGGTTCTGCGGCCCATTGGAGATGGGCCAGGGGGTAATGGGAGTCAGACCAATAACAGACAAATCATATCACGAATCCACTGGCGACCATAATGACAAACGGACTCGAGTCAGCACTTCTTTCCGCATTCCGCGGTTATGCCCGCGTCGGCGAATCGAGGACGGATGCAAGCAACCTCTTCAGGGCCACTATCTCAGCCTGGAGTTTCGTGAACGCCTCCGAAGCTTGGGTCAGGTCCCCTTCAGTGGCTGTCTCCTCTACTATTCGGGCCGCCTCCCGCGCCCGCTCGGCCCTCAGATTCGCAAGCGCTCCTTTGACAGCGTGCGCCTCCGCTTTCAGCGCCGCGCAATCTTCGTCGTTGATAGCTGCTCGCATCCGGTCAAGATGGCTGGCGCATGTCGTCAAAAATGAAGCGACAAGTTCCTGGGCGAAGTCCATGTCGCCATCCAACTGCTCCAGCAGTTCTTGTATGTTAAGAACCGCTAGCTCTTCCCCAGTGTCGATGACTTCAGCGATGCGGTCGGACTGGGGACGCTGACGCAGGCCTCTAAGAGGGCCAGTAACGCTCGCAATCGCTTCACACAGCTTGTCGGGATCGACTGGCTTCGTTATGTAGCCATCCATTCCGGCAGCTATACAATCCTCTTCATCGCCCTTCATGGCGCGGGCGGTCAGGGCGATTATTGGTGTCCGGCGGCCTGCAGACCGGTCTAGTATGCGGACCTGGCATGCCGCCTCAATGCCCTCCATTCCCGGCATTTCTATATCGAGAAGCACCAGATCGAACGGTTCATGCTTGCATAGCTCGACTGCTTCCTGGCCATCGTTCGCCGTCACAACAGTGTGACCCTGTTTCCTGAGCAGGCTCGTCACAAGCCTCTGGTTCACCTCAACATCGTCTGCGACAAGGATGCGGAGCGGCCGAGTAGCGAACTGGCTCTCGGCCTGAATCTGTGGGTTACGGTGTCGTTCGGGGTCTGAGCAAGCCGCAAGCAAACATTCTCTCAGTGACGACTCCAGCACCGGCTTGATGAGGCATGCCTGAACGCCGAACTCTTCTGCTTTGGCCGTCCTCTCATCCTTGACGGCCGGTATCAACAAAATGATCGTCAATCCGCCAGGTCCGCTGCTTCGCCTTATCCTGTTGGCGAGATCGAACCCATCCATTTCCGGAGGACCGTGGCTAATTAAAACTATACGGTAGGCGCGTCGATTCGTTCTGCCCAGAACTATTTGCTCTAATGCATCAGCGCTGGTTCGCGCCAGCACCGGGCGCATTCCCCATCGCTCGATTATGTGCTTCAGGACGCTAGAAGCAGGCCGGCATCGCTCGGCCACCAATACTGGGGCTCCCACCAAACCGGCGGGGATGTCCGACACAGCAGGTGCGTCATTCGAAGTCAGTCCGAACTTCGCGGTAAAGTGGAATGTGGTTCCTTTCGCTTCTTCGCTCTCGAGCCATATTCTACCGCCCATCATCTTCACCAGTCTCGAGCAGATGGCGAGCCCGAGACCGGTACCGCCGTATTTCCGAGTAGTTGAGCTGTCAGCCTGCTCAAAAGCGCCAAATACACTCGATTGTTTGGCCCTGGGAATCCCGACGCCAGTGTCAGCAACCGAGATCTCGGCTACCAGCGTTGTGCCACTTCGTTCTACTACTCTGGCAGCAAGAATAATCTCACCGCGACTGTGTGTGAATTTAATGGCATTGCCGACGAGGTTGATAACCACCTGCTGCAGTCTGACCCGGTCTCCAATGACATGCTCGGGAAGCTCCAAATCGAAATCGCACACAAGCTCGATCTGCTTCTGGTGAGCCCTCAGGGCGAGAATCCTCATGGCGTCCCCGAGACAACCCGTCAAGTCAAACCTGATCGACTCGAGTTCGAGTTTGCCCGCCTCGATCTTGGAGAAATCGAGGAGGTCGCTGATCAGGTCCATCAGCGAGCGCGCCGACAATCTCAGCATCTTCAGATAATCGCGTTGCTCGGCGGTCACCGTGGTTTCGAGCAGGAGTTCGGTCATCCCGATTACTCCATTCATAGGCGTACGTATTTCGTGGCTCATAGTGGCCAGGAATGTGCTCTTGGCCTTGCTGGCCTCCTGGGCCCGCTCGCGGAGCAGCGCTTCTGTCTTGAGTTGATGAGTGATGAGTCGCGTCTGACTCGCCACTCTCCGGCGGAGGGTCCACGCCCAGGCAAGGGAAATCAAGATTATCAGCATCAGCCCGCTGATCGCCCAAACAGTATGGCCAAGCGTCCACCAGGACGCTGATCGAACCACCGATACTTCATCAAGCGACGCCACGAAAATCCGAAACGAGAGCGGCACTGCCGGATTTACCGAGGTGTCGGGCTGGATAGACACGAGTCCCTTGAGCTGCACAATGCTGCCACGCCGTAGTTTGGCGCCCTTCGCGTCGATGTCGGTAACGTCCGGCACCTCTGCTCTGAATGTGTATTTGCCGGATCGCAAGGTCATTATCCGCTCAGCCGTACTCGTTTCAACATCGAGCAATTCAGCCTTAATTCGTACAGGTTCGGCGTCAAATCTCCCGCCAAGGATTTCTTCAGGCGTTGCATCAGCAGGCTGTGGCAATTCACCGCTGCCCGCCTTCTGAAAGATTCCGTTCTGAAGGACGGGGGAGTATTCGCCTCGCGCGACAAACCCAACAACCTGGACCAGGTCGCCCCGATTCACTGGCGTCTTCTGCTGTGTTTCTACATAGACTCCGCCACTTTCATCGAGCACGAACAATCCTTTTCCGGGACGCTGTAGCGTTACCAGGCCTTTTATTTTCACTCGATGAGCGGCTCGGTCCTGTGATGAAAACGTCATCAAGCCGCCGATCGGTTGTATCACTGGCGAAAAAGGGTCCTCGGGCCCCGGATCTTCGATGGAGATGTACTTCAAACCCGGAGCGAAGAGGCGCACTCCCAGGTATTGCCGCTTGTCGTTGAAGCGTGTTCCGCAAGCCCCGCGAATTCGAACTTCGGCGTCGACGATGCGGGTCGGCACCGCTGCGTCAGAAGCAGGAACCTCAGCTTCAAACTCCCCAATATCCCCGAATATCTCCAGGTAGGTGGCCGATTCTCGTTTAAACGCCGCGTGTACAACGCCCCTCAATTCGACCCACT
>Ga0126373_10001778_pt1 | contig 15488 bp, 10 predicted proteins | sample PanSoiMetPlot_11_FD_92545 | JGI IMG/M metagenome (GOLD analysis project Ga0126373, IMG submission 92545) | Tropical forest soil microbial communities from Panama - MetaG Plot_11 | ecosystem: Environmental > Terrestrial > Soil > Tropical forest > Bulk soil | place: Panama | collected 2016-02-17 | reverse complement strand
TTTGTTGATTGCAGGTCGAGCACCAATTACGGTCGGTGCCGAAGGAGCGCGACATAGAGGACATCATAAGAGCGATGTCAACGACTCACAAAAAAACAATTCGCCTGAATCCCTGACTAGCCATTTGCGCATCAGGCATTCTCAAGCGCTGTAAGCTAGCCGCTTCCATGCAAATAGGGCAACGACTCCAAGCAGCAGCATCGGCGCCGTTGCCGGTTCTGGGACCCCCTTCGCAACCGCGGTGACTGCTCCGTCCGAAGGCCAAGACAAACAATCATCCTCGCAGCCAACGCCGATTTCAAAACTTCTGCCAGCGCCCACATCCCGGAAATTGCCGAACGCCATCAGGATAATGCGTGTGCCGTGGTCGCCATACGCCACGATCTGGCAGCCGAAGAGGTTACTCATACAAGTCATGTCGATCGCAGGTTCGCCAACTTGTGTCCGAATCGGGCTGTGCCAATTCACTCCCGGCATGTTGGTGTAATCGAAAACGTGGTGACTTCCAGTCGAGCTAAAGAAAAATGAAAGACCAGTGGCGGGAGCGCAGGAGTAAACGATTCCGCAGGCGGTTGCCGGGTTAATCGCAAGGAAGTGATCGATGCTGTTCGCACGCGCCGAGGTGGGACAAAGAGCAAGTGCGGTATAGAAAAGGAGTACTTTGACCGTGGTCATGGAATGGCATAGACGGTTCACTTTGCATTTCGCTCATTCGTTGGACTAGCCCACCCATCACCCCAGAGGGCCTCAAAAAGAACCTAGCAGCATGAAGTTTGGGCTTATCGACGCGGCAGAGAATTTCCCGTGAATTCTGGATTGGGAATACGCGAGCTCGGTAGAGTGTTCATGAATACCGCTCCAACACAGCGATTCCCCTGTTGCCGACGATTCGGCAGGTAAGAGGAGTGCACCTCCTTCCATACGTCGAAATGACAACAAAATTTCCTGCCCGACTCGGCCAAATCAACAAAGCCCGCACGAGAGTTCCTTAAGAGAAAAGCGGCCGCCGTCAGCGATCATGCCCGGGCACCAGTCAGCTTTCCCGAAACACATCCGCCGCGCTGAACAAAAAATGCGTCACAGAGCTGCAGCGAGAGGACGATCACAAACGCGAAGTCATTGCGATTGGAATAGCTTCCGCCGACTCGAGATTCACAGCATAGGGCACAGAAATGAGGTAAATGGTCCTAGCGAGGCCAACCGCTGCTAGGAAGAAGTGGACATAGTTATAGTTAGGGTTATGGAATGTAGTTGGGTTCTTTGGCCTAGGTTAATGGTCTTGGATGAGTCCATTAGGGCCAAACCAGTGCGAATGCACGAGGAGAGTACTGTTCGGCTGCCAAATAATCGCCTCTCTCCCACCTGTCAGCGAAACGTTTCGCCCTCGAGAGGCCTAAGACCAGGTAGTCGCGAACCGTGGCTTAATCTTTGTCCCGATACTCCTCGGGAACATCGTCCTCCGGCACTTCATGGGTATGCACTTCTCTCTCGTCAGCGTTGTCGGCCTCCTCAACACCCGCCACCGCGCCAGCTTCAAAGAGGTTCCCTTCTTCCACCAACTCGTCGACGCTTTCCGAGTCCGCCTCTTCGGCCCTGGACAAACCTTGTAAATCTCCCGATTGGCGGCCCGAAATTGCGTTTCGCCTGCGCTGAGCCGACTTCAATTCCTGTGCATCGTTCCTCAGGGTTCCACGCTGACGAACCACAGGAGCCTTTGCGGTTTTCTTCTTAGCTTGCTTTTTCTTCGCGGCCTTCTTTGGACGGCTCGGTTTCACCGCCGGTTTGGCACGCGCCGCCTTCCTCGACCGCTTCGTGGTTGCCATTTTCGATTTTCTTGGCTTGCTCTTAGTTCTTCTCTTGGAGGGCATGGCAGCAGTCTATCATCGGTCTAGTTTTCGGCCGTAACTCTCTGCCGAGAGCCGGTGCTCTTTTAACCGCCTTCCGAAGGTATCTTCCGCCACGCGACGACGGCACTCGCAGTGGCGAGGCCAGCACAAAGGAGCATGATCAGCCGAAAACCAAAGACGAATGCCTTCGCGATGGCGGCTCCAATCATCGCTGCAGTCTGCGGATCTTGACTGGAGGGTACAGCGAGGCTACCGAGTCTGGCGGTGTTGGATTCAATCTCGTGAACCAGGTCGGCATTCAAGTCCAGACCGGAAAGCGACTGTCGCAATGAATGAGCAAAGGCCGCCACCATGACGGCACCCAAGACCGCAACCGCCAAGACACCGGCAACTCGGGCCACTGCATTGTTAATTCCGGACGCGGTGCCGGCACGTGCCTGCCCCACCGAGTTCATGACCACGGTGGTTAAAGGCGCGACACTGATCGCCATCCCGAGCCCTAGAACGACAAAAGCTGGAAAAAACGTGGTCCAGTAATTGGCCCGTACATCAGGTACAGCGAAAAGCAGAAAACCCGCAGCGGCAATCAACGGACCCACAATGAGCGGGATCCTTGGCCCGTAGCGGGTTACGAGTCCCCCGGACCAGCGCGATAAAGAAGACATGAGCAAAATAGTTGGCAACGCGGCGGCCCCAGTCGCCGTCGCCGAGTAGTTCTGCAATTGAATCAGATTAAGGGGGTATAGGAAAAAGAAAATGCCCAAGGCGGCGTAAAGAAATAGCGTTAAGAGATTTGCGCCGCTGAAGCTTCGAGATCTAAACAGCTGCAGCGGAACCATTGGTGTCCTGACGGTCTTCTCGACGAATAGAAAAACAACAAGAGCTCCAAAGCCGGCAATCAGACTGGCGATTACTCGAGGATTTGCCCAGCCAAGGATCGACAATTCCAGGAATCCATACACCAACGCTGCCAAGGCAAGAGTCGCGATCGCGGCGCCCAACCAATCAACACTTTTCATATCGGAACTGCGGGATTCCGGCACGTGCCAGATCGAGATAACAAGAACCAGAGCCGCGAGAGGAACATTAATGAAGAATATCCAATGCCAGGAAGCATGCTCGATCAACCATCCTCCGAGCACCGGGCCGAGAGCAGTGGTCATGGTGGTGAAACCGGCCCACGTTCCGATCGCTTCACCACGAGATTTTTCGTCGAAGGATGCGCTGATGATGGCGAGACTGCCGGGTACGAGGAATGCGGCAGCGATGCCCTGGGCTGAGCGCCACACCAAGAGGCTTCTGATGCTCGACGACAAGCCGCAGCCTGCGGAAGCAACTGCAAAAGCAGCCACGCCGAGCAAGAACATTGCCCGCCGGCCGAGCGAGTCCCCGAGGGAGCCTCCGACTAGGATCAGGGCGGAAAGAAATAATCCGTAAGATTCAATGACCCATTGGACATCCACCACAGTGGCATGAAGGTTCGATTGCAACGCCGGTAAAGCCACATTGACAGCGGTGCTATCGATGAACGCCATGCTCGAACCAAGAATGGTGGCCACCAGCACCCACGCGCGCGATGTCTCGGCACAGGGCGCGGCTAAAGTCCCGACCCGGATCACGGCTTCATCGCATGGCTGTCTCATCTCGAATCTGGATGCTTATGGATCGCGAACGGATTCTAGTTCAGTGGATATATTCCTGGGTAAGCACGCGGAAGCAGCACTGGCTACGAGGTCGGCTCGCTCTGTTTATGCTCTCCAGTTGGACCTCTGTTTGTCCGTTCGCTATCGGTGAGAGGGCCCGGCCAATCCCGAATTCTCGGAGCGTGCCCGATCAACTTCCATTCCTCTGCTTTGCGCAGCATTCAACGCAATATTTTCAAAGCGCAGTTGGCATGTGCCGCTGTGCCGCCAGGCGCGGAAACTTCAGTTGCTCGGCAGTCAGAAATGCGTCCACTGAGTCCCGAGCATATTTGAACGCACTTCCGGGGTCTCCAAGCTCAAAGTAGAAGTCAGCTAACTTGTTTGCACCAATCCAGATGTGAAGGAAGCTTGGAAAGCGCGGGAGTTCGTCGCAGAAGAGAACCTCAGGACACTCGATGAGTGTTTTGAAATGATTGGAGAAAAACCGGTCCAAGTCAGTGGCAACTTCAGGACGTGTTCATTGAGGATTTCAAGAGAGAACTGGCTGAAATCCAGTCACCTGCTGCGAGGCATTTGTACATTTTTGCCAAAGCTACACACCTCGCACACCTGCGATTTGCCGAGTATGCCGCCCTGGTGGCCGCAGCCGACGCAACCGAGAACAATGGTGTCGGCGTTCTACTGGAGAGTGTGCTTGCCGACAAGCTCGCTTTTCTTGAGCGCGACCGCCGGCTTGTCCGTCACCTGATGGCAGGACGCATTAAAGAGCGCCTTGCCGAGCGCATCGCTGCATAGGTTTGTTTGAATAACCGGCTCGGCGGCTGGTGGCAGTCCCGCCGCCGAGAGTTTTTCAACTCAGAGTGAGAACCCTGTTGCGCGACCCGTCGCTCGCGGGGCTAGGGAGCGATTGGTGAAAACGAGCCCTTCCTGACAGCACCCTGACGGAGCAAACTCCGGAAGTCTCAGCCGTATCGGCAAACAGTCCCGAGATCGTCGGCTGTAGCAGCGGGAGCCGAGCCCAGAAACGCCCCGCTCACCTTGAACTGGGGCATAGTTCTCATTTCAGTCCAAAGAACCCGCTCCCCACGACACTTGTCCCGATGAAAATGTCGGTTCGGTACGTACATCTCCAGCACGCTCAGTGAGTTCTATCCCAACCAGCTCAGTGCCAGTCACCCGCGGCAATGAAGGCTCCCCAGTAGAATGGGTGAGTACTCAGATGCTTCGTCCGACGCTGATTCAGAATTCTCAAACTTGCTGATCGAACAGCCTCCGCGGTGCTCCTCCCGTTTAGGAAATGCTCCTTGTACAAGGTCTCCATCCAATGTTGCGCGGTCGCGTCCTCAATCGGCCAGAGACTCATGATTACGGTTTTTGCGCCGGCAACCTGGAAGGCACGACGCAACCCAAACACCCCTTCCCCAACCTTGATCTCACCTACTCCGGTGTCACAAGCTGAAAGCACAGCCCAATCTACACCTTGTAAATTGATTCCTGCGATCTCCTCCGCCGTAAGGATCCCGTCCCCTTGTTCCTGACGTCCGGTGGTCCGGCGATTTGCGCCCGCAAATGCCAGCCCCGACAACAGCAATGGATTTTCCGCAGTTGCAGGCAGAGGTTTATCGTCGTGTTTGTTGAGCGTTAACTGGGACACTGACTCACAGTCGCCCTCCAAAAAAAATCCGTGAGTCGCCACATGCACGACTCTCTTGCCCGGAGCGTAGCGCTCGAACGCTTCCGCGCTAGCTTCCGCACCAGTTACTTCCAGGAACTCGGACCTGGAAGGTTGGTTCGAAGTTCCAGTACGTGTCCAGAGAGCCGAAATGCGATCAGCCTCTAATTGGGAGGCGGGCAATGGAGTGAAACGCAGAGTCTTGAAACTCCCGCATGCTGAGCGCAAACTGGGTTGAGCGCCTCCGGGCACAGCAGCCAACGCGCCGGGCTGCTCATTCGAAGCCAGCATCCGGCCACCGGCCTGATCAAATGCTGGGCTTCCCATCACCAGTATTCCATCGCCTCGCCGTATTTCCCCCGGGACCAGGTCGCGCTCTGTAGAGATATAGTGAATCAACGGACCGGTTTCGAGCAGATACCGCGATGTGCCTGTAGGTAAGGCTACAAAGTTCACCAGGTGCAATGCCGCATCGGGAACAATAAATACTTGCTTGGCGTCACCCGCCCTAAGTGCGACGGGATCCCAAATCCTCCGGCGCAGCGCTTCGCCTGTTTGGCGAGCCGAGCTCTCGCTGGTTGTGGACAGCGCAATAGCTTCGGTCTGGCGTGACATTTCCCGTCGCCAGGACGAGACCCGCTTTTCAATTTCACCTGCCCGTCCCAACGATACAAATTCAGGGGTCGAATGCCCGGCTTGCAACACAAAGGCACCGTAGTAAGGAACGGAAGCGGCAGGCTTTTTCGTTGACCAGTCTTCGAAGCTATATCGAGAGTACCGAACATATGCGACCAGCGCCGATCGTTGCGGAAGAGACGCGGCTACATCGGTCAACCCGAGATGGGTCCTGGCCTGATCCTGTCTGAAAACCATGCTTTTTTCGGCAAGTGTTCTTTCGGCATCTTCCTTTCTTGCGCGAGCGTCATCCAGCAATTGCCGATAAACTTCTGGGGAGCTATCCCCGGCGCCCCGGAACACCAGAGTCGCCAGTTGCGCTCGCGTGGATGCGAGCCGCTCGGCGATGCGAGCAAGTTCCGGGCCCCCGCTGGCATAAGTGAAACGGTGGCGTGCGGCGAGTTCGTCCAAAACCAGTGCCCGCGAACGGACTACGGCGTCGAGCACCTCGGTTCGAGCGGACGCTGTTGTGCCAGGCCGGGCAACTAGACTCAAAGCGACGTTCAACCCTGATGCCCGGACAGCTTCGTAAGCCAGGGCCTGCCGCTCAGAAAGGGAGCGGACGGAGATGCGCAAGTGGTCCGCACCAATTCGTTCGGCACGCAACGCCGCTGCGAACGCTTCTGAAGTCTTGCCCGAGGCTGCTAGCGTGAGGGCAAGTCCACTGAGGCTGCGAGCGAGCTCCGGGTGTTCAGCTCCGAGGCTTTTCTCACGCACTGCAACCGCTTCCCGCAAGTATCTCTCCGATTCCGTTAGTTCGCCCTGCTCGTAAACAAGTGTGCCCAGGTCGTTCAGAAGCTGCGCCACGCACCAGGAATTTGGGCAAGACTTCCTGCCCATCGCAACCGCGCGCTTCTCGTACTCCACCGCTTCAGATTGCTTTCCCCGCGCGTGAGCGATACTGGCAAGATTGGCGAGACTGTAGGAAACATCGAGCGTTTCAGGATTTATGTGTTCCCGAATGTCCATTGCACGGCGATAGTACCGCTCCGCCGCATCCGGATCGTTCTGACTCATGTAAAGGTCGCCCACCTGGTCATAGTCGCCGGCTGTGTCTGTCCCGTTAGGTCTATGGCTGTCGATTTCCATAAGACGACGGTCATACTCGAAGGCGGACTGGATGTCCCCTTGACGAAAGGCAGTAAGCCCTAGGTTTCCGAGAGCGTAGGCAAGTCCTACATTCTTCGGCTTGGTCTTGAGAAACAGATCCACAGCCTTTTGTGAATAATCGCGGGAAGCCTGGAAGTCATCCTGCTCAAGTGCCAACTCTCCCAGGTTGACGTAAGTGGGCGCCATCCACCCGTTGTACTTTTCTTGCAGAGCCACGAGCTGCTGCAAGTGGTCCCGCGAGGCTTGCAAGTCCCCCTCCCTAGATTCAACAGCAGAGAAGGTAAGAAGGAGAACTTGACAGTGTTTCGACCCTGGAGTGTCGAACTTTGTGGCGAGGTCGAGCCCTTCCTCCAGGTATTTGTGCGCCAGCGCGAAATGCGATTCTGAGTCTTCCAGGCTCCCGAGGCTGCCCAGGATGTCTGATTGCATCAACGACCCCTGCGGCGATTGTTCTCTGTCAATCTGCAAGGCTTCGAGGCAATGCTCTCGGGCAGCACCGGGGCTGTCTAAAACACGCTCGTCATCACACAAGTAGTACAGAGATTCCACCAAGCCGGCCGACCTCGGACCGACCCGCCTACCAATCGCGACTGATTGCGTGGCATATTCTTTGGACTTTAAGTAATACTTTTCATCGTTTCCGTCCACCGCGAGTTCAAAGGTAGTGTCGGTGAGAGCGTTCAACAGCCCAACCATTTCAAGCGATTCGGGCGATAGCTTTTCGCGCAACGGTAACGCGGCCTCGAGATAACTCAATGCCTGTAGTTCCTCCTCCTTCTTATGTAAGGCCAGGCCAGCATCTTGAAGCGATTGAGCGAGCGCAATCGGGCGCGAAGTCCGCAGTTTCCCGAGCGACAAGCCCTCTGCATAGAACTTTTCTGAGTCTTCTTTCTTTTCGCACGCCAATCCAGCATGAACTACAGCCGAAATCTGCTCGGGAGTGTCTTGCAATCCTGACCAGATTCGTGCCGCGTCCTGCCACGCGGCCACCGCCTCCTCTGCTCGCCCCAGAGTCTGCAGGACACCAGCACGTGCCTGTTGTGCGGAGGCCTCTCCAACCTGGTCCTTCGTTTGCCGTGCCACATCCAGCGCCTTATCTGCAGCTTTCAGTGAATCCAGAGACTGTTTTGCATCCGCTGAGCGGCTCGCCTCATCGAGAAACTTCTGCACGGTCGGGGAGGATTTCGGCGAAGGCTGGTCGGAACCTGTCTCTTGAGCTAAGGCCGCCTGGCCGACAACGAACCATGCAAAAACAGCAATTGCTCCCTTGAAGCAATTCATAACTGTCTCCATCCACTCGCGCAATTTGACAATTACTGCATGGCCTACTTACGCAGCTGGCGCAGGATTTCGCCGGCCTCCGTTTCCTTGCCGCCGTGAAAGCTAATAGTTGCCTCGAGTTCGTCTTCTGCACCTGCAACGTCTTGCTTCTTCAAATAGGCTTTCGCGAGATAAAAATGCGACTGCTCGGAATATGTGGGGTCGCCCAGAGCGATAGTCTTGCGAAAGAAAGTAATCGCGGGATCAGTTTGTCCGGTAAGCAAATAACAGGCGGCAAGATAAAAGTTGAAACTGAGGGCCTTCGGATCAACCTTGAGCGCTGCGCGGATGCCGGGGATGGCGTTCGCATAGTCTCCTTTGGAATAGTTCTGCATGGCGATGCGAAACTGCTCGTGTGCTTGATCCTGGACAGCACGAAGTGTAGTGGCAAGATACGGCGGGGGCTCCACGCTCGCCAATTGCTCAAGCGAGGGCGAACTTGGCGAAATTGAAGGTGCGGGATTGGTTGCTGGCTGCTGCAAAGCTACTGGCGCTGAGTTTTGTCGCCGCCGCCCTGAATACCACCAGGTTCCGACGACAAATAACAAAAGCGCAGTCACGAGCGCTGGCGTCCAAACCCAAGTTCCGCGCAGGAAATTTCCGCGGGTTTTTGACACCGAGGGCCTCTGATGGCGCACTTCCTCTTGCACTGCTAGCGCGGTCTGCAATTGCGCAAAGCACGACTCGCATTCAAAATAGTGCCGTTCGAACTCGTCGCGCTCTTGCTCGGCCAGTTGGTCGAGCAGATAGCGCTCAAGCACATCCTGTTCTGCAATCTGTTTGCAGTGCATCGCTCTATCACCATGTGGCAATTTGTTTACCTTCGTGACAACTTGCGTTCCAGCAACGCTGCTATTCTCTTTGAGGCGCGGAGTTTGCGCGTCCGCACGACTTCTGCCGTCAATCCAAGCGCGATTGCAATTTCTCCCGGCTTTTTCCCCTCCACCAGAGTCATGTGCAGGATTTCACGGTCTTGCCGCCGCATGCCTCCCAGCACGTCTCCGACTAAGCGCGACCGTTCAGCTTCCTCGATTTCGTGATTGGAATGAGTCTGGGCGAGATCGTCTCGAAGGGGCTCAAAGCGCGGTGCCTGTGCCCGACTACGTAGGTGGTTGCTGATGATATTGCGGGCAGTGCCATGGACGAAAGCGGCCAACTTGTCTTGATCGAGCAGTTGGCCTTTTCGCAGAGCTGTGATCACAGCCAGCAAAATATCCTGTACCAAATCACGCGCAGCTTCACGATCGCGGGTGCGCACCAAGCCCATTACGAAAAGTCGCTGACTGAATTGACGCACAAGCTCCGTCTCGGCCGCCGAATCACCCAGGCGGATTCGTTCGGCCAGACTCCCCATTTCGCCAAGGCCTTCCACGATCACCGTACCCCCACCTTTGCGGCGGATTATACGCCTCTGCTCCCGGCTTGTCTGAGGCTCGAGGATTCGAGGGCTTTTTTGCAGAACGACTGTCATGTTTCTTGCTGCGCAACCACTACTTGTCAACACGGCACATGGGATGTGAAAGCGCAAGCAATGTGCAAGTAAGAGTTCAATAAAGGAGCCAATGTGAACAGCAAATTCTGTTTATCGATGGTCACGGTCACCATTTTCGCGATGGCAGTGTCATCAACTAGGCTGATTTCGCAGGAGCACAACGCGAAGCATCATCATCATTATCAGGTGATCGACTTGGGCACTCTCGGCGGACAGGGGACCTGGCTTTCCTATCCTCTGCCGGGAGAAGTGCAGCTCAACCAACGCGGACTAGTGGTGGGAATTAGCGAGACAATCGATCCTGATCCGTACTCCCCAAACTGCATCACTCCTGATTGCGGGTTGGCGCACGCGTTCCAATGGCAGAACGGAGTTCTTGCAGATTTGGGTGCGTTACCAGGGGCCAATAACAGCTACGCTTTCTCGTCGAACGGGCGCGGGCAGATCGTCGGCATGTCGGAAAACGGACAAATCGACCCCTTCACAGGTGCCCCTGAGCTTGTTGGTGTCCTGTGGACTGATGGAAAGATCATCAACCTTGGGACTCTTGGCGGAAATGGCAGCTGGGCGGCCACAATTAATGAACGAGGACAAGTAGTCGGGGCGGCCCTTAACGATGTGCCCGACCCCTTCAGCGGAAACCTTGCGATCGGGCCATTCTTTCCCCTCGCAACGCAGATGCACGCTTACCTGTGGGAACACGGCGTTATGAGGGACCTCGGCACTTTAGGTGGCCCTGACAGCCAAGCGCAGTACATCAATGCACGTGGACAGATCGCGGGACAGTCCTTTATTAATGACACACCAAATCCTCCTGTCACCGCTCCGGCATGCAACACAGCCGGGGTCCCTACCGAGCATCCGTTTCTCTGGCAAAACGGCATGATCGACCTTGGCAGCCTGGGCGGCACGTGCGGTTATGCGAACTGGCTCAACGACCGGGGTCAGGTCATCGGCACAATGACTCTCGCCGGTGACAGCACAAATCACGCATTTCTCTGGGACCGAGGAGTGCTTACGGATCTTGGGACCTTGGGCGGCAATAACTCGGAAGCCTGGTTCACGAACGATGCGGGAGAGGTCGTCGGCAGGGCAGATTTTTCCGCCACGAGCGCTGATCATCATGCTTTCTTGTGGAGGCGCGGCCACGGAATGATAGATCTGGGGACAGTGGCGGACCAACCTTTAAGCACGGCCGAAGGTATCAATTCCCACACCCAGATTGTTGGCGACTCGCTGGGAAACGGGTGGCTATGGGAGGATGGTTCGATTGTCGATCTGAATACACTCGTACCTTCCAACTCCACGGTACACGTAGCGGGAGCGGTCGCGATCAATGATCGCGGAGAGATCGTTGCCGAAGGGTTCCCCAGTAACGGAGATGACCACGTAGTCGTGCTCATCCCCTGCGACGACGACCACCCAGATGTCGAAGGCTGTGATTACAGCCTTGCCGAGGATAAATCTACCATTGAGGTGGGATCGGTGCCGGGCAGCCACAATTCACCAACTGCAAATCAAAAACCTCGAAGTGATTCGAAGCGGGCGAGGCGCGACGTTGGCGCGGCTTCTGTCACAAGATATCCCGGTAACCCGGCTGAAGGGGAAGCGAGAGGTTGCCGGGGCAATTTCAGCCCCCGGAGAATTTAGCACCTTTGGGCACCGCGATTGAACAGAACAGTGCCTGGAAGTCTTGAGCTTGTTTGAAGATAGCGTCGCCAGTCTAGCTATGGTCGTGCCGGGCGTTCTGGCCAACGGAGATCTTCACCCTTATTTGATGATTCCGTGCGACGACGATCGCCCCAACGTCGACGGTTGCGATTACAGCCTCGTCGGAGAGGCTTCGATCACTAGTATCGGTTCGAAGCCAGCCGGACGGCACATGGCAACGGTCGACCAACACAAAATGATCTACCACAGCATGCGGAACTCAACTGCTTACCGCCTGAAGACGCTACTTGTTCCTTGAAATGGCTGTTTGATAGCAGGAGAATGGCACGGGTGCGTTGAGGCAGGAACCTTCCCAGGGAATCGGAGCGGATGTCGTAGATTCTGATTCGCGACTCCCGCGCCCCTTCTTCTCGACCAATTCCGTTTAGTCTAGGTCCCAACCTGCGCTCAGGAGGATGTCGTGAAAACCATGTTCGTGGCCATTCTTTTATTGACGCTGGGTGCAGGTTCAGCAACGGTTGCGCGAGCCGTATGCGTGGGCACATCCGTGAATTCGTTTGGTGCAAAGGGTGACGGCCACACCGACGATACGTCTGCAATTCAAGCCGCCATCAATGCTGCAAGTTCAGCCGGCGGCGGCTCCGTCGTGTTCGGGGTGGCTCGCTATTACACGACCGGTACGTTTGTTTTGCCCCGGGGCGTGGTGCTCTGCGGGGCAATTGAAGGCCCCTTCGATGTTGCAGGAGTAAATCCGACGGCGACCGCAATCGCTCCGACGTTGCTGGTCACCAACACCAACAGTCCATTCCTGACGTTGCAAGGATACGGCGCGGGCGTTACCGACCTGCTCTTTCACTATCCAAACCAGGTGGCGAGTAGTGCGGCATCGCCCAACGTGTATCCCTATACGATCCTGGTGACGTACCCGGGCACGAAAATCGCGCGCTCCACCGTCACCAATGCGTACGACTTCCTCGACGTCGAGGTCGGCCGGGTGATGGCGCAGGATTTGTTCATCGGGGCGTTTAATATCGGCGTCAATCTCGACCACACCCAGGATCACGTCACGCTGCGCAACCTTCTTCAGACGGTGTTCTGGGACTTCCTGGAGGGAGCGACGTATCCTCGACCCATCGATAGCTGGGTCCTGAACCACGGGATCGGGCTGGTGGTCGGTCGCATGGACAGCGTGGAGATCCACGATTTCTATGTGTTCTCCCGCTATACCGGGTTGATGCTGACTGATTCGAGCGACACAACCCAGAATCCTCCCTGCGGCTACGGAACCGGGAGCGACATCGATCTGGATACGGTGCAGTTCGGGATCGTCGTCACCGCCTCGAATACGCCAGGTTACAAATTCACGAATGTAGATGTGGGGGCAGCATCGGGCATAGGCCAGGCTGCTGTCCAAGTAAGAAGTGGGGGGTCGATGCCGCCCAAAATTGAGATAAACGGTGGCTCACAACGAGGAACTTGGGCTCTCGGTCCATATCCTCCAAGCGGCACGGACACCATTATTACGAACATCCTGCCCTGAGCCTCTTAGCGCAGCGAAACCGCGAGCATGGAAAGGAAACGCATGCGGAAATACTTGTACTTGTGCTTGCTGGCCGCGAGCATGACGTCGCTTTCTGGCTGTGGTGGGGGCGGCAACCTGGGGGGAGGTGGAGGTGGTGGGTCCGTCGCTACACAGTTTGCGGTCACCGGTCCTGGGAGCAGCGCTGCTGGTTTTTCCTTCAACTTCAGCGTCACTGCCCGCGATGCGTCGAACAATCCGGTGTCAAACTATTCCGGGACGGTGCACTTCACAAGCAGCGACTCCACTGCGGTTCTTCCTCCTGACTCCAAGCTGACGAATGGGAGCGGAACGTTTTCGGCTACTCTGACCAACGCAGGATTTCAAACCATCACGGCGACGGACCCGGCTTCGGGCTCAATCCACGGATCTCTCAGTCTGATAACGGTCGAGGGAGAATTTCCTGTGAGTTCATTTGGCGCCAAAGGAGATGGCCACAGCGACGACACAGCCGCCATTCAAAGCGCCATCAACGCAGCCAGCGCGGCGGGAGGCGGCTCGGTAGTTCTTAGCATCGCCCGATACTTCACGACCGGAAATCTCGTGGTCCCGGCAGGCGTGATATTGTGCGGGCCAATCCAGGGTCCATTCGACATCAACGGAATTGATCCGTCGGTCACCGCAGTCGCGCCCACGCTTTTGGTCACAAGCACTAACGGTCCGTTCTTAACGCTACAAGGGGTCGGAGCGGGAGTTACAGACGTGCTGTTCCACTATCCGAATCAGGTGCACACCACCGCGTCCGCTCCGAACCCCTATCCCTATACGATTCTTGTGGCCGCTCCAGGAACAAAAGTAGCCCGATTGGTGGTGACCAATGCCTACGACTTCCTCGACATCGAATCAGGTCGAGTTATGGTCTTTGATTTGTTCATCGGCGCTTATCACAACGACATTCACATCGACCACGCCTATGGCCACGTCATGCTGCACAATTTCAATATCTCGGTCACTTGGGATGTGTGGGAGAACGTGCCTGTACCGAGCCCTATCGATGCCTGGGTCACAGCCAACGGCACTGCCTTATCCGTAGGCCGCGTTGACAGCCTCGAAATGACCGACATCATGGTTTTCACACGCTTCACTGGAATTCGGCTGACCGATTCGCCAGACCTGTCGCAGAAACCCCGCTGCGGATATGGAACGGGAAACAACGTCGACCTAGACACGATGCAGTACGGGATCGTTATCACATGCTCGAATGCACCGGGATACAAATTCACAAACGTGGACATCGGATCGGGCTACGGCGGCCAAACAGCGGTACAGGTTGGCAGCGGCGGTTCGATGCCACCGAAAATTGAGATCAACGGTGGCTCGCAACGGGGGTTTTGGGCACTGGGCGCATATCCGGCTCCGGGCCCGGACACGATCATAACGAACATCTTGCCCTGAGTGGTCTCACACCTTGAGCAAATGCTTGTTTCGCGATAGTCGGCTACGGCCGTTTAGTCCATCGCGGTGGCGAATGCCACTTTCAGATGATGCAAGCTCAATAGTTTCTGCATGCTGTCGAAATTGGCTTCCGTGCGGCTGGATGTTGGACAAAGTCATTGAGGCAGTAAAACATTCTTAGGGGAGAACTCGTTTAGGCCTTCTAACAAAAAAGAAGAGTTGCGTTGTGTGTCAAGAGTGATCAAGCCACTTGAAGACAGGTAAACTGGGGCCATGCCCCTAGGAGACAGATTGGTACGGCGTGCGGTTGAAACACAAGCTGGCCGCCGCCCAGAGCTCGAGCGCTTGGAGGCTTTTGCCTTAGGAGATGAACCGCTCGTGATGCACATCCAGGGCATCCCGGGCATAGGAAAAACTCACCTGCTGAACGCGCTGGCGGCAAGTATCGGGGGAAAGGGCGTTTTCGTTGTGCGGATAGACGCCCGCTGGTGCGAGCCTTCCCCGGCGGCTTTGTGTCGAGCGATCTGCAAAGAAATCGGTGCCTCGGAGTCCGAAGATTCCGCGGTCGTGGCGACCAGTCTGTCGGACGGGACCAAGCGAACTCTCTTGGTGATTGACAGTTACGAATCTTTCCGTCTGCTTGAATCTTGGCTAAGGCAGATTTTTTTGCCCTCGCTGGGCGACAATGTGCGCACAATCCTGTCCAGTCGTGAGCCGCCCCGGCCAGCGTGGCGTATTGCCCCGGCGTGGAGAGGCCTATTTGATTCGATGCTCCTTGAAACATTTTCTCCGGAAGCGGCTCTGGAGTATCTGACATCGGAGGGTGTGCCGGAGGGCAACGCTCGGGAGTTGAATCGGGTTGCGCGCGGGCATCCGTTGGCACTTTCCCTGGGATTGGCACTCTACTTTGCAGGCGGGCAGGTCCGTGGGAGCGCGGCTACTCGTCATCAGGTACTAGAACATATGGCGGCGCTCTTTCTGGAGGATGCCGATTCGGAAACTATCCAGGTCGTACGGGCCGCCTGCCTGGTCCGAACCGCTACCGCGCCGCTACTGGCGGCCATGCTGCCGCATATCCCGGCCG
>Ga0126373_10001777_pt1 | contig 15495 bp, 12 predicted proteins | sample PanSoiMetPlot_11_FD_92545 | JGI IMG/M metagenome (GOLD analysis project Ga0126373, IMG submission 92545) | Tropical forest soil microbial communities from Panama - MetaG Plot_11 | ecosystem: Environmental > Terrestrial > Soil > Tropical forest > Bulk soil | place: Panama | collected 2016-02-17 | reverse complement strand
CGTGGTCGCTTGCGCGGGGTGAACGGTCACCGAGCATGGCTCAATGGATCACGATTTCGTGGCTTTCGATTCTTTTTTTTGTCTTCGATTACGGACTGGTGTTCTGGGCCGAACAGCGAGTGCCGTCCGGAGTCGCCGCGGTCATGATGGCCACCATCCCCTTGTTTATCGCACTCGCGGAAATCACGATTTTACGCACGCAGCAGCTGACGCTGCGATTGGGATTGGCGTTATCGGCGGGAATCGTGGGAGTGGCAGTTCTTATGAGCCGCTCGCTTTATCTCGGCGGCGAAGCCGTTAACGTTCCCGGCGCAATGGCGCTGATCGTGGCGTCATTGAGCTGGGCGAGCGCAACGGTCCTATCGCGCAGGATTGCGCTGCCGTTCTCGAAAACCATGAATTCGGGGGCTCAGATGCTCGCTGGGGGAGTCTTTCTGTGGGCAACTTCGGCCGCATTGGGCGAATTCCGGTCATTTCATCCTTTGAATATTTCGCGAGAAGCCTGGCTCGCGCTGGGTTACCTGATCGTGGCCGGATCAATCTTGGCGTTCACGGCTTATTTATGGCTCCTGCAACATCACTCAGCGACGAAGGTTGGTACGTACGCCTATGTGAATCCCGTCGTGGCTGTGCTGCTGGGATATCTGCTGGCAGGGGAACCACTGAGTGCTCGATCTGTGCTGGGAACCTTACTGGTGATGGTCAGCGTAGTTTTGATCACCACACAGCGGGCCAAGCCAGATACCTCTGTGGCTGCCGAGCGGGCGGCCAAGGCTCTTGGATGAGCTCGACGGGAGAAACCTAGGGCATCGCAAGGTAATCTAAATGAGTTAGAATCACGTCCAGCTGCTCGGCCGCAGCGGCCGTGTGCGTCTGTTGGTGGGAGGTGCTGAGATGCTCGAGTCCATCCTTCCCAAGACATTTATTCCTTCCGTAGCCATGATTGCCCTGATGCTAATGCCGACCCCTGCGTTCGCCCAGCGCGGTGGAGGGCATGGCGGTGGCGGGGGGGTTCATGGGGGAGGAGGAGGATTTCGTGGGGGAGGATTTGGCGGGGGTGGGTATCGCGGAGCAGCAGGTTTTCGCGGTGGCATGGGGGGAGCCTACCGGGCGGGTTTTGGGGGCCCGCGGTCGTTTGGCGGCGGTGCCTACCGCGGTGGCGGACTTTACGGTGCACGCAGCTCTAGCTCCCGCGGATATAGAGGCCCGTACGGAAGCGGGCGTGGCTTGACGTCTCGGGGCTGGGCCGCCAGCCAATTCGGACGCGGGTTTAGCGGCGGCGCCCATGGGGCTCGCGGCGGAGCAGCCAGCCGAAACTGGCAGTCATTCGGCGGTGCGCGAGCTGGGTTTCATAATCAGGCGATAGCCGATGGTCATTGGCATTCCTTTGGAGCCAGTCCGGGGGCTTTGACGACAGGCACAAATGGATTCGGTAACCGCGGGTTTGAACAAGGATGGAACAGGGGCTGGAACGGACGCGGATGGGGTGGTTGGGGATGGCACGGTCGAGGCGGCTGCTGGGGTTGTGGTTTTGGCTGGGGGTTCGGATGGGGATGGGGCTGGGGATGGCCGTGGGCAGGAGGCTGGTGGGGACCTGGATGGGCCTGGGGTCCGTATTGGTATGGCCCGTGGTGGGGTTGGCCTCCTTATGGGTACAACTATCCCGCCTCCTCGGGTTACTTAGACAACGGTCCGCCGTACGCTCCGCCGCCTGATCAGGAAGCAGGCGCCGGCGATTCCGGTGACTCCAACCCCTACGGTCCCCCTTATGCGCCGCCGGACGCGGGCAATTACTCCGGCGTCGCGCCTGAGTCGGAACAGAACCCGCAAGATCCCGGGCCGGCGGCAGGCGAGGGAACGGTATCGCTGCCGATCCTCCTGCTTTACCTGACCGACGGCGCGGTCTATCCGGTCACCCGATATTGGATTTCGGGAAGCACGGTGCACTATATCGTGGCCTATGGCGGGGAAAATAGTGTGCCTCTCACGGACGTGGATATAGGACGAACCACCGACGAGAACGCGAAACGTGGTGTGCGATTTGATCTGAGGCCAAAGAGCTATAGCGGCGCAGCGTCACCCACTGCGAGTGCAAGGTTGGAAAATGCGGCGCCTGAGTAACCGGGCGAGCCGTCGATTGGGTCCTTGCAAAAAACTTTAGCAGGTCTCGCGGACGCACAGCACGCGCACCGACGGGCCGTCTGCGTACAATTCTTCCACAAGCGTGGCGCGACGGTCGAGAAAGACACGCTGATTGAGCGACCCTTTGTCGGTGATCTCGCCGTCGTCGAGCGAAGGGGGCGTCTCGAGCAGCATGGCACGTTCGATGCGATTGGAATTGCCGGTGGCCTGCGCGGCGAGCGACTCAAGAAGCGACTGAATTCTATCTACCACCCCTTTGTGACAGAGTAGTTGCTCGGACGAGCTCACCTTCTGTAGTTCCGGCGCCAGTGCGCGGCACGTCTCCAGGTTGGGAACCAAGAAAACGGCCAAATAATTGCGATCATGTCCGGCAATGACGACGTCCGTGATATAGGGTGCGAACCAATGGATAATCTTGCTGCGTAAGGGACCCACATTCACAAAGGTTCCAGACGACAGCTTAAAGTCTTCGGCGAGCCGACCGTCGAACATGAGCCCCTTATTCACGTCCTGGGGATCGAGGAAGCGCACGGCATCCCCGAACCGGTAGTAGCCCTCTTCATCAAACGCGCGGCGAGTAAGCTCGGGCTCCTTCCAGTAGCCCGGTGTCACGTTGGGTCCTTTGACGCGAATTTCGGTTTTTGACTCGTGCGATACGAGTTTTGCTTCCACCCCGGGCATGGGGATTCCGATTACGCCGCTGTGTTCGGTGTCCCAGGTGCATTGCAGGGCCATGGGCGAAGTTTCCGTGGCACCCAGTCCCGTGGCCATCATGATTCGCTCGCCGCACGCTTCTATCATCAGCTCGCGATAGGACTCCCAGAGCGGCTGCGAAAGCGCGGCTCCCGCATAGAACATGAACTTTACGCGGCTGAAAAAATTTCGACGGAGCTGTGTGTCGTTGCGAAAATAGCGCAACAATTCGTCATAACCGCGTGGCATGTTGAAATAAATCGTTGGCGCGATTTCGCGCAGATTGCGCACGGTCTCTTCAATTCCGCTAGCGGTCGGGCGGCCATCGTCGATGTAGAGCGTGCCGCCGTTATAGAGCGTCATGCCTGTGTTGTGATTGCCGCCGGCGGTGTGATTCCAGGGCATCCAATCAACCACGATCGGTGGCTCGTCGGCCATGAAGGGAAATCCCTGCAGAATCATCTGCTGATTGCTAGAGATCATGCGGTGCGTATTGACCACGGCCTTGGGTAGGCCGGTCGACCCGGAAGAGAACAGGAATTTCGCGATGTCATCCGGCTGAATCCTGGTGAAGGCGGCCTCCACGGCCGGAGACGGAGGGGTGGCCGCAAGATCCTGAAAAGATGTTTCTCTGCGGCTGGAGAGAGAGCCCTCGGCGGATACGATTTCGATTCCCGTATCGATGGCTGCTTCAATGGCTCGACGATAGCGGTGGGCATTGGCCACGAACACCATTCCCGGCGCCAGGATTTTGATTACGTGCTTGAGTTTTGCGAAATCCGTCGACACGAGGGAGTACGGCGGGGCGATCGATGCCGTGGGGACGCCAACGTGTTGGCCGGCAAGCATCAGGAGCAAGTGCTCGAGGTCGTTTTCCGACAATATCGCGAGGGGACGGTGCGCCGAGAGGCCGCGGTCGAGAAATGCCTGGCCTAGGCTGCGAACTCTCCGGAGCGTTTCGCCGTAGGTGAGGTAGCGCCATTGGCCATGCGGGTCACGTTTGGCTGCCAGGGCGCGGTCGGGCGTCCGCAGGGCCCAATGAATCAGGCGTTCGGTGAGAACGCGTGGATAGGGGCCGAGCGCTTCGTCCGGACGGATGATGATCGAGCCGTCGGCGCGGCGCTCCATCGAAGCTCGGGACGTTCGCAAGCGGACGGGACGCAAGCGAGCGTTGGAGGGTGACTTGTTGAACGTAGGAGCCAGTTCCATGGATTGAGGCCGGAGGATAACCGCTGAATTGTAGCGCGGCGCAAATTCACAAGGCTAGGGGTTAACGATGGCTCGGGATGCGAGGCGCTCGTACAACTGAAACCACGTGCCGCCGCCACGGTGGCTTACTTCGCCGACATCTTCGCGAAAAACCATGAGCGGCTTGGGAACATTCTTAGGGACGAGAAAGGCGAGCCGGCCTTCGAGCGAGTCGCCGGGCTTCAGGACACCGCGCAACGGCGGCTGAGGATACGCGGCCAGATCTGGTGGGCTGTATGGCCGACCGTAGGCATCGCCAGCCGTGAACTGAGTTTCGTTCAGCTGATAGCTGTCCGGGGCGGGCGAGGTGCGTGCCGAGAACTGAAACTTTACACCCGCGATGAGGTAATCGAAGCCGAGCTTGGGCGGTGGATTTTCTACGCCCGCCTGCCTGAGGACCGCCCACGCTTTCTGCCCGCGCACGACATCGAGGACTGTGATCTTTGCGTCGTAAAGTTCAGCGCCCAGGTATTGCTCGCCGAACTCGATAAGGACGTTGACCGGTGTGCCGAGGGGGTGCGCGTCGAGTCTCGCGGTTTGTGAGGGAACGGGAGGCGCCGAAGGCCAAGCACTCAACACCAGGATGGGAGCCAGAGCAGCGAGAGTCGCTAAGACGCGAGCTCTCGTTAGGCCCATTGGTCGATCGAGACGCTTACGCGATAGCTCATGTTGGCGACCATGTGGTACGGGTTTGTTTGGCCACCCAGGACAACGAAATTGTAGGAATCGGGACGCTGGTAGTAGGGAATGCGCGCATCGTCGGGAGTGCTTGGGTCGGGCACCCAGCGAGACGCAAACAGGGTCGAGCGCGCATCTTTTGCCGCGATCGTCTGATTTTTCTGCAGCCAGTCGGCGAGCTGTTCTTTCGTTTTGAAACCGAGCTCAACGAGTCCCTGCGCGACAAGCGGGTCAAGGACGATCAGTGCACCGAACAGCGGCCCAAACGGCATGCAGTTGTAGGCCATGGCCTGGTGATACTGGGGGACGGGCTTCACGCCGAGGCCGATTCCGCCCTGACCTTGCGAAATGCTGAAGCCGACGAAAAGGCTCACGACGTTTTCATCGGCCTTGAAACCCTTTTGAACGCTCAGCGGCGCCCAGGGGCTGGCCTTCTCATTTTCAGGAATGATGAGATTGTTGTAATTGACGCTGTTTCCGAGCGTGCCGAGGTATGTCTGACCGGGAACGCCGGAGTTGCTCAGGTTGCGTGAGAGCATGGTCCAGGCGCGACCTATCGCCGCGTTGGGCTGAGCAAAGGGGCCCATTGCGCCAATTCCGTAATTCATGTTCAGCTTGTCACGAATAAGACCATTGATCACGGCTGCAACGGCGAATGAATTGGTCGAACTGGAAAGCGCGGTGAGGCCGCTAGAGGCGATGGCCAGAATCATCGGGAAGTATTCGGGTTTCGCTCCGGCCATAACCGCGTTGATGGCGACCTGCCTCACCGTGTAGGACCATTCTGGATAAGAACCCCGCGCAGGGGCCATTTTGCCGACGATTTCGTCGGGCTTGCGGCTTGTGCCTTTGAGCATCTGACCGACGCGTTCTTCAGTGGGCAGAACGATCTGCATGAAATCGGTCATGCCATTGTCGAGGTAATACTGCTGGAGATTTTCCTCGCTATCCGCAAACGTCTCCGGACCGGTAGAGATGGTGACCGACCCGGTTTTCGATTCGTCTGCAGTGAGGGGATTCGTGAGCGCGCCGATGACTTCCTTCATCAGTGGCTTGCCGCTGACCGGGTCGTTGCCCTCGAGATAGGCGTACATCTCCTCGTCTGTTTTGCCCCAGACGGGATGGGGTGTGAAACAGATGCGCTCGTGCGGCATGCCCCGCTGGGCCGCGTTGGAGAGGGCGAGATCTTTGAACGCAACGGTGACCATGGGCGCGGTCGGGAATCCCATTTGCTCGTACTTGATGCAGTGACCAACGGTCGCTGGCGTGCAGGTGCTTCAATGCCCAATAGCCATGATGACCGCGTTACCGCTAGCCTTGATTTCGGTGTTGAGCTTGGGGTCATCATCGGCGAAGGCGCCGGCCTTGAGGCGGTACAGGGTCTTTACGTTCGGCATGTTTTTCTCAAACCAGATGGAGATCTGGTTGAGAAAGTGATCGGCGCCGGGAAAACCATCGGAGACCAGATAGATCGTTTTGCCGTCGAGAGAGTCGAGGCGCTTTGCCATCGCAACAAGTTGAATTGGGGGAGGGTTACCCTTGGGATTGAGCGCCACAATTTTCCCCGCGCCGAGCTTCGGCCTAGGGTCAGATTTCCTCGGCTGGTCGGCTTTAAGACGGGCGCTTGCGAGCACCGCTGGGGATACTCCTAGCCAGGACAACATCTTGCGTCGATTCATCGCCCACCCACCTTCCGATGAAATGCCACCTGCCGCCGAGCTGTTCTCGCCTCGGATGTTAGTTTCAGCGATAAGCCTTGTCAATGAGGCCGCGGGTATGCGGATAGGCAGGTGAAAAAGGGACCACCCCCCTGGGCTTGCGGCGGGCGGGCGGCGCACTCAAGTAATCATCGAAGCCTCAGGGACCTTTGTCCCTGGGATCGCTCTTTTTTTTTGGATGTAGTCGCGGAATCGGTTTTAAGTTCCGACCAGTGCCAACTTCGGCGGAGCTGCCAGTTGAACGACCTTCTGCACCAGAGGCTTCAGCAGTTTCGTTACCTCCACCGCTGCTCTGATTGCTACCGGGTGGAACGAACCAGTTCCCGAGCGGGTCTGACTCCCGCTGAGGACCATCACCTTCTCACGGCGCACGCGATTACGCCGTCTATCAGGACCTAGCCAACTGATTTTGTCCTTCCCTGGGGTAAACTGTTCCACAATCCGCACACAGTAGGTGAGAAGATGCCTAGACTAGCGGCGGCTGGACTGCTCCTCTTGCCTCTTTCTCTGTTCCCTAAGGGTTCGGTCGCCGCGCAGGTTCAAGAGGGCCAGACGAGCTGCGCTGCACAGGGTGCGTCCCCTCGCTATTCAATCGAGCGGCAGTACAATTCGGACGACACCAACGCACTGAATCTATACATCAGTGTGGCGACGCGGGAAGTCGACGCAAAACGACTCACGGTGCTAGTGTGCAAACGAAGGGTACGAGTCTTGGCGGCGCGATCTCTACGCTCGATCGAGTGAGTCCGCCGCGAAACAGGCCTCGAGCGACATCAGCAGAACCTCATAGCATTGGTAGCGTCAGAAAGGAACTAGCAAGGGCCATACGTGCTCCGCCTGCTTCCTCTGCAGGACGCGGCGCAGCGACGCGGACCGCCGCCGCTCCTAGGGGCTAACGGTATCAATTGACTTGGTAACACTGAATTCTTGGAACGGGATCTTCGTAACCGCGAGCGGCTTCCTGTGCTCGATCTTCTTGGCCCCTTGCAGTGCACGCTTGGACCCACCCTGCCTCTTAGCTTTCATTTTCCTTCCTCCCGCGAAGCCGTCGGCCTCGCCGACTCTATATTCGGCGTCGGAACGCCTTGTTTCGAAAGCTGCGTACGCTTGCGTTTGCTAATCGTCCAGCCAGTTTGCCTTGCGAGTGACGCCGTGGATCGCCTGCGAGCCGAAGTGAGTTGAGGCAGGAGTCCCGAACACCAACGTAACATTCGAATATGCTACGACCGTTCCGCTGGCTGTTCCTCCGTCGATGCAAACCTGCAATTGCGACGGCACCGGGGTAGAGGACGAGGGCGGAAAGGGGCCTCCGTTCGCCGCCACCGTGGCCATACCCTTTACCTCTATGCGAGGGATGGGGGTGATAGATGCGGGGACGGGGCAATCAGTCGGGTTGTAGGTTATGGTGCCCGTCATTTTAATGTGGTGCGTATGCTGATTTAGAGCGACGGCTTGAACGGTTGTAGGGCTCTGTCCCAGTACCGACAACTCCATGGTCAGGGCCGCTGAGAAATCGGCTGTGCCGGCGTCTGTGTCCAGCGTCAAGCTCCATGGGCCGCGAACCTCCCACGCTGTCAAACCACCGCTTATGGGCGTGTAGTCGTTAATCACCCCATTGAAGTGATCAGGCGTCGAATCTTCAGCTAGGACACTGATCCCGGTGGTCGTAGCCACCACAGCCGCCACGGCGAGTACCCACGACAAAACTTTCCTCTTCATGGAAGACCTCCAGATCTGAGAGTTGCGCTTGTCGCCGTCTCCGGCGGAGATGAGGTGTCAGGGCTTCCGCACAACCTGAGGACCTCTCGGCGATTTGACGCTGAACGCGCCCACAATCAGTCATCGCGAGTGGGTTGGTCAAACAGCAATGCATGGAATCGTCCGCCTGCCTTCAAATGCCGCCTTTTACTGTGCGTGGGCGGAGGAGTTACAATGCCGTCACGTAGCAGTTCGTAATTTCAGGCTTCTCAGGAGACACCGGATGGGCGAATCGTCCAGCGGAACATCCCTGCCCGAGAGATCGCCTGAAGGTCGGCTCGATTCCTGGAAGGAAATCGCGGCGTATCTCAATCGTGATGTGACAACTGTCCAGCGCTGGGAAAAGCGCGAGGGGATGCCCGTCCGCCGCCACGTCCACGATAAGCGCGGCTCCGTTTATGCCTTGACCCATGAGCTCGATGCGTGGCGGCAGAGCCGCAGATTGTCGTTGGAAGAGGATGAGAAGGAGCCTGAAGCGGTAACGCTGCCGGTAGCGGAGGGCAAGGCTGGGGTAAGAAAGACGCGGCGGGCTCACCTTTGGCTCACCTTGACCGCGCTTGCGTGTATCGGCCTACCAACAGTCGCCTATCTCACGCTCCGAGGTCGCCTGCGGGATGCGGCGCAGCCCAAAATCAGGTCGCTGGCAGTGTTACCTCTCTGAAATCTGTCCGGAGACCCGGCTCAGGAATACCTCGCAGATGGAATGACCGAGGCGCTCACGGGGCGCCTCGCCAACATTCGCGAGCTGCGCGTGGTTTCCCATACGTCGGTGATGCGTTTCAAGAACCCGCAGCTCTCGGTGCCGGAGATCGCCAGAACGCTGGGTGTGGATGCCGTTGTCGAAGGATCGGTCACGCGAGAGGGTGATCGGATGCGCGTCACGGCGCAGCTGATTCGCAGCGCGACCGACGAGCACTTCTGGTCCGAAACCTACGATCGCCAAGTGCAAGATGCACTCACTTTGCAGAGCGAGTTGGCACAATCCATTGCTGAAAAGGTTGAAGCAACGGTTACTGGGGAGGAACACCAGCGACTCACTGCAGCGCGTACTGTCGCGCCCGAGGTTTACGAGAGTTATTTGAAAGGCCGTTTTGCTTACAACAAAGCCAACAACCGAGCTGATTTCGAGGAAAGCATACGTTATTTCAATGATGCCATAAGCAGAGACAGCACATTTGCGCCAGGCTACGTAGGCTTAGCAGAGGCCTACACTAAGCTCGGCACGGTCTTTGTTGGAGTTCCCGACGAAGAGACACGACCGAAAGTGATGAGTGCCGCTCGGAAAGCACTCGAACTCGATCCCAACATTGCTGAAGCCCATGTCGTATTGGCGAACACATTGCAGGAGGAGTGGCAATGGGTAGAGGCACAGGCCCAATATAAGCGTGCCCTCGAATTAAACCCCAACGACGCGGATGCCCACCAGGGATTTGCTCTGTGGCTCTTATGCCAGGGACGCACGGACGAGGCGGTCGCTTGGGCACAGCGTGGCAGAGAGCTGGACCCAACCCCGGCCTCGAGCGACTCGGTCGCGTGGATTCAGTTTCAGTCGCGCCAGTACGACAAGGCCATAGCCGAATTGCACAGCGTGCTGTCAGTACAACCGGACGACGTCAGCGCCCTTCTGGACTTAGGGTTTGCCCTGGTTGCCAACAATCAACCCGAGCAGGCAATTCCCGTACTGGAGAGGGCAATTTCGATTTCAAATGGTAGCCCCGCTGCAACCGGCGTTCTGATCAGAGCATACGCCCACGCAGGCCGGCGCAGTGATGCGCTTCGGCTTCTCGGGGAGTTGGAGAGGCGCAGAACGGCTGGGTACGTTCCCGCAGGTGCTCTTGTGAACGCGTATCTAGGACTCGGCGAAAACGAAGAGGCATTTCTCTGGCTTGAACAAGCCTTCAAGGAACGATCAAATATTCTGCAGTTCGTCAAAGTGCATCCGTTCTTCGATTCAATCCGCAAAGATCCTCGGTTCGCGGACCTCGTGCGCCGCGTCCTGGTTCAGTGAAACGCCAAAGCTAAGGGGTGGTCCCTTTTTCCCGTTCCTATCCGCATACCCGTCAATGAGGCCGCGTCCCGGTGATCTTGGCCCCCTGAGCCGCAATTCGCAGCGGCTCCCGATCCTGTTATAGTGGAGTCGATCGACCTTGATCTATCGCACAGACGACCTTCGCATAAAATCAACCGAAGTGGTTGTTGCGCCTGCCGTGCTTGAGCAGGAGATGCCCAAGACGGATGCCGCCTCCGCGACGATTTATCAGGCACGCCAAGAAATTTGCGACATTCTTCGGGGCAACGATCATCGCCTGGTCGTAGTCGTGGGGCCCTGCTCGATTCATGACCCGAAAGCCGCCCGCGAATATGCACAGCTGCTCAAGACGGCCATCGGAGAACTTTCCAACGATTTGCTCGTAGTGATGCGGGTCTATTTTGAGAAGCCGCGCACCACGATCGGTTGGAAGGGCTTGCTCAATGATCCACGTCTGGATCAATCGTTCAGAATCAATGATGGTTTGCGTATCGCCAGGCGACTGCTGCTCGATCTCGCGGAGATGGGAGTACCGGCGGGAACCGAGTTCCTGGACACCTTCACTCCGCAGTATGTTGCAGGCCTGGTTAGCTGGGGAGCCATCGGTGCTCGCACAACGGAGAGCCAGGTTCACCGACAGCTGGTTTCCGGTCTCTCCTGTCCGGTTGGGTTCAAGAATGGCACTTCCGGAGACACTCAAATCGCTGTCGAGGCGGTTTTGTCGGCCGCTCAGCCGCACACGTTTCTCGGTCACACGAAGCAGGGACGATCAGCTATTTTCATGACCACTGGCAATGCGGATTGCCACGTTATTTTGCGCGGCGGACGAACTACAGTGAATTACAGAGTGGATGCCGTTGCCCAGGTCTGTCGGCAACTGCAGCAAGCAGGCCTTCCCGAGCGCGTCATGATTGATTGCAGCCACGCGAACAGCAACAAGGATTACAAGCGGCAGGCCGTTGTCTGCGGAGAGGTGAGTCGGCAGATCGCAAACGGAGGAGATCACATTCTGGGCGTGATGCTCGAAAGCAATCTGCTGGCCGGAGCACAGAAGCTCCTCGCGGGTCACCCTCTGGTCTACGGGCAGAGCATTACGGATGCCTGTATCGGCTGGGAGGAGACCTTGACGTTGCTGCGCGAACTCGCCGCCGCTGTTCGCGCAGCCCGATCGGTCGAACAATCCCGCTCCTGATCACCGCGCATCGGAGGGTTCGGACCGCACGATCCCGCCCGCCAAGGGTCCATTCCCCTAGTACTTGCGAACTATACCGAGAGATCGGCCCCGGAGGTATTTTCTAGCACGGGCGAATTGTGCCAATCGACAAGCCAATCGAAGTAAGGGTTGCAAGTCTGCGGCTGCGCACCAAGCTTCTCTGCTCGCTCACGATCGTGGTTGCCGGCCTGACATGCGCAACTCTGTTTGTCGTGCACCAGACGACCAAGGCGCATCTCGAGAAAGACATTGAAGGCGAGGCAAAGAGCGCCTTGCTGACTTTCCAGGTGATCACACATCAACACCAGGTCGCTTTGAGTCGTAAGGCGGACTTATTAGCGACGCTCGCGGACATGCGCAATGGCGATGCGTCGACCATCCAGGATTCCAGCGAAGATCCCTGGCAATCGGATGACTGCAACCTGTTTGCCCTTGCGGATTCGAGCGGGAAGATCGTTGCGCTCCATACCGTGGCCACCGGCTTCCAAGTCGCCAGTGGTGAAAAGATGCTACAGCGCACGCTCGCCCGGCATAGCTCGACAGGATGGTGGTACGGAGGCGGGCATCTTTACCAGGTTGTCCTTCAACCGATCTACGACCCGGTGGCCTTCGGAAAAACCCGTCTTGGCACCGTCATCGTTGGTCACGAAATCGATGGGCGTGAAGCGCGCGACTTGGGCGCGATTTCGTCAAGCCAAGTGGCCTTTCGCTACGGCGACCAGGGCCTGGTGACCACGCTGGGTCCGCTGGAAGCGGCCGAGCTGTCCTCCAAGACCCAACTCCTTTCTCGACCGGGAAATCTTGAAATCGAAGGTGAACAATTCTGGGCCGACTCGATGGATTTGACTCCCGGAGTCCGCCCCACTGTGACGCTAACCATCCTGAAGTCCTATACAGAAGCAAACGCTCACTTGGCACGGCTAAACAAGGTGCTCCTGACCCTAGGCGCGGTGGCTGTGTTCGGTGGAGGGGCGCTGATATTTTTCATTTCCAATGCTTTTACCTATCCTCTGATGCATTTGGCCCGCGGTGTCGGTGCGCTCGGTGAGGGAGATTTTAGCTATCCTCTTCAGGCCAAGGGCGGAGACGAAGTGGCCCAGCTGACGCGAGCGTTCGAGCGAATGCGCGGCACGTTGCTAAGAAATGAGGCCAACCGGCAGGAGCTCGAGACTCAGTTGCGTCAAGCCCAACGAATGGAAGCGATGGGCCGTTTGGCAGGCGGCGTTGCGCACGACTTTAACAACCTGCTTACCGTGATAAAGGGCCACAGCCAACTCTTGCTCGAGAATGCCAGTGCCTCCGAGTCTGTATCGGCGAGCAGCAATCAAATTGCAAGGGCCGCCGATCGTGCTGCGTCGCTTACCCGGCAGTTGCTGGCCTTCAGTCGGATGCAGGTGTTGCAGCCGAAAGTGCTGGAGCTCAATCTGTTGGTTGCGGACATGGGCAAGATGCTGGCCCGTCTCATTCGCGAGGATGTATCATTCTCATTTTTACCGGGCGATTCACTTGGTCGATTCAAGGCCGACGCGGGCCAAATCGAGCAGGTCATTCTGAATCTGACGGTGAATGCGTGCGACGCGATGCCCAGCGGCGGCCGATTTTCGATCGAAACACGTAATGTGAGGGTCGATGACGAGACAGCACGGAGCCGGGCTCCCATGCCTCCCGGTGAATACGTCCTGCTCGGCGTGGCCGATACCGGCCAAGGAATGGACGCACAAACCAAGTCACGCATTTTCGAGCCCTTCTTCACCACCAAGGAACTCGGTAAGGGAACCGGGCTCGGTCTAGCCACGGTGTATGGGGTGGTCAAGCAGAGCGGCGGCTATATCTGGGTCGAGTCGGAACCTGGAAATGGCACCAGGTTTGAAATCTACTTCCCGCGCGTGTTTGACCTTGTGGAATCGTCCCCAGCAAGCGAAAAGAAAAGCCCGTCCACGGGCCGCAACCAGACGGTCCTCATTGCCGAAGATCAAGACGCTGTGAGGGAGTTGGCCACCGAGTTCCTAAAGGCAGCCGGATATACGGTGCTGAGCGCGCGGGACGGCGCCGAGGCTCTCGAACTGGTGGCGCGCTTTCGGCTGCCCGTCGATGTCCTTTTGACAGATGTCGTCATGCCCAACTTGCCGGGGCCAGAGCTGGCCAAGCAGCTCAAGACTCTGCGTTCGGAAACGACCGTTATTTTCATGTCCGGCTATCTGGATTACGACAGCGACGATGAAACATTCGGCCAGGATGGAGTCTTCCTTCAGAAGCCTTTCTCCCGTGAGACGCTCGTCAACAAGGTTGCCGAAGCGCTGCGCCTCGAGCCATCGAACCCATCGCTTACCGAACTTGCACCCATCACGGCCAGCAATTGATCACCTTTTCGCCGACCTTCCGTTGACAGCACATCACGTTGCGCAAATAATCTTCAGCCGGTCCTGCGCGCCCCCATCGCAATCGCATCTCTGAGAAGTTCAGGGCCCGGCGAACGATGGCCAAAGGGCAGGCCATTCGCTTCAGAAGAGGAAGAAGGCCTCGGTGATGCAGGTCCTATTGCTTCCCGGTCTTGCTTGCGATGAGGAGGTCTGGAAACAGCAGAGGCGCCGACTCTCTGAAATTGCAACGGTGCGTGTCGCCGATTACGGAGGAAGCGATTCGATCAAGACGATGGCCGAGACGGCCCTGCGGAATACGCCGGGCCGGTTTGCCATTGCGGGCCATTCGATGGGCGGTCGTGTGGCATACGAAGTGATTCGCCGGGTGCCCGAGCGCGTGACCGGGCTGGCTCTGCTCGACACAGGGTACCGGCCCTTCCCGGGCGGCGAGGATGGCCAACGCGAAAGAGTCGAGCGCATGCGTTTGGTCAAGCTCGCTCAAACGCAAGGTATGCGCGCGATGGCACAAGACTGGTTGCGCAACATGGTGCATCCATCGCGCTTTTCCGATGGGCCGCTGATTGATTCGATCGTTCAGATGTTCGCGCGCAAGACTGCGGAAGCGTTCGCGGGCCAGATCAAGGCCCTGCTCGAACGCCCCGACGCGACCCCCGTACTTTGCTCAATTCGATGTCCCACTGTGGTGCTCTGCGGACGCGAGGACTCCTGGAGCACGCTTCCGACACACAAAGCGATCGCCGCGCGCATCCCCGAAAGCCGGCTGGTGGTCATAGAAAACTGCGGCCACATGGCTCCCATGGAGAAGCCAGAAAGTGTGACGGCTGCCCTGGTCAGCTGGCTGGAAGCCCTGGCACCCCCCAAAGGACGTATCGGCTCTTCCGTGAGCGCATCCTCAGTTGACTGAGAGCTTTCAGGCTGCCTAGAATCCCACATGAAATAAAGGAGAGGCGTACACTGTGGCGGACAAGAAAACGGCAAGCGCAGTAAGCGCGCACTCGGCGGATTTTGCCTCTTGCGCGGGACATGCTAGGCCGCCGCGGCCTTACGGCCAAGGCGCGGCACTCGGGGCCCGATGGGAGGCGTCGCTCAATTCCAACCGGAAGATCCTCTCGACGGTGCTCTCATGAACAAGCCAAAGGTGATCCGGCGCGTGGAATTGCCTGCGGCGGATGCCGTTTCCGCGCTCGAGCAGCACGGCGTCTCGACCGTGCACGAGGCGCAAGGGCGCATTGGATTGCTTGCGTCCTACATCCGGCCGATTTACCCCGGCACGGCAGTTGCAGGTCACGCCGTGACGGTGTCGTTGCCTCCCGGCGATAACCTAATGATTCACGTGGCCGTTGAGGTGTGCACGCCGGGAAGTATTCTCGTGGTAGCGCCCACGTCGCCTTGTACGGATGGCTATTTCGGGGAGTTGCTTGCCACCTCCCTGCGCGCGCATGGAGTGAGGGGACTTGTCATTGATGCGGGTGTGCGCGACGTGCGGCCGTTGACCGAAATGAAATTTCCCGTATGGAGCCGGGCGGTGAGCTCACAGGGGACGGTCAAAGCGACGCTCGGCTCGGTGAATGTGCCGATCGTCTGCGCGGGAGCTGCGATCGACCCCGGCGATGTGATCAAGGCGCGTGATACCAT
>Ga0126373_10001776_pt1 | contig 15502 bp, 13 predicted proteins | sample PanSoiMetPlot_11_FD_92545 | JGI IMG/M metagenome (GOLD analysis project Ga0126373, IMG submission 92545) | Tropical forest soil microbial communities from Panama - MetaG Plot_11 | ecosystem: Environmental > Terrestrial > Soil > Tropical forest > Bulk soil | place: Panama | collected 2016-02-17 | reverse complement strand
ATCGCAAGCCGATTGTTGCGGGCGGCCCCGGCCACGGCTGCGGCCATAATCTGCTTGGAACAGCTTCGCTTTTCGCCGCGGTCACGGTGAAAGACTGGCTCGCTGCGAAAAAGATTCCGGGGACGATTCGCTTCTACGGCACTCCGGCCGAGGAGGGCGGCGGCGGAAAGATCTACATGGCGCGCGCGGGAGTCTTCAGCGACGTGGATGTCGTGTTGGCGTGGCATCCCGGAGACTCCAACTCCGCCACGAAGGAAAGCTCACTCGCGATCACAGAGGCAAAGTTTAAGTTCTACGGCAAGCCCGCGCATGCGGCGGCAGCACCGGACCTGGGCCGCTCGGCGCTGGACGGTCTCATGATCATGGCTAATGCGGTTGAGTTTCTTCGCGAGCACGTGCCCGAATCGACCCGCATCCACTACATTGTCTCGAGCGGCGGGGCTGCGCCGAACATCGTGCCTGAATATGCCGAGCTGTTCCTGTATGCCCGCAACCCCAGTATGCCAGTGCTGGACGGGATCTGGGATCGCATCGTGAACTGCGCCAAGGCCGGCGCGCTGGCAACCGACACGCGGATGGAGATGGAATTGATCGATAGCGACTGGAACACGCTGCCGAACGACGCGCTGTCGGCCGTGGTGGATCGCAATCTGCACCTGGTCGGCGGCGTGACGTACACAAAGGACGAAGAGTCTTTCGCCGAGAAACTGCGCAAGACGGTTTCGCTCGATCGCGCGCCTGCGCTCGGAAGCCAGGAAACGGTACAGCGGCCGCGCGAGGGCTATTTTTCGGCGTCCACCGATGCGGGCGACGTGAGCTGGATGCTGCCGACGTCGGGGCTCAGCACCGCGACATTCGTGCCCGGGATTCCCGCGCATAGCTGGCAGGCGACGGCTTGCGCCGGCTCGAGCATCGGACGCAAGGGCATGGTGGTGGCGGCAAAAACGCTGGCGCTGAGCGCCATGGATCTGTTTACCGATCCCGAGCAGGTGAAGGCCGCGAAGGCGAGTTTCATCCAGCGCAAAGGCGATCAGGTGTACAAGTCGCGCATGCCGGAGGGGCAGAAGCCGCCGCTGAACTATCGGGATAAGGAGTCGCACTGAAGTAGTGTACACTGGAATTGTGCGAAACATCACACTGAGCGCCGAGGAAGATCTCATCGATCGGGCACGCATGCGTGCCGCCCGCGAGAAGACCACGCTGAATGCCGCGTTCCGCGATTGGCTGGAACGCTATGCGGGGACGGAGACCACGGGACGCGAGTATCGAGCCCTCATGAAGAGGCTACGTCACGTCCAGGCTGGCCGGCATTTCTCACGTGAAGAGCTCAACGAGCGATGACCGAGAAGTCCGCGCGATTCTTTCTCGACACAAACATCTTCATCTACACTTTTGACCAGCGCTCGACTTCGAAACAAAAGCGAGCAACGGATCTGGTTGAGTCAGCCCTCGCCGGCCATCGCGGAGTCATAAGTTATCAGGTAGTCCAAGAGTTTCTGAATATCGCAACGAGAAAATTTTCCCCCGGCATGCCGCTTGAGGAGGCTCGCATTTACCTGGAGCGTGTTCTAACGCCGCTATGCGAAGTGTTTCCCGACGCTCGCCTGTTCTCGCAAGCGTTGTCTATTTCAAGCGAGATGCAGATATCCTTCCACGACGCACTAATTGTCAGCTCAGCTTTGGTTGGAGGTTGTGGAATTCTTTGGACCGAGGATTTACAGCGCGGACGACGCGTCGGCGATCTTGAAATCCGCAATCCCTTTCAATAGGCCGTCGGCAGACACGTCATTCGTACCTGAGCGCCTCGGTCGGATTCAACTGCGATGCGCGATTGGCTGGCAGCATTCCGAACACGATGCCCACGACTGCAGACACAGCAAAAGCCACCACCACCGACACTGGTGAAATGGGGACGCGAACCTCGTCGAAAAGAAACCGGACGCTCAAGGGCGCGGCGAGGCCGAGAATAATTCCGATCAGTCCGCCGCCCAGGCTGATCACGACCGACTCTGTTAGAAATTGTTCCAACACGGCGCGCCGGGACGCCCCCACCGCCATTCTCAGCCCGATTTCGCGCGTGCGCTCGGTCACGGTCACCAGCATGATGTTCATGATCCCGATGCCCGAGATGATTAGCGCGATGGCCGATACCAGGATGAGCACGATGGTCAACACCAACGCGATTTTTTGAGCGGCCTCGAGAATCCCGGATAGATTCTCGACATCGTAACGCGCTCCCGCCCGATGCCGGCTCTCGACGATCTGCTTGATGGATGCAGTCAGCGGGCGCACGTCGGAGGCGAGCCGGGTCTGCACGTACAGCGGGTCGACACGCTCGACGCGCGTGAATAGCCGAATCACCGTGATTGGCATCAGCACAGTTTCGTTGGTGATCTCCGACAGCCCAAACGTACCCGTGCGTTCCTTGAACGTACCGATCACCGCGAACTGCAACCCGTAGAGCTTCAGCGTCTGGCCCACGGCATTTTGCACGTTCCCATAGAGCCGCTGCGCGAGCTTTTCGGTCAGCATTACGACTTTCTGGCGCTGCCGCACATCGTTTTCGTCCATGAAATGCCCTGAGAGCAGCACCATGTTGCGCACCACCGGATATTGCTCGTCAGTGCCGATCACCGAAACATCCTGCTCTTTGCCGTTGATCAGCAGGCGGCCGTAGTTAGTCATGACGCCGGTCGCCGCCACGATGCGGTTGCCGAGCTCGTTTCGTACCGCCTGCACGTCGGCCAGCTTGATGAAATCGGCGTCCACCTGCGTCGACGTGTTGGTGCCCGCCGAGTACTGCGCATAGATCAGGTTCGACCCGACGCCGCGGATCTGGTCGAGAATATATTCGCGGCTGGTGATTGAGATGGTTACCACCAGGATGACGGAGGCGTTGCCGATCACCAGACCGAGAGCTGTCAGAAATGTCCGGAATTTGTTGGCTTGCAGTGCCTGCAAGCTGAACCGAAGCGCTTCGCCAAAATACATGCCGGCGGTTAGGCTCCCGCGATCTGGCGCAACAGCTTCTGGGCTTGTTCGCGCGAGGGATCGTCTGGAGTAAGTTTGCTTTCCAGGTAACTTCTCAAAAGCTCTCGCGCCTTGTCGAGGTTCCGTTTCTGGTCGATGTAAACCCGCGCGCGCGCAAACTTGACTCCCGGGTTGTTCGGCTCCAGGCGCTCGGCACGGTCGAATGCTGCCTCGCTTTCCTGGATCCGTCCGTGCTTTGCGAGGTACTTTGCCAGATCGATCACGCGGCCTACTTGCCGCGGCGCAAGCTCCATGGCTCGCCGCAACTGCTCCTCGGCGGTGTCAAATTGCCTGCGGCGATCGGCGAGTTGCGCCTGGGCGAAGTGCCCTTCGGCTTCATCGTGCTGGGCGATGCGCTTGGCAACCTGCTCGGCTTTGTCGAAGCCGCCGCCCAGGAAGCCCGGAGCTTCGAGATAGTAATCGAACAGATCGTTGAGCGCTTCGCCGTTGTTCGGATTGAGCGCGACAGCCTTTTCGAAATAGAACCGCGCTTTTGAGGCATAGTGAGGGGCCGCAAGCATATTCGAAGTTTCCGCGCGGCGTCCGTAACTGCGGCCGAGCCAATGCGCGTAAACCGAGTTCGATGAGTCGGCGTCGAAAGCCTTTTCGAAAGCGTCCGTGGCCTTCTTGAAGTCGCCGAGCATAAAGTAATTCCTGCCTTCTAGGCAATACTTCTCAGGAGTCGCCGGCGCGGATTCGCGCAGGAGCGACAACGACGCCTGATATTCGGTCTGGTTATAGAGCTCCTCTGGGCGCTTCAGGTTACTCTGCCCGAACGCTGTGGTGGCCAGCAGGATTAAGATGATGACCCGCATATCGATCCCAAAACGATGCCGCTTGACTAACATTGTAACTTGGACCAGCGAAACTTCGCCCTTTCGTAGGATGCATCGGCCCTCGTTTGGGGTGCACTATGAGCGCCAAAAAGCAGGAAAAGCCGGCTAGTCGAGGTACCAATCGGGCAATCCGGCGTAGTATGCTGTGATTGAATAGAATGACAGTCTGGGGAGGGTTTTAACCATGTTCGCGAGCTCTCGCGCGTTAATTACATTTGGATTTTGCCTGGCGTTCTTCACGGGCGCCGCGTTGGCGCAGATCACTGCGGTCGAAGGCGATGTGAAAGGGCCCGATGGAAAGCCGCTCCAGGGCGCTCAGATCCAGATCGATCGCGAGGATATGAAGGGCAGCTACAAGGGCGCGAAAACTGACAAAAAAGGCCATTACATCTACAACGGTCTGCCCAAGGGCAAGTATACGATCAGCGTGGTCGTGGACGGTCAGGTAAGGCAACACATCGATCACGTCACGACGAATCTGGGCGATCCGACACCCGTGAATTTCGACTTGAAGCCCGCCGCCGATCAAGCAGCAGCCGCCGCAGCCGAAAACGTCGATCGGAGCATGAGCAAGGAAGAGCGCGAGGCGCAGGACAAACGCAATAAGGCCAATGCCGAGATTATCGCCAAGAACAAGGCGCTCAACGATTCGTTCAACGCTGGCAAGGAAGCTCTGGCGGCCAAGAATTACGACGCCGCGATCGACGCTTTCCAGAAGGGCGTGCAGTTAGATGCCAACCAGCATGTAATCTGGGCCAATCTGGCGGACGCCTACACCGCGCAAGCAGCGACGAAGACGGGGCCGGATCAGCAGGCTGAGTTGGAGAAGTCGCTGGATGCGTTCCAACATGCCATCACGATCAAGCCCGACGATCCGGCTTATCACAACAACTATGCGCTGGCGCTGGCACGCGACAAGAAGTTCGACGATGCGCAAGCGGAGCTGAACAAGGCGGCGACGCTAGATCCCGCCAACGCCGGCCGCTACTACTACAATCTCGGCGCGCTCCTAGTGAACAGCGGCCAGACTGCTGCATCCGAGCAGGCGTTTAAGAAAGCCATCGAATCGAATCCCGACTATGCTGACGCTCAGTATCAGTACGCCGTCGCCCTGTCCGCCAAGTTGACTACCGGCGCCGATGGTAAGGTCACTGCGCCTCCCGGAATGGAAGACGCGCTGCAAAAATATCTCGCGCTCGCGCCGACGGGCCAGTATGCGGACGCCGCGAAAGGCATGCTCCAGATGCTAGGCGCGAAGATCGAGACCAACTACGTCAATCCGAGCGCGCCGAAGACGCCGGCAAAGAAGAAGTAGCCATACAACACAACGCGGCGATCGTCCTGGAGCGGCTCCTTGGCCGCGGTTGTGGTCTAATTTTCATAATCAGGAGCGGCTCCAAATGAAAGTCTTCCATTCAGCTCTCGCCGTGGCGGTGTTGTGTACTGCCGGCTCTTTCGCCTACTCGCAAGAGACCGTCGATCTGTCGGTAATCCATCGCATCAAGGCCGAAGCCTTCGAAAATTCCCAAGTGATGGACCACATCTTTTATCTCACCGACGTGCACGGTCCACGGCTTACGGGATCGCCGGGGTACAAAGAGGCCGGCGACTGGGTGATCTCGCGGCTCAAGGAATACGGGCTGGTGAATGTGAACGAGGAAGCCTGGGGACCGTTCGGGCGCGGCTGGACCTACACACGCTTCGCCGGTCACATGATCGCACCTCAATACCAGCCGCTCATCGGAGCGCCGCTCGCTTGGACGCCTGGCACGAATGGCGCGGTTCAAGGCAACGCGATCTACGCGCCGATCGCGACGGAAGCGGATTTCGAAAAATTCAAGGGCAAGCTCCAGGGGAAGATCATCCTGACGATGCCCCTGAAGACCATCAACATGATCACCGAAGCTCCAGCGCATCGGCTGACGGATGCGGAACTCGAAGCTCGCGCGAACATGACGGATCCTGCGCGATTGGCCGGTCTCGCATCCGGCTTATTCGCTGGTCCCGGCGGTCCGGGCGCTCAGCCGAGTCCCGAAGAGCGCGAGCGCCGTACACAGTTTCGCCGAAAGATGAACCAGTTTTTGAAGGATGAGGGCGCGCTTCTAGTGCTCCAATACGGCAATAGCGGCGATGGCGGTACTGTCTTCGTGCAAGGCGGAGGATCGCAGAATCCGAAGGAGCCGATTCCTCCATCGATGCTCGCCGTTACGCCCGAGCACTACAATCGCGTCGTGCGTTTGTTGCAGCACCACATTCCGGTCAAGCTCGAATTTGAAATCCAAGCGCGGTTTATCGATTCGCCCACGGATTCATTCAACGTCGTCGCCGAGATTCCCGGCGGCAGCAAGAAAGATGAGCTGGTGATGTTGGGCGCGCATCTCGACTCCTGGCACAGCGGAACCGGCGCGACTGACAATGCCACCGGCTCTTCGGTCGCGATCGAAGCTGTCCGCATTTTGAAGGCGCTGAATCTGAAAATGGACCGCACGGTTCGCATCGCGCTATGGGGCGGCGAGGAAGAAGGGCTGCTCGGCTCGCAGGCGTACGTGAAACAGCATTTCGCCGATCGCGAGACCATGGAGCCGAAGCCCGAATATTTCAAACTCGCGGCATATTTCAACGACGATACGGGCACCGGCCGTTTTCGCGGCATCAGCGCGCAGAGCAACGATCAGGTGAAGCCGATCTTCGAAACCTGGCTGAAGCCGTTTCACGATCTAGGAGCGACTACGGTGGGCGGCGCAACCGGACGCAGCGCCGGCCGTCCCGGCGGAACGGACCACACCTCGTTCGACTATGTCGGACTTCCAGGCTTCAACTTCATTCAGGATCCGATGGAATATAACACGCGCACGCATCACTCGAATATGGACGTTTACGATCGCGTACAGCCCGGCGACGTAATGCAGTGCGCCGCGATCATGGCGGCGTTTGTTTACAATGCCGCGACGCGGCCGGAGATGCTGCCGCGCATCCCGATGCCGAAGCCGATCCCGCGCGAGCGCGACCGGCGCAACTCGACGCAATAAGCTAGGGCAGTTTCAGCTCTGGGTCGAGCCGGCGCGCTTCGTCGAGCAGAGTCCGCGCGTCCGATTCTCTGCCGCTGGCCTGAAGGCGCCGCGCGTCGGCAACTAACGTACGCGCCAGCGCACGCTTCGGCGCGGGATCTTCCGGATCGGCCGCCACCACCGCGCGGTAGTCCGCAATGGCCTGCTCCAAGTTGCCTGCCTTTGCCAGCGCATTCGCGCGATTCAACCGCGCCGCGTAGTAGTGCGGCTGCAGTTTCACGGCAACGTCAAATTGCTGGATCGCTTCTTCCGACATTCCGGTCGACGCGAGCGCGAGCCCCAGCGCATTGTGCGCATCGGCGCGGTCGGGATCGGCGCGCACCGCGATCTTGAGAGATGAAACAGCACCCGCCGGATTCAGCCGCGACAGCATCACGATCCCAAGGTTGAAGTTCGCCTCAAAATCGAGCGGCGATTTCTCAATGCGATGCCGCATCACGGCCTCTTCCAATTCCCTTCTCCGGTCGCCCGTGCCATGCGGCAAGAGTTCCAACCACAAATGCGCCATCTCGTCAGTGGACTGGTTGCCTGCCTGCACGCGCTTCGGCGGCCGGTTGGGGTTCCGAACATTCGCCGCCGAATTGTCGTATTCATAGCGCATCGAAATGAGCGTCCCCTTCGGCAGCGAGACCGGCTCGCGATAGTAGTAGACGTCCTGCCAATTCGGATCCCAGTCGCGGATTCGAATCAGTTCGCGCCGGGAACTATCGGGAAGAGTTGCGAACGCTTCGAGCTTCTTGCCCAAGTAATGCGCGTGCGGATAGATCGCGATCACGTCGACATCCATGGGCAAGCGAAAATCGTCGCTCACGGTGAAATGCGCCGAGCCAGCCGGAATATCGAGCGCGTTGTCGTTCTCTAGCTGAACGAGTAACGGAAATTTCGCCGGCGGCCTGTCGGTGAAACACAAACCGATGGATGGCCGCAGCGACTCCGTTTTGCCCGATGGATGCACATGCGTGTTCAGAACCAACAAGCTTTTTGGTTCGAGCCGCCAGGAAAATCCATCGGGCTCGACGCGCGGCGGGCTGCCAGGCTTCCAAAACAGGAAGCGGCCGTCAGGATCGAAAGGGCTGCGAAACAGAGTGAGATCCATCCCGGGAAACCCGCCGCGTCCGCGCGCTTCCGTCGCGCTGGCGCCCGCACGGTCCACCAGCAGGTTCGCATGATGAACGATACCGCGGCTTCCAGGCCGTATCTCGATCGCACGAACGTAGCGAGGAGCATTAAGCGCGGGCTGAAAGACAAAGTTCCAATAGACATCCGGCCCGGCGCCCGGCACGGCAATTTCGTCCTGCGCGTCCAAAACCAAATCCGGCGGACCGAGCTGCCAGCCATCCGGGAACACAGGTGGAATCGGAGTCTGGCCGGCAGGCCCTTCGGGCGAGCCCTGGGCAACCCATTCGGCGAGGACGCGGATCTGATCGTCTGTGAGCCGGCGCGCGCCATCGAATTCGGTGGAGTCGGGAAGCCAGGGCGGCATGAACCGCTTGCGCGTAACATCGGCGATCTGGCGCGCGCGCTTCTCGACGTCCTGGTAGGTCACGAGCGGGAACGGCCCTTCGCGGCCGGAATGATGACACGACAGACAGTTTGCGTAGACAATGGGCGCGATGTCGTGAACAAAAGTGAGCTTTTGGCCAAGAGCGTTGGCCGCCAAGAGGCACCAACTCGCGCACAACAGAGGAAACCGGCCTGCCGTCACTACTGCTATGATTTCACGCGCGCCGCGCTTGCTGCACGCCGAATTCCGGTATCCTAGCGATCAGTGAACAGGCGCAGCGTCGCAATCTTCGGCGGCCGGGGACAGCTCGGCGTGGAATTAGTGCGGGAGTTTTCGGAGCGTGGTTATACGGTCGCGGGTTTCGACCGGACCAGCGTGGATATCGGCGATGCGTCTCGCGTGGAACAGACGCTCGCCCGCGTGGACCCAGCGCTGGTGTTGAACGCCGCCGCGTACAACCAGGTGGACGTGGCGGAGAAAGAACCGCAAGCCGCATTCGTCGCGAACGCCTTGGCAGTCCGCAACCTTGCGATGGCTTGCCGCCAGCTCGACGCGCGTCTCGTGCATTTCTCGACCGATTATGTCTTCGATGGCTCAGCGGGACGCGCCTATACCGAGCAAGACGAACCGCATCCGCTGGGCGCTTACGCAGTTTCGAAACTCGCGGGTGAACTGTACGCGCGCGCCTATCTCGACCGCCCGCTCATTATTCGCACGTGCGGTGTGTTCGGTCCGGGCGGCTTGAAAACGGCGCGCGGGAATTTCGTCGAGACGATGCTCCGGCTGGCCGCGTCGCAGAAGCCAATTCGAGTTGTGGAAGATCACGTCGCATCGCCCACCTATTCGCCGCTGCTCGCAGCCCGCACAGCCGATCTCGTAGAGCGGGGCCAACACGGCATCTTTCACGTCGGTGGAGGAGCGCCGATCTCCTGGTTCGATTTCGCCGCGACTATCTTCCGCGTCGCGGGCGTTAAGCCGGAGTTGCAGCCGACCAACGAAAAGGAATATCGCACGCCCGCCCGCCGCCCGAAATATTCCGTGCTCTCCAACGCGAAGATGGAAAGCTGCGGTGTCGCGCCGATGCCGCCAATCGAAAAAGCCATAGAAATGTATATGCAAGCGCGTGGGAGTTATTTCGACAAAAAGTGACAGCACGCGTCATCGCCGGTTTGCTGCTCGCTTGTCTCCTTGCAGGTGCGCAGGTCCATCGCGCCCGCTACGTGCCGGGAGATGACGAAATTCGTGCGATCCTCGTGCACCGCGTCGAGGACGAGCGGCAGAGCACGGGCATCGTTCTGGGGATTATAGACGCCTCCGGAAAGCGCGTCGTCAGCTACCCGGACATATTGAACGGCGAGACGATTTTCGAAATCGGATCGCTGACCAAGGTTTTCACCGCGCTGCTTCTGAGCGACATGGTCCAACGCGGCGAGGCGCGGCTTAGCGATCCGGTTACGAAATACGTGCCCGTGAAGCTGGCGAACTCTGTCACTCTGGAGGCGCTCGCTACACACACCTCGGGCTTGCCGCGCATGCCTTCCAATTTCACAGCCAGCCGTTACACGCGCGAGATGCTCTTCGCCGCCCTCTCAACTTTTACGCCTCCCGTCGATCCAGACTGGAAATACTCGAACCTTGGATACGGTTTGCTCGGACAGGCCATCGCACCGGACTACGAGCAAAGCTTGCGCGCGCCGATCACAGGTCCGCTCAAGATGAACAGCACGCGTGTCGCCCTTGGACCCGAAGACCAGCTCCGAGCTGTGCGCGTCACAACGACGGACTTTGGCGCGCTGGCGTCTGCAGCGGGCCTGCATTCCACAGCGAACGATCTGCTGAAGTTTCTGTCGGCAATTCTCGGCTACACAAAAACTCCGCTAGCCCCAGCCATGGCCGCGATGCTGAATGTTCGACGCGCGACTTCCGTCGCCGGACTCACCAACGCACTAGGGTGGCAAATCTCCATGCCGGACGGCATCGAAATCGTCTGGAAAGACGGAGAAACGCCAGGATATTCGTCCTTCCTCGGATACAACGCGAAGGCTGGCGTGGGTGTCGTGGTCCTCTCCGATTCCTCCACGACGCGCGGCGTAAGCGACATCGGCATGTATACGCTCGACTCGGCATCTCAGCTCTTTCGAAGAGTAAAATGAGTCCGATGCTCACAGAAAGAGAACGGGAACGAGCGATCGAGCGGCTCACTTTGACGCGCCAAACTTTGCTCGACGCGGTGGCGGGCGTCACCGAGACGCAGGCGCGCTGGAAGCCTGCCCCGGACCGGTGGTCGATCCTCGAATATGTTGAGCACCTCGCGATTTCCGACGATGGGCTGGTCGCCATGATCAAGCGCAGTCTTGAAACTCCGGCTCGGCCCGAATCTGTGGAAGAGCGCAAAGCGCGCGAACAGAAGATTCGCGACACTCCAATTCCGCGCGGCGCGAATCGAGCGCCGGAGGCGCTTCAGCCGGGCGGACATTTCCAATCGCTCACAGAAGCAGTCGCGGCTTTCTTAGCGGCGCGTGGCCGGACGCTCGAATATGCGCGAACCACGCAAGACGATATTCGCAGCCATTTCACCAACCACAGCGTGTTCGGCCAGCTGGACGGTTATCAGTGGCTAAGTGGAAATGCGCATCACGTAGAGACGCACGCGGTCCACATCAAGGAAATTCGCCAAATGCCCGGCTTCCCGGCTTAGTGTTCCAGCTTTAGCCGGCAGCTCGGCCAACGGATCGTTCGGGGATCGGCTCAGTGTACGCCCGCACTCGGAATGCGGTCGCGATATCGATCCCAGTGCGAGGCGAGTTCGTCTACGACCACGCGGCCCACTCGGAAGGCGGCTTCGAGCGCGGGCAGATAGGCGACGTAAGAGCCGATCTTTGTTTCGGCCAGGCTTTCAGCGGCGCTGATTCCTGTGCGCGGCTGATCGTAGTTGCTGGCGGATCGCAGCACCAGGACGCGGTCCCGATCCACCAGACCTGCTTTAGCGAGCAGCGTGAGGGATTGAAGCGTTCCAGTGTCCTCCATCGCCGAAGTGACGAAATTGCCTTTGCCATCGGTGTGATACTTCACCCAATCGTTGGCCCATTCATCGAGGAGCTTGCCGTGCCAGAAGGTGCTCGAAGAGAGCGTGTCGCCTTTGAGAACGAAGGGAGGGCGGCGCGCGTTGACCCCGTCGAACTGCTCGCGGCGCTGGCGCATGGCGTCGTTGTCGGGAAGCTCGACGTTCTTGGTGAGATTGAACGCCCAATCGACGAGCGCAGAATTGAGATGATAGGCCTCACCTTCGTCTGGCGTGCGGTGCGGTTGCTCGTAAGGGACGGACCGCCGAAGCGGAACGTATCCGGTCTTCCAGCCAGCCGGAATTTCGCGCGCGTCGATTTCGTGACCGATGTCGCCATCCACCACCCACTCGGCCCAAGCGGCGGATCCGAGCGAGCCGTCCGCCGGGTCAATGCCCGCGATGCCGGCCACTATCCAATACGCCTTGCGCAGATCGAAGCGTGGATCGAGACCGAGCGCCATGATGCTGGCGGCAGCCTTAGCGGTACCAATGCCAGTGATCATGCCGAGCACACCCGTTGCGTTCGTGCGCAGATCGTGATAGCCGGCTGCGAGCGGCAGCACGCGATCGAGCTTCTCGCGTTCTACCCAGAACTGGAACTCGCCGGGCTCATCACCGGTGTCGGCGCCACGCTCGAACATGGTCACGACGACCACTTTAATTGCCATTCGTGCATCGGCTGCAGCCGCGGTGCCGCATAGCAAGAAGAAGCAGAGGAGCGCTGCACGCAAGATCATCCCAGCATCGTAGCGCAGCAGGCGATGCGGGCAGAAAGCACTTCAGCCAGCCCGTCGGGAATCCGGCGGATCGGCTGGGCCGGATGCAAACACGCTGTCGTCTCGATAGCTGGTTGTGAGCTAGTCGCCGGTCGGAATGATTCCTGCGTTTTCGATCATCAGAATGATGGTGCGGCGCGGAGCACGCGTGCGGTGGACCACACCTTTGGGGACCACGAAGCCTTGCCCCTGCGTGAGCGTCACGACACGATCTTCGAGGTCGATCAGCAGCTCGCCATCCACGACGTAGAAGAACTCGTCGTCAGCGTCGTGTTTGTGCCAGTGGTATTCGCCCTCGATTACGCCGACGCGGATCACCGAGTCGTTCACTTTGCAGAGCGTCTGGTTGAACCATTTGTGCGTCACCGTGCGGGCGAGCGCATGGACGTCGATCAGATCGAGCGGCGAGTGAAGGATATTCAATCGAGTGTCGTACGGAAAAGTCTGGGGTGTGGCCATGAGTCTATCATGACGCCTCACGCGCGCCGTCAGACTGATCCGGCTTATTGCTGTTGCTGCTGTTCGGCGGCGATTTGTTCCTGCTCGGCGCGATCGCTCTGCAAGACCGAAGACCAGTCTTCGGATTCGAGCTCGACTTCGGGCGGCGGTGGTTTATCGGAAGGCGCGACGCGGACCGCGACGGTCAGCTCGCTCGCGGCGTCGCCTTTGAAGACGCCGCGGGTCGGCGGCACGTCAGCGTAATCGCGGCCAACGGCGGTACGAACATGGCTTTCATCGGCGAGGACGTCATTCGTGGGGTCGAAGCCGATCCAGCCGAGTTCCGGGAGAAACGCTTCGACCCAGGCGTGCGTGGCGCCTTCGGTGGAACGCGTTTTGGTTCCGGCTTTGTGGAACAAGTAACCGCTGACATAACGGCAAGGGATGCCCATGCGGCGTACGAGCGCAATCATGATATGCGCGTAGTCTTGGCAGACGCCCTGACGGCTGCGCAGAGCGTCGTCGGCAGGAGAATCGACGCGCGTGGTTTTCGGAACATATGCGATCTCGCGCGGCAGCGCGGAATTCAGTTCGCGCAGCAACTCCAGAGGATCGCGGCGCTCGGCCTCGTCGCGATCGGGGATGCCGAGCTCGCGCGCAAAGTCCTCAGTAAGGTCGGTCCAATGGGCGAAGTGGCTCGGGGTGACCATCTCCCAGAAATCGCCTTCCGCGAGCTGCTTGCGCAACTGCGCCCACGCGTTGCCGTTGAGCCGATCGGGCAGCGGCGCGCGCGGCGTCACGTCGACCATGGCTTCGGCGATGATAGTCAACTGGCGATGAGCGCTGGGGACATCGAAGTGATGCACAACGTTGCTGAGATAGTCGCGATAGAACTGAACACGCGTGCGCGGCGTCACGCTCAGGCCGAAACTCAAGCAGCGCTGCACGCCTTCCGAACGCGGGTTCATGCGCAGCTCCATGATGCTTTCTCTCACCGGTCGTGAGTAGCGGAATTTGGTCAGATGGCGGATGGAGTAAAACATCAGGCTCCTAAGGCCGCCTCGATCGGGTAGCTGATGTAGACCTGATAAATGCCGGCGTGGATCTGGCCGCAGAGGCGCCGGATGCTAGCAGAGAATTCGTGCAGACTGCTCATGATCTCTTCGAGCGGCGTGTAGCTCAGCGCGGCGGCCAGACGGCCGGCTTGCTTGCCAAGGCGGTCGGATTTTCGCGCAGTGGCTCGATTGATAGCGTCGAGCGCGCGGCCCAGCCGCTCGACGCCGAAGCGGACCGAGCGCGGGAATTCGGCGTTGAGTAGTAGGAACTCAGCGACGCGCTCGGGGCGGAGATCGGCTGTATAGACTTTGCAGTAGGCTTCGAAAGCCGTGCAGCTTCGGAGCAGCCCGAGCCATTCCATGTGCTCGGCGGCGCTGGCGTCGATGCCCGGCCGGTAGAATTCTTCGAAATGTGCGTCGATCAAGCGGGCGGTGTGCTGTACCCGTTCGATGAACCTGCCGGCCTGGATGAACTGCCAGCCTTCGCCGTGCAGCATGGTGGAGTCGGTGATCCCGTGAAAGAGATGGGCGCTTTCGCAGGCAGTGTGCACGAGGTCGAATGGCTGGGCGCGGAAGCGCTCCGGTGTGCCGATGCGCTTGGATTCGTGAAACAGGCGGTTGATCTCCTCCCACATTTCAGAGCTGATCTGTTCGCGAACCTGGCGCGCGTTTTCGCGCGCGGCGCCGATGGAGGTGACGATCTGGGAAAGCGCGTAGTGCTCAGCCGCCGCGAAGTCCTCGCCGTCTCCTTTGTCTTGCGATCCGAGCGCGGCGACCACTCGCGACCACCGGCTGCCGCCCGACCCGAGATCGTGCTCGAGCATCAGGTTTAAGTGGACGCCCATCACGCGCGATGTGTACTCGGCGCGCTCGAAATAACGGCTCATCCAATACAAGCTGTCGGCAACGCGTGAGAGCATCTTTCTAGTCGCGCAAAACGGAGTGCGGCGCGAAACCGTCTTTCGCTGATTTGTCTGAGTGCGCCGCACCCTGTGCGTTCGTGCGGCTCCTCGTTCCTGAGGAAATTGCGCAAAACGGAGTGCGGCACGAAACTATTCCTAGCCGGCTGGTTGGTGCTGCGCCGCACTCTTTGCGCTCCTAGTACAGTACCCATGTGTCCTTGCTGCCTCCGCCCTGGGAGGAATTGACGACGAGCGAGCCCTTGCGCAAAGCGACGCGCGTGAGTCCGCCAGGAACGATGGTAATCTTGTCGCCGTAGAGCACGTAAGGGCGCAGGTCGACATGACGCGGCTCGACGCTGCCATCGAGGAAGCAGGGAGCGCGAGAGAGCTGAAGCGTCGGCTGAGCAATGTAGTTGCGCGGATCGGTTTGGATACGGCGGCGAAATTCTTCGCGCTCTTCGGCGGTGGAGTAAGGGCCGATCAGCATGCCATAGCCACCCGATTCACCCACAGCTTTGACGACGTATTGATCCAGTCTGTCGAGCACGTGGGCGCGCTCGGATGGTTCGCTGCATAGATAGGTTTCGACGTTGTCGAGCACGGGGTCTTCGTTCAGAAAATACTTGACGATCCTGGGAACGTAAGCGTAGAGTGCTTTGTCGTCGGCGACACCGGTGCCGATGGCGTTGGCGAGGGCAACATTGCCTGCAAAATAGGCACGCATCAGCCCGGGCACGCCGAGCATGCTGTCGGGCCGGAACGCTTCGGGGTCGAGAAAATCGTCGTTGAGGCGGCGGTAGATCACATCGACCCGTGCCAGTCCGCCGGT
>Ga0126373_10001774_pt1 | contig 15507 bp, 18 predicted proteins | sample PanSoiMetPlot_11_FD_92545 | JGI IMG/M metagenome (GOLD analysis project Ga0126373, IMG submission 92545) | Tropical forest soil microbial communities from Panama - MetaG Plot_11 | ecosystem: Environmental > Terrestrial > Soil > Tropical forest > Bulk soil | place: Panama | collected 2016-02-17 | reverse complement strand
TGATCGATGATGCTGACAATCGCGCCGCCGGAGATCATCACGTTCCCGTCCCACAGGTCCCAACCGACGTAGGCGGGCTCGGCCACTTCGCCCAGGCTGTCGGAGTGCGCGGCGATGACCTCGCGCACGACGTGGTAGTCAAAGCCCAGGTCGACCTGGCGCCGCTCACCATCACAGAGCACGTCCTCGATCATTCCTGTGAACACGGCGCGCCAGCTCGGATGGAACGGGCCGGCCAGCGGGCCGAAGCCAGGACCGCGGATCGAGTTCAGCTCGCGGTTGGCCACCCCCAGCGCCTCGTGATAGTGATGCAGATCCGCGGCGGACAGCCCGGCCCGCGCGATGGCAAGGTTGTCAGCATCGACGAACGGCATGAAGAAGTAGTCGGCGTCGCACAGCTCGTGGCCCTGGTCGGCGAAGTCGACCGCCGGGACGGGCACGGTGGAAAGCTCCCGGATGAGCCGCAAAGCAGCGAGCTCCGTCGCCATCGCGCCCCGCTCATACGTCATGACCTCGACCGAGGGCGGTGGCGCGACCTTGAGCACGACGCAGCGGCCATCGCGCAACCACATCTGGTACGCCACGTTGAACCAGCCGTTGCCGAGCTCGGAAACCCAGCCGTCGCCATCCGGGACCAGATCGGAGCCATAGGCACGCCCGGCCATGGCCCGCAGGGTCTCGGCCGCCTGGCGGTTCTTGGTAATGCTCTCCAATGGCCCCTACCCGTTGACGGCCAGTGAGCTGCGCGCACCCGGCAAGTGAGGATATTAGCCAGGAAAATAGCGGGAACGGGGCCGCTGCGGGCCGGTCACGTCCGCCGGGCCAATGCCCATTCGCGTCGTGCCGCGTTACCCCGGCTCCTGACCGGCCGGGCCGCGCTGGAACCGGGCGGGCGCTATCACCCGGTGGGCCTCCCGGCAGATGGTGGCCACCTCGTCCCAGTCGACGTCGCCATCTAGGCGCACGCCGACCCAGCCACGGTGGCCGACATACGGCGGCCGGAAGAATCGGTCAGGCTCGGTCGCGGTCAGTTCCTCCTGCGCGCCCGGAGGGGCCGCGCACCAGAGGTGCGGGAAGTGGTCGTCGTGGTGTCCGTGCGGCCACAGCATCACGAACTGCCTGCCTGCGAAGAACGCCGGCGCGCCGTGACTCGTCCGCTCCTCGCAGCCGGTCAGCGCCAGGCAGATGGCCCGAACCCGGTCCACGGTCGTGCTCAATCGCCAGTCCGGGCCTCGAGCGGCGACTTGTCGCCGACAAGCCAGCGGTGCCCGAACGGATCGGTAAACCCGCCCTGCCGGTGCACCCCCCAGGGCGTCTCGTGATCGCGGATCTCATCCACCGACCCGTGCGCGCCCGCCGCAACCGCGCGAGCGATGAAGGCATCCGGGTCGTCGCAGAACACCTCGACCCTGACCGTCGTCGTATCGAGGGCCGCCGGACTGTCGAACCTGGTAGTCGGCTCGTGCAGGAAGAACGGCGCGCTATCGATCTGCAATCCGACCACGCTGCCCAGGTCCCACATCCGCCTGGCACCGAGCGAGCGCTCGTACCAGTCAGCGGCGGCTTGCGCAGATGGCACAGCGAGCATGAGCGAGAGCGCGAGCGTCATCGTGGTTCCCTTCGAGTCCCGGCTCTGCACGCTACCGCTTAGGCTGACGAGGAGATGGCCATGAACACGCATCTGCTCGCGGTGTACGTCGTCGCGGTGTTCGCCGCCATGATCGCGCCTGGACCGGACATGCTGTTCATCCTCGCCACCGGCGCGCGCGGCGGTCCGCGGGCTGGCCTGCTGGCCACCCTCGGCGTCATGACGAGCGAGATTGTCCAGATCACCGCCGTGGCGGCCGGGCTGGCGGCGCTCTTTGCCGAGGCGCCGGCGGCCTTCCTCGTGGTTCGCCTGTGCGGCGCTGCGTATCTGCTGTACCTGGGGGTGCAGGCGCTACGCAGCGCCCGCCGCGGCAGCCCGATCGCGGACGTCAGCGAGCAGGGCGGGGTAGCAGGCCGCTACGCGTACCTGCGCGGCGTGATCACCAACCTCGCCAATCCCAAGCAGGTTACGTTTGTGGTCGCGCTGCTGCCGCAGTTTGTCGACCGGGCGCTTGGTCACGTGCCGCTTCAATTCGTCATCCTGGGGGCCATCTTCATCGCATTCGAGCTTCTGGTCGACGGCACGGTCGGGCTCATGGCCGGCCGGATTGCCACCTGGCTGTCGAGACGACAGCGGGCCCGGCAAGCTCTGGACGCTGGTGCGGGAGCCATCATGGTGGCTCTTGCGGCACGGCTCGCGGCCGAACACTAGCCTCTGCCGGGCGGTCTAGGGTGTGAGGTGTGCAGGCACGGCGCGCACAGAACTGGGCGGAGAAGCACCTGTTCAACCCGTCCATGCGGTTCTGGGTCCAGCAGGTGTCGCGCCGCGCTGCTACGTGCTGCTGGAGACCACCGGCCGGCGAACCGGCATGCGCCGGCAGACCCCGGTAGCTGGCAGTCTCGACGGCGACACCTATTGGTTCGTCGCCGAGCACGGCGCCGCCGCCGCGTACGTCAGGAATCTCGTCGCGCACGCCAGAGTCCGGGTGCTCATACGCCGCCGGTGGCGGTCAGGCACGGCTACCTGCCTCCCGGACGATGACGCGCTTGCTCGCCGGTCCTGGATTGACCGGCGCAACGGGCTCGTCGGCTGGTTCGACGGCCTGTGGTTCCGCGGCTTTTCGTCCGCGCCGATGACGGTGCGGATCGACCTCGACTCGTGACTGGCTCAGGCGCTGAGGTCGGAAGCGTTGATCCGGGTGGGGTGCAGCACGATCTGGGTCCTCGTCTCGCCGGGCCGGTCGTGGAGGGTGAAATCCGCGTTGTACTTCGACCCGGCCGTTGCGCAGAACGACTTGTCCGGGTCGGGGATGAGCTCCGCCCTCGCCCTGATCTCCAGCGTCCGGAGGCGGTTGGCCGGATCGAGGATGAACAGGGTGACGTGCGGGTCCCTGCGGAGGTTCTTCGACTTCTGCCTGGTGTCGTTGAGCGAGATCTTCACCAGGTCGTCGTCCTTGTCGTGGTAGAACGCGACGGCCGTCACCTGCGGCAGCCCGTCGGGGCCGTTGGTGGCGAGAATGGCGGTGTGGGTGTCGAGAAGGTGCCGGTGCGTGTCCGGGACCTCTGCGCCTGCTGGCATCGAACCTCCGTGGCACGTGCGGGGGAGTGGTCGGCGCGGTTGCGCAGCGGCCAGGTCCTTCCGGGCTAGCCGCCAGGTTGATATATAGCGCGCCGTTGTGCCCGGACGCAGCCACGCTGCCGCCCAGCGGCATAGCGTTGCAGCAGACACTCGCGCGCATAAGGGAGCTAACCCATGGCAAGGTTCTCCGGTCAGTCCAGTGCTGGTCCTGCTGTCTGGGAGCCCCAGGCTGCCGACACCCGCCTGGCGAGCACCGCCGGCGCGGCAGAAGGAGCCCTGTTCACCTCGGACCTGACTGTCTCGGAGTACGTGCTGCTCGGCGAAGCCGGCTTCGAGCCACTCGGCTTCGTTGTCGGATCGTCGATCTACCACGTGGGCATTCAGATCGGCCGCTGGTCGCAGAACCAGGAACTGCAGGTCCTCACCCAGGCCATGTACAACGCGCGGGAACTGGCGATGGCTCGTATGCAGGCCGAGGCCGACCACCTGGGCGCCGACGGCATCGTCGGCGTCGACCTCAAGATGCAGATGTACGCGTGGGGTCAGGGGGTGCTCGAGTTCATCGCGACCGGTACCGCGGTGCGCCACCTCTCGGGTGCCGGTGCGCACAAGGCGCCAGACGGCCGCGCGTTCACCTCGGACCTGTCGGCCCAGGACTTCTTCCGGCTGATCGCCGCTGGCGCGGTCCCGGTGGCCTTTGTGCTCGGTACCTGCGTGTACCACATCGCACACCAGTCGGTCATGCAGTCGCTGCGGCAAACCGGCCAGAACCAGGAGATGCCGCAATTCACCCAGGGCGTCTACGAAGCCCGCGAGCTAGCGCTGGCCCGGATGCAGGCCGAGGCGACACAGGCCCGCGCATCGGGCATCGTCGGGGTAACCGTCGACGTGCTCAATCACGTCTGGGGTGAGCACGCGACCGAGTTCCTCGCGACCGGCACCGCGATCCGGCGGCTAGGAGCGGAGCACCGGCTGCCGGAGACGACGCCGAAGCCGACCTTCACGCTGGGCCTTGACGCATAGCCCGGCAGGGACTTTTCACGCGTACGACCACTCCGCTGGCATACCGGTTGCTGTAAGGGTCACTCTCATCACGAGGCCGCCCCTCATAACGGTCCTGCTAGTTACTCTCATGACGCGAGCTGACTCCGATTCGCGTGATCGCGTTGCGCGACGGCCAGGTCAGCGAGATGGTGACCAGCAGTGACGAACGGGGGCTGCGGTCGTGATGACGATGCCAGTGCGCACGGGGCGCACGAACCAGAAGGAGCGGACCCGGCGGGCCATCGTGGCAGCGGCCCGTGAGGTCGTCGCCGATAGCGGCGATGTCACGATGCCCGAGGTGGCGCGGCGGGCGCTGGTGTCGGAGGCGACGGCCTACCGGTATTTTCCCGACCTGGCCTCCGTGCTGCGCGAGGCCCTCACGGGGATCTGGCTCAGCCCTCAGCAGGCCATGGCGGCGATGACGCACTGTGACGACCCGGTCGAGCGCATCGGCTTCGCCACCGAGGTCCTGCTCCGCGAAGTGCTGGCGTATGAGGGGGCCGTGCGGGCAATGATCGCCGGGGCGGTCACCCGGCCTGGCACCTCGAGGCTGCCCGGGCGGCGCTTCGGCCTGATCGATGAGGCCCTGCGGCCGCTGGACGAGACCATGGCCGTCCAGCAGCCGGCCCGGTTCGAGCAGCTCAAGCGCGGCCTAGCGGTCGTCCTCACCGCCGAGACGTTATTCACCCTGATCGACCTGTGCGGTCTCACGCCCGAGCTGGCGATCGCGAGCGCGATCGAGACCGCCCGCTCGCTCACCGCGGCCGCCGTCCGGTCGGCACCGCACTGATCTGCGCCTGCCGGGCCGGCGGACCGGCTAGCGCCTGACTACGTCGCCGGGCCATCTCCACCCGGCACATCCGGTTCGACTGATCAGCCGGCCCGAGCACGGCGCTGAGGTGTTCTGACGATGTGATGCCGGACACATATCCGGACCAGCTTCGGGCTAGCTGCTGGCCGGCTAGCGTGGCCCGCTGGCGCTGAGCGAGAGGTCAGCGAGGCCAGAGGCGACGTCCAGGCAATGCGCAGGGTTGGCTCGTAGGCTCGCCGGTGAACGTGATAGGCAGGGCCGGAGCAGGAGGGATCGGAACCGTGCCGGACTACTTCAGCATCTCCTACCGCGGCGCGACGTACGCGCTAGGACAGGGGCCGCACTTCTACGGCATCTGGTATGCCGCGGAGCCGCAGGGGCTGCCACTCGAGCAGTGGCCGCTGACCCCTGATGGCTGGACAGCGGCCTGGTCGAGATTTGCCGCGGTCGAGGTGCCTGGCACGATCACGCCGGTGACGCCCGCCGTCGCGCCGATGACCGGACCCGCCGGGCCGATGGCTGGCTCGGGCGGTCAGCTAGCCGCTGGCCCGCAGGCGGCTGGCGGCGCTACTGGCTGGGATGCCCGGTCCGACGCCGACCCAGCTGCCGCAACGCGCAACGGGCGCATTGCGGCGGCGCTCGTCGGCGTCGGGCTCGTGCTCGGTCTCATCGGGCTATTCCCGGCCTACATTGGCGGGGCCAGTGTTGCGTCGCAGTCGTTCAACCTCGCTCCCCACGTCATCTACCTAGTGACCTGGGCGCTGAGCGCCGCGCTGATCCTCACTGGCGGGGCGAGAATGCGAGCCGGGGCGCTGCTCGGGCTGGGGACGAGCGCCATCACACTCGGTCTGTTCATAGCTGACGCCGGGACCGCTGCCTCGGCCGGCTCGAATCTCACCGGTGCTGGCCTCGTGCTGACCATCCTCGGCTGGCTTGGCTGCACGGCAGGTCTCGTGCTCGCCGCGATCGCCGGGCGTGCTTTCCGCGCCGGGCTGGGGCCAGCACAGGGGCTCGTCGCCAGGTTCGCCTCGCGGCCCGGCTACGACATCGTGCCGCTCGTCACGCTCGTGCTCGCCGCGATCGGCGCCGCCGTCGCGTTCGCCCCGTCCTGGGACCGCTACACCCTGTTGGCCAGGGCCACCGGGCAGTCGCAGACCATCACGCTCGGGAACGCGTTCGCCAACGCGGGTCCGGTGATCTTCGGTGACATCCTCGCGATGATCGCGATCGTCGCGGTTGTGGTCGTGGCCGCCCTGTGGCGACCGCTGCGCCTGGGCGCGGCGCTGGCGCTCGGCGCTGCCGTTCCCCTGGTCGCCCAGGCGATCTCGGGCATCGTCCAGATCCGTGAGGCAGTGTCGCCGGCCCAGTTCGGCGTCTCGCCGTCTCAGGCTTCCCAGCTGGGCCTCACGATCGATTCCGGGCTGACAGCAATCTTCTGGGTGTATTGCGCCTTCGTCGGCACGCTGATCCTGCTCTGCGTGTGGATGCTGGTCGCACACGAGCCGCCGGTGGGCAGCCCGGTCCGGCCTGGCGCAGCGCCGGTCTGGGGCGGGCCGGCATCGGGTGGCCCGTCGGACGGTCCCGGCGGGCCGGCGGGAGCGTCTCCGGCGGTTGCTCCGATGACCGAGGGGCCTGCGGCCGACGGCCCTGTGCCCGACGGCCCTGTGCCTGGCACCGCGACCGCTGGGACGCAGTGGTCCGGCGGATCCCAGCCGGGTCAGCCCGCGCCCTGACGGTTCCCGCCGACCAGCGGCTAGCTGGGCAGGAAATCAAGCAGCAGCTCGTTCACCTTGTCAGGGGCCTCGAGCTGCAGCCAGTGACCGGGGCCGTCGAGGCGCTCGTACCGCCAGGATGCCGTGATGTAGGCCGGGGAATCGGTCATCTGCGTCTCGGTCAGCGCGAAGTCCCCGGTGCTCCAGATGCCCATGGTCGGGGCGGACACCGCCGGAAGCTGGATTGGCGACGCGGTCCAGGACTCCGGCGGGACGTTGGCGCGGTACCAGTTCAGGCCCGGCGTGAGCGAGCCACCGGCTTCTAGCTCCGCGATGACCTGGTCAGCGTCCGGGTGACGCCCCCAGCTGCGGAAGTTGGCCCAGTTGTCGTCGCTGAGCCAGTGCTCGGCGATTCCGGCGAACTGGAACAGCAGCATGTACCAGGACTTCTGGCGTTGCTCTTCCGTTCGCCGGAACGTGCTGGGATGGCCGACAGACAGCACGACGAGGTGGTCAACTCGGTCGGGGGCGAGGGACGCGAGCCCCCAGGCGAGCGCGGCTCCCCAGTCATGCCCGACGACGTGGGCTCGGTCGATGCCGAGGCTGTCCAGCACCGCCAGCACATCTCCGGCGAGCGACAGCAGCGAGTAGGCCTCGACGGCCTCGGGCTTGTCGGACTTTCCGTAGCCCCGGAGGTCCGGGACGATCACCTGGAACCCTGCATTGGCCAGCGCCGGTACCTGGTGCCGCCAGAGACGGCCGGAATCGGGAAAGCCGTGCAACAGCACAACGGGCCGTCCCTGTCCAGTGATCGCGTACTCGATGCCGACCCCGTTAGCGTCTACCCGGCTCACTGGCCCTCCTTCTCAGACGCGTGCTCGATCCCAGTATCGAGCGTGCCGCGACGCCAGAATCGGTTCCGGCAGCGCCAGCAACGAGAAGGCCGCTCGCTGCCGACTGCATCACCTTCGACGCAGACGTACTCCTCGATGCGGCAGGTGCCCTGAGCCGCGGCCAACCCATCGACGCCCGCGCGGCGCTGGATCGGCGACATCCGCGTCGACACGACCCGCGGCACGCCCGCTGGTTCCGCAGCGTCCGTAGCCGCCTGGTCCTGCGATGGCTCTCGCGGCCCGCCACTGCGTCCGCGTAATTTCCGGTGGCAGGAATGCCAGAGCGATGTACTGTCCGAGGCGTGACCCTCGACATCGCGACGGCGACGGCGGCACAGCTCGCCCGAGCCATCCGGCAGAAGCAGATCTCCAGCCGCGAGCTGCTCGAGGACCTGTTGGCCAGGGCTGACCTGGTGAACCCGGCGCTCAATGCCATTGTGGCGTGGGATGTCGAACGGGCCAGGGCCGCCGCCTCCGCGGCGGACGAGGCAATCACCAGGGGTCAGCTGGCCGGGTCGCTGCATGGCCTGCCGATGACGGTCAAGGATGTGTGGGAAACCGAGGGCCTGGTCACGACCTCCGGTGCAACCGAACTGGCGGCGTACATCCCGGCCAGCGATGCGCTTGGCGTCGCACGGCTCAGACGGGCCGGGGCCGTCATCTTCGGCAAGACCAACACGCCCGCGTATGCGGGTGACTGGCAGACCTACAACGACGTCTACGGCCGCACCAGCAATCCATGGGATGTCAGCCGTACAGCGGGCGGCTCGTCAGGCGGGGCAGCAGCCGCTGTCGCTGCCGGGCTGACACCACTGGAGTTCGGCAGTGACATCGGCGGCTCGATCCGCGTCCCGTCGCACTTCAACGGTGTCTACGGGCTGAAACCCTCCTGGGGGGTCGTGCCCGTGCGCGGGCACATCCCCGGCCCGCCCGGCAGTCTGCTGACGGTCGACGTCGGGGTGGCGGGCCCGATCGCGCGCAGCGTGAGGGATCTGCGGATAGCGTTCGGCGTGCTGGCCGGCCCGCTGCCGGAGGACGCCCCTGGCTGGCGGCTCGACCTGGACCCTGGCTCCGAGCTGACCAATGTTGCCGGGCTGCGGGTGGCGATTGTGTTCGGCGAGGGCGCCGAGGTGGTGCCGATCGCGCACGACGTCCGGATGCTTCTCGATGGGTTCGCCGCCCGGCTCAGCGCCGCCGGGGCCGTGGTCAAGGAAGCCCGGCTGCCGGTTCCGCTCGCCGACGGTCTGCGGACCTGGCGTGACGTCACTATGCCAATCCTCGGTGCGGGTCTGCCGGACGATGTCTTCGCGGGCCTCGCGCGCCTGGCGGATGAACCGGACGACGATCCGACCCTCGCGATGGAACGGGCGATGGTGAGCCGGTACCGGGACGTGCAGACCGCGACGAACCTCCGTCAGCGGCAGCGCGTGGCGTGGGCGGAGTTCTTCGGCAACTACGACGTCGTGCTGGCGCCGGTCATGCCCGTGGCGGCGTTTCCCCACGACACCGAGCGGCCCTTCGACGAGCGGATGCTCGACGTGGACGGCGTAGCCGTGCGCCACCCGCTGGCGGCGGCCTGGGTGTGCGCGATCGGCGTGATGCTGCTGCCAGTGGTGACGCTGCCGGTCGGGCTGACCGGGGCCGGGCTGCCCGCCGGCGTTCAGGTTGTTGGCCCGTTCCTGTCGGACCTGTGGCTGCTGCGCGTCGCAGAGCTGATGGACGCCGCGGCCGGGCCGGGATTCAGCCCGCCCTCTGGCGGCTAGCTGGTCCGCGAGGCAGGCTTGCGGGCGACCAGCACGTCGCGCACGATCGCCTGATCGACACGGTGCCGGAACTGCAAGTATGGCCCCGAGTCCAGCGGCTCCAGGCCCGCTCCGGCCAGGATCGCGACGGCTTCTGCGCGCGGCGCGACGAGCGTGTTCCAGGCGATCCCGACCGCGCCGCCTGGCCGCAGTAGCCCTGCCCAGACCGGGACTGCAGCCGTCAGCAGGTCTTGCGGACGACGCGCGAGCCCGGTCGCGGTCCTGCTCCCATGCTGAACGCCGTACGGGGCATCGGTGACGATGAGGTCGAACGCCTCCGGCCGGAAGAACTCGGCCGCCCGCGTCGTATCCGCGCATACCACGTCGAGCCGCTGGCTTAGCCTGGCCTTCTGCTCATCCTTCGTCGCGGCGAGCATCAGCTGGAGACGGCGGCCGATCACCTTGCCATCGCGCCGCACCGGGGCGTCGTAGTCGGTGTGGTGCTTGAGCCGCTTGCGCTTCAGCCAGGTCTTGATGAACGCCGCGTACGCGTCGAAGTCCCGCTGGTCAGCGTCGAGACCCGCCACGTCCCAGCCGTACATGAGCGCCTGGTTGAGGGTGGTACCGCGACCGCACAGCGGATCGAGGACGGCGAGCTTGCGGCTGGCCAGGTCGGCAGCGAACGCCGACGACATCAGGGTCACGTTGAGCAGCAGCTTCGTGAACTGCTCGTTCGTCTTACCCTGGTACTTCTGGATGGTGATGAGGTCGTCGTCGTAACGGTCGATGCGGCGCACTCCGACTGGCTTCAGCGCTGTGCCGTTCGCTTCGAACAGCGCATACAGCGCAGACAGCTGAGAAAGGAACGTGGTCGCTTCGTCAGTCAGCTGCTCGGTCTCGAACTCCAGGTAGGGCACGCCGCCCCGCTCAGTGACCTGGGCCGCCGGCAGCCCGCCGAGCACCGATTCGCCGAACACGGCTAGCTCGGCCCTCGCGAGCTCGGGAGATGCGCTGGCGTACACGCGATTGGCGGAAGGCAGCAGCAACATCGCGTACCTGGTCACCTGACAGGCTTATCACTCGCGGCGGCGCTGCCCTAGCGGTGTGCGGCGGCGCGGCTGCGGGCCCTGGCTGTTGGCTCGTGCACCAGCACGCCGGACGACCGGAACAGGAACTCGGCGTAAGTCTCAGGCGCCCTGTCCGAGTCGAGCAGGTATCGATCGGGCGTTGTGGCGAGTTCCGTCATCCTGCGCGTTGCGTAATTGCACTCCGCGACAGCGCCCGAGACCGTCCGGGCCAGCCGCAGGACTGTATCCGACCAAAGGGTCGCTGTGTGGTTCATGTCACCAGCCTCGCCGGTCACCCGCCACGGTGACAGTGGCAGCAACGCCATACTCCGTGGATATCCTGCCAACCCTGTGGCATGATGGAGGAATGATCAGCAACGTGGCGGCGATCGTTAACGACGGCTTCGGAGCCTTCGAGCTCGGCGTGGTATGCGAGGTATTCGGCGTCGACCGGACGGACGATGGCCTGCCCCGCTATGACTTCGCGGTCGTGGCCGGCGAGCCCGGACCTCTGCGCTCATCCGCCGGATTCAGCATCGATCCCGCCGACGGCCTGGACCGGCTGGAGTCCGCTCACCTCATAGCGGTGCTGCCTGCCAGTGACGACCGTTGCTACGGTGCCGGCTGGCCGCAGCCGATGCTGGTGGCCCTGCGCCGGGCCGTCGACCGCGGCGCGCAGGTGCTGAGCGTCTGCACCGGCGCTTTCGCGCTCGGCGCTGCCGGTCTGCTCGACGGCCGCACCTGCACGACCCACTGGCGCCATGCCGCACAGCTCGCGCGGATGTACCCGGCAGCCAAGGTCGATCCGTCCGTGCTCTACGTGGACGACGAGCCGGTGATCACGAGTGCCGGAACCGCCTCAGGCATCGACGCCTGCCTGTACCTGGTGCGCAAGGAGCAGGGCAGCCGGGTCGCCAACGCGATTGCCCGGCGGATGGTCGTGCCGCCACACCGAGATGGCGGTCAGGCTCAGTACGTCGATATGCCAGTCGGCGAAGCGCACTGCGACACGCTCGGTGAAGTCATCGAGTGGATGCAGCGCAACCTAAACGAACTCGTGACGGTGGACGAGCTGGCCCGCCTGGCGGCCATGTCGCCGCGCACCTTTGCCCGCCGCTTCGTGCAGGAGACCGGCACCACACCCCAGCGATGGCTGACGGGCCAGCGCATCTTGCTCGCACAGCAGCTTCTCGAGGACACCGACGAGACGATCGACCTCATAGCGGAGCGGGCCGGCTTTCCGAACGCGGCCACTTTCCGGCATCACTTCCGGGGATGGCGCGGTACGACCCCGCACGCCTACCGGCGGGCCTTCCGGCAGACGCTGCCGCGCGCGTCGGTGTCGCAGGCGGCCGGGCCCGGTGACGCGCCCGGCAGCCCGGGTCTGCGCTAACGGCGGCGATAGACGAAGAACAGCCGGTCGGAGCTGTCACTGACCGGGCTCCCGTCGAGGCTCTCTTCCTCCATCAGCTCGAACCGCCCGGCGAGCGCTGCGCGGATCTGGGCGACGGGCAGGCCGAGTTCGTAGATCGGCTCGTCATGCAGCCGGTAGATGTCGTCCTTCTGGTGCTCGAAGATCCGGGTTTCCCAGAGCACCAGCCCGTCGCGAGCCGACCTAACCGTCATGACCACGACGTTGCCGTCGAATTCGTCCAGGTAAGGCGGTGCGCCCGCCAGCCGCTGGAGCCGGCCCGAGGTGTTCACGTCAAAGATGAACAAGCCGCCGTCGGACAGGTGCTCATGCGCGCACCGGAAGAGGCTGTTCCACCCGTCCACTGTGGTCACGTGATTCAGCGTGTCGAACATGCACATCACGACGTCGAACCGGGCGGGCAGCGCGAACGCCGTGATGTCGGCCTGCACGAGCCTGGCGGCGGGAACGGTGCGCGCTGCTACCGACAGCATCTCCGGGGAGCGATCGATCCCGGTCACCGATAGGTCTGCCGCCAGCCCGGCCAGCAGAGCGCCGGTGCCGCAGCCGAGTTCCAGCAGCGACTGCGCGCCCTGATGGTGCTTACTGATGTATGTCCGGATCCGGTCGACCTCAGCTGTCCGGTCACCCATGACCCGGTCATAGAACGGCGCGAAGCGGTCGTAATCAGCCACGGCCCCATCGTGCCGTATCCGCCGAGCGGGAATGACCGGGCGGGCCTAGCCGGCCGGCGGGACGGCTGCGAGGGCCTTGTTGATGTCGGTGATGAGGTCGGCGGCTGGCTCGAGACCGACCGACAGCCGGATGAGTGACGAAGACGCCGTCTCGCCCGCCCACCGGCCGCGGCGTTCCCAGCTGGAGTCGACTCCTCCGAAGCTGGTCGCCGGGACGATCAGGCGGGCGGCCGCAACCACGGCGTCCGCAGCACCTGGCGGGCCGGCGACCTCGAACGACAGCAGGGGCCCGAAGCCGAGCGGCATTTGGGCGCGGGCGAGCGCGAGCGTCGCCGCGTGCACGCCTGGATAGTGAACGGCCGTCACCTTCGGGTGCGCGGCCAGATGCTCGGCGACGGCCTGGGCGCTGGCTGACTGGCGCTCGATTCGCAGCGGCAGCGTCGTCAGCCCGCGCACTGCCAGCCACGCTTCCATCGGCCCGAGGATGCCGCCGCCGAGCGTGCGCCAGAGCCGCAGCTCGCCGGCGAGCTCCGCGTCGCGGGTCATGACCGCGCCCGCGATGACATCGGAGTGACCGGAGGCGGATTTGGTCAGTGAGCACAGCGAGGCGACCGCACCCATGTCCAGCGGCCGCTGCAGCAGGCCGGTGGCGACCGTGTTGTCCACCACCATCGGAGCTCCGGCCGCAACGGCGAGCTGACCGAGCCTGGTCAGGTCGGCCACTCGCAGCAGCGGATTGGTGGGCGACTCAGCCCACAGGACTGCTGCGCCGCCCGACCTGAGCTCGTGCTCGATTCCTGGCAGGTCGGACTGGTCGACGAACACCGGCGCGGCGCCGTGCGGGCGTAGCCGCTCGGCCAGCACTCTTGCGTTGTAGTAACCGTCGCTGGGCAGCAGCAGCTTGTCCCGGCCGTTCGTCAGCGCCAGCATCAACGCCATTGATGCTGCCTGCCCGGAGCTGAACACAACGGCCGTCGCGCCCTCGAGCGCCCCGAGCGCTTCCTCCAGCGCCGCCCAGGTCGGGTTCCCAGCCCGGGCGTAGTCTGCTGCGCCCGGCTCGCCAGCCGAGCCGAGGATCGTCGACAGCACCGGCGGCTGCACCACCGCCTCGCCGAGGCCGCGCCGCCTGCCCGCGTGGACCAGCGTGGCCTCGGCTGACGGGCTGGCGCCCTCGGCGGCCCGCGGCCCGTGGTGGTCGGTCACAACTTCGCCTCTCCGGTGCCGTGAGCCGGGTCAAAGCCCGTCGCGAGAGCCCGCAGTGCCTGGTCCAGGTAGCTGGTCAGGTGAGCGTCAGCGCGGTCGATCCAGCGGTCATAGGCCGCCCGGCACACCGCGAGCGTAGCCCGCCCGATGGCCAGCGGTTGCAGCGAGTCAGCTGGCTGGTCAAGCCTCGAGGCGGCAAAGTCGCTGACAGCTCGCTCCCAGGCGTCGTAGTGGTGGGCCGCGCTCGCCTGCAAGGCCGGCACCGAGCTGATGAGGCTCATCCGCGCGCGCAGCTCCGGGATGTCTTCCGGCCGGTAGCGGTTGACGCCGACGACGACCTGGCGAATCGCGACCATCATCGGAACGGTCGGCGGCACGGCCGCGAACGCCTCCCGCAGCGCGCGGACCTCGCCGTCGAACGCGTGCCAGAGCACATCGGCCTTCGAGTCGAAGTAGCGGAAGAAGGTCCGGCGGCTCACCCCGGCGGCAGCGGCAATCCGCTCCACCGTGGTCTCCTCAAATCCATCGCGGGTAAACAGCCGGAGCGAGATCAGCTCGAGCTCGCGGGCGCTGGTGCCCGGCGGCCGGCCGCGTCGGCCCGGGGCCCGAACGAGGTCGGTGACCATCGGCCCGCTGCTGCGCGGCGCCCGGTCGGCTGCGTCCACGGGCCGGCCCGTTCCCCTCCTGGTCTTGATTGTGTGACCGCGTGACGATTACCGTACTCCTATTCGTCACACAGTGCCGAAACTAAGGAGCCGACGACATGCCTGACAGCGCTGCCGACCTGCTGGAGCGGCCAGAGAGCGAGATTGCCGAGACGGAGATCGCCGACGTGCAGCAGGACGAGCTGGTCGCCGCGGATCTGCTGGTCGAGGAGATTTCCATCGACGGCATGTGCGGTGTCTACTAACGGTCCCGTGACGGGCTTCGACCTCGACGCGGCCTGGCGGCTGCACCCGCAGGTGTCGGTACGGCCGGAGCGGTTCGGCGCGTTGCTGTACCACTTCGGCACCCGACGGCTCTCGTTCCTGAAGAGCCCGGCGCTGCTGACGGTCGTGCGATCCCTGGAGTCCGAGCCGAGCGCGCGGTCCGCGTGCGTGCGGGCTGGGGTCGGCGCGTCCGACCTGCCGGCGTACACGCGGGCGCTCGCGAGGCTCGCGGACAGTCAGATGATCTGCGGAAGGACGGCCGCATGACGATCCTGAGCGGGGGGTTTCGGGGGGTCGCCCCCCCGGATAGCAGCAACGGCGGGACTCGCGGGGTCGGCTCCCTGATCGAAGAGTTCCGGTACGGGCTGGACGCACCAATCTGCCTGACCTGGGAGCTGACCTACGCCTGCAACCTGTCCTGCGTGCACTGCCTGTCCAGCTCGGGCCGGCGTGACCCGCGTGAGCTGACCACCGCTGAGTGCCGGCGCATCATCGACGAACTTGAGCGGATGCAGGTGTTCTACGTCAACATCGGTGGCGGCGAGCCGACGGTCCGGCCGGACTTCTGGGAGCTGGTGGACTACGCAACAGCCCACCACGTCGGCGTCAAGTTCTCCACCAACGGCGTGAAGATTACGCCGGAGATCGCCAGGCGGCTGGCCGGCAGCGACTACATCGACGTTCAGATATCCCTGGACGGCGCGACCGCGGACGTCAATGACGCGGTCCGTGGCGCAGGCTCGTTCGAGGTGGCGATGCGGGCGATGCGCAACCTGGCCGCGGCCGGGTTTGCTGGCTTCAAGATCTCGGTGGTCATGACGCGGCAGAACGTCG
>Ga0126373_10001773_pt1 | contig 15514 bp, 25 predicted proteins | sample PanSoiMetPlot_11_FD_92545 | JGI IMG/M metagenome (GOLD analysis project Ga0126373, IMG submission 92545) | Tropical forest soil microbial communities from Panama - MetaG Plot_11 | ecosystem: Environmental > Terrestrial > Soil > Tropical forest > Bulk soil | place: Panama | collected 2016-02-17 | reverse complement strand
TACTATGATTTCCCCGGTTCCGCCACATCTAGGGCATTCTTTCATTTTTCCTCCCGGTTTCGTTTCGCCCATTGCCCGCTTTTTTGCTTCACTCTTCTTGTCTGTGCAGGCGTTAGCCTGTATGTTCCGTCTACTGTCATTTTCCTGGTTTTACTTCTGAGATAGTTTTGTACTCTTTCTCGGTTTTTCATGTTCCCTTCTTTCGGTGCCCCTGCCCCTATGATCCCCATAGCACATCATTCATTGGCAGCAGTGTACCAACCATATTTCTGCCTTTATAGCACCTGGCAGCTGCATAAGCTCTTTTACTGCCTGCCATATCTCCGTTAGCTTTTCTTTTCCATAGTTCCGCTAGCTGTGCTCTGGTCATCTGTTTTCCCCATTCCGGGCGGGTTTGCCAGCGGGAAGTCTCTTTCCACACTCTGCCCTAGCCTGACTGCCAGCATATGCAGCTGCATCGGGTGCATTTCCAGGGTTACTACCCTGGCACTCTGGCCAGTCTGGTTATACAGGAATATCTCATATAGTCCTGTAGTGTGATTGAATGTCCACTGAATGTCATCCACGTACATTTTCTTTTCCTTTTTCTTGGTTGGGGTAGGCGTGATGTTCGGCTATCATCCTTGCTGTTGCTGGATTTTCTATGCATTGGGATATCAGGCCACAGTCACATTCGATGATTACCCTGTTCATATGACAGCTACACTGTCTTAGGCACCATATATGCATGATTATGAGTATCTTTTCTTGTGAGTAGCATAGTATGGCCAGTGTCCGGGGCAGAACCAGAGTCCTGATGTTGTGGAGTACCAGCCTAGGCTATGTGCCCTGATAGCGGACCATTTACCGGTATGCTGGAATGTCTTATCACATTCCTGCTTGCTCGCGCACTTGATTTCCATCGTTTTCCTCCTGTGGTATGCCCATGCTGATAGCGAAAACCTTACGCATTTTGAGCATGAGCATGTCTAGTTCTTCTAGTTCCTCTGAGCTTACCGGATCTGTCTCATTATAGCATACTACAGCCCCGGATAGCGGCAGGTAGAGTATAACGATTCCCTTACTCATGCCAATCCCATGCCTTCCCGTATGAGCATACCGGGCAGTCCCTCAGCTGTTACCCCGTATGCCTCTTCATTTTCCTGGCTGAACGGGTCTTCTATTCCGAATCGTTTTTCATATGGATGACTAGTCTCATAAGGCTCGTTAACCCTGGGCTTAGACCTCCATATATTCTCATCCCGGTACACGTCACAGCGTTTCTTATATGGATTGCTTGACTGAGTAATCATGGCATCATCACCGGTTATTAGGGTACCCGCCAGGTTCCATTTACTGCGTTGCAATGCCTGTACCGGGGTTATCATGCTGAAGCTTACCGGAAACCTGACGGTAGGCCAGAAGTCATCTTCTATGATATTGTCATTGAACAACCGGTCTATCAGTGTTATCTGATGCGCGAAATCGCTTGCGCTGACTCCCCTGGCTTTGAATACGGGAATTTCCCCGGCTTTAATCTGGTACCTGGCTTTATCATCCCAGTATACGCCTGGCTTGAATAGGCACATATGACGTTTACGCTCATAATCCCATGCGCCCAGATCCCCGGATATTTTCAATTCTGGATGCTTGCTCCTGAAGTAAATTCCGTCTGTGGCTACCATCATCACATCTTTAGTTTTGCCGGGATGTGATGCGATAGCCTCAAGGATCATGGTACGGCAGCCAGCTGTAATAAGTGAAGCATAAACAGGGTTGCCGAACATGGGATTACCCACTGACTGGGCAAATTTCCCGTATAGGCTGTTAGGCACTAGCTTGCAGGCGATTCCCAATGGAGTCTTTTTTCCTACTTTCAGGCGTAGCTTATATATCTCGGCTACTTCCCTGAGTGGCGATTCACATTGACAGGGCTTATAAGTCCAGGATTCCCGGATTTCAGCGGAATCTATGAGGCCTCCTTTCCTGGCGGCATGAATTTCATGTAGCCAGTACCAGCCTTCTGTATGATGAGGCCGGTAAATGTTACCGTCCTTATCCCTGTGTAGCATGGCACCGATATGCCGGTTACTGCCCTGAACCTTAGCATATATCAGGGTATATTTCCTGAATTCAGGCAGGTTAGACAGATTCCTGTAACTGGAAAAGTCCGGGTTTTCCTGGTAAGTCCATTCTCCGTGTTCCAGACAGGGAAGCCGGGAGATAATATACGGGTATGCAGAGTTAATATCATACTCATAAATATCTCCCGGTATGAGCCCGTGCGCCATGATCTCAAACCATCCGCCATAATAGCTTTTCCTGGCTGCTTCCAGGGCAGCTGCAGGCGTGATTCCCTGCAACTGTTCACTGGTTATGGCACGTCCTTTAAGCCAGGCCTGCGCTGCCTGCCCAGGTCCGAACCACTGACTAGGCTTGAGATGTATGCCTAGTGTCTGGAATCCTTCATTGAGCTTGGCAAGGACTCTGCTGAGTGCTTCATTCTCAAGCTGATTATATACTCGCATATCATTATCAAGAATAGCACTGCTACGTCGCGCCTTGCCTCTTCTGATAGTCTCATATTCTTCCTGTGAAACAACGGGATCACTCCACTCTCCAGGATCTAGGACTTTAAGCAGGGATTTCTGAAAGAAAGGACCAGTGTCGCATATGTGCATCCATCTCCTTTCTCCCTGCCTGCGGATACGGAATCTTTTATTTCCCAGGATATCAAATTCCCATCCCCGGTATTCTACGGGAAATGGTTGTATTCTTTTAGCGCTAACCGGTGTCCGCTTAAGCCTGCCTTTAGGCGTCAGGAGCATGCGTGCTCTTTCCTCTGGCAGATTCTTAAGCAGCTGCCCGAAATCATAGCCCAGGAAAAAACCTGTATAAGCTACACTCTTAGTACCATGCCTGAGAAATTCAGCCCACAGGAATTCACAGATAACATCCCAGCCTAGCCCGTTTTCGTCTGCTATCTGCCGGTCACCTATCCCGAGCAGGACATACCTGTGCTCTCCGTCATCGAAAGTATGCCCTTCACCGTCAACACAGATGAATGTAGTAGGCACGTGCTTGTACCGGTCTGCTGCCGGGTTTTCCTGACGCCACCTAGCCCGCGCTGCATTACTGGTTTTCTTATGTGCAGCGGTCTCGTGGTTTTCAGTGGTAATATAGCGCACTTGCGTAATCCTCGTTTTCCTCGAATGCGTCTTCCCAGTCCCATGCATCTGCCTGGCCTTGTGATGCTCCCTGGATACCTGCCAGTATTTTTCTCAGTTCCTCTGTAGTCCAGGGCTTACCTGTTCCGCCATTTATCCGGGTAGTTTTCTTTGACGTTTTCTCATTCCATTTAGGCCGGGTACCGTAATGCTGTTGTTTCCAGGCATCTATCTGATTAAACAGGTCTTTTTTCTCGCCAGCTACAGCCTTAGCCTTCCTGGTAAATTCCTCGGGAAGTATTCTTTGATGTGTTTTTAGCTTACGGGCTATTTCGCGTTGTGCTTTTCTCCGCTGTTGTGCTGTCTGCGCCATTCCCGTTCCCTAGAACAGTTCATCACAAATGGGCTTTACCTTTGCTGCCGGTTTCCTGTGCCGCCACCTTCCGCAGACCTCACAGAAATGAGAACGGTTATCAGGCCTGAAAACGGAATACATCTCATCAGCTTCCCACGTGGTCAGGTGATCACAAGTAAGTTCAATATAGCTGCTCAGCTGCTTCTCTATGGCAGCTTTTTTAGCCATGTCATACGCAGTAGGACGCACCCCGACGATAATGCATTGCTGGGGTGCGTCCTTGCGTGGCGGAATGCGCTTCACTGGCATTCTTCCATGTGCTTAAGCCAGTGTCCGAATATAGTGCAGAAAATCTTGCTGCAATTCTCGCACTTTGCCAGGAGAGTGGGATTTGTCTCTATGCATTGCCGATTATCCCAGGTTGAAATCATAAATTCACCTGGCTGAATAATCGCCTCACAGCGAAGAGGCTTAATGCGCTTCATGGGATCAGGATTAACGCTTGACCTGAACCCGGAAATTGTTCATGGGATTCTTACCCTTGCCCATGTCGGTTGTACCGGTGCGGGTGATGCGGACTGTCTTTCCGAGTGGTACGTCTGCCAGTCCGGACTTGAGCGCGTAGCTGGCTGAGGTGGTGACAGGGAGCCCGGTGCCGGTTTCCCGGAAATTGAGATACTCGTAAACCTCGCCGGTGTTGGGGTCGGGAATGTTCTGTAGTCCTTCCCATACTCCTGTGAACTGATCCCCGTCAGTATCGAAAATGATCTTGGTGCGGGTTTCCGCTACGGTTTCCCATTCCTCATCGGGAGTAACGGGGGTCTTGGCGTCTGCCATTGCCTTTTCCTTTCAGTGAACTGATTTGTTGTGTATCCGCCATTGGTTAACGGCTTCTGATTCCATTATCTTGCGAGTCCCTAGCCATCCGCATGAACATGAAGTCTGGAATGCCAGGGATATTCTCAGTTTCCAGCCCATGATATGAGGATTGTCTGTCATTTTCTTTCCTCTTCCCTTTGCGTGCTACCGGTAGTTATCGGGTAGCGGGTTTTTCTGTGATCCCTGGCAGTGTGTCATGTAACCGGGGAGCCCGTCAGGTGACAGGGCTAGCATGGCATAGGGTACGTATTTCCTGTGTACTACCATGGCACCCCGGATCACCCTCCGGGGTTTCCGGCATTCCGGGCATAGACCCCATCGCTTGACACTCGGGGCATACCGGACACTGGCTGTGCTCATGTCCCGAGTCTACCCCCGTCAGCTGCCGGGCACCAGCCCCGGCAGTGTGATCTTCGTCACACTCAGTGGTCCAGTCCAATTGGCCTAGACCACTGATCCCTTGCCAGGAATGCCCCGGTTGCGCTATACTCAGTACAGGCGGTTACTGCCATTCCCGCCCTAGATCGTGGTACCGGGATTTTCCTCCCCGTAAGGGTCATTTTTCCCGGTACCACCCAGACTTTAAGGAAAACAGGATATGTTTGATAAGACAAAGGCCAGGGCCACGGCACTTATCAATGACCGGGTTACGGCACCTATTACCACGGCACTGGTTATTTCCGCGCTTGCATTCATCATGGCAGGCCTGGCCCTGGCACTGGTCATCTCGGGGGAACGCCATGCCGCTAGTTAACACGCCTCCCCCTGTCAGGAGTACTTCTGCCACGCCTGCTACCAGGCCTGTTAAGCAGAGCATGAGGGAACAGCGGGAAGAGGCCGTAGCAGGATTCGGGCAGCTGGCACAGGCGCCCCTTATCGCTCTCAGGCAGTATGCGGACGCCGGGGCTATCGGCCTGCACTGGCCTAAGATTTCACACGAAATCGCTGCCCTGGCAGATTCACAGGAACAGGTAGCACGCCTGATAGACCCTCTCATCAAGATCGGGCCGTATACCGGCCTTATCACGGCTATCCTGCCATTTGTCCTGCAGATAGGCGTTAATCATGGCCGCGTGCCTGCCGGGGCCATGGGAACCGTACCGGCAGCCAGCATTACCGCCCAGGTGGAAGCATCCCTCGCGATTATCGAACTGGAAGCACTGCAGCAGCAGGCAGAAGCTGAAAAGTCAGCACAGGCCATGCGCGAGCAGATTAACAAGTCCCGCCAGGAAGTAACCGCAATGCAGGAAGCAGCATAAATGACTAGTGCCGTGGCAGAGTCTGCCGCGTATGAACGGAATGACGGTATCTGGGTTATCCCGCGTCACGAGTTTGCTGCGCAGCGTTTCACTTACAGCCCCGGTGAGCATGTAGTATTCGCTGGCCCTACGCAACGGGCAGGGAAAACTACCCTGGCATTCCAGCTGCTGGAATACATAGCTAATCCGGATCTTCCCGCGTACGTGGCAGTATCGAAACCACGGGATAAGGTAACATCACAGGAGGGTGCGCGTCTCGGTTACCGGCGTGTCAGTGATTACCCGTTCCCTCCCCGGTTCAAGGAACTGCTTAAAGAGGGCAGGCCAGACGGTTATCTCATCTGGCCCGATATGCGTGATCCTGAGACGGCCATGATGAATGCATCCATGGTTACCAGCAGGCTCATAGACGGGATTTATGCACAGGGCGCTAAAGGTAAGCAGGCTATCCTCTTCCTGCAGGATACCGTGACAAAATCTAAGGTTCTCGGACTTGATAGGCAGATGGTTATGGTTATCACCATGTCCGGGGCAATGGGAATCGGGGGATGGTTTGAAGTGCAGAAACCGTCCGATGCCGGTAAGGCAGCACTCTGGTCTTATCCTAATGCCGAGCATGTATTCATCTCTAAAGACCCCGTGAAACGTAACCGGGATTACTACGCGGACATCGGGGGTTTCGATTCTATATCGGTTTCCCGCGTGTCAATGAGCCTGCAGAAATATCAGTTCCTCTACCTGGAACGATCTCATGGTTACATGTGCATAGTGGACAGCCAATGATTATAGATACTCTGAGGAATTTATGACTGATCTGGAACGCGAGAAATGGCCTGATGAGGTACTGCGCATCAAGGATGAGATGGACATGCACGCAGTACTGAAGCAGGGCGGCAGCTGGGTAGCATTCGCATTGCAGGATGGCATGCCGCTAGATCATGCCGCCTATCCCACGTGGAACGATGCTGTCAAGGCAGCCAAATGGGACAGGGACAATTACATATATCTTGAAGTCCAGCCCGACGGAATGTCTTATAAAGAGGCCAGCGCAGTGCTGCATTATGCGCGGACACTGCATAAGATGGGATACCGTATTCCTGATCCGGACTGGGCTGATTATGAGGCAGCATCAATGCCGAGACTGCCAGCTGACAGGAGACTGGCAGCACGCCAGCTAATCACAGGTACACCGATTTACCCCGATCATGTTTCATACGGCAACCTGCCGGAAAGAAAGGATAATTAGATGGCTACTGCCACAAAGGAACCAGCTGCCCGTGGTACCGGTCCTGCTGCTGCCACTTCCATGGCATTCAGGGATAACACGCAGCCTACCATCAAGCGGCCCGGTACCGCGCTTACCGCTACCATGGTAAGCGGTTCGCCCGTTGCCCTGCCGGATACCCAGATTCCGCCTACTACCCTGCTGCGCTGCATTTACCTTGAGATCACCTGCGTTACGTCTGCTAATGCTGCTACGGTTGTTTTCCAGGCAGATGCCCCGCTGAATACGCTTAGCGTGGTTAACTTCCATGATGCTCAGGGAACCTCCATTGTCGGGGCTTTTGACTCGTTTACCCTGGCAATGGCCGGGAAATGGTTCGGGTTCGTTAACAACAGTGATCCTACTACCAGCGCGATTTACTCTCTTACGCCCGGTGCGGGTGGTACTGGCGGCAGTTATACCATGGTGCTGCGCATTCCGGTTGAAGTTGTCATGCGCACCGGGGTCGGTTCCCAGATCAACACGGATACTCAGTCACCGCTGGTGCTTTCCCTGACTGTTAACCAGGGTACCGCGCTTTACAGCACTGCTCCCACTACCCTGGGAACCGTAACTGTTGTGATCTCGTTCGGCGGTTACTGGAACCAGTCCGGGAATCCGAACACGTTTGCCACTCCGTCGGCTGTCGGAACCCTGAATTACATTAACTGGACTAACTATTCAGGCCTGTCAGGGCAGAATCAGTTCCAGCTGGCGAACATCGGCCTCGGCAATGAGGTTGCCAATATCATGTTCATTAACCGGCTCACCTCCGGGGCTGCCCGTGATGATGCCTCATTCCCGAACCCGCTGCAGGTAGCGTACCGGGGTAATGTCCTGGGCTCATTCTCACAGCTGCTATGGAAGCATCTTATGTCCGAGGCTTATGATGCTTCTAACCAGACTTCAGATGCGGGACTGGGTGCTGTCGCGGCAGCTAACGCGCCAGCTCTGAATAAGGGCGTTTACAATCTCTGGTTTAACCAGGATTTCACTTTTGATCCCGGTAACAGTCTTTTCTACGGGCTGCTTGACACTGCTGTCGGGGACTCTATTGAGCTTACGGGTAACTGGACGGCATCCGCCACGCTGTATGAAATTATTAACTTCCTGGCAGTCTCCGGGCCAGTCTCCGCTATCCAGGGCCACTGAGAAAGGATTAAAGAAAATGGATAAGAAGTATTGGTATCTTCTGGCCGGGGTCCTTATCGGACTTATCGCAGCACCGCAGTTGCGTAAGATTCCGGGCGTTTCATCGCTTCCTGTCGTGTGAATTTTCGGAATATAAAACACAGGATGACACTCGAAGCTGTCTTACCTGAGTAGTGAGATAACAGTGATTGATCTGCACAGGATGTTTTCCCCAGGGCTACCGGGGCTGTGCATTCTCGGGGTGCGTAGCCGCCTGAGTTTTATATGATGAAAGGAAATAGGATAAGGTTATGGCTATCAGTGGCGCAGCAGTGGCGTACAGTGTTGCCGGTAGCCTTATCCTGTTTTCCGGTATCAGGGGTGCCACCATATCGGATACGCTGAAATCTGCCCTGACCGGTAATCTTAATCCTGCTGCCACTGAGAATATTACAGCGCCGACGGATACAAGTAGCAGTAATGCAGGTGGCCCTGGTACTACTGCTAACGTGACAAGTGGGGCAAACAGGGATAACCTCCTGACAGCTGCAGAATATCTCATGCAGAATGGCTATTCGCGTGCTGCTGCTGCCGGTATTGCTGGCTGTATTTCCGGGGAATCCGGGGGTAATCCCGAAGCTATAGGCGATCAGGGTACTTCTTTCGGGCTCATACAGGAGCATGGCAGCCAGTATGCATCACTCGTCACGGGCGACAGGACAGCAGATTTTGACCGGCAGCTGCCTGCGATTATCGCCTACAATAATGCTCAGGGACAGGGTTTGATAGCCATGCTTAATTCAATATCTGATCCTGTGGAAGCTGCTAATTTTTACAGCGAGAAATTTGAGCGTCCTGCTGTTACTGATTCTGATGTGCGCCCGGCAGATGCACGCTGGGTTTACGATCAGCTGGGCAAGGGAGCAGGACATTAAAATGGCTGGTCCCCTGACACCCATACTGACGCTAGGCGTCATTTCTTATGCTAATAACTGGTATAACACCGGGAATGCAGCGGACGTTAAACCATTGGTATTCGCTGGCATTGCAGGCCTGCTGCTGGAAGGTTTCGCGCGGATACCGGGCATGGAATCAGCAGCTGCAGCCCTGGGATGGCTGGCGGTAATCGGCATGTTCCTCGGCCCGGTGCAGAAACCATCCCCGGCTGAAAATCTTCTGAAACTTACAGGAGGTAAGTTAAAATGGGTGAACTGTCTAAGGTTGCCCTGGCAATCATCGGACTTGCCATTGTTGCTACCCTGGTAGTCAACGGGCCTAACACGGCAAAAGTAGTTAATGCTGCCTCTGGTGGTTTTGCTAACTCCATCAAGGCAGCAGAGAAGGGCTAAGATCATGGCTGCCAAATCTGATCTCAGCAAGAGTTTTTTCCTTGTCCTGGGTGCCCTGGCGGCACTCTGGGTTGGTGCCATGATCCTTAAGAGGCTGCCTAATGGATAGTTCAGTCCCCAAGTCCGTTCCTACTGCTGTTGCACCTAGCACCGGTAACAGTGTCCAGGTACTTACTGAGCCTAACCGGCAGGCGTTCATTGCCTCGCAGGGCGGGGTAATGAATCCGGTTGTCCCGAAAACGCCTGCAGAGGGCATCCCCGATGCGCAGCCAGGTTACGGCAATGCTTACGGACAGGGATCGGTTAATTATTCCGGGGCTGAGGGTGCGCCATCCGTACCGGAAATGAACGGGGTACTGTTCCGCAAGAGTCCCGCTGATCCTCAGTATCTTTCCGAATCTGAGGGTAATAATCCGCCCTATGATAAGGTTAACAACCCTAAGCCACAGGGCCGGTTCAACTGGTTTAAGACATTCCAGAATTATATAGGCCTGGGTGTCCAGAACCGGGAAAACACGGGATGGAATGTCCGGGCAGAACAGCAGCGTACTAGTGTGTGGCGTCCGCTCATGCCACAGCACGGGCCGGGTTACGAGGTTTACTGGTTCGTTCCCCGGCAGCTACCACAGTCCCCTAGATGGAACCGGGACATTCCTGTTATCGGCACTGATCCTTACGGTAGCGGGGTGCTTAACTCTGATACTTTCGGCGCAGGGCAGACAGCAGGCGGAATCGGCGGTAACAGGTATACTCCCCCGCCCGGTCCCCCGCCCACTACTTCCACAGCAGGACAGGCATCACAACCTAGCGGAATGCCATCATGGGGGTAGAACATGGCTTTTGAAAACCCGTTTACGACGATTAAGAACCTGCCTAAGCCTGCCCGCTATGCTGTTATTGCCGGTACAGCCGGTATCACGGGATGGCTGCTTTACAGTCATCATAAGAATACGGGCAGCTGGAATCCCTGGTCACAGGGCAGTAAAACAACGTCCGGAGGGCAGGCAGCAGATATTAACCCGGTAACAGGCCTTGCCTACTCACAGGACACAGCCACTGATCCGGTAACCGGTCTCCCGTACCTGTCGGAAGCCGAGCAGTACGGGTCTGTGCAGGCAGCTGAGGCAGCTGTGAGCGCGTACGGGCTCAGCACCGGTACCGGCAGCGGTATCCCGGTTAACCCTGCCAGTCCCCCGCCTGCCGGGAGCCCTAACACGGTGGTAGGCGGGAATGTCTACACGTCAGATTCAGCGTGGGCACAGGCAGCAACTGCAGGCCTCACAGATATCGGCTATGACGGGCCGACTGTGGCTGCTGCCCTGGGCGCGTACCTGACAGGTACCCCGGTAACCCCGGATCAGGCTAAAATCATTAATACTGCCATCGCAGAATTCGGCAACCCGCCTGTAGGAACATATCAGGTTATTCTTATCCCGAATACTCCTCCGTTGCCCTCACAGCCTCCCCCGTCTGCAGGCCTGCTTCCTGCCCCGGCAGGACTGAGCGTTACCCCGTTCAGGGACGGGGCAGATTTCAGCTGGCATGAGGTATCTGGGGCTAAAACCTATGAACTGTCTATAACCGGCCCTACCGTATATGATAAGAATGTAGGCCTGGTAACACATGCTCGTGTTACTCTTAAGCCCGGTAATTATACATGGCATGTGCGGGCGGGTGAGACGCCTACCCGGATACACGGGCACGTGGCAGAGGGCAGACCATTCACCGTCAAGTAAGGAAGAGAGATAATGGCTATTACCAGTATTAAGCCTAGCGATGAGCTTATCGTCGGGGCAACCAGTATTGCCCTTGTCCTGGCTATCTTTAACCAGAATACGCCTAACCTGGCGGATATCAGGGCAGACAAGGTTAACAACGTTAACACTCACAAGAGCGTCAAGCTGGCAGCCATCACGGCTACCGGGGTAGTCGGGGCACTCAGCCTGCTAGCCAAGTCACCTACCGTTTTCGTCATCGGGGGAGCAGCCATCCTCTTCGAGACATGGAAGCTGCACTTCGCTAATTACGGTGTTAACGGCACAGAGCAGAATCAGGCAGCTGCCGGGTATTAATCATGGCAACCGTATGGTGGTGGATTAAGCCTGCCAGCGAATCAGACGCTAACGGCAGGCCTAAAGATGCCGTCCTTATCTCTGATAGTGATTCAAGCCAGCAGTATAATACACTGCTTAACAGCGGTAACATCACATATCAGGGTAAGCAGTATAACCGTACCCAGGGACCATTCAACAGCAAGGCAGAAGCACAGACGGCCCCTCCAGGGGGAGGCAGCACCCTGGATCAGGTTAAAGCCGGTATCGGGGCAGGCCTGCAGACAGACGTGGGCATTCTGGGCACCGGCACCAGGGCAGCTCAGAAGGTTAAGGCTGCAGTGCCCAGTGTTGCAGGTTTCCTGGCAATGCTGACAGATAAAAACCTGTGGATACGGATAGTCAAGATTATTGCAGGAGGAGCTATCCTCCTGGTAGGACTGGCTAAGCTAACCGGTGCCGATAAGACAGCAGGCAGTATTGCTGCTAAAGCCGTTAAGGTAGCACCTCTACTCTAAGGAGTGAAAATGAGACGACTGTTTTACATTATCCCGCTTATCCTGGCGGCACTGCTGGCAATACCCGGGGCAGCCAGGGCTGATACTTACGATCAGCTGGCCATGGATGAGAATACCGGCTGGGTACTGACAAGTGCTACCAGCGCGCTTGACGGTAATCAGGTATTTATCTACCAGAGTTTCGATAATGTTAACCAGGAGTTTGCAGAAGTACCGGAGAGTCCGGGTACGTTTCTCTTGAAGTTTCATATTCTCAATACGAACACAAATCAGGAAATGTGTATTCAAGATGATAATACTGAGGGAACACAGCTGTTTTTGGAACCATGCGCTGCAATAGGTAATCAACTGTGGAGAACAGTTACATTTAATGATGGACATACCGGTTTTCAGAGTATAGGCGCCGGCACTTTTAACATGGCACTTAATAATAATGACCTAACTGATTTTGAAGCAATTATTAACTGGCATTTTGTGCAGAATGCAGCATATGAGGAAATGCATTTCCTCGGCACTTAGGGAGAAAACATGCCAGAAGATATCATCCAGGAAGCAGAAAAGGTCATAGAGGAAATCGTCGAATTTCCCGTGAGACCTGGCGGCCTCATAGACAGGCACAGGCAGGAAAAAGCCAGGCGGGAAGCACTCCAGAAACAGCGCGAGCAGGAAGAGGAACCTATAGAAGAGGCTTCCTATAAGGCCGTTAAGGTTGTGCAGCTGGCTGCCGGTATCATCTCAGGTGAAACCGTGCCTATTGCTATCGGGGGTACTGCAATGATTGCCCCGGCAATGCCGTACCGGTACGGGCTTACCGTAATGCTGGTACCGATTACCGGTCAGACGCCTACTGTCATACTGTGCAAGGATAACGGGCAGGCTATCAGCGGAATAGGATTTACCCTCCCTGCTGGCGTTCCTGTCAGGTTCACGCACCGGGCGCAAATGTGGGCATTCAATCCCAGTGCACAGGCAGTACAGGTATCGGTGCTAGCTGAAATTTATGCACCAGAGGTTTAACCATGGCAGTGCCTATAGCATATAATGTCACGACACAGGGCAAGCAGATATGGTCGGGCAGGAATCGCGGCGGGGATGTTAATTCCCTGTTGCTGATGAATACTGATATTAATAATACGGTAATGGCCGGTTCTGATCTTACTGCCATGGTCGTGCCTATTGCGCCTAACGGTTCCCTCGCCGTAGACCCGTCTGAAAACTGGTATGTTATAGGGAGTGTGGCGGGCAGTGCCCCGCTAGTGGTCCTGCCCAATGGGCAAAACAACTTTCTCGGCCTGACACAAGGACTGGGCAGCCTGGCTATACCATCCATTCATTCGCCTAACTTCCTGACAGGCGTATCAGGGTGGAGTATCAATAAAGACGGGTCAGCTGAGTTTAATAATCTACGGATACGCGGGAATTTTGCCGGACCTGACTTTTATATATCCAACGGTGACGGCACGCTCTCAACTACGCCGGCATTCCTGTTTTACAGCAGTACTCCCCCGGCTGTTAATACCCTGGTATTCTCTAATTCTGCTCTGGATGGCAGCGATACTTTCGGTAATCATTATTTTGCGGGATACAGTACGTATACCGGTAACGGGAATACAGACCTGTTTACGGCAATGACACAGGCTGGTATTAACTGGGGAACAAACCAGAATGGCTCGGCAGGTACGGGCCACCTGAAATTTCTTTCCCCTAATGGTATCAACAGTGATACTATTCAGACCTGGGACCCGGTAGCAGGATACCCGACAGTAGAATCATGGCATAATATTACGCCTATCAACGGATGGGCTGTTGTTAACCAGCCCCGGTATAAGCTGCTGAATACTAAACGTGTAGTCCTGGACGGGGTGCTAGATGGTAGCGCTGCTACAGCTGCCACTATGGTAACTATCTCAGCATCTGCATATCATCCCGTAACGCCTAATAAATTCTGGCCTGCCGGGGCTAATGCTGGCGTCATAGCGGGCCAGTCGCCATTCTGGGATATAGCTACCACAGGATCTATAGCTATCGGGGGTGTCACGCTCGGTACAGCAGGAATGCACATAACCCTTAATGGTGAATATCCGCTAGACTAGGAAAAGAGGTAAAATGTTTCTCGCACAGCTTATGCTGTTTCTCGGTGAGCATCATCACAATATATGGATAACACAGTTTTTTAGCGGAAACCGGAGTTTCCAGTTCCTTTATACCTGGGCAGTACGCCACGGTTTTACCTATATTCCGTGATGTTAAAAATGGATAGTATCGATATTCCTGCTTCCAGACGCGAGGTAGACCAGTTGCGTGAGGAATTGCACAGGCTAGACGATCACGGATCACGCGGAGTAGGAACACTTCAATCACAGGTAACAGACCTGATAAAAGACCTAACAGAACTTAAAGCAGACGTTAATAACCGGTTTGAGAAGCATGAGAAAGAACATCAAGACGAAAAACAGAACAGGATTATCGCCCGTAGATGGCTAGCGGGATTCGCTATCACCCTGATAGTCGCGCTACTGGCAGTAATCGGGCTATTGCTGCAGATATACGCGGAGATCAGGAAATGAACTGGGCACGTCACTGGCTGTGGAATGACTTTTACGTGCCAGTCTGGCCGAACATCGCCGCATCTGCTATACTCGGGATATGGGCATTGCGCCGGTTTATCCGGATAGAGAAACTGCACAGGCAGCATCATGAGAAACTAGACGCGATACATAAGGCACTGCAGGATAAGGAGGAAAAATGACACTGCCGACGATTTTCCAGTATGATGCTATTACAGTGAATGAGCATGTACTGCCTCTTGACGTGCAAGCTGCAGGATATGACACAGGATTTAATATCGCCTGGACACAGGAACAGTACGATAGGCATACACAGCCATATCCGGCAGTACACATAGATCAGGACCCTAATGCTACTGATTACCTGGCTGATATCCTCGATGTAGAATCCGGGGCAGCCACGGAAGAGGAAATGATACGATGGCTTAATAATGCGCGAGCTAACTTCGCAGCGAAAAAGAGACTAGGGCAAAGATGGCCAGGAATCTACTGCTCATTTAATAATGTAACCAGTGCAGTAGGCGTACTCACAAACGCGCATGTTACAAACGTGCCATTCTGGGTAGCTGATTACAGTATCAGTTCAGATGAGGCACAGCGGAGAGTAGCCACAGCGATAGGCACATATCCGGCAATCGGATACCAGTACTCTGATAAGGCATTCGGCGGACTGGCAGATCAGTCATGGATGAATGAGAACTGGCTTAAAATTACGAACAAGCAGCTAACAGGAGGAACAGTGAACATTCCGGGATGGCAGGGAACCTGGCTTACATTTAATAGCCTGCCAGCAGCAGACGGATCTGTCGTCGGATTCGGCATCGGCACCAACGGAAGCATATATTATGCTGTCCGCGAGGCTGGCGCTACTACATCTCACGCACCCGTTAAGGTAGTATAATCATGCCATATAAGATTCGCCAGGCAGGCGATAACTATGAGGTAATAAACGAGGATACGGAAGAGGTTAAGGCAGTACACGAGCCTCCCGATGC
>Ga0126373_10001772_pt1 | contig 15521 bp, 14 predicted proteins | sample PanSoiMetPlot_11_FD_92545 | JGI IMG/M metagenome (GOLD analysis project Ga0126373, IMG submission 92545) | Tropical forest soil microbial communities from Panama - MetaG Plot_11 | ecosystem: Environmental > Terrestrial > Soil > Tropical forest > Bulk soil | place: Panama | collected 2016-02-17 | reverse complement strand
TCGCAACATGGCGCTCCTGTTGCGCCCTTCCATGCTCGACGATTTCGGCCTCGTCCCCGCACTCGATTGGCAGGCGCGCGAAACCGCCAAGCGCACCGGCATGCGCGTTCAGGTAGCCAGTGAGGTAGCCGATGAACTGCCCGAAGAGCACAAGACGTGCATCTATCGCGTCGTCCAGGAAGCTCTGAACAATTGCGCTCGTCACGCGCAGGCGCATGCGGTTCAGGTCGCCGTGCGGAATGAAGCGGGCGAGATTCTCCTGAGCATCCAGGACGACGGCAGCGGCTTCGATACAGCGCGTGTCCGCGGCGTGGGCCTGCTTGGAATGCAAGAACGCGTCAAACATCTCGGCGGAACGTTCGAGCTCGACTCCAAGCCCGGACTCGGCACGCGTATCCACATCAAGCTCCCGCTTCGAGCCATGAACGGAAATGGAAGCCATGGATAACGTCCGCATCATCCTGGCCGACGACCACAATATTTTGCGCGACGGAATGCGCCTGTTGCTAGAGCGCCAGCCGGGATTCGAAGTCGTCGGCGAGGCACGCGACGGGCGCGAGATCGTCGACCTCGCGCGTGAGCAGCGTCCTGACGTCATCGTCATGGACATCGCCATGCCCAACATGAATGGCATCGAGGCCACTCGCCGCATCGTCGCGACGCGCCCCGAAACCGGCATCGTCATTCTAAGCATGCATTACGACGAGAGCTACGTCCTGCGCTCGCTCAAGGCTGGCGCCAAAGCCTATCTGCTCAAGGACGCCCTGAAGGCAGAGTTGATCGCGGCGATCCGCGCCGTCTCCGAGGGTCGTTCCTTCTTTAGTCCCAAGATCAGCCGCGTTCTGCAGGAAGACTACATCGAGGCTCTCGGCCGCAAAGACGCCGACGATAGCTATGAACTGCTCACGGGACGCGAGCGCGAAATCCTGCAACTCGTCGCCGAAGGCAAGACCAATAAGGAAATTGCCAGCATCCTCAACGTCAGCATGTACACCGTGGACACGCACCGCACGCACATTCTCCAGAAGCTCAACCTGCACAGTGTTCCCGAGCTGATTCTCTACGCGGTTCGCAAAGGAATTATTTCCTGACCGTGCTCTCCGCCGCAGGCGATCCGCTCAGCTTGGCCTCGAGCAGCATCAGCAGCGTCAAAACGAAAGCCGCGCAGGCGCCCACCATCGGCAAAATCATAACGGCTTCGATTCCCCAGGCCGACGCCAAGAAACTCGCGGTCCATGGCGCCAGCAGACCTCCCAGAATCGCAAACGAAAACAGGCCATCGAAAAAGCCCGCTTGGTATTCCGGAAAACGGCGCCCGATTTTACTGACTGCCAGTGGGAACACCGGCGCAAATCCGGCCCCGGCAAACAAAACCCCCATCACCGCGCCAAATCCATTGTTGGTGAAGGCAAGAACCATCGTACCCAACAGAGCCGAGAGAATCGGTCCGGCCATCAGCACGCTGCGGCTCGCCCGTGGGATCAACCATTGCGACAACAGTCGTCCCACCAGCAGTGCCGTCCAGAATATTGCCAACATCAGAAGCGAGGTGCGAGGACTCATGCCAAGCCGTCGGATCAAGAACAGCGGTAGCCAGCCCGCGATCGCCCATTCGTTCCCGAATTGGAAGAACACTAGAAGACCGAACAACACCATGCCAGGATTCCGGAGGCTACGCCAGATCGCGGAACTTCCGACGGGCGGATTGGATTCGGTAAGCGCGCGCTTCGATCGAGCGAACCATACCGCTGAGAATCCGGGCGGAACCGCCAGCACTATCAGCATCACTGCGACCGGATAGACGGAATAAGAACCCGCCATCAGCAAGGAGGTCAAAAGGCAAGCTGACCCGAAGAGCACCCCCGCGAGATTGGCTGCAATCGCCGCGTTGCGCCTATAAGCCGGGATAATACTCTGGAAGATGGCTGTGGTCGACAGTCCCCCGCCAGCCCCGATCAGCACCAAGCCTGGCAATCGTGCGATGGGCAACTCCAGCCATGAGGCAGCGGCCAGGATGATAAATCCAGCAAAAGCTAGCGTGTTTGCCAAGACCAACTGGAAGCGTGAATCTCGGCGGCCCCAACGCGAGTGCACCGCGAAATTTGACAAAACGAACCCAACCGCCAGGCTCAGGAAGTAGTTCCCGACTTCGGCAAAGCTCGCTTCCAGATGATATCGCCAGGCCGGTAAGGTAGCGCCCAGAAACGACAGCGAGATGCCGGACAAAAAGAACGCTAGCAGCGCGAGACGATCGGCTGCCCGGTCTCGCATGGGGGACTCCCGGACTTCCTCGAGTCGCGTTGATGCTGGACTGGGCACCAGTGGTTATTGTACCCCTGCCCTGAAGGTACCAGGGGATCTTGCCCGGCCGCTCCAGAATCTCGTAGCGCTCTCAGTGGTTCTTCTATTAAAAATCGTAGAGATCGGCGGTTGGCCTCAAAGATTTCTAGAAGTTAGCGCTGGCTTACGGATTGCTTTCAAGAAAAGCAGCTTCTCAGGGTTGAGTTTTGAGGTGTTTGGGAGTTGCCTCTATTGGTTTGGTTTTCGTCAAGCGCCCCGTAGCGAATGCGGGGCGTTTTTTTCTTGCCCTGCGATCGCCCATAGCACCTGTTGTATTAGCGGATACTCTGCCTACTATATCTAGCGTTGCACTAGATTTGATTTGACTTCCTCCGGCGCTGAGTTATTATGAAAACATCACTGAGAAAGGAGGTGGTCCAGTCTAACATGAGCAATGGTAGTGACTGTAGCTTTAATTCCACGCGCGAGGTGGCCGACTGTTAAAGTCGACCGTTCCGAACGTTCAGGTTTCGTTCAGTGACGAGGCCGCTGCTCCTGTGGACCGGCCGCCTGTTCTGCGCGAAAGATAAGTAATTCCTGGGATTACCTAGGCTACTCACCCCCGCACCGCTTACTTTCGGCGGTGCGGGGGTTCGTATTTGCTATACTGTGTTTCGCCGCCCGGCCGGGCTTGGCGCCCTATCGGCGGCGATTCGAAAGGAATCACGATCCGAAATGAAAGCTGGAATTCATCCCGCCTACGAGGAAGTCAACGTCATTTGCGCCTGCGGGAATACCTTCAAGACGCGCTCGGCGCATAAGGGCGATATGCGCGTTGAAATTTGCTCCAACTGCCATCCATTCTTTACCGGCCGCCAGAAACTCGTGGATACCGAGGGCCGCGTCGACCGCTTCCAGAAGAAATTTCAAAAATCCAAGGACCTGCAGGAAAAGCGCAAGAAGCAGCCGGTAGCTCAGTAGCCTGAGCGAGTTGCGCGCCTTCTTGCGATAAAAGGCTGTTTGTCCAATCCGCGCCAATGCGGCCCAAGCGCGCCGCTACTTCACTCTCATTCTCCGCTCGCTCGATCCGATAAGTACAATCGCTTACGACTCTCTTGCCAAACGAGGCGTGCTGGTCGTGGATGACGACCTGTCTTCCGCAAAATCGCACGGGCGGCGCTTGAGGAGGCCGGTCTCGACTTCATTGCCGCGTGCGACATGCCGTCAGCGCAGGCGGTGTTCGAGCGAGTCGCTGTCAAGTGTCTGGCATGTGTTTTGGTCGACTACGGACTCCCGGGCCGCGCTGGCATCGAGTTGGTGGAGTGGCTGAACGAGCATTACCCGGCACGGCGACCAGCATGATCACAGCTTCGCCCGAGGATTGGTTGCAGGAGCGCAGTCTGCGCGCTTGGGTCTGCGCCTTCCTTGGCAAACCACTCTCCCTGCCGAGTTTTCTCCGGGCCGTCCGGAACGCGGCAACCGTCACTGAGCAGCGGCGTGCTCGAGCAGAGATGCGCGAGCAGGTTGCCACGGCCTTCCCATTACCAAAAGATGATGCTGGCACGCATGCTGCGGCGCGGCGACGTATCGCTCGACTACCGTTTTCACGCGCGGCACTACACGAGCGGCGATTTCCTGGCCTATTATTCTCTGCCGGGCGGGCGCGATATCTTCCTGATGAGCGATTCGGCCGGGCATGATCTGCGCGCCTCGGTGCATTCCTCCTACTTCCAGGGGCTCAATGGGCTCCTGACAGGCGGGCGGACTCTAGACCTGCGCAATTCACTCGACCAGGTTCTTCAGACGCCCGCGGCATTCGCCGGATCGTTTCCGTACTTCGATGCCGATCTGCGCGCTGCTCGGATGTTTGATTCGGTAGGTCTCAATCTCCCGGTCTGGCTTTGGAGAGTGGTTACCGCGCGCGTGTCTGCGATTGCGCATCTCGAGCATTGATTCGAGCGTATCTTTCGCTTTACCTGCCTGTCAGACCGCGCTGACGTGGAGTTGGAATCAGCCCACTGAGCGCCGAATTTGTAACCAGCTCGCCTGCCGCAGCGTCTTTCCACGCATCGTTGTAGTGGCGCGAGAGGAAGCGTGAGCGATGGTCCACCCTCAGGTGGGACGCTTTTTGGAACGCCCCGTGAGGACCTGCGCAATTCTCTCCGAGGGGCACGAGGGCAAAATGGTCGGCCAGCGGGAGTGGAGAACTCGTCGTACAGCCTGCATCGCCCTGCTCACCAGCCTCGCCCTAAGATCCTTCGGCCAATCGAGTGGGGCCGAGAGCGATGAAAAGGTGTACGATATGGGTCCGGGTGTCAGTCCGCCGCGTGTGACCAAGCAAGTCAACCCGAATTACAAGACCGCCCGGGGCGTGAAATTGGACGGGGCAGTGACCGTTGTGCTCGTGGTCAGCTCCCAAGGCGTTCCCCGCGACGTTCGCGTAGCCAAGGGACTGGACAAGGACATCGACCAGAGCGCCATCGATGCTGTGCAGGAATGGCGGTTCTCGCCGGCCCGCAAAGACGACAAACCGATCGCAGTGCGAATCAGTCTGGAAATAAATTTTCACTCCATGTAGCGAGACCTAGGCGTACAGCCAGCGAGCGAGATCGCGGTTGTATTGGAACTCGTCGGCCGACAGCTTCGCATTTGCGTTGTGGATGATCAGCGGGATGTCCATCTCGTGCAGCGATCCGTGCGCGCGATATTCGGCCGGAAGCGTCTCGAACGGAGCGTCCAGTTCGCCGAAGACCGTGTCGCGATCGCCCAGAACGACCAAATCTCCGATGCGCCCGGGCATGAGATGAAAGCGCCGGACGGCTTCGCTGCGCGCGAGAACGCTTTCGACGCCTTCGAGCTCAAGCAGTGCCTTGGACACGCGATCGACGTTGCTGGATGACTTGCAATAGACCCAGGCGACGCCACCATAGCCGCGATGGTGCTTCACGTACTTGTCACGATCGACCGAAATCGCAATGCGAATGGGCGCACCGCGCTGCGCGCACGCTTTTTCGAGATCCCAGGAGCGCGATTTGTGATTCATCCCGTGATCAGCGGTGAGAAGAAACACGGCATCAGGCGCGACCGTTGCTATTTCCGCGAAGAATTGATCGAGCCTCGCGAGATGTTCCTTAGACTCCGGAGCCTCGGGCGGCCAGGTGTGCATGGGATAGTCGGTCGTATGAACGTAGAGGCAGCCGAACTGGCGGCGATTCTTCAGCACATCGATGGCGGCCTGCATCAGCCAGTAATTGATCTCGCGCGAATAGATGCCGGGCGCGGGGCCGAGACGGTCCACCCATTCCTTCGAAGGCTCCTCGGGTGTGAGAATCAAGTCGGCGCCGGGCGACAGCAGAGTTGTCGTCTTTTTCTTCGATGACAACAGCGCCGAGCGCACGCCGAACTTCTGCGCGCGCTGGAAGAGCGTGGGCGCGAGAAGAAGGTCCGACGTTTCCATGTACTCCTCGCGGCCGGTGCGCGGATCGAAGTAGGAATTGCCTGTGATACCGTGCTCCTCCGGCCAGACGCCGCAGCAAATGGATGCATTGTTGGTGTTGGTCACCGAGGGCATGGTGGCGCGGGCGCGGCGAAAGATCCCCTGGTTACGCCAGCGCTCGAGTGTGGGCATTTCGCTCGCTTCGAGATACTCCAGGCCGAAGCCATCGCACATGATCACAACCGCACGCTGGGGCGGACGTTGCGCGAAGGCGGGCGCAGCCGCCAAGGCAGCGCTTCCGGCCAGAAACTCGCGGCGCGAGCAGGACGATTTCATAAACCTTACGCGATGTGCGCGCCGGTCGTCAGCACATAGACAGCGTAGAGCGACTGGCTGGCCGCCATGAAGAGGCGATTCCGTTTCGTTCCGCCGAAGCAGATGTTGGCGCAATTTTCAGGGAGCCGGATCATGCCGATGCGCTCGCCCGCCGCGGTGATCACCTGCACGCCTGGCCGCGCGCCCGCCCAGATGTTACCATCCGCGTCGCAGCGGATTCCGTCGGCCGCAGCCGGTGCGCCCGATCCGGGCACATCGAGTTGGATGAAGCGCTTGCCGTTGCGCGCCGTTTTTCCATCGAGGTCCCAGACGCGAATCTCGCGGCCAGTGCCGGTGTCTGCCACGTAGATCTTCTTATAGTCTTGCGAGAAGCAGATGCCGTTGGGTCCGTTCATCTCATCGGTGATTTTCTCCATTTGGCCGGTTTTGCCATCAACTCGGTACACCGCCTCCTTCAATTCCTTGTCGGCTCGGAAGCCTTCGTAATTTCCGATGATGCCGTAAGTCGGATCGGTGAACCAGATGCTTCCGTCCGGATGGACCGCGATGTCGTTGGGCGAATTGAGACGTTTGCCTTCGAATCTGTCGGCGATCACCGTGACGGTTCCATTCGGTTCGTAGCGGACGACTCGCCGTCCGCCGTGCTCGCAGGAAAGCTGGCGGCCTTCGTAGTCGAACGTATTGCCGTTGCTGTAGCCGGATGGATTCCGAAACACCGTTATGTGTCCATCCTCTTCGAGCCAGCGCATCTGGACGTTGGCGGGAATGTCGCTCCAGAGCAGGTAACGCCCGACGCCGTTCCACGCCGGACCTTCAGCCCACAGCGTTCCGGTATGCAGCCGCTTGATGACGGTATTGCCGACGATGTAGCGGCGGAAGCGATTGTCGAGCGCGACGATGTCGGGGTCGGGATAGCGGACCGGCTGCGCGCCGGACCAATCGCGCAGCGTGGCCTCGGGCGATATGGCGGTTTGAGGTGGCTGCGCGATCGCAGGCACGGTGACGAGGCTTCCGATGGCAGCGGCCATGAATGATCGGCGACAGCACTGAGGCGGACGGGACTCGACGTGGGTCATACCAGCTAGATATATCGCAAAAACAGATGTTAGGTGCTAGGTGTTAGGTGTCAGGCAGAATGTGTCGGTCACTTGTGCGGTGCGGGGAAACCTTTCTGGATGGCGTCGAATAACCTGTCGCCGAGTTCGCGTGGAAACGTTTGGAAGCCGTTCAGGTATTTGCCGGGATGGAGCGCGCCGGACGCGCGCGAGAGCGAGATGAGGTCCATCTCGAGATATTCACCGACGTCGGAGGTTTCGAATCGCCAATAGATGTTCAAGCGCCACAGGTAGCCGTTTTCGTCATCCGCGGGCACTTCCTGGTCGTAGGATTTCTTGTTGTGCGGATGCAGCGTTTCGCCGATGCGCGTAGAGCGGACCGACACCATTCCGTGCTTGGGATCGGTCGCCACAAAATTGGCTTTGAAATCGGCGTTCAGCACAACTTGTGTGAGCTGTTTCTTATTGAGGCGCAGAAAGAAATTAAACGTGTCGCCGTCGTGCTTGTCCACGCGCGAATCGATCACCTGCGGCCCGAACCAGTACTTGTAGTTGGCGAAATCGCAGAGCGTATTTTTTAGCCGATCGAACGTCGCGGTCTCCAGATAGACCACGCTGAGCCAGTGCTGAATGACGGCGTCGGGAACTTCGATCTTCTCGCCATGATCGAGCGTCTCGCGCGGAGTCACGATGTTCTGGCTGAGCCAGACCTGAGTTTTCTCTTTCTGATGCGAATCGACCCAAAGAAAATTCTGGGGCGATCGCGCGGCGAACTCGGCTTCAGTCAGCTTGATGTAGCGGTCGTATGCGGCGGTGGTTTCGGGTTTCAGCTCGGCGCCCCGTGCGAGGACCGCAGCTGCCAAGATGCATACCATCTGAATTCGCGCGTGCACTCTACCAATATGCCAGCAGCCGCGTAGACATGGGAGAATCAATGCGAATGGCAGACCTGCGAGGCAAGGTGGTTGTCATCACCGGCGCGACGTCCGGCATCGGATCGATTGCCGCCGAGGAACTGGCCGCGATGGGAGCACGTATTGTTCTGGTGGCTCGAGACAAATCGCGCGCGGAAGCCGAACTGGAGCGGCTCGGCGCGAAAGGGCCGGGCGCCCACACCGTCCACTATGCGGATCTTTCGCGCCTGGATGAAATGAAGCGCGTGGGGCACGAAATCGCTGCCGCCGAGCCACGCATCGACCTCCTGATCAACAACGCCGGCGCACTCTTCGGGCAACGCGGTGTCACTCCGGATGGCCTGGAAATGACATTCGCCACCAACCACATGTCGTACTTCGTGCTGACCGAGATGTTGCGCGAGCGGCTGGTCGCGTCCGCGCCTGCGCGTGTGATCAACACGTCGTCGGATGCGCACCGGCGCGCGCACATCGACTTTTCCGATCTCCAGTCGGCCAAGCACTATCGCGCGTTCGCAGTGTACTCACTCTCGAAGCTCTGCAACATCTTATATACGCGTGAGCTAGCGCGCAGTTTTGCGGGAAAGGGCGTGACGGCCAATAGCCTGCATCCTGGATTCGTAGCCACGCGATTCGGCGATCACAGCGGCGGCGCTTTCTCGGTAGTGATCCGGATGGCCAAAAGTTTCGCCATCACGCCAGAAAAGGGCGCCGAGACGATCGTGTATCTGGCGTCTTCCGGCGATGTCGCGAATGTGACGGGTGAATACTTCTACAAATGCCGCATCACGCCGCCGGCACAGGAAGCGCAAGATGATAAGGCCGCGCGACGCCTTTGGGCGGAAAGCATGAAGCTGGCTGCGGTTGGGGTAACGCAGTGAACACCGTAAACGTTCGCAGTGCAGCATTCGCGGGAATCGCGTTCGCCGCCGCGCTCGCCGCGCAACAGCCCAAAATTCAGCCTGGGCAGCTTCCGCCCAAGCCGGCTCCGCCTTTGCAATCGCAGGCGACGTCCAGCATCACTTCCACGAAACAAGCGGATGGTTCTGAAATTGTCGAAATTCGCAACGTCACGTATGAAGTGACAGGTACCGCGATCCCAGGCCGGCCCCGTGACGAGCGGCTGCTGCTCAGGAAGACGACGCACTCCAAGGAAACGCTGGGCGACATCGGTTCGGAATCGACCATCACGCTTGAAGCGTGGCGTTTCGGCGACGATCCACGGCAGAAGCCGCTGTACTCGCTCAACATCTCAGGCTCCGATGGTCACACTCTGGACAACGCGATTTTCGTCGCCTCGCGCGGACTCGAAGAAGTGGATTGGCTATCCATCTACAAACTCGGAACAGGCGAGCACCTATTCGACACCTACATTCCGCTGGTGAGTTTCTCGATCTCGAAGGAATTTCTCACCACGCGCTATGTCGCATTGGAAGTGCCGCCCGACGATGTCAAGGACGCGCGGTTGAAACAGCCCAACGTGGTCGCGGTTTTGACCTATGCATCGGAAGAGCGGGTTTTGCGGGAAGCGCTCGTGACCTGCGACGATCCCAATCAGGCGGCGCAGATGCGGTCCTATGCGGACGAGAACCGGTCGCTCGCCGAAGTGGAGAGCGCGCCGGCACGCACCGCAGCCGGCGCCAGATCTGGCGAACCTGTGCGCACGCTACGCTTGGTTTTCAGCGACAGCTTCCCCTCGCCTCCCAACACCAAGGAAGTAGTAATCCCACTGCAAGGCGACGATCTCGACTTGGCTCACGCGCAGCTGCCGCCTAAGGTCCACATCGCGGCCTGGAAGCGATAGACGAGTGGCCGCAAGTAGCCCGGTTGGTACCTGTATGGCTAGCCGTTAAGCCTGAGCGCTAGATCCGCCAGCTTCGAGTTTGGAATATCCCATCTTTGGAATACCCAGGTTACAAATCTACTGCAAAACATAGTTCAAGAACCGCTTATCAGGCCGTATGAGCGGCAAAACCTCTCTTTGCTTGTTTAAACTATTGTAAATACGATAGCTGTTTTGTAATACTGCAAGCCTGGGTTTTTGGCCATGCGGATGCTAAAGTCCACGGCCATAAGGCGCAAGTATTCTTTAGCTGCCAAGCCAAAGTCTGAACCGACGTGCAAACGGCAGTTCCAGACAAAAACAACGTGTGCTGCGACGCTTACGCCTTGAACGGGTGATGTTGGGCTGTTTTAGGCCTGCCGCCGAGGAAGGTTAAAGGAGAAGGAAATCAATGAAGTTTAGGAATGCTCTGCTTTGTATTATTGCGGTGACGATGTTGGGGATGGGAACCGTAACCTGTCTTGCGCAATTGGTCAGCGGGAATATGACAGGGACAGTCTACGACGTTTCGGGAGCGGCTGTGCCGAACGCGACTGTTACGGCGCACAACGATGCTACCGGTGTCGATGTCACCACGACGGCGAGTTCTGCGGGGGAATATCACATTTATAATTTGCCTGTCGGGACTTATTCGCTCTCAGCGACGGCGAAGGGCTTCACAAAGGCAGAGATCAAAGGCGTGGCCATCGCGCTGAACATTACAACAACCGCCAACGTGACCGTGCAGGTCGGGGCCACGGCGACGACCGTTGAAGTCACCGAAGCGGTAGCGACCGTCGATACCACCACGGCGCAGCTTCAAAACAGCTTCACTGCTCAGCAGATGACGGAACTGCCGATTGCCTCAGGCGGCTCAGGAGTCATCAACCTGTCGCTGCTGGCGCCCGGCGTCGCAACTAGTGGCGCGATTGCTTTGGGGACCGGTCCGAGCGTCGGTGGCCAGCGCCCACGCAACAACAATTTCACAATTGAGGGAGTCGACAACAACAGCGGCGCCGTGACCGGCCCACTGGTCCAGGTTCCCAACGATGCGGTAGCCGAGTTTACTTTCTTGGAGAATCAGTTCGGCGCGGACTTTGGTCACTCCTCTGGCGGGCAGTTCAATCAGGTCGTGAAGAGCGGCACCAATGCATTCCACGGCTCCGGCTACGAATACTTCATCAACAAGAACCTGCTGGCCACCGACAATCTGAACGCTGTCGCAGGATCCCCGCTACACCCGAGGTACGATAGCAACCGCTTTGGAGGTACCATCGGCGGCCCGATCAAGAAGAACAAGTTGTTCTTCTTCGTCAACTATGAGTACAATCCGGTGGGCTCTGTGGGACAGCAGGGAGCTCTTTGCGCTCCTACCGCCGCGGGCTACAGCCTCATCAACGGAATATCCGGAATTAACAAAACCAACCTGGCCCAACTCCAAAAGTATGTGGGCACTGCCCCGGCTGCATCCTCCCCCGCCGCTTGCGGTAATACCGCGAATCCTTTGGTCGGGCCTGGAAATGCGAGCCTAGGCGAGCAGAGCGCCAGTGCCATCTCGATTCCAATTGGGTTGGTCTCGTTTACAGCGCCGGCTTTCCAAAACTACGAAAACGCCGTAGCGGCCCTCGATTACAATATCTCGGATAGAGATTCGCTCCGCGGCCGCTTCATTTTGAATCGCACGGGAGGTATCGACACCAATGGCTTCCCATCGGTTTTCTATGCCACGGTACCCTTCAATTATTACCTCGCGACGTTCTCCGAATTCCACACCTTCAGCCCAACGATAGTGAATGAGTTCCGGTTCGGATACAACCGTTACTTGAATGACTATCCTGTGCCCAATATTAGTTGGCCGGGTCTGGATGCATTCCCGAATATCGATGTCTTCGAGCTTGGCGGCGTGAACAACACATTTGGCCCCGATCCGAATGCGCCGCAAGGCGGCATCCAGAACCAATACCAGATAGCCGAGAACCTGAGCTGGACCAAAGGAAAGCACAGCTTCAAATTCGGCTTTGATGGATGGAAGCAGATTTCGCCGCAAGATTTCACCCAGAGGTCCCGAGGCGATTATGAGTGGAGCTTTCTGTCAGACTACCTGTTCGATTACAATCCTGACTACTTAGCGCAGCGCTCGCTCGGTGGCGCGAGGTATTACGGCGACAGAATTCTCACCAGCTATTTCGCCAACGACGCTTGGAAGATCCGTCCCAATCTGACCTTGAATATTGGTGTGCGCTATGAGTATCAGACCATTCCCTACAGCGAGAGGCTGCAGACGGAAAATGCGATTTCCAATGTCCCTGGTGTGATCACGTTCGGCCAACCGCAACCCCAGGGCGACGCGATTATGCCCCGCATCGGCATCGCATATTCGCCGGGCACCAGCGGGAAAACGTCGATTCGCGCCGGTTACGGTTTGTTTTACGACGTGCTGTATGACAACCAAGGTTTGCTCACGCTCCCGCCGCAGGCGACCACGACAGTTGACGTAACCGGATTGGATCAGGGCGGCTTCCTGGCGAATGGCGGCATCAAGCCGAATACAACGGGTGCGGCTCTGACTCAAGCTCAGGCGCGTGCAGGGACCGGCGGATACGTGCCGAATGGGACCCGACCGGAGACGTCCTCCTGGAATGTGGGTGTCCAGCACACGTTCGGGAATAATTATGTGTTCGAGACCCGTTATGTAGGTACGCATAGCGTGCACCTGTCGGTCCAGGATCAGTTGAACCGGCAGCCGGTGGTCAATGCTTCGAATGCTCTGCCGTTGTTCCTGACGGCACCCAACCAAGCCGTTTTGAACAGCTTGACCAGTACCCTGTCCGCTCTCACGACCGCTTACAACAACGGCGGTAATATCGTTCCTGGCTTTCTGAACGCCGGCTTCAAGGGCATCATCACTTCCTACCAGCCTTGGGGAAGGTCCATGTACCACGGCTTGCAAAACTCGTTGAGCCGGCGCTTCTCCAATGGACTCCAATTCAATTTGGCCTATACGTGGAGCCACGCCCTGGATGATTCGACGGCCGACGTGTTTAGCACCTACGCCACCCCCCGCCGCCCTCAGGATGCGCGGAATATCAAAGCGGATTACTCCCCTTCAGCGCTCGATCATCGCCAACGCGTGACTTTGCAGACGCTTTATGATCTGCCGTTCTTCAAGAGCTCCAACTGGTTCCTGAAGAATGTCGTGGGCAACTGGGAATTCGCTCCCATCTACACCTATCAGACTGGCACATTAGTGGACGTTCAGAGCGGTGTTGATTCCAATCTGAACGGCGACACGGCCGGCGACCGCGCGTTCGTCAACCCGAGCGGAGTGCCGAACACGGGCACCGGGGCCACAGCGCTCAAGAATAGCGCAGGTCAAACGGTGGCCTACGTTGCCAACAATCCGAACGCTGAGTACATCCAAGCGCCCAAGGGCACCATTCCCAACGGTGGCCGAAACACGGCGCAACTTCGTCCTATCGACGATATCGATCTGACCATCGCCAAGAGCTTCAACATCACCGAGTCCAAGAAGATCCAATTTTCGGCGCGGTTCATCAACATCTTTAACCATCCCCAATACGTTGGCGGATACTTGAGCGATGTGGCGCCGGCTGGTCTTCTCGCCAGCCCGACGGGCGCTGATGTCTCGCCGAACACGCAGGCGATTCATAGCTTCCTGGAACCCCAGAACTCTAGCTTCTTGCAACCTACGCAGGCTTTCTCAAGCAACCCGCGCCAGCTAGCGCTCGCGCTCAAGTTCATCTTCTGATCGAGCCCGGCAGGAGCTAGCTGCTTTGTCGGAAAGGGAGCCCTTCGGGTTCCCTTTTTCGTTGAACAAGAGGTTGGAAGGGTCAACTCCCGGCTTCGTGCGCCGCGAAATACCCTTTGCGTGCCTGGACCCGCAGCCTATGGCCTTTGACGCGTACCTGCACTTTCCGGAAGCTTCCATCCCGTGCCCGATTCGTGGGCACGTAGCCGAGGGCGTACTGGCTCCTCAGCTCCTGCTCGATGCTCTGGAAGATCTGCGACAGCGGCACTTTCTTACCGGCTTCGAACATGCGCCCGCCGGTCGGTTCGGCGAGACCTTTTAGGAAGGAGCAGCCCGAGAACCCTGTCTCGTAGCATATTCCGTAGACGATCGCGTTGGAGGATTGAACCGCGGCGACGGCTTCCTCGGCGTGACTGACGCTGCCGTTGTCTAGTCCGTCGGAAATGACAACAACCACCTTACGTCCGGCGATGTTCGCCAGTTTCTCGCGCGCCACTGCGCCCACGGCATCATAGAGCAGTGTACCCGGCATTGGCATCCCGTCGAGCGGAAGTCCGTGGAAGGGAATCGGGCGCAGCCGCGCAAGCGCGAGGTTCAGGCGTTCCACCGATGGCGTCATGTCCTGCCATAAAATCATGGTGCTCGAGAACCCGACCAGCATCGCTTGATCTGAAGGGCGGATCACGGCTTGGAGAAACTTCCCGGCGGCATCTTTCTCGGTGTCGATCCAGGCACGCACGCTGCCGCTCACATCCACCAGCAGTGCAACCGTTAAAGGCAGGTCCGTGTCGCGAGCAAAATAGCGGACCTCCTGACGTTGACCGTCCTCACGAATCTCAAAGTCAGCGCGATTGAGATCCTGCACCAAGGCTCCGCGTTTGTCGTACACGGTGCACAGTACGTTAACAACGTCGACGTCGACTTTGAACGGCGTGTCGGAACCCGATGCTGGAGCGTTTTGCGGAGGCGGGGCGGCAGATGCAACCGACAGCAAAATGATGCCCCAAAACGTCCTCATTGCACCGCACCAATCCCTTTAATGTTAGCGGGATTTTTTCGCGCCGAGCCGCGGGATACCCGGCGCGAAAGCAAGATTCAAGGCGCTCCAGAGACGATTCTTTATTTCGGCGGCGTGGATTCGTTCCAGGCGCAGTGCGGCCTTGGCGAGCTCCTGTTTGGCGCGCCTTACCGCGTCGCAGGTGCGGATTCGCTCGAAGGCGGAACCAGTCCCTTCAATCGCATGTAGGTGACGATGTTCCCGTAGTGCTCATTCATGTGCGCCGCGTTGAAGGTGAGCGCGGTGATGCGCGGCGCGTCGCGGCCAATGACTTTCACGATCTCCGCACCGGATGCGTCCGTCATGCCGTCGTAAACTTTGTCGCAATACGCAAATGCGTCCTTGAGCGCGGCAACCAGATCCGCTTTGGACGTCTTGCTGCGCTCCACTCCGGGTGGATTCTGCTGATTCCCCGATGCCATCGAACAGAACAGATATTGCGCATCGGCGATGTGGCCGACGATCTGTCCGAAACTGCGTATATCCGGCGTCGGCTTGAACGAGTAGTTTTCTTCGGGCATCTTCTCGGCGGCTTTAAGCACGTTGACCTTGATGATTCTGTAGACTCCCTTGGCGCTGGCGCTGAACGGATTCGCGGGCGCGGCTGCGGGCGATTGCGCCATCGCGAGACCGGCTGCTAAGGACATACAAATCGTGATACAGAATTTCATTTGAGACAGATTCTCCTTTCGTACAAAGATGCGCGAGACATCGGCGGCGTCGCGCAGACTTCGAATCATCGGAGGATTTTCTTCGATGAGCCCGGCCGCACATGATAAATTGTTGAGCGAGGCTCGCCGATCGCACCGCTATCACAACCTAATTACGAAACTCTGATCGTGACCCGCCCCG
>Ga0126373_10001771_pt1 | contig 15525 bp, 22 predicted proteins | sample PanSoiMetPlot_11_FD_92545 | JGI IMG/M metagenome (GOLD analysis project Ga0126373, IMG submission 92545) | Tropical forest soil microbial communities from Panama - MetaG Plot_11 | ecosystem: Environmental > Terrestrial > Soil > Tropical forest > Bulk soil | place: Panama | collected 2016-02-17 | reverse complement strand
TGATGCAGTCGGTTACCAGGCAGTCGAGATTGATAGGCAGACCGAAGCTTTAACCCAGCAAGCGACCGAATTAGCAAAACAAAACGCCGAGATGGAACATCAAAATGCTTTGGTCTTAGCGGAACTTAAACAGATCACGACTCAGCATACTAAGGACATCAAGGCCGCCAGGGCCCAGGCTGAAGCGGCAAATGTTGCTGCGCGCAAAGCTCGGGCAACCAGTGTTCAAACCCAGAAAACGGTCACTACCCCTTGGTGGAAAAGGCATTGAAAGTGGATTGACTTTCCTCTTCGAACCGTGGATTAGGGATTCCTATAAGATGGGATTCTTATAACGTGCAACGGATCTCTAATATACAACCGGCAGTGACAGCCACAGGTACCTATTGCGCGATCAAAGCCGATACGCCCGTGAATGTGCTTCCTGGAGTGATCGTTTATCACAACTCACTCCTGGCGGCCACAACGATCAATATCGTAGCTAGTGCGGGTACCACTGCGGGCACGGTTCAACCTCTTATTCTGTGCTCGGATGGAGTATCACGAGCCTATGGACCGGCTCTTTCGACTACCTCCGCTGGGGCTCTGTCTTTGATCCAGATTGGTACCCCGATTTATGGGGCAAGTGTCCAAATCACTGGAACCATTACCGGGGGGACCGTCATGATCGAGATAACGGCTGTAGTGGTATGAAAAGGATCGATCTGCAAAAACCAGTCATGGAGATTTACGAAGAATCCGATTGGGTGCGGGTTGTTGTGCCCGGTTATAAAGATCGGTTCTTAAAACAGCATTTGGCTCAGGATGTCTTGAGAATGATCGGGTACCTGGCTGTATCGGAAAAAAGCGAGATCATCGTACGCGAGAAAGAAATGGTTTTATATGAGCGTTGAAATAGTCAACGAACCGACCCCCCCCCCACGGCCGAGCGGGGCACGATTTAGGGGAGGGTGCCACATTGAATTTGTGGAGGAAGCTACTGGGAAAGTGGTCAACGAGGTCATTACTCCTGATTACATTTATCAAAATGAACGGCAGACAAGGGACGAACGAAAGTATTAATTTATGGCAGCAGGTAGCGGACTTCCCGCAGCAATAGATCTTACCATCACTAGAACGCTTGTGGGGGCAACCTCTGGGTATACGGCGCCCACCGCAGGAGCTATGTGGTGCTCTCTTTACACCAATAACTTTACCGCAGCGTCCAAATCTCCGGCGACCGGAGTTGAATGGCTTACCTCTAGCGATACGGCTTATGCCCGACAAAGCCTAGGCACAAGTGGAACCAATACCTCCGGTTGGACCATTAACGCTTATGCCAGCGGAACAGGGGTGGTCTTTACCAACTTTGCCACCCTCACCCAGCCAGCTGTAGCGGGAACCGCGCAAACCTTGGGAGCAGTGGGCTTTACCGATACGGTTGGGCCGACTGGAGGGAACGTAGACTTATTTGTTGATTTAGGTACCCCGCAAGCGGTCGCGGTCGGGGTACAAGTGGTTCTTTCAGCCACAACGGGCGTTTCCTTTACGACATATTAATTATGTATGGCTTTATCTGGTCCCGCAGCTGCCAACCTGACGCTCAGTCCCGCAGTTAGCCCCCTTGCCCCGATAAGTCTATCATTTTGGTTAAATATTTCGGCTACTTCCGGTACTCAATACTTTTTCAAAACCGGAATAAGCAGCAGTAACCAAAATTTCAATTGGCATTACGTCCCTAATGGGGCAGGAGGTTTCCAGGTCGGATGCAATCTCGAGCTTCCTTCTGGGTCTACCTACGATTTTGCCCCTGGAGGCTATAGCCCACCTACAGGCCAATGGTTTCACATAGGGATGACGCTGGATAACGGCGGCACTTCTGGAGCCTTAACGACGGCCAAGATGTATCTTGGAGGATACCACGTCGGTACAGATGGTAGCCCCGGACAAAGTGGGTACGCATCGAACGATCCAAGCAGTTTTTTCCAGATCGGGACCGGAAGCGTCAGCGGAGGAGCTCAGATTGCATATCCGGCTGTTTGGCAGAATGTAATTTTAACCCCTTTCCAAATATCAAATTTGGCGGCAGGAGCAGATCCTCGTTCAGTACAGTCTAGCGGCCTATTTAGTTATGCAGACCTAAATAACGCGAGCGTAATACAGGATTTAATTCAAACTGCTCTATTCTGGACAGCCAGCGGAGGCACCTACACTGTTGTATCCGATCCTTATGTGATCGCTCCGAGTCCGGTTGGCATACAATGCATAGGAGTTACCCAAACCACAGCCAAGCCTGCTAGTGGGACCACTATTCCGATTACGACGACTTGGGCTAGTGTATCAGGAAATTTGCTTAATGTAGTGATTTACTCGGCTACTCAGCCGACGGGAGTAACGGACACAGCCGGCAATAATTTTGGTTCTGCTGTATTTCAACAGCATAGTGCTAGTACTTCATCGTGGATTAGCCTTTATTCAGTACTAGGCTGCGTTACAGCTGCTAGTGACACGATAACGGTTACCTTTGCCAGTAACCCTTTGGGAGTCGCGGAAATAAGCGTTTCGGAATTTAGTCCCGGAACCACCGGAGCGCACTGGACCGTTACCGGAGATGGAGGGTTAACAAACTTTCAAGATTTTCCTTCTGTCACTTTAGCTCAGTTACCTAATCCTTTGGTAACCACTAATCCGAACGACTTGATTTTGTTTCTGGCTTGTTTGCCCAATAGCTTCCAAGGTCTATTCCTACCCAATCAATTTCCTCAGTTGGGATCGACTATGTGGAATACTGACCAAGTGTTCTACCGTATTACTGGAGCAACCGGGAGCTACACTAGTCCTAAAACTCAAAATAATAACAGTGCCAATAATTTCTTGGCCATGGTGGCATTCGGAGTAACCAGCGGTCCGACTGGTCATACTTGGGTCAGTAATGGTCAACAGACTGGCGGAAGCGGTGCTTATTCTCCTGGGACTCAGAGTGTAAATTATATACTAGCCAATTTTGCTAATGACGGGGATACGATCACTTTACCTGCCGGTACATTCGACTGGGGAGCTAACACCGGTACTGGCGTATCGACCACTATTACTAAAGCGATTACCCTTCAAGGAGTTAATCCCGGTTCTCCTGGAAATACCGCCCCAGAGTCAGCTTTTACTACCATCATTCGGAACAATAACGGAAACAACAATAACCCGGTCGTAAACATGATCAATGCGACCGCTCCGACTACCGGTCACATTACCCTTGCCTATCTCTGTATAAAACAGAACGTGGACAATAGCGCAGCCGCCGGTCATCCTAATTTCGCCCTGGTGTTAGACCGTTCCGATGTCAGCGGAGGAGTATTAGTTACCACCCCGTATACTTGCTTAGTTCATGATTGTTTTTTCGATTCGAACGGATTTTTTTCATTCAATATTTTTATCGGCTGTAACGGGGCGGTCCTTTGGCAATGTACGTTTTCTAATCCTGGAACTAGCGCTAGCCAGATCTGCGGCCTTGAATGTGTCTGCACTAAATACGGAGCGCAACTAGACTGGAATACTCCTGATACCATGGGGGCAGGAGCAACCACTTACGGAGTAGGTGACACGGCTTCTGGTTACGCAGGGATATCGGGAGTGAACAATACTTACATTGAGACTTGTTCGTTCTATTCTGCTCCAGGTACAGGAATAAACTGCGACTCTGATAGCCGGGTGGTTATCAGGGATACTTACTTTCAAGATTCAGCTATCACTGTTCACGGAGGAACATCGCTTTACGCTGTTAGACATGTCGAGATTTACGATAACACATTTAAGAACGTTAGCGCTGCTACTCTAAATGTTGATTACTGGCTGCAGTTTAGATCGGGAACGCTTCTCTTCACTGGTAATGCCATAGATAACGTTTCGGGAAAATCCACTCTTAATCTGCTTTTAGAAAACATTAATCGCTCTAATTATCAGAGCGCCGGGCAGTTGGTTTATCCTGCTTCTCGTCAAATTGGCTACGGGTGGTCATCGGCTCAAAACACAGCTAACACTTCTCAAACTGGAACCCTCAACGGAACGAACAAAGTTACCGGGTTAAACACTTCGACCCTTTTTGAAGGTCAAGCAGTTAGCGGTACAAACATCCCGGCTAATACATTAATCCAATTTATCGACTCCACGACCACCATCATTCTAACCGCTGCGGCCACGGGTTCCGGTAGTGTTAGTCTGACATTTACTGGAGTGCCTTACGGCTGCCCTCCGTTATTAGGAGCTAATAAATTTGGTTCTGGATCTGGAGGAGGAAACTTTGGCTACGGCCAACAATTAAACCCTTGCTACATTTGGAGTAATAGCGGCACCGGAGTCCCTACCTCGGCTAATACCTTTATTAATCAGTATCCGACTGATGTTCTAGGTAACAGTATCACCTCTTCCGGGACCATTTATTTTAACCAGCAAGCTTCTAGTTTTTCTTCTGCCTCAGTTGGATCTTTAGCCGCTACTTTTCCCGGGGCACAAAACGTCTCTGTCCCCTTCCAAGGCAACTGGCTCAACGATCTTTTGCTTTGTATGGTCAGCTGGACGACTAGCGGTACCCCTACGGTCACGGTTACCGATACGGCTAGCACAACTCTGCCAGGGACTCTTAATGCTACCACAACCGTAACCGCTATTGATACATCAAAGGTCACTATAGGAATGGCGGTAAGTGGAGTCAATATTCCTGGGGGAACCACGGTAGCTGATATTCTCTCAGAGACTTCACTACTCTTATCAGCTGCTGCTACCGGTTCAGGAACCCCTAACTTGACTTTCACTGGTAATATTTGGTCTCAAGTCGGAAGCACTTTTAACGCTACTACCGGGGTAAGCCAGGCTATTTTCAGCGCCATTAATAAGAGCGTAACCGCAAATTTTACGGTCACGGTCCATTTCTCTACTAACGTTGCCGGACTAGCGATGAATATCGCTGATTATGATGGCAATTGGACCTGCGTCACTCAACTTAAAGCCGTGACCACGGATGGTTCTAATCAAAGTGCTAGTGCTAGCGGCACGACCATGGCTCCGGGTAATATCACCACCACTAGTAACAGCGGTGGCAATGATCTGATCGTGGTATGGTCTAAAACAGCATCAACCCCCACCGGTGTTACCGGAGGATTTACTCAACAGGCTTACGACGGAACCAATCATTTCGGGTTTTATGATAATGTCGGCTCTGGCGGTTCCGCTGGGTCTTTATCTAGTCCAGGAACTTTCGGGTTATCCGCTACGACCACGGCACCGTGGACGGCTTCGGCTGTCGCCTTTCAATCCCAGCCCTTCCTGTTAAATGGCCGGGATTATGTGTTTAGCGCAACGCCCAGCGGATGGGTTAGGTTCACTTATCCGCATCCCCTAACCAATAGCGGTGTCGTCAGTCCTTCACTAGCAGGCACGCTCTCCGTTACCGGAACGGTAAGTCCAGGATATGTACCGGTTGTGCCCCAAAGTGGCCTTACTGCTGGGTCCGATGCCACCATTACTCTGACCTTAGTAGGTGCTACAGGAGGCTATTCCACCCCAGCAAACAATTATGCCGCCTTATTCTCTAGCGTTTTCGGGTTACCTAAAGCTGGAGCCACAGAATGGTCTTTCTCAGGTTATGCCCGTCAAGCCATGGGAGCTTCAGGAGCAGGCTGGACCATCGCGGCTTACTCAAGCGGTGTTGGGGTGGTATGGAAAAATACCAATCTTATCAACTTTCCCTTTGCTACTAGTGTCCAAACCTTGGCTAGTATCGGATTCTGTGACGCATTAAGTGCAGGCAACATCAATTTCTTTGTTGACCTTGCCACTAGTATCATTGTCCCTACTGGGATTAATGCGAGGTTACCAGCCTCAACCGGAGCCGTGTTTACCACGTACTGAAGTATGGCTATATCATTTGTACAAGCCGGAGCCTGGAATGGAAGTGCCGTAGCTTTTGCTAATCCTCAAACTGCTGGTAATACTAATTTCATTATTATCGGGGTAACTGGAACCACTACCGCGCCTTCTCCGGTCAGTGATAGCACTAATGGTGCTTACACTTTGATTGCTAATACCGCCTCAAGTGCCAGTGCCATGGTTTATCTGTACGCGTTCTTTAATATTGCGACAGCTGCCGCCGGAGCTAACACTATCTCTGCCCCGGCTGCTAGCGGGGCAAGTAACCTAACTTGGAGCGGTGTTGAGTATTCAGGAATATCAAATACTCAGGATGGGACCACTAAAACCGGTTCCGGCACGGGAGGTAATTTTAGCACTGCTTCTCTAACTACCACTAATGCCAATGATCTTATTATTGCATTAGCGGGAGGGGATAATGGTCATAATTCTACCGTTACCGCAGGAACGGGATACACCCAAAGATATGATCATGGCACTACCGTAGTTGTGCTCGATCTCCAGGATCAAATTGTTTCTGCTACCGGATCTTTTACTGGACAGATGAATTCTACCTCAGGCGCTGTTAACTGGGTAGAGCTTTTAGTGGCATTCCAGTCAGCTAGCGGACCAGTTAACCCTTTTTTAAGCGGTTCCGTCAGCACCTCAGGCACAGCTAGCGTACAGCTCGCTTATGAACCATCGGTAGCAGGGACAGTAGCGGTTTCGGGCTCCGTATCTCCCACCTTTTTAGCTTCGCCGGGATTAACGGGGAACACAACGGTCACTGGATCAGTAGCTCCAATCTTCCCCTTTAACCAATCGGTTTCAGGGGCAATTGCGGTTACCGGTTCAGTTTCTCCCGCTCAAATAGTCAACCAACCTCAAAGCGGGGCGATTGCAGTTTCGGGTGCCGTTAATATTGTTTTTTCGCCGACTAATGTAACCCTGAGTGGAAGAGTGGGTGTAACCGGTTCAGTCAATGCTAATTTAGTTCCTGCGAGCCCAATTATTCAAACCAGTGGTGGCCCTATTTGGTATCTGATTGAAATAATCGCCAGAGGATAATTTGATTGAACTTCTAAGCAGATAGGCGTACTTAGTTTCTGGTATGGAAATCCAGTGGTCTGGTAATGTACGCATAGCCCAGTGCGGGGCGGATAAGTTCGGCCGCCTCGATACCCGATTCTGCGGGGAAACCTTCCAATTCCGGGAGGCTGTTATTCCCGGAGGGTACGGTAAATTTGTTGAAACCATTTGCCCGGTGTGCTCGCTCAAATGGGATATCATGGCGGCGAGTACGTTCGATATGCGGTACAAATTCTGCGAAGAGTTGGCCGCCCTTCTTAATATTGATCCTTACTCGGCGTACAAACTCGCCGAACACTCGTTCCATTTTAAGCATATCCATGTTCGCCCGGTCTCACCTCCTCAAAGACCGATCCCGCAGCATACTGTGATACCTCAAACCCGCTACCCTTATGCTGACTAATGACTTTACGAAAAAGGCTTTAGCTAATCGAAGGTTTTCCAGAGATATGAAAAAACTCGGGTACGAAGAGATTTCGTGTTCTGCCGGAATAGGGTCTCTTTGGGAATTAGATCGAGGATACAGATACAATCACAGGATTGTGGATTGCAAAATAGCTCCCTCGGGAAAGTCTATCTGGGTAAAGGCTAAAAAAGTATGAATTTTATCGTTAAAATCATCGCAGCGCACATCGTTGCCGCGTTCGAACAAGGCTGGAAAACGACCGTATGCGCGTGTATCGTAGCGGTGCTAGGGATCGCTCCTAAGCTCATCCCCCTATTCCAGGGTAAATCAATCGATCAGATTGATTGGAGCACCGCTGGGGGGCTTGTAGCAGGCGCAATCGGCCTTGTGCTGGCAAAGGATATCACGATAGAGAAGATCATCTTCTCCGCACCTAAAGCCGAACCGGTTAATAAGCCTTAGCCTAGCAGAGCGTCAATCTCGAGGAACAGTGTCCCCCCTGTAATCGCGATCGTGATATTGAACCGGGCGCCTAGAACCGGGGTATTGATAATCACTGAACTCACGAACCCCGGTCCAGCTACGGGAATAGCGAGCCCGAAATCGCGGTAGTTGCCATCAGCGAGCTGGATCTGAGGCTGGATCGTTCCTCCACTTACCCCCGCGTTCCCGAAAATGTAGAACGTCGTATTGATCATGCCAAACTGGCTGATGTAGGGCTGAGGGCTTTGACCGAACACAAGAGCCGGGTTGCCGGCCGTAAGCGTACAATACACTCCGGTATTAGCCGCAGAAGGGTTAAACGAACCGATCCCGGCCAGCGCGTTATCCTGCCATTGGTTACCAGTGTAAAATCTCATGTTCCAGTAGGCCCACCGTATAGGCCGAGTTGCTTGTAAGGTACATACATAGATCCGATGGCGAAAGTTTCTAGGCTATTGGTCACAAAAATGATGTCTTGTTCGTACATTTCGTACAAGTTGCAGAAGTAGGTCCGGACACAGGTTACAGTGGCAGCGATGACCGGCCCAGGCTGAGTATAAGGGACTCCTCCGTTTGCCTTGTAGTTATTGGTCGATGCCGCTGTGTATTGCCCGGTTGTGTCCACGGTTTGCCAGTTGCCTTGACCGACCACAACCCCATGCTGCGGGATTGATCCAGTGGTGCCGCTCGTGTTCGTGCTCCCCGTGGTCGGCTGCGCTAGCAAGTACCAACTGGAGCTGTCTTGGGAACTCAGCGCCTGAGTAGGGAGTGGGGTAAACGGGTCAAACCCATCCCGGTCCATCGTGTACTTTGTGATATTGGCGTACCCGAATTGGCTGATCTGGGTCGCGGCGTTGTACCTTTTCGTCGGCCCGCCGGGAAAGATATCCAATTGGCCCGAGGTGCCTACTTGCATCATGACCAGAGCATTAGGAAACGCCGTCGCCGTAGTAGAAAGGATCGTGTTCTGAGCTGTAACCAATTTTGCGGTCGTATAATTGTAAGGGGCAGCGGTTAAGGCTGAGATATCGGTTGCCGTATGCGGCACGTTCCAGCTGCCCCCGGTGCTGCATATGGTCCAGCCTACCTTATACAAAGCCGGGTTAGAACCGTACCTTGTCCCCATGGCCTGGATAAAGGCGATCAAGGCACTCTGGTAATAGGTATCATACCAAATAGCGATAGTATTACCGGGAGAACTGCCGGAAGGAAGGTATTGCTGGGCATTGGATTTTACCCAGTTCGGTTGCCCAAACCCCTGAACCGCCACATGGAAACAGGCTAGCTTCTTATAAAACGCCGCCTGGGCGATTGCCTGGTCAAGGTAGGTCCAGTTAAAGGAAGGATCAGAAGGGTTATTCGTGATAACGCTCGGCTGCGTCCCTTGAGTCGCTTTCCAGGTGGTACGATAAGAGGCAGCTCCGACAAATGGATTGGCTAGCACGATCGGGTTTGCCAGTACCCCAACGCTGACCAGATCCGAGATGATGGGGAGCGGTCCAAGGTTAGGCCCAGGGCTAGGGCTAGGCTGGAACGCCAGCATCGTTGTCAGGTAATTAGAGGAGGCGCACGTCCAGGAAGTCGAGAACGAGCCGGCGGCCGTTGATACTTGAAAACTGATCCCGTAATTGGTGTCTGTCTTACTCGTCCAGGGGTTTGACGGTGTGGTAGCGATATTGCCCTGCTTCGCGGCAGCGAATATCACTGAGCCGTTGATTGCTGTCGTAAGCGGCCCAGCCGGGATATTGGTATCTAGCCCAGAAGTGTGAACAATGGTCCCATCAGTGAGCGGGGCCGCGCCGATAATCTCGAATAACCCGAAGGTGTAGGTTCTAGAGGCGTCGGTATTGATCGTGACCGTATTCGTACCATCAGTCGTATTCTGGGTAGCAAAAACGTATTGAGTCCTAAGAGTCGCTTGCGCGAAATCGATCTGTACCCAAGGGTTACCTTGAGAATCAGTAACACTCGAGACCGAGCCACTCGTATTAGCCCAGGAAAAAAAGCAGACTAAAAGCGAGCCGTCGCTGCAACCGAGAGGGTAGGTAAATGATGGGTTCTGCGCGGTTTGAGTCTGGATATTAGGAGCCTGCAGAACGAACGCCATAAAGGACGACACATTCGTGTCACATGTCTTCGGTTAAACGCCAAATAAATCGTTGAACCGGGTTATACCCGTTTTGCTCAACCGGTTCAACCGGGAGTTCATACCGAGGCTGCTCTGGTTCGTATTCTCTCCTATAAGGGGCTCCCGCCGGCCAGTACACCCGCCGGCGACCCGGATGCCTGGCTTTGGGCAACGGTGGAAGATCTTCTTTAGAGATAGGATCATCGTAATGACAGCCGCTCTCGAGTCGCGCGAGGAAAGTGCGGTAGGGAAGCCGTCCAGTCTGGCGCAGGATAGAGAGCGCATGGCGCCACCGGTGCCGGTCAATCACCTCAATCTCATTAGACTCTGGGTGCCATTTAAGGCCGAACTCTCGGATCCGGTTATGCCAATACTCGCCCAGGGCGAAAGTGCTCCCTCGGGTGCCACCGACGAGGAAATGGAGCATACGCTTGGCGTACACGAAACTCCGGTGCCGCAACCCGGCATGGCGCATACCGTCGCCCAGATAATCGAGCCACAAGGTTGTAGCGGCTAAGACGTCCTCACCCTCGGGAAAAGCGCGAACGTAGTCTTCCCACTCGCGCAATGCTTCCTCGTCACTCCATTGCATCAGTTTCAGAGCTAAACTCGATTGTTATTTCATCGCCTACGAAAAACGCTTTATTGTCCCTTGGTTTTTCCCATTGTCCTTCCGCGTTTTTAACAAGCATTACTCCATTCGAAAATAGAACAGCCTCGATAGCCAGGCTTTTGTTATCGGATGCTGGAAAAATAACCTCTTCCATTTTTTAATCTTTCTTTTTCATCAACTCCACATAGCGCTCGTGAACGCTTTTGGCGGCGTTGCTCATCTTATCCTCGTTCATAGGAGTAAATGATTGAATCACTCCGTTGTCTTCATCCACTACTTCCCCATTCTCCAGGACGCAATTATAAATCCGGAAAAGTGTACCCGTCGCAGACGGTTTAATCTGAGTAAAGAAGCGCTGGTCAGCCATAAACAATATCCTCTTCCCCCTCGACTTCGTTCGCGTAATGCGGTACACGAAATTCAGGTTTGATATGTCTCTCTATAAAATCAGCCATTAGTTTTCCCATTCTGACTTGGTGGGCTCTCTCCTTAATCTCTTCTAGCCGTTTCTGATCAAATTCAGGTTCTAGTCGCATCAGAGAGAGCGCGGACAAAATCCGCGCCTCGGTTGTCTCGTACTGGTTCATGATTTTAATCCCTGTAGATCGGCATCGATAACCTCTTTGGCGGCTCGCAACGTGTTTCTGACTCGGCGTTCAAGTTTACCTTCGTCATTTCTGATATTGAAAGCCCAAACCTTTTCTGCTGACTGATAATAGATCTTTCGACCACGATAGCGGGTTTCCTGAGTAATGTAGTTCATAGTTTAAGTTTGGTTCATTCTCTTTCAGTGGGTGATTCTGTTTCTTTATGAGACCACTCGATTAATTCCATCACAGTAGATGTTGAGGGAAATTTGCCGGTATGTGACACCCAGTCGGCCACCAATTCATCTAACCATCTGTGCAATTCAATATGCCTGGCGCGATGTTCTTCTGAATAATTCACAGTTTCAGTACTCCTTTCTTCTTCACCGGACGTGACCGGTATGAGGCAATATCGATGAGGAGAGCGAGAATGACGGTCCCCGCCACCCCGCACCCCATTCCGGCAGCAAAGGTGAAGAGAGTCTGGATCATACGTCAGCCTCTCTCGCTATTTCCATTACCGCCTCGTAACCGAAATTGTCGTTCAGGGAAGCAAGTGATGGTGCTCCCGGATAATGTTTTTTCATCACTTTCTCAATACGCCAATAAGCACTTTGCCAACTCGGATTAAGTGCGGTTTTTCCCTCGTTGTGTGTGTAACAAAAATAGAGTGCTCCCAAAAAACACCATTTACACGCCGCAGGATCTTCTGGATCAACAATGTCATCGTGCTTATCCCTGGCACTAGCGCCTTGCGTCCATTTCGAACGGTCGCTAAGCAGTTCGGAGACTTTCATTTTGCTTCCGCCTTTCCTACGCACATATAACGTTTACTCCAAGCGTGACAATGTACCCAAATATTACCCTTATCATCCCGGAACCAACGACTGTACATTTGCCATCGAAGAAATGGATATTTCTTGCTCATTTGGATTCCGCCTTTCCGAAGATCATTTCTAAGGTCGAATTGAAAGCCGCTTGCCCGGCTTTAATCCCCTCGTTAAACCCTTCGTCGTATCCGTCCAGATAGACGGTCTGGCATTTAGCACAGCGCGGGAGACCGGAATAAACCGGCCGGCCGCAACTAGTGCATTCAGTTTCATTGTCTGGCTGTTTTGTGTTCATGGCTGTTTTTATTGATCTATTCTTTTTGCGTGTTCAAACGCCGCTGCCTCGGCTAAGGCGCGCGTCTCGTACCCTTGGTTCCCACGGTAAACCACCCAATTGTAACTGAAATAATAGAACCATTTTTTGCTCTGCCTATCCCAAAAGGTCGTGATGTGGGTCGCAATATCCTCTAAGAAGTGTTTCATATACTCAGAAACTACTACCTATTATTTAGTATGTCAAGCCCTCTTTTCTTTAACCACACATCACAGGCAGCTCCGACGATCTTTCCCGTATTAACAGGTATCTGGTCCCTCACCCGGTATTTCTTCCCGCTCCATTTATTCCCATCCGCTGTATTAAGTTTATTCTTCTTCTTCATTCTTCTATCCCTAAAAGCATTTCCCCAAAGTCGTACAAAACCCGTTTGAAATTATCACTCAAAGGACCATTGCCACCTAAATCCGGTTCTATGTCTTCAATCCTCGACATACACTCAATAAACTTGTCTCGGTATTCTTCTGCTTTCATTTTTAACTCCAAACGTAAAAATACCTGGCCGCCTAGGAGCACTACAAGTTCTATTTGACAAGTCGTTCCACTTCGTGGAATCAATCCACCATATTCCCGCGCGTCAGACAGCCGCGTAAGCGGGTGGCTGCGCTCACCCTCTTACGTATCTCCCGCTCACTCGCACCTTCGGTGCACAATTAGCCCACTCACTCGTTCACTCGCTCCCTAGTCCGAAAGGTAATCCGTACTTCGTACCCAAGGAGCGAGCGAGAGTGATGTGAGGTGTCATCATCGGATCGATGATGACCGGGACCATGTGGGACCTCCCATTTGTGCTTTGCACAAATGCGTGGACCTCAGGCCGACCGGGGGGTGGGTCGGCCCCATCATCCGATTTTTCAAAGAAAAATCTGAGGGCCTTGCTGGGGCGAGGTGGTGCGGCGGGGCCCGATAGAGGGGGGTGTGTCTTGACGTTACTGAGAGATAGAGTAAGGGTGGGGATAGACCTAAGAGTTCTTTATTTCGTCTAAGTAGCTTATATTTTTAATTGGAGGACCCGTGGAGAGATCTGCGGGTTCTTTTTTTGTGGTGGGTGGGGTTGCCGGGGACACCCCGGACCCCGTTTTAATTTTGGAGGAGGTGGATAGGAGAGGAGAGAGTGGCCGGTCCTCGGCGGAAGTGGCGCAGCTTTCCTGCTGCGCGAGTACTGAGGGGACTCAAAAGGAAAGAGAAAAAAGAAAACCCTAAAAAGAAAAAGAGAAAGTAAAAGGGATGGGGTTATGCCGCGCTAACGGGGCGGCTGACGTGTGTGCTTGGTCAAACCGGGACAGTGGCCTGCGTCATCTCTTCGGTCGGCATCCTGATTTGTCTCTCGGCCAATAAGCTGGTTGCCAATTCTTCCAGTGACTCACAGTGATCGCACGTGATCATCAACGCCACTGCCCCGGATTAACCAAGTACGCTGGTCCGCTTGGATTTATTTTATCCCCGAAATCGAATTCGGGGGCGAGTAGTGTACGCTCTGGTTAAGGCGTTCTTCCTTGCATCCGGATGAATAGGCTATATGCTGCGCTAAGCATTCCTGATAAAATGCCTGTAGAACAAAAAAAACCGCTCGTCAAGTTTTCGCTTGGCGGGCGGTATTTTTCTTTATGAAAGACATCGGTTCTTGGATCGGTTGTTCGTTCTGGGCAGCGATATTTTTATACGCTTACACTCCGATTGGAGAAGAGCTTGACCGAATGTTACCGAACGGCTACCAATTGCATTCATTGGATTTTTACTCAGCGAACGGACTCATCGGCGACCCTGAAAACGTAGACTTATGAAAACAATTATTCTCTTGATTCTTCTCTCTGGAACCTTAGCAGCGCTTAAACCGTTTGTGCCCTGGAAACATGACACCAAGGCTATCGTGGCCTTCGTGTTGCCTCCGGGGAAGATTTTGCATTAAAGCGTGTACAGCCTGTACAAAGCGTTCGAGGGCTACACACGGGAATGCTTCGTGTTGGGTCAAAGGACGAGCGATGTGTATGTTTGGATAAATCACATGTGGCATTTCTATAACTCTCAGTGGTACGCGCTAGCCCGGTACCGGAGTTGCAACGATCTGATGCCACCGTGTGATTGGACGCTGTTATGAACCATACGGCCTTAGAGTACGCTAGCGTTGCGGCGTTGTGCGCGGTGATAGCGGCTGAGGAGGAGCCGGAGACGCACGAAATGGTTCCTACTCAGGTTGATCCTTTCCCTGAAGAGGAGTGTCCGTTTCCTAGGTACGAACCTTTGCCTTAGATGGATCTGGGGACTGAGATCTGCGGGATTGACCCTGCCCGGTTCTTACTCTTCTGCGAACATTTTACTATCCCCTCAAAAGACAATTTCTTCGGGGAAGACGAGTCAGAGATTTTAAAGCCGCTGCGTCTGATCCGGCCGCAAGTTTATCTTTTAAACGAGATTCTTCAGGGTTTAAGAGACGGGCATCACCTCTTCTGGGTGGTCAAATGCCGGCAATCGGGTACCACCACCCTGGGACTCGCTTTCATTCTCTACTGGTGTTTCCAGCATCCGGGCATGGTTTTTACCATGATCAACCCGGACACAGACCTCAAAAACTACAACCGGAACCTCCTTAGCCGAATCGCTTCGGACTTGGAAACAAACAGTCCTGAATGGTGTAGCCCGATTGATAAGGATAATATTACGCTTCTTAGTTTCGAGAACCGGAGCCAGATCGTGTGGCTAAACGCAAATGGGAAAGAAGACGGGTTAAGCCGAGGTATAGGCTCCATCGGGAGCCACGGGACAGAACTTGGAGAGTGGAAATATCCCAAAGCAGTGAGGAGTTGGTTCGCCTCTTTAGCGAAACGTCAGCCCAGCCGGTTCTTTCTTCTGGAGGGAACGAGCAAAGGCCCGGGGCTTTTTAAGGATTATTGGATCTCTTACGCGGAGGAGGAACTCGGGGGGAAAAGCATCTTTCAAGGCTGGTGGCTGCACCCACTCTATGACCTAGACTTGAGAGATAAGATCCATAAACAGATTTACGAGAACTATTGGGAAGCGTTACCCCGGTTAACCAGAGAAGAAGATCATTGGTGGAATATCGTTAAGGAGCGCTACAACTACGAGATCACTAAGACCCAACTTGGTTGGTGGCGTTACATGTGGCGTAAGGAGTATGGAGGTGACCTCTCTATGCTCTATCAGGAGTACCCTCCTTTAG
>Ga0126373_10001770_pt1 | contig 15531 bp, 14 predicted proteins | sample PanSoiMetPlot_11_FD_92545 | JGI IMG/M metagenome (GOLD analysis project Ga0126373, IMG submission 92545) | Tropical forest soil microbial communities from Panama - MetaG Plot_11 | ecosystem: Environmental > Terrestrial > Soil > Tropical forest > Bulk soil | place: Panama | collected 2016-02-17 | reverse complement strand
TCCGCTCGGCATCACCATCGTCGGCGGATTGATTGTCAGCCAGATGCTTACGCTCTTCACCACTCCAGTGGTTTACTTGTACATGGATCGCATGCGTCTGCGCTTCCGGGGTGCCACGGGAAGGGCGAAGGGGCCGCTGGTACAGCCCACGTAGGGGCAGACGCCTCGTCTGCCCAGCCGAGCGAAGCTCGGTTTGAATTATGGCGGCCTGTCGCAGTAGACGAAAAAACAGGGAGCCGGACGAAACGCGATTTTCCCATCAACAACCCGCGCCGCCTACAGCCGGCAATCGGTCATCATCAACAAGAACAATACCGGCAGATACACAATTGTTGCCTGAAGCAGTTGCCTTGCCCGTACCTTGGAAACCGCACTCGTCAGAGGCATTCGCAGCGTTGCCAGCCGTGCTCCCATCCAGAGCAATCCGAAACCAAGGATCAGTGCGCCCGCAAAATATGCTCTTCCCGACATCCCGCTAAAACTAGGCAGCAGACTCACAGGCAAAAGCAGAATCGAATACAGAACGATCCGTACCGCCGTTGATCTCCCCTGTGGTTCGACCACCGGCAGCATCCGAACCCCACCCTGTGCGTAATCTTCGCGGTACAGCCATGCAATCGAAAAGAAATGCGGAAATTGCCAGAGGAACAGAATCCCGAACAAAATCAGAGTTCCCCACTCGACTCGTCCCCGCGCCGCAGTCCATCCCAGAACCCCCGGCATTGCGCCGGGAAATGCGCCAACCAAGGTGCAAATCGGGGACATCCGTTTTAGCGGCGTATATGCGCCGAGGTGTACCACCGCTGTCAAAAACGTCAGCCAACCGGTCAACGGATTCGTGAAGGCCCCGAGGTACAACGAACCGCCCAGCGTCAGCCACACTCCGGCGAAAGCGGCGTGCAGCAAGCTCATTCGGCCCGTCGGCAGGGGCCGCGAAGCGGTTCGTCTCATGCGCGCGTCAACATCCCGCTCCATCACTTCGTTGAGTGCAGCCGTGCCGCTCGAGACGAGCCCAATTCCAAGCAATGCATGCACCAGTCCGAAGCCCAGCGTAGCCAGCCCTGCTCTCCGTGACGCCAAAAAATATCCGCACCAGGCGGTCATTACGATGAGCGTGGTCACCCGCAGCTTGGTGAGTTCGGCATAGTCCAGCAGCAGGGAAGTCATTCGCCTACCGCAAATCGTTGGCAGTTGTGACGCTGTGCTCATGATTTAGCCGAGGCTCCCCAGTACGCTGTCTCTTCAGGCCGTTCTCTTCGGACATGTCGGGCGGCCCGCATAAGCAGCTACGCAAGACGCCCAGCCCTCTGCGGCCCCATAACGCCACGGAAAAATAGTACGAATGTAAAGGAATGTCACTAAAGAATTTTACAAATACTTTGCAATTAATCTTCAGGCGATGTACTATCCGCGAATTCAAAGGGGTCTGTAACAAAATTTTTACGTCCAAAATCGTCTTAGAACGGCCCAGTCGCGAACTATGCACTTCCTGTCGGTAGTGTTCTGGCTCTACTGTGCGTAAGCAAACACCTCAAATCACGTCAACGAAGGCGAAGCACGCCCAAACAGGAGATCGTATGCAAGTCCCTGATGTGAAATGCAGGCCGTCAATTTCTGTAATTCCATTTCTCCGGTCATTCCTGGCCGTCGCCCTTACCCTTTTGTCATTTGTCATCATGAGCAGCCAGCCCGGACATGCCATTCCCGCGTTTGCCCGGAAATACGGCCTGCCATGCTCCGCCTGCCACATTGGCTGGCCCATCCTGAACGTGTTCGGGCAGCAGTTCCGCGACAACGGCTACCAGCTCGGCAACGAACGCGACTCGCCCATTTATCAGAATCCCTCGTACTGGCCAATCACCTTCCGCGTGACCCCTCAGTGGCACTTGGAGAGCCAGACCAAGGTCGGCATCGACGCTCCCGGCACGATCACGCCCGCCACTGAAGAAACCGTAACCACTCACGGGTTTGATCTCTCAGGCCTCGACATCTGGACGGCTGGCACTCTTTACAAAAACATCTCGTTTTCTGTGCTGCCTTCCATGGGCGAGGGCGATGCTTTCCACTTCGAGAACGCCTGGGTACGTTTCGATAACCTGCTCAATTCTCCCTGGCTGAACGTCAAGCTCGGGAAATTCGAACTCGATACACTGCTTTCGGAGAAGCGCTTCCTGACCCTCTCCAACGTGGGCGGGTCCTGGTACAACTATCATTTCCTGCCCGTGGGTGATATCAACGGTTTTGGCGGCATTGGAGACAACCAACTCGGCCTCGAAGTCTCCGGCCACTCCAAAAACAGTTACGCGCGCTATTCGATCGCCCTGCTCAGCAGTGTGGACGGCAACCCTGGCTTTACCAGCGGCGGTCAGGGCGGTACCGCCCGAACCTATGACACCTTCATCAACCTCAACGAGGGATTCCAGGCGGGCAGCCTCGGTGTTCAGCGTCTGGGCGTGTTCGGGTATTTCGGAATGTCCCCGACCTTTTTCCTGACCAGCCAGGGCATGCCCGTCCAGGCCAAAGGAAACCGAAGCTTCTCGCGCGTCGGTGCCTACGGCTGGTGGTTCCTGAAACAGCTCGATATCGAAACCCTCTATATGCACGGTCAGGACAACGTGTTTCTCGGCAACGGCGTAGCCGCGAACGATCCTGGCTCCTTACCCCCGGGCGCCTCCGGCCCGAGTTGGAATGGCGGATTTGTCGAGGCGCACTACACGGTCAACCCGCAGTTTATTTTCACGGGCCGATACGAACTCGTACACATGTCGCGTCAGGCGAACCCAGCCCTCGCCGCGACGCCAAACCTCGGCAACGTCGATTCCTTCACTATCGGCTACCGCTGGTATCCCATTATGTTCAGCCGCGCCGGCCTTGCCTTCCACAACGAATACGCGCAGGCCAAGACCGGTAATACCTCTCTCCTGACAAGCAGCGATCAGACGGTTCGCAGTGTCATGATCGGTTTCGATTTTGATTACTGATGGGTGATTTTGATTTTGCTTACTAGGGTTTAAGCTATTTCGCATGCCTGAAGCTGTTTTAGAGGGGGTCTTCACACTCGCTCGAAATTCAAAAGCCACGGGATTTCGGCTTGCGTGTGCCGCCTGCCTCTCAATTCTCTTTCTATGCAATCTGTGCTACTCGCGGTCTCGTGATACTGCCGGCGCCAGCTTTTCCATCGATCTGGATAAGCCATTCGCCGAAGTCCTGAGCGCAGTCAGCGATGTGGCTCATAGTGGCTCGATCAAGGGAACGTTCGAATACCGCGACGAGGAGCAGCTCAACGGCGCCCAATTCGAAGAAAAGTCCCAGCTGTTCCCGGCGTGGTCCGGTCCTGGCAAGGTCCTCTACAAGGTCCGCGCCAAGACGCTCTCGCCCTCGCATTTTCTGAACAGCAACGATGTTGGCACCGTTGCCGTCAGATTCGTGGTGCAGGAGCTCAGTCCGAACTCCACGCGCCTGTTCATCGATGCGGTGTTTATCGAAAACGCGCGCCACCATGGACACCCCTCTGACGGCTACGTCGAGACATGCGAGTTTGGCGAAATTGGCAGGCGGCTGAAGGATCGTGACCAACTCCAGACGCAAGTGGCCGCTGGAGAGCAATACTCTCCTGGGCATGAGAGCTCATCGCGATCCGACGCAGCGCCGCGGGAAGCCGAACCGGCGAAGCTCGGGCCAGCTGCAAGTTCCGGACCTGCAGCGGTGGAGGTGGACGACTCTGCGAAGCTCGCTGATCTACAGCGTGTCATTGGCGAACAAAGAACGCTGCTGGCTTCCGAGTCCGCCAACCTCGATCAGTTGGAAGCGCGGGCACGGCAGCTTCGCACTTCAGAATTTGTGCGGGTCAAGGCTGATCGCGCGGAACTTAAAAGCTTGCCATACGCCCATGCCCGGGTTGTGGAGGCCTTGACGAAGGGGCAGGAAGTCACGGTCCTCGCCAAGAGCGCCTACTGGTACCAGGTCCGCTCCGAGGACGGCAAAGAAGGATGGATCTCGCATGCGTTTCTGGAGGTCCAGCCATGACGAGATCGTTTTTTCATGTCTTGGTTCGCGCCCTTGCGTTGTTCTTTGTGGCTTTGTCATTGCTGGGTCAAACTTGGGCGCAAGACGAAAGCGGTACGGTAGTAGAGCGTACATTCCCCTGTTCTGTCGACGTCATGCAGAAGGCACTCCAGCAAATTGGTGGTTTCGGCGGCGGCAAGCTGCCCATCGTGGATGGCTTCGTGACCGTAACCTCGACCCAACTCGAGCGTCTCGAGCGGCCCTATTACCAGTATCGGGTCCACCTCAGGCCGGTCGACCCGAACACGACTGCCATCAGCGTCGAGGCGATGATCAGCGCCTGGTATGCCGACCCCGACCCTGCCCGCTCCGAGTATCGCTCTCTTCCCTCGAATGGTCGCCTCGAATCCGACTTGCTTGATCGTTTGCAGCGAGCGCTCGGAGGATCGGCTGCAACGCCCACACCCGGCACGCCCACAAAACCAAATATCTCTCGCGGTTCAGTTCCAACGTCGCAAGCCACCCCAACCAAAGCGGTCAAGCTCCCTGACGGTTCCATGAAACCCGCGGCAGCTTCGCAGGAGCAATTGGATGCCATTCTGGCTCAAAGGCAATCGGTTCGAGAGAAGACGGCCGCCCTCCAGGCCCAGATCGAGCAACTCAAAGCCTCTGACCGCAAACCGGCCAATGCCTCCAGCCTCGCGTCTGTAAAGCATTCCGGCGTCGGTGTGATGTCCCGACAGAACTTTGGCGGCCCGGTGCTCTTTCGCGCACAGGCAGAAGACGAATTTGAAGTCATCGATCTCCAATCGGGCTGGGCCCAGGTTCGCCTCGCACCGGACACCACCGCATACATCCAGGCTGATGAATTGGCGCTTCCCGATGGTCTCGTCGCGAAAGCGCCCGATACTTCTCCAGGCAGTTCCCAAGCCGCCTCAACCGGCGCCCAGCGCGATCTGGGCTTCTCGGTGAGCCGCGAGGACGTCACAGTTTTCTCGGGCGAATGGGTTCGTCTGAAAGGGAAGAAGGTCCTGTTCGTCTATGCCCAACCCCGCGGCCTTCTCTCCGACATGGCAAGTCAAGACGCTAAGCTGGGTTACGCCAAGCGTATCTTCCAAAGTCGCTATCGCACGGTTTCAGAGTCTCAGACCAAAGTGGAAGGAGTCGTCGTCGTCTTTCTCGGTGCCCGGGGAGGTGTCGCCGCCGCCACGCTTTCCGACATCCGCCAATGGGTGGAGGGAGGTTTGCCCGATGAGGCGTTCGTGAACCGTTGCTCCCTGGATCCGGCGACCGAGTTCCGGGCCATGCGACTCAACTAACCGGTATGGCTCGGACCGCCGAAAATAGCGGGGGACGATATTTTGTAAGGAATTTGTAAACTACTTGTAAAAATTGCATTGCATTTCCGCGCCTCCAGCGGTAGTATCGGCAACCGTTTTGGGTCGCTGCCAAACGCGCGGAACTCAGTGCGCCGTGGGCGTTGGGATTTAACAGCAGATTTTCGCGATGCGTGAGTGCGCATAGCACTGGCAGTGAACTGGCAGGCATTCCTCCTGCCTCACAACGTTTTCGATGGGTGAACCCGTATGAAATCAGCCTCGAAGCGGTTAGCTGCGAGTTGTGCGCTGATGCTCACCATGGCAGTGTCCTGCCTCGCGCAGGAAGCGCATGTCGGAAACCTCACTGGCCATGCCACCGAAGGCAAAAAGCATTATCGCCGGTACTGCATCGGCTGCCACGGTCCTCTGGGCGACGGCAATGGCGAAAATGCCCAATGGATTGACCCCAAGCCAAGGGACTTCACGGCCGCCACTTTTAAATGCCGCTCCACACCCACCGGCACTCTTCCCACCGATCAAGACCTCTACAACTCGGTTGGCCGAGGTTTCACCAATTCGAACATGCCACATTGGGATGCGCTCAACGATCAGAACCGCATCGATTTGGTGGCTTTTATCAAGACCTTCTCGCCTCGCTGGCAGGCTGAAAAAGCCGGCGATCCCATCAAGGTGCCTGCCGAGCCTCCGGTGACGATGGAGAGCATCACGCACGGCGCAGAACTTTTCCAAAAGATGGAGTGCTGGAAATGTCACGGCCAGCAGGGAAGAGGTGACGGTCCTTCCGCCGCTACTCTTACCGATAGCAAAGACAATCCCATCCGCCCGTACAACTTCGCCGCGGGCGGGGATGATTCGCGCTTCAAGTGCGGAGTCACCAACCAGGACGTCTATCGCATCTTCATGACTGGCGTGGATGGAACCCCGATGCCCTCCTTCGCCGACGTGATTCAGCCCAATGACGCCTGGGATCTTGTTCACTTTCTGCGCACACTTCAGACCAATCGCCATAGCAGGGAAAACGAAGTGTTGAAGGCGGCTGGGGAAAAAATTCCCACCAAGGCGCCTGACGCCAACCCGCCTGCCCAGCCGGAAAACAAGGGTTCGGGCAGCGGTAATTAGTTCTTCCGCGATTTGCAGTTCAGGAGGGAGAGAATCGGATGCGTACCAAGCTAGTATTTGTAGCTCTTCTTGCGTTTGTGGGTTCCCCGGCACTCTTGTTTGGTGCTGGCACGGTAAGTGGAAAAATCACTTACACAGGAACGCCTGCTAAGCAGAAACCCATCGACATGTCCAAGGAGCCAGGCTGCGCCAAGCAGCATACGACTCCCGTCACGACTGAGACTGTCGTCACTGGTGCCAACAACACTCTCGCGAACGTAGTCGTCTACATCTCCGCCGGCGCTCCCGACGAGTCTTCCGCGCCTGCTCAAGCCGTCACCTTCACTCAAAAAGGATGCCAATACATTCCGCATGTTCTTGCCATGCGCACGGGCCAGGAACTCAAGGTCGTCAACGCCGATCAGACCTCGCATAACATTCATCCGCTTGCCAAGGTGAATCGCGAATGGAATAAGTCCCAGCCCCCCGGAACTCCTCCTCTATCCGAAAAGTTCGATAAGGAAGAATTCGTTCCCGTGAAATGCAATGTCCATCCCTGGATGCACGGTTATTTCGCTGTCCTGAAGACTTCGCACTATGCTATCTCCGCCGACAATGGCACTTTCTCGTTGCCAAATCTGCCTCCGGGGAAGTACACCATCACCGCCTGGCAGGAGGATTACGGGACTCAGACGCAGGACGTGACCATCTCTGGCAGCGAAACCAAAAATGTGGACTTCACCTTCAAGGCGAAGCCGTACTAGCCGTGCCGTAGGCTCGAGGAGTGTCCGGCTTCGCGCCGGCCTCCTCTCTGCACAAAACCGGGTTTTGGCCCGGACGATTGCGAGGCGGAATGGGCAAACTATTCGCAGTGATCGTTTTCGTGATTGCGCTGTTATCGGCGATTCCCATCATCACCCATAGCTGGTTCGGCTCCGGCATCTCCTTTGCGCTGCCGGAGGACATCTCCACTCACGGCCATGCCATCGACGAGCAACTCTCCGACACCATGGTCGAAGCCGGCCTCTCCTTCCTGGCCGCTCAGTTCGTGCTCGCGTTTTTCGTCTGGAAGTTTTCCAATCGCCAGGCCAACGCCGAAATCAAAACCTTCCCCGGAGGCGCAAAGGGCCTTGTCATCGCCGCCCTGGTGCTGGTCGGAACCGAAATGTTGGCGCTCGGCATCCTCGGTCAGAAGGCCTGGGCAGCCGTCTACTTCACACCTGCCAAGCCCGACGCCATCCAAGTTCAGGCCCAAGCCGGACAGTTCGCCTTCTATTTCCGCTACCCCGGCGCCGACGGAAAATTCGGCGCCCTCCATCCCGACAAGATCGATGAAGGCAATTCGAACTTTTTTGGACTCGATCCGGCCAACGACGTCGATTCCCGAGACGACATCGTTACCGGCGAACTCGCTATTCCCATCAATCGCGAAGTGCACCTCATGATGCACGCCAAAGATGTGGGCCACTCGTTCTACGTCCGGGAATTGCGCATCCAGCAGGATTTCGTTCCCGGCCTCGACCTCTCCGTCCATTTCACCGCCACCAAGGTCGGCAAGTACGAAATCGTGTGTACGCAGCTGTGTGGTCTCGGCCACTACAACATGAAGGCGTATCTGAACGTGTTGTCGCACGAAGATTTCGACGCCTGGATGAAGCAGAAGGCTTCGGAACAATAGATCCCGTTCAAACCCGCTCGCGCTATGTTTGAGCGGTTTGTCACAAAGGGTGAACACATGTCAGACGGTGCAGTTCAGGCGGTCCCAACAACAGCCGACGTAGTCCACCACCATCAGCCGCCACAAGGCTTCATCCGCAAATACGTCTTCAGTCTCGACCACAAGGTCATCGGCAAGCAGTACTACGCGCTCGCCCTCGTTGCGGTATTCACTGGCATGGTCCTCTCCTGGCTCATGCGCATTCACTTGGTCTGGCCGAATTGGCCTATCCCGGGCCTCGGATTGCTCTCCAAGGCCGGCGCTCCCGGCGGCGTCATGACGCCCGAGTATTACCTCTCCCTGCTCACCATGCACGGCACCTTGATGGTGTTCTTCGTGCTCACCAATGCGCCCTTTGCAGCGTTCGGAAACTATTTCCTCCCCATCCAGATCGGCGCCGAAGACATGGCCTTCCCCCGCTTCAACATGATGTCGTTCTGGACCACCTTCCTCGCCTTCTGCATCCTGATCGCGGCCTTCTTCGTGGGCGATGGTCCACCGATCGCTGGCTGGACTTCCTATGCTCCACTTAGCGCCGTCGGAGCAGATGCCGGTCCCGGCCAAGGTTTCGGTCAGACTCTCTGGGGACTCTCAATTTTCGTTTTCTGCATTGCCTCGCTTCTAGGTTCGCTGAATTTCATCGCCACCACACTCGACCTCCGAACCAAGGGCATGACGCTCTCGCGCATGCCCATCTGCACTTGGGCTTGGTTCATCACATCCTGCATCGCCCTGCTGGCCTTCGCCGTCCTGCTGCCTGCATGTCTGCTTCTCATCCTCGATCGAGTCGCCGGCACCAGTTTCTTCATCCCTGCCGGACTCGTCATCAGCGATCGCCTGCAGCCGCATTCCGGCGGATCGCCGCTTCTGTGGCAGCATCTGTTCTGGTTCTTCGGTCATCCCGAGGTCTACATCGCGATCTTGCCTGCAATGGGCATCGTCTCCCACATTCTCATCAACAGCATGCGCCGCCCTCTGCTCAGCCACAGGGTCATCATCTATTGCATGATGGGAATCGGATTCCTCAGCTACATGGTATGGGGACACCACATGTTCGTCAGCGGAATGAATCCATTCTCCTCCCTGATGTTCTCTTTCCCGACCCTGGTCATCACCATCCCGGCCACCATCATGACGCTGATCTGGCTCGGCAGCCTGTACGGTTCCCGCCTGCGCATCACCGCGGCATCGCTGTTCGCGCTTGGCTTTGTTTCGATGTTCGTCAGCGGTGGCGTAAGCGGCTTCTTCCTCGCGCAGCCATCGATCGACATCTATCTCCATGCCACCTACTTCGTCGTCGGACACTTCCACATGGTGATGGGCGTGGCCGCCATTTTCGGCGTCTTCGCCGGCACCTACTTCTGGTTCCCGAAGATGACTGGCCACATGATGAACGAGTCCCTCGGCAAACTGCATTTCTGGCTGACCTTTATCGGGACCTACTGCATCTTCATGCCTTTCCACTATCTCGGACTCGCTGGCAACGTCCGTCGCTATTCTGCCTTCGTCGACGATTTCCTGGTGCCGCTCATCCCGGTGCACCGCTTCATCACCATTGCCGCGCTGTGTACCGGAGCCGCACAGCTAATCTTCTTATACAACCTGATCCACAGCCGTTTCCGAGGCGCTCCCGCTCCCGACAATCCGTGGGAATGCACCTCGCTGGAGTGGATCATGCCTTCGCCGCCGCCGTTCGACAACTTCGGCGGCAAGCACGTCGTCGTCTATCACGATCCCTACCAGTACGGCGTGAAGAGTTCTACCGGTGACTACCTCATGCAGAACTCGCCCGAACAAGTGGAAGCGTGAACTTAGTTTTACTCAGCAACGAAAGGGAAGAGATGTGAAGGGCCATGGCAACAACAATCCAGCCGCCTGAAACTGAATCAAAAGAACCGCGTCTGGATGACGGGAACTCCGGAGGTGGTGGTTTGCGCAACCTTGGGCCGACCGACGGCAATCTCAAGGTCCTCGACGACTTTTCTCCCGAGCCCTCGCGAACCGGCGTCTGGGTTGGCCTCGCAGCCATCACGATGTCGTTTGCCGCGCTTACTAGCGCCCTCATCGTCCGGCAATCGACCGCCAACGACTGGCATCATCTGACCATTCCCTCCATCGTGTTCTTCAACACCGTCGTTCTTCTCGCGAGCAGTGTCGCCTTGGAGATCGCACGCCGTCGCATAGCCGAATTTGCCCGCGGCAAGAACCCGAATCGCACTACGCCGCTCGTCTGGCTCACCGTTACTCTACTGCTCGGCTTCGTCTTCGTTGCCGGCCAATATGTTGCCTGGCGGCAGTTGCGTGCGGAAGGGCTCTACCTCGCATCCAACCCGAACAGTTCGTTTTTTTATGTCTTGACCGCGATCCATGCTCTGCATGTTCTCGGGGGGTTGGCCGGGCTGATACGCGTGACTTACATACTTCGTCGTCCAGTACTTTCTTTGCGTCGCAGCACCATGGATGCGACCTCCTATTACTGGCACTTCATGGGAATTCTTTGGGTATACGTATTGCTGGTGATTTGGATCAAGCTTTAGTCAGACTCCGCAGGAGGCTCTGTGAGCGAAGCGAATTTGCCGATGGGAGCACACGCGCCGGGAATCCTCGAAGCATCCCCGTTCGCCATTCCTTCCAAAAAGCTGGTGATGTGGCTTTTCATCATCTCCGACGCGGTCACCTTCGCCGCCATCCTTTTCGCCTACGGCTACATCAAGAATGCGAGCCCGAACTGGCCTGAGCCGTTCAAATTCTCGCCCAGCATCCTGAACGTCATGTTGATGACCTTCATCCTGGTCAGCAGCAGTCTCACCATGTTGATCGCCACACGTGCGGCCAAGGCTGCTGACAAGGCCGGCGCGGTCCGCTGGACATTCATCACTGTCGCCGGCGGCATCCTCTTCGCCCTGCTCCACATTCGCGAATGGTTCGCTCTCATTGGCGAAGGCGTCCGTCTTTTTCAGAACCCCTGGGGTTCGCCCTTGTTTGGCGCGACGTTCTTCGCGATTACCGGCCTGCACTTGACTCACGTGATCGGCGGCGTGATCGCCCTGACGGTCGTTGCTCTCGGCTACAAACGGGGTCGTTATAAGGCTGACGACATCGAAATCTGGTCCCTTTACTGGCACTTCGTCGACCTGGTCTGGATGTTCGTCGTCCCCATGGTCTACCTGCTCAATGTTGCACGCTAATGTAGCGCCGGCATCTTGCCGGCTGTCGCGAGGGCGTCCTCGCCCTCGCAAAAAGATGGAAAACATGGAGAGGCCCAAATGACCGCGCCCGCCCAACCCACCGACAGCCTGAAAACCGACATCGTCGTATACCTCTGCATCCTCGCCCTTTCGGGCGTGCAGGTCCTGCTCGCCTATCAACACGCCGAAGGTGCGCAGTTGCTCGTGCGCATGCTGGCCGTAGCCTTGATTCAGGCCGGCCTCGCCGTCATGTTCTTCATGCACCTGCACGCTGAGCAGCGCACCCTGAAACTTGCGCTCATTCCCGGCACCATCTTCGTCGTGCTCATGATGAACATGATCTGGTCCGATAGCTTTCGGCTTCTCCACATGAGCCCGTTCGCCAAATAATGAAGGAGTAGAATTGTGCGAGTCTCGGTATTTCATTCCAGGATGCACATCGTGAAATCGCTTCTTTCGACTCTGGCGGTGCTCGCGCTCAGCGCGGTCTCTTACGCTCAAAACTGCGCTCTTTGCTACACCCAGGCTGCCTCGGCGGGATCCCGCGTGATTCAGGGTCTGCGGAGTGGAATCCTCGTGCTCATCATCCCCCCCATGTTCATGTCGGTCGGAATCACCGTACTCGCCTATCGCAAGCGAAATCAGTTCAGCCGCACCGAAGCGCCCACCCAGGACCGCCACGACACGGATTGGTAGTGTTTACCCGTCCCTCCCGAGTCATCTATTCATCCGTTGACTCCCCTGGATAGACGCCAGGTCTCACTCCAGCCATGTGCAAATTGTGTCATCGCCTTTGCCCGCCAAAACGGCTAGAATGATGGCCGTTTCAAGGCTCCCGGAGGGCTATTGCGATGAATTTCTGTTTTGCGGCTTCGCTTCAACGCAAGAGCGTGCAGATTGGCTTCATGGCCATTCTGGTGTCCGGCCTCAGCGCCCAGGTGAGTGATTTACGTCCACGAGTCGGTGTGCCGGAAGACTGGACTCATCATCGCATGAAGTTCAGCTCCGCATTTCTTCGCCAGCATCCGGAGATTGCCGCCAGAGAACCCAGGGCCGCCGCCCAACTTTATCGCGAGGCATTCGCCCAGGCGCGAGCCCAGATGGGTAGCGTATTACCGGCTGCCCGGACCGTCTCCAGTGACACACTCAGCCCCCATCGCGATTGGAGCGTCCCGCTTGGAAACGGCCGCCTGGGGTTTGGCCAGTTTCCTGCCAAGTGGAACGGCGATCCGACTGCGGCCCCAAGTTGCACCACGGACTTCGTTGTCTACACTCTGAATGCCCCCGGAGTAACCGGTGGCCAGCCTTCCATCGTTGGCCTAAACAGTTTGTACGCGAATAGTAGCGGGGGTGCGCGCTGCGGCCCGCCGACATTTCCTTTCAATCAACCCAATTTCTTATTCAGCTACAACACCAACAGTATCTCCAACGGCAGAATTACGACTTCCCCAGTATTGTCGGTCGACGGGAAGAAAGTTGCCTTCGTGGAAACCACGCCTGCCTCGGGTACGAAAAGCGCCGTTTTTCACGTCCTCACGATCCCGCCACCCACTGGCCCGCAACAACTGACATATAATCCATCCTCTCTCCCACCCGCTGGCGCCCTGAAGAGCGTCACGATTGCAGCGATGTCGGACAGCCGCTCGTCTCCGTGGGTCGACTACACCTCTGACACTGCATACGTCGCACTCGATAACGGCAAACTGTACAAAATTACCGGCGTATTCAACGGCACGCCCACCGTGGTCACGACCGCTCCCTGGCCCATCACGATTAATTTGGGTTCGTTTCTGGCCAGTCCCGTGCTCGATTCCACCACCGGCAACATCTTCCTCGGCGCCGGCAACGGGCGCCTCTACACTGTCAACGTCAATACCCCTGGGCCCGTTACCGCGATCCAGGTTGGAAAAACTGGTTCCACTAACCCCGGCATTTTGGATTCCATCATGTTTGACAGCACCGGCGCGACCGTGTTTGCGGTGACCGCCAACGACAGCGTCCTGAGCGGCGCTGCCGTCGTGCAGGTGAATGCAACTTCACCCTTTGCGGTTGTGAGCCGTGTGAGAATCGGATTAGGCAGCTCTGCCGGCACCGGTGTCAATCTCTACGACGGCGACTTCGACAACAACTACTTCACGAGTCCTGCCACTGGTCATATGTTGATCTGCGGCACCGGCGCGAACGACACCACCCCCTATCGTTATCTCCTCAACTTCAATGCCAGTGGAATTCTACAGCCCGGTAGTTCGACCCAGATTTCCGCCGACGCAACCGCCCGCTGCAGCCCCGTTACTGAGTACTTCAACCCGAATATATCTGGCGGAACAGACTTCTTCTTTTGGGGTCTTACCAAGGGTTGTCCGTCTAATGCCGCAGGTTGTGTCAATGCATTGACCAATGAAACGACGCTTACAACTGCCGGCGTCAGCGGTGGGACGAGCGGAATCATCATCGATAACGACTACGTCACTCTGACGGGAGGCTCCAGCATCCATTTCTCGTCGGAAGCTGCGCCCAATCTCGCCGTCAAGCTGACACAACAAGGACTCCAGTAGCGCGCCCACCGCGTCGCCTGGAGCCCTTTAATAGCGGGATTTAAAACGCTAACAACCGGGATTAATAAGTAAGCGTCCGGTGGGTACCGTCCCTAGTGTGCACTAAAAGTTAAGCGGACACTTCGACAGGAGCGGCGTTGATGTTCCAGGGCAACAGTTCCTCGATGCGGTTGATGGGATGGTCAGCGACGCGGATCAGCACTTCGCGCAGATAGGCTTCGGGATCGAGGTCGTTGAGTTTGGCGGAGCCAATCAGGCTGTAGATCGCCGCTGCGCGTTCCCCACCCGCATCTGATCCGGCGAACAGGTAGTTCTTCCGACCTAATGCCACACCTCGCAGAGAGCGTTCGGCAGCGTTGTTGTCGATCTCGATGCCACCATCTTCTATATAGCGCACCAGGGCGCCCCAGCGGGAGAGGGCGTATCGGATGGCCACCGTCGTCTCCGACTTGCGCGACAGCTTCGCCAAGGTCGACTCGAACCACTGTCGTAGAGAATCGACGAGCGGCTTGGCCTCTACCTGGCGGACAGCTCGGCGTTGGTCCGGTGGCTTGCCACGAATCTGCTCTTCGATCCTATACAGGGCTCCGATTCTGGCCAGCGCCTCTCGCGCTACTGCGGAAGAGTGCGCTTGTTCCAGACCGTAGAAGTGGCGCCGCACATGCGCCCAGCATGCAGCCTGCGTGATGCGGCCATCTTGGTAAAGCTGATTGAAGCCTGCATAGGCATCGGCCTGCAGCATACCGCGAAACTTCTTCAGATGCCGCTCGGGGTGCTCGCCTTTGCGATCCGGCGAGTAAACAAACCACACCGCAGGTGCGGACGTATCACCCGCGGGTCGATCATCGCGAACATAGGTCCACAAGCGCCCCGTCTTGGTCTTGCCCTGGCCCGGCGCCAACACGGGCACCGGCCTATCGCCGGCGTGCAGTTTGCCGGCAGCCGTTACGTAGCGAGGCAGCGCTTCGACCAGCGGCTCCAGTAACCGGCTGCTTGCGCCTACCCAATCGGCCATGGTCGAGCGCTCCAGGTCCACTCCTTGACGCGCATAGATCTCCGATTGTCGATACAGCGGCTGGTGGTCGCAGTACTTCGACACCAGCACGTGCGCTAACAGTCCCGGACCCGCCAGGCCGCGCTCGATCGGACGGCTCGGCGTTTCGGCCTGCACCATGCAGTCGCACTTCGTACAGCTCAGCTTCGGGCGCACGTGACGAATCACCACGAAACTGGCGGGCACGTACTCCAACACTTCCGAAACATCCTCACCCAGCTTCCGCAACTCGGCCCTGGCATTGCGGGCACACCGTTTCCTTCGGCACATGAGTGCGTGTCCGTCGCGGTAGATGATCGGGCAGAGCGCGACGTGCCGGTTTGGCTGTTGTTGCACTGAGAGCAGCCGCCACCAAAGATGGCTCGGAAGGCTTTACTTTCTCGCCGCGATTGGATTCCAGTTCCTCCAGCCGCAACTCCAACTGCTCGATCTGTCGTTGTAGCTTCTCCGACTTCCGCCCAAACTGCATGCGGTGCAATTTGACCAGCAGCAGCTTCAGATGCTCGATCTCGCGCTCTCGCGACTGTAACTGCTCCTGCGTGGTGGTCAGCTGGTCGGCCGTAGAGAGTAATTG
>Ga0126373_10001768_pt1 | contig 15534 bp, 15 predicted proteins | sample PanSoiMetPlot_11_FD_92545 | JGI IMG/M metagenome (GOLD analysis project Ga0126373, IMG submission 92545) | Tropical forest soil microbial communities from Panama - MetaG Plot_11 | ecosystem: Environmental > Terrestrial > Soil > Tropical forest > Bulk soil | place: Panama | collected 2016-02-17 | reverse complement strand
GTCGTAGCCTGAGGCCGATCATCTTCCTCATTAACAACAACGGTTACACGATCGAACGTCTCATTCTCGGCTCGGGCTCCAGCTACAATGATATCAATCAATGGCGATATGCCGACGCCGCTTCGTTCTTCGACACTCAAGATCAGGCGCTCGCTTACAGGGTGCGAACCGAAGACGAATTGGAGGACGCTTTGGCGGCAGCACGCGACCGGCAAGCGCTCGTGCTGATCGAACTCGTAATGAGCCGGCTCGACGCGCCGGGACCTCTAGTCAATTTTGCTCAGAGATGCGCCGAGTTTAACTTTCCGCAGCTCTTACATTTGTAGGAGGGTCGGCTTCCCGAGAAAGTTCGACAACTCCTCAACGAAAGGTTGACGCCGTAAGCAAAAAGGACGTCAAGATAATTGACATCAAAGGTGTATGAAAATCGAGGCAAATGCCAGCGATGTCTCGGAAAGGGGCTTGCATGCCTGTACGATCGACTGCCTTGCCAGATTCGTTTCCTGACGAAAACGCGTTGATGTCGCACGCAGACGTTTGCCGACTGTGCGGCGGTGTTTCGACCATGACCATCTGGAGATGGCGACACGACGCGGCGTTGAATTTTCCGGCGCCAACTATTATCAATGAAAGGTGCTATTGGCCATGCGGAGAGGTCGTTGAATGGCTCAAACAACAGCGTGCACTATCAGCCGATCGTAAGCGCGAGTTGGCCAAGAGGGCCCGCCCGCGGCTGACGCTCACCGATGAACGCACTAGGCGTAAGACGAGCTCGCGGCACGATGATGCCTAGCGAGAGCCAATGTTGCCTGAAGACAAACGCTTTCAGTCCTCTCGGTTGGCTTAGAGAAAACAGCTGGAAAGGCTCACGCAGCGTGAGATTCCGTGGGCGCACATATACAGGCCGACGTCCGTCCTAGCCCCTCTACGATCACCAAGAGCACATGAGATACAGACGCCGCGCGTTACGCCGGACCAAGTGTCAAATTGGCCTGCAAAATTGTACGCCTTATTACAGGCGGTGTCGTGACCTCGGCATTGTCACCGACTGGCGGTTTCACGATCTCAAGCAAACGCGCGGCCCAGAGCTCGAACCCCCGCCGCTTTTCATCGCGATAGCTGTGCTGATCATAAATCTGATGCAGATCCGGTTGGCGGTGGGCAATCATAAGCTCACGCACTTCATCGGGGATCGGTCCCCCCTGGGCGTCCTTGAGCCCGGAAAGGCGCGTCCGCATGGTCCTGCGCAGGTCGTTGAATTTCCAGGGCTCGATCTGATATTCCGTGGGAAGGGGCTCGCCGGCAGCGAGCCGCAGCCACCTTCGAAGCCCTTTATCTTCCTCCGGCACACCGAGCGCGTGGCGATGTGCCTTGATCATTGCCTTGTCTAACCGCATCTTGAACTTGCTGAACCCGGAGACCGGCCGCATGCCGCCAGTGGTGCTGAACATGAACGAGCCATCCCGGAATCTGGGAATCGACGCGAACAGCTCGCCCGCGAGCTGAGACAAGGGGACCTCTTGGGCGACCTTGCCCTTCATGCGATTTTCGGGGATTGTCCAAATGGCCTCGCTGGCATCGACCCGACGGCCTTCGCCTTGCTTGACAACCCGCAAGGATTCGATCTCCGGCCACTCTGCATCCGCGACCTCGGATAGCCGCTGCCCGGTCACGAGCAACAGGCGAACTAGGTGCGCAAGTGGGTACTCAAGCGATCCGGTAGTTTCCCAGAGTATCTTGATCTCCTGGTCTGACAGCACGCGCTTGCGCTTCTCCTTAGCTCCGATGAGGTCCTTTGCGCTCACACGAGCGCAAGGTGACATCTCGATCTCGTAGACTTCCTGCGCGATCGCCCAGTTGAAGAGCCGTCGTGCACTCGCCAGCGCATGGTGGGCCGCATAACTCACTTGGCCGCGCCGCTTGCCGTCCCCGCGATCGATAATTTCCCGGACCAGCTCAACGACATCGCGCCGGGTGATCTCGGAAATCGGCCGCTTGCCCCACCGCGGGATAAGATCGCGCCTGACAATGATCTCGATCTCATGGGAGGTGCGCAGCTTCTTTGCGTGCCGATGCAAGAACTCCTCAGCGACGACCGAGAATGTTTCATTTCGGCGGCGCGCCTGCTCGCGTCGCGCTGCTTCCCGTTTCTCCCCTGGATGCACTCCGGTCTTGAGGTCTCGCCGGACCTCGTCAGCACGCTCGCGTGCTTCCTTCAATTTCATGTCAGGATAGGTCCCGAGCGAGAAGCGCACCGGCTTTCCGTGTCCTGACAGCCACCGCATGACAAAGAAAGTAGATGTTCCCTTGTCCGTCACCCGAACGCCGAGACCTGGCATCTCCGAGTCCCATAGCTCGTAGCGGGTGCCCTTCGCGGCTGGCCGCAACGCCTTCAGTGCAACATCGGTCAGTTTTTGCCTTGCCAAACGATCCTCCTGCCTCCCAAGCCGGGGTAATGGTTGGGGTAAGGTGGCGACGCGTTAGTGCACGTTAGCGATTGTGATGGCGAGTTACCAGAAAACCCTTGCAACGCAGGCCTTAATCGCGCTTTACGCCGAAACTTTGTTAGGGCCTGTTACCCCTTGAAAGAGGCCGCCAATGGTTTTGTAAACCGTTGGCCGGGGGTTCAAATCCCTCACCCGGCACCAATAAAACGAAATAAATCAAAAGCTTATCGCTGGTCACATCGACAGCAGACCAACAAAGTGTGGTGCCGCTATTCCGGTACGAAAAAGAATAGTATGTGCAGTGGCTTGAACCGAATATATGTTCGTCATGTCGTATTTTTGTAGCGTTTCGCACCCGAAACAAAGAAACAAGCTGGTCCGCGGACATTGAAGGCCTTGACTCCTTACCAGTTCGCTTAGGTCGAGAATCGGACTTGTGCCTGTCGCCATCGCATTCTTTGGCAGACGCGCCGCAGCCCCCTCGATCAAACAATGAATTCGTGCTCGGCCATTCCACCATCGGAGGGGGCGTTTGCCCATTTGCGCTCGCCTTGGGCCGTAAAGAAGCGCGCCTCTCTCTTAGCAAACCCGATTCCTGTCCAGCCGATGGGGACCACCTCATCCCACAGGCACGCCAAAACATCGCGTATCGATTTTTTGGCCATGCGGCGTGAGCTTTGACGAGAGCTGCGCCGCGCTCGCCAAAGATTTGACCCGGCGTAAATCTTTTTGGAGCGAACGCCCACGGCCATGTGAAAGATACGCGCTTCGAAGCCGTCGCGGACCTTAACGATAGGGTTTAATAACCCGATCGCCGCCAACGGCCCGAAACACCCCCCATTCTCTATCTATTGATGTAAGATCGGGTAACGGCGTTTTAAGACGAAGTACTTTGGCGCATCATTAGCGGTATTTTCCTTCTCTGAAGGTTTTCGAACGCCCGCCAACCGGGCATAGCATTTGGTTTCGCACCGTGCCCGGCCGGCGTCCGAAAACCTCAACATAAGCGGTCGATTGTGCGTAAAACCGACCGGAGCAGGCTTGTAATGAACGATACCGTGCCAAGCGAGGTGGCGCATATGGCCAGAGTCTTGGCGAACCGGGCTGCCGGCGCCAGACGCGCGTAAACTCGTTGCGGATTGTAAAGTTTGAGACGGTTCTAAGCCGGCAGCGACTGGACTGGAGGGCCTATTGGGTCGATCTTTTCGCTCGTGCGGCGTTCGCTCGGAAGCAAACGTGGGCCGCCGCGCGGCGTTCCAGTGAGCCCGGCGCATTGGACGTCCTGTCGCAGTATAAGTTCGGATGACGCAGCCGCAGAAACGAACGAAATCGTTCGACCTTTTGCTGCGTTGGACTGCGATCGGCCGCTTGTATGGGGCGGGCCAGGAGCCGCTCCGCCTGATGGGGCGAAGCGTCGAGGCGTGAAAAACGACGACATCCGGGCGGTCGCAACGGTTGAGAATCTCTTGCCAGGGTGTAACAGAAATCACATCAAGCTCGCCGAAGACGCAGTATAAATCGCGTAGATCGCATAAATTTGCGGGAGGCGAGCATGAGCTTGCAAAGTTGCGAGGCCCGCGAGGCTCCCAAGTCCCGCGAGGTCTTTGTTAGTTATCGGCGGCTGGATGACGAGCCTCCCCCGGGCAAGTCGAAAGACTGTGGCTTTGTTTGTTACCTTCTAAGGCAACTTCGTTACGATCTGAGGCAAATGGGAGTACCGGATGCGATCCTTTGGCAAGATCGCGCCCAGATCGAGATTGGTGACATTTTCAGTGAATCGATCCAAAAGGCCTTGAATAGCGCCGAGTTGTTCGTCGCAGTCCTATCGAAAAATTACGTAACAAGTTCTTGGTGCCAACAAGAGCTTTCGACCATGGAATCACGGATTGCAAAGCTCGACAAGCATGCTGGGCAACGTCGCATTTTTCGCGTCGACAAGCACAGCGTTCCAGAACACCAGGTACCGGAAGCGCTGCGCAGAGTTCAGGCCATACGATTCTATTGCGAGGACGATGACGGCGTTAATGAGTACTACTGGCGCGGAAAAGTCCGCCGCACCGTGGAATATGAAAAGGCGTTACGCGACTTGGCAAAGGCTATCTGCAAGCGACTTGAGGAGCTAGGAATTCCGCTGCAGCCCCGGATCCAGCTGCAGCCTCCGCTTGATTACAACATTCGTCCGAGCAACGGGCGAGTTGTGTTTGTGGCCAAGCCTGCCAGCGATATGATTGAATCCTATTGGGCGCTGGTTTCGGAGCTACGGAGCTCGGGGTACCGGGTTACACCCGACAGCGACAGCGACCTCGGGCAGGACCCGCGGTCCGCCGTCGTCAACGCCCTTGCAGAGGCGGAAGCATCCATTCACTTGCTTGGCAACCGGACAGGCGGGCGTCCAGATGGGCTTGATATTGATCTCGTGCCGATGCAGCTCGCGGCTGCGGCGGACGAAGCCAGGAAGAGAGCTAGCTTCGTCCGCATGATCTGGGCGCCTAAGGTGCTGCCGCCGGAAACATCCACGCGGGGCGGGATCGTGGGCCGCGACCCGTTGAGCATCGTGGACCGATTTGGCGAGCGGTTGCCAACGGATCAAATCGACGGCGATACGGCGTCGCGCTTCAACGAGTTTGTGTTTCAACGGCTTGGCAGAAACCAAAGCAATCCCGATCCAGAAGGGAAAACCGTGTACATTCGCGCCCGCGGACGCAATCGCGACTTCGGCGTGACGATCGCCAAAGAATTGAAACGAGTGGGTCTGCTCCCGATTTTGAACCCGCTCTCGCCAGCCACCAATGTTGTGCTCGCGCGAATCGAGCAGGGGCTTTTCAGCCAAGCGCATCACATTGTCATTTGCTGGGGCACTCAAAGCCATGCAACAATTCTGACCGAAATAGCAACCGTCCAGCATGCATGGAAGACCGTTAGGCCTGTGGGAGGCAAATTAATCTTATTGTTGACCCCGCCGACCACCAAGTCGAAGGCCGAAGTCCTGGACCTGGAAATTCCCTACGTCGATCACATTGTCGACGCAAGAGACAACCAGGACGCCGCCTCGATCGGGGAAAAGCTGGTCTCGACTTTGGGGGTGACGTCATGCGCTCTTACCTGAAATTCGCCAGCAATGAATGGCCGTTTATAGGATTGCGACCCTTCCAGTATGGTGACCATAGATATTTTTTTGGTCGCTCGGATGAGCTTGATGAACTCGAACCGCAGGTCACGCGGAAGCGTTTCGTGGCCATTGTCGGCGGTTCTGGGTCGGGGAAATCGTCTCTGATCAGGGCAGGACTACAAGCGAGGCTTAAGAAGGTCCCCGACCGTCGGTGGTGCTGGATTGAGATGCATCCCGCCGATGCGCCAATCAGAAAATTGGCACTGGCCTTGGCGGGTCTCACGCGTGAGACCGGCGATCTCTTAGAAGCCTCAGCGGATCGCTTCGAGCGTGTTCTTACCAAGACAAGCTTCGGGATCGCCGAGGCATTGGCCCAGATTCCTGGTATGGAGCGCAGCCGCGTTTTGCTGCTTGTCGATCAGTTCGAGGAATTGTTTCGGTTCGCGAACCTTCGGTCTGAAAGCAACCTCGATGCGGCGACGGCCGCTGAGCGTCGAGACGAGGCCACGGCCTTTGTTCGTCTGCTCCTGACAGCGAAGTCGTTGCAAGCGCCGATACACGTCGTCGTGACTATGAGGTCGGATTTCATCGGTGACTGCGCGCGCTTTCATGGCCTGTCCGAAGCGGTCAGCCGGAGCCAATTTTTGGTGCCAGGCATGACCCGTGATCAGAGGGAAGATGTCATCCGCAAGCCCGTAGAGGTTGCCGGCGGTGTCGTCGATTCGGACCTCGTCCAGCAGGCGTTGAACGATAGCAACGAAGATCCAGATCAGCTACCGATCCTGCAACACACCATGATGAGGTGCTGGGAACAGGCACTTCGCCGCGACAAGCAGGGAGTGAATGACCGCCCGCACCTCACGGTTGACGATTACGCGCAAGTCGGCGGTGTCGAGCAGGCGTTATCCCGACACGCAAATGAAATTCTTGAAGCGCTAATCAGGTACCCCGACTCCACAGCAATAGACCTCCAACTCGCGAGCAAACGGGTTTTTCAGGCCTTGACCGAAACAGACCAAGACGGGCGTTCGGTACGCAGCCCTCAGCGGCTCCGCGATTTGGTGCAATATGTCAAAGCCTGTGATGCGAGCGAGATTGACTCCGCAACGGAGAAGGCCACGCGTACGGTTGTCGGTCGCTTTGCGAGCCCTGACTGCAGCTTTTTGCGTGTCACCCCACCAGTCGATAGAAATGATGGTTCCATTGTTGACGCTGATGCAAACATCGCCGGCGATTCCATCATTGATATTGGACACGAGGCGCTGATCCGCCGATGGGACAGGCTAAAGGCAGAAGGCGAAGAAAACTGGATGCGTGAAGAGCAGGAGGATGCGGAGCGCTATCGCGCTCTCCTGCGATATGCGGTTAATGGCGCCACGATACCCGCAGAAGATCTGATGGTTTTGGAACGTTGGTGGATCAAACGCGCTCCTAACCCTTTCTGGGCGCGACGATACACCAAACATAATGCGGACAACTTCGAAAAGGTTCGTGAGGTTCTTACACGTAGCAGGGCCAAAGCGGACGCCGCGATTGAAGAAAGTCAGAGATATGAATCCCGAGTGATCGCTCTCGCGGCAGACGCGATCCGACTTCCGAGGACTTTGAATGGTGCCGCGGACAGTCTGGCGCTGGCCCTCAAAAAGCCGTCAAATCTCCCGATTATTAGAGAGCATGTAGAGCTGCTTTATAACGGGCTCAGCGAGCTTCGCGAAAGAAGACGAATCCAGACCCCCGCTGAGTTCGGAAAACAAGTATTCGCGCTGAGTTTTGCTCCCACGGGCAAACTCCTCGCGGCGGCCGTCCCTGGCAACCTGCTGTTCTACGACACCGATGACGGTAAACTTCTCCACTCCGAGAAAACCACGGGCGGATGGGCAATGGCACTGCGATGGAGTCCGGACGGAAAGCGAATATATGTCGGCACAAGTCCGGTCGGGCGGATCCTAGCGGTGTGCTCCATTGAAAAGCTCCGTGGATATCTCACAGATTGCGGCGACCAAAAGTGGCATTCGGTTGATATCGGGAGCGAGGAGCATCCAGCGGGGACTGGAGCGTGGACCCGCGACGGTCAATGGATGATCGTTGCTGGGTGGCAACGTCGAGCGAGTTTATGGGATGCATCGAAAGGTCGGTTTAAGCGCGTCCTTACCGATGACTGCCTGCAAGGCAATCCACTGGATTATTTGTTCACCGACGTTGCGGCGAGTGCCGACGGTGAACGATTTGCTCTCGGCGCGGTTTCGGGCAAGATTCATATCGTTAACGTAGCTCTCAGGGGACGGAACGGGCCTTGTATAGAATTCGAGAAATCCTTGGATTCAATAGACAAGAGCGCCAATCCGTTTCCGTACTCGCTCGTATTCGACCCGCAAAACCCTGATCGGCTGCTTGCGGCCTATGCGCCAAGCCCGTTCATGGCGTTATGGAAAATCGACGAGAACACTCCCTGCACGTTCGGAGACGAACAATCAGGCCCCGTTTGGCGAGTTGCCTTTGACCCAGGAGGCGAGTTTATGGCCTCCGCCGCCAACGACGCCGCTGTAAGGCTATGGAACAGACCTGAAAGCGATAGCGCCGTCCAATTGCGGGGCCATCTCGCTTCGATATTCTCTCTCGATATCAGCCGCGAAAACGGGGTCGTGGCTTCTGGTTCTTTTGACGGTACGATTCGAATATGGGCCAAAGACTCGCCTTTGTGTCCAGGATTGCTTTCAAAATCAACATCCATGCCCTCCATCGCGGACGCGTTTAACGTACGGGGCTCGCAGATATCGGTTACAGGAAACGACGGCAAAACCTATTCGGTGACGCTGCCCAGAGAGTTTGGTGAGGCCAGCGCTGCTGCTGCGAGTGCGAACGGTGCGGGAATTGCCGTTGTACCGCGATCCGGCCAACCGGTATTGTTCCTGAACCTCAGTAATCAGCTGCTAACGGCGAGCGTCGCTTTGCCCGGCGTCAAGGCCGAATGGACGGCTGTCGCATTCATCGAAAACAACACTCGTATCGCGGCAAAGACGAAGCAAGGAAAGATTTTTTCCTGGCCGTTTTATTCTGATGTGCGGTCGCTGGAGCAGCTTGCACAGAAACATTTGCCACTCGTCCGAGACGAGAACGGCTTGGACAGGCGACTTGAGGTCCGCGCCTCTATATTCCGCAGGTAGCGCGAGCTAAGCAGCTGCGGTCAGATCCTCGAGCCGCCATTCGCGTGGATGCAGCACCCGTCACTGGCGAGATAACCCGGCGTGAATGGCTGTCTCAAAGACACAGACATAATGCTGCGTATCAGCATTTCCCAGGCGACGATCCATTATCGCTTTCACCCCTCGGCGGGACTGACGCTGCCCGTTACCGCGCGCAACGTCCATCGTGGCGTGAGAGCTTCGACGGTGACCCGAGGCCGAACCTCAAGCAGCGCGCCGGCGAGGCTCGCTCTCACGTGTCTTTACTCAAAATTGTGGAAACATTGAGAAAGCCGCAATTTCCTCGAGCTGCCCCCGTACCTTCGGGTGGCATGGTAACGATCCTGTTCGCTCTCGTCTCCCTCCTCTCGTTCCGGTTTCGAAGCCGAGCGTCACAGGAGCTCGAGCTTGTCGCGTTGCGACATCAGGTGATTGTCTTGCGCCGGCAACGCCCTCACCGACTTCGGCTCCTTTCCGCCGACCGCCTCCTGTGGATCTGGCTTTACGGAGCGCGGCCGCAAGTCCTCGAAACCTTGGTACTCGTCAAACCGACGACTGTGGTCAAGTGGCATCGCAAAGGCTTTCGGATTTACTGGCGATGGCGATCACGCTGTCCCGGACGTACACTAATATACCCGCGGTAGACCGCCTCCTGCGGCGAGTTTCGCAGTGATGCCCGGGCATCAGAGAATCATGGTTTTTGAAACTTTCTCGCCGATATCGAGAGGGATACCGAATGCTACCTAAATCCTGAACCCGTCGCAGAGGGCCAAGTGTGAAATGTCTCACACTAGGCGAGGTCTTTTTTGAAGTGAGCTCAAACATCAAGTGAGATACTCCAGCTCGCGCCGAAATTGTCCAATAGCACCAAAGCGGGCGTATTCGGTATTCCGCATTTCGCGAACACGTCGGAGCTCCGGGAAGCTAAAAGCAATTACGGGGCTTGATCGAGGTCGATCGTGCGACCTATTCGAAGGTTGTTCGCAGATGTTAGGCGTCTGACCCCATATTCTCGACGATTCGCGAGTGACACCCGGCCATGCGGATGCGATTCGCGCCCGTCCCTAGCGCGACGCCCCTAGCCCCCGAAATGTCGGGTTGTGATCGCGGTAGGGACGCCCATTACTGGGCGCCCCCCGCACAACGCCGTACGTGCGACTTTCCCGCATAATGTGTGGCGCGCCACATATTATGCGGCTAATAGGCTCGTTGCCGGCGAGTTAGAACGACGCTGGAACGAGAGACTTGAAAATGTCCGTATGCTTGAGGAACAGCTCGCTGACCACGACATTCAACAGACCCCCGCTCTCAGCCCTCAGGAGCGCGAAAGTCTACTGACACTCGGCGCAGATCTCTCACGTGCTTGGGATAGCCCTGGTGCAGGCGTTGAAACGCGCAAGAAGAAAGTCCGTTTGTTGATCGAAGAGATTGCTGCCGATGTGGCGGACGAGAAAGTCGAACTTATCATCCATTGGCAGGGCGGCGACCATACGTGCCTGAGCCTGAAGAAAAGAAAGAGTGGCCAAAACCATTGGGCCGGCGCCGACGTCGTAGATCTCGTACGAAGCCTTGCTCGCCAGCTACCAGACAAGTCGATCGCCGCGGTCTTGAACCGCTCTGGCAAGTCGACTGGTCGCGGCAATAGCTGGACGAGCAATCGGGTCTGCTCCTTGCGACATGTGGAAACGAGCGGTCCCCGGAAAGATCACGTTTCTGCGACTTGAATTTTCGATGCGGTCATCGGGCGCCCGGATGATGCCGCCGTAACACGAGCGTCAGATTGCCGACATGCGCGGTGCAGGTGGGTGAATTGGCATCTGGTGTTGAGCCCGGCGTCCTGCGTGACGGTCAATGTGAGCGGATCGCCGCTCTGATGTGACCCGGCTCACACAGTTGCCGCGGGGGGCAACGTATATGCGAACGCAGGCCTGGCATTCTCGGCAAAAGGTGTTTGTTGAAATGGAATGGCAGATGCGCCGATCCGATTGCGGAATCGATCGACAAAAGCGTGTCCTCGTCGTCGACGACGATCCTGCGATGCGCCAGATGCTGGTCTCCTACCTCGCGGAGCAGGGAATTCGAGCGTCGGCTGTAGCGAACCGACACGAGCTGACGCGGCGGATTGCCGCGGAGGAGCCGGATCTGGTGATCCTCGATCTCTCCCTCGGGCCCGACGACGGCTTGCATGTTCTGCACGAGCTTCGCGAATGGTCCGAACTTCCCGTGATCATCGCCACAGGGGCGCGCCCCGACGCAGCCGATCGAGTCATCGGGCTTGAACTCGGCGCCGATGACTATGTGATCAAGCCGTTTGCGCTCAGGGAATTCCTAGCTCGCATCGGGGTCGTGTTGCGGCGGCAGGCGGCCGCTCGCACGTCGGCTCAGCCGCAGACGGAACGGGGCGGCTGGCGTTTCGGCGGATGGCAGCTCCAGCGGCGCAGCCGACGCCTGACCGGGCCGGACGGAGCGCCGGTAGCATTGACGCGAAGCGAGTATGTGCTGCTCGCCGCCTTTCTCAATGCACCCCAGCAAGCCCTTTCGCGCGAACATCTACTGAGCACCACGCGAGTCCGGGAGGACATATTCGATCGAAGCATTGACGTCCAGGTGTTGAGGCTGCGTCGGAAGCTCGAGATCGACGCAAGCAGCCCGCTGGTCATCCGCACCTTGCGCGGCGTCGGTTACCTGTTCGTCCTGCCGGTCGAGCCGATCTGATCGCCGTGGTACGCGGCGGAGTGCGTCACCGCACGGGCGCGTTGTGAATCGGGTCGGCCACCGAATTGCGCACGGGCCCGGGTAGCCGCGGGCGGCAGCAGTTTCATGAGGTAGACGGTAGACTCCTGGCCGGGCGCGAACGGCCCGTCTACCTTGTGCTTGACAGCTGGCCGCGTTCGGAGAAACGCCTCGATCGCCGCCGCGTCTGATTTCGTCAGCTCGGCGAAGGCGCGCACCGTGATTAACGCATTTGCGTGGTCCGCCCGCCGTGCGCTTGTTACCGAGGTAACACTTTATCCGTTGCTTGAAATCGGGCTGTAGCGCCAGTCGCCGATCTTGTCCGCTCGCATCGAATGGAGTGGAACAAGATGGAACACTTTCTCGGTCGTGCCGTGATTGTCGGCGGTGGCATCGGGGGGCTCGCAGCTGCTGGCGCTGTGGCGCCATATTTCCGTGAGGTAGAGGTCTTCGATCGCGACGATCTGCCGATATCCCCCATGTCGCGCGTCGGCACGCCCCAGGACCGGCACTCCCACGGTCTGCTAGCGGGAGGGTTGCAAGCCCTTGAAGAGATCTATCCCGGCTTCCAGGACGACCTGATCGGCGCCGGAGCGGTTCCGGTCAGCTTCGCGCAAGACGTCCGGCTCGAGCGCCCGGACATAGGCGTTATGCCCCAGCGCAACTTCGGCCGGTCGATCCTCTGCGCGTCCCGGCCCTTAATCGAGCATGTGCTCCGCCGGCGCGCCGAGGCATTGCCGAACGTTCTGGTGCGGGGCGGTTGCAGGGTTGTGGAGATCATGGCTGCCGCCGACGGCAGGACGGTACCGGCCGTCCGGGTCAGCGCCGACGCGGCATCACCGGTCATGCGCGATGCCGATCTTGTTGTGGATGCGTCGGGCCGCGGCGCGCTGACATTGGCGCTGCTAGATGCCTTGGGCTGGGGCAGGCCCAAACTAACTGAGATCGGCGTGGACATCGCCTATGCAACCGTTGTCGTTTCGGTGCCGACGGATGCGCCAACCGGCTGGAAACTTGGCCTGAACGTTGGAGCGCCACCCTTCGACAAGCGGCACGCCGTGTTGGTGCCGATCGAAGGACAGCGCTGGACCGTCACGATCGCGGAACTGCACGCCGAGAATCGGCTGGAAACTTGGGAGGCCTTTCTCGAGCAGGGACTGGCTGGCCTGCACATGCGCACGTTCTACGATGCGCTTCGCCGGGCGGAACCGCCCGAGGAAGTTCGGCAATACGGTTTGCAGGCAAGCCAGTGGCGCCATTTCGAACGACTGCCGCGCCTCCCGCGTGGCGTTCTGCCGCTTGGCGACGCGCTGTGTCGGTTCAATCCGATTCATGCCCAGGGCATGTCCTCCGCCGCGAAACAGGCACGACTGCTGCGCGAGGTGGTGGAGCGGTTGCGCACGACGCCGCACCCGATTCCGGCCGTGCAGGCGGGGGTGATGGCCGGGGTTGGCGACATCCTGCAGACGCCCTGGACGCTGAGCACGATGGCCGATCTCGCCTTCCCGGCGACACGCGGCGAAAGGCCGGATGATTTCGAGGAAACCCGGGCATTCGAGGCGGCGCTGTTTCGCGCCGCCGTCTTCGATCCGGTCGTGCATCGAGCCGTGGTAGAGGTCATGCAGTTGCTCAAGCCCCTCGGCATCCTACGGGAGCCGCACATGCAGCGGCGGATCGAGGCGGCATCGCGGAGGCTAGTAGCGTGAGTTTGGCCTGTGCGGCGCCCGACGGCGCCGCACAGATCGCCTGTTCCTGATGGATCGGACGGGGCACCGTGCACTGCGGCTCAGCGCCGCCGGACGTTGTCGCTCCGCAGATGCGACTTACATCACCCTGCGGTCTGGTCCTGTTCACGTTGGTCTGGTCTGTGGAGACGGCCGTCATGAGTTCACTGGAAACGCCCACCCCGGTATCTCGATTCAGCAGGGGTAAATATGGCCCCGCCGGGCTGCTGGCCTCCTCCGCCGCCCGGGGCTGGTTGGGCCTGTCGGCCGAGCTACGAAGCCACGACCATGGCCTCATCGTATGGAAAGGTGCCGAGCATGATCTCGAGCTCTGTATCGATATGCGCGGCAACGGCTCGGTCATCACCCGGCGTGGTGGCGGCTTCCTCGACCGGGCCGTCTCCGAGCGGGGGACAATCTGGCTGTCTCCGCCTGGATTGCAGGAGGAGTCGATCGAGATCTCCGATCCGGTGCCGGCCGTCCTGCACGTCTACCTTGGGCCGAGCCAGTTCTCCTCGACCGGCCTGGGGGACTTCGACCAGGCCGCGATCGCCTCGCTGCGTTACGAAAGCGCGTTCGAGGACCCACTTGTGGCCGAGATCGGTTACGCGCTCGCGTCGGAGCTGGAGAACCAGACCTCGGCCGGCAAGCTGCTCGCGGAAACGCTGGCCTTGAGCCTGACCGTGCGGCTGCTTCAGAGCCGTGCCGGTCCGGCCCCTGCCGGGACGTCTCGGCGCATCGGTCGGAGGGGCCTCGATCAACGCCGACTAGCCCGCGTGCTGGACTACATAGAGGCGCACATGGAGGATGATCTCGGGATCGATCGCCTGGCGGCGGTGGCGTGCCTGAGCCGCTTCCATTTCGTGCGAGCCTTCAAGGCAGCCGTGGGCGTGCCCCCTCATCGTTACGTGAGCGACAGGCGGCTTGATCACGCCAAGGGGCTGCTGCGCGGTGGCGATCGACCCCTGGTCGACATTGCGATCGCGCTTAGCTTTTCCTGTCAGGCCAATTTCACCCGTGCCTTTCGTCTAGCGACCGGGCAGACACCCGGACAATACCGGCGAGGTTCCGTCGCCTGAATGTGCCACCTTGACCGCCGCCTGCTCCCTTGCGGCGGGTCAGCAACAACAGACGAAGCCACAACAAGCATCGCAAAGCCGCCGTCCGTCACTGCGGCCATAACTGCCACGACGCCGCGGCCGGTCGTGGGCAGTACGGCACACCACGGCAGCGGCAGGTGTCCAACCTTTCAGGACCCATCCGAGGCCACTTGTTGCAGGAGTGTAGTCATCACCGGGGCATCCCAGGGGATCGGCGCCCCCTGGTGCAGGGCTTCCAGGCCATCGGCTACGGCATCGTTGCTAACTCTCGCTCGATCGGCGGCGCGAGCGAAATCGGCGAGGAGTCTCTCCTAGCAGATCCTGATTCCTGTCCAGCCGATGGGGACCACTTCAGTCCCTCGTACGGTCAAAATGTCGAACTGAAGCTCCGCTCTCTTAAACTCCGTCTTTCGATCTACTTTGTAGGCATAAGCGTACGCGACCGCGCCGAGGCGGTCGATCGTTACTGGTTGGCTCACTATTGGCACAAAGGAGGAGAGTCGTGATCGTTACCGATTTGTAAGACCCGCCGATTTCAGTTTCGTGTAAGGCTAGTCGGTCACATATCGCGACGAAATTTGATTGGAAGAGTTTAGGCTACTTAGTTTTTGTGTGCCGCACGAATATCGTGCTCAGTGCTCTGCGAGGTAGAAGTCTGGGGTGCGCCACGCATTCACGGCGAGTTGCTGAAACTCGGAATCACCGTCTCGCAGGCCACCGTCTCACGCTATATGCCGGTCTCGCACGGAGGCCAGCGGTCGCAGACATGGCGCGCATTCCTACGGAACCAAGCTACTGCGATCGTCCACAATCGGACTTTCGAAGGGCACGGTCGGATTGACAACATCAGGTCTTGGTCGCGCGTTGTCAGGCATCGTGCTGCAAAATTTTCCGCAACCGCTCTTGCGGGGCCGCCAAGTCCGAGAACGTGGTATTTGGCGCATACGCCCAGCCTCATAGCGATGCATCAGCGTGTTCGGACTGCTCGAGATCAGGCCCCGAGTGTGGCATCAAACGTCGCTGTACGGCGTCGACTCGTACCGTCAGCGCGCGCAGTCGATCTTTTGATGGTCGGATCAGAGACCCACCAGCTTACGCACATACTCAAATCAGCGTCATGCTTTCGTCACAGAAGTCACGGATCCGCTCTCTGTGTTTTGTGTGGACGCACCGTAGTGGCGGCGCCCTTAGCAATTTGCCATCTCATGTGTAAAATTGCGGACCATCGGATCCCCAACC